>Ga0310810_10001648_pt1 | contig 23603 bp, 22 predicted proteins | sample NCmetagenome_FD_207641 | JGI IMG/M metagenome (GOLD analysis project Ga0310810, IMG submission 207641) | Soil microbial communities from experimental microcosm in Duke University, North Carolina, United States - NC | ecosystem: Engineered > Artificial ecosystem > Soil microcosm > Unclassified ... | reverse complement strand
TCGGCTACGACGAGGCGACGAAAACGCTCGAAGTCGAGATGTCGAACGGGCAGGTCTACCAGTACACCGGCGTCTATCCCGAGGTGTACCGGCGCTTCATGGCGGCGCCGAATCCCACCAGCTTCTTCGACGACAAGATCGAGGAGGAGTACACCGGGCGGCGGGTATAATTCGCGTCCGCCGCGCTAGATTCCGCGCGGCAAAGCACGCGCCGCCCATGGAAGCCGAACGCATCAACCAGATCGCCACGACGCTCGCCGCGCTGCAGTCGCAATCGGCCGAGCTGCGGAGGTATCTTTGACTTCGAGGCCAAGGAAAAGCGCCTGGCGGCGCTGAACCGCGAGCTCGAGGACCCCAAGCTGTGGGAGAACCCGCAGCGCGCGCAGGAGATCGGCAAGGAAAAAAAGCAGCTGGAAGCCCTCGTCGGCACGCTCAAGCGCGTCGACACCGGCCTCGCCGATGCGAAGGAGCTGTTCGAGCTCGCCCGCGCCGAGAACGACGAGGCCACGCTGCTCGGGGTTTCCTCCGATGCCGAAAAGCTGAAGGGCGAGGTCGGCGCGCTGGAATTCCGGCGCATGTTCTCCAATCCGCTCGACCCCAACGCCTGCTTCATGGACATCCAGGCGGGCGCGGGCGGCACCGAGGCGCAGGACTGGGCCTCGATGCTCGAGCGCATGTACCTCAAGTACTGCGACAAGAAGGGCTTTCGCGCCGAGATCCTCGAGCAGTCCGAGGGCGAGGTGGCCGGCATCAAGAGCGCGACGCTGAAGATCGTGGGCGAGTATGCCTATGGGCACCTGCGCACCGAGAACGGCGTGCACCGGCTGGTGAGGAAATCGCCCTTCGACTCCAACGCCCGGCGCCACACCTCCTTTGCGAACGTCTTCGTGTACCCGGAGGTCGACGACTCGATCGAGGTCGACATCAATCCCGCCGACCTGCGGGTCGACGTCTATCGCGCCTCGGGCGCGGGCGGCCAGCACGTCAACAAGACCGAGTCGGCCGTGCGCATCACCCACCTGCCGACCGGCATCGTGGTGCAGAGCCAGAACGACCGCTCGCAGCACCGCAACCGCGCCGAGTGCATGGCGATGCTGAAATCGCGCCTCTACGAGCTGGAGCTGAGAAAGCGCACCGCCGAGGCGGACAAGCTCGCGGCCGCCAAGACCGACATCGAGTGGGGCCACCAGATCCGCTCCTACGTGCTCGACCAGTCGCGCATCAAGGACCTGCGCACCGGCGTCGAGAAAGGCGCGACGCAGGCGGTCCTGGACGGCGAGCTGGACGATTTCATCACGGCCAGCCTGAAGCAAGGCGTTTAATGAGTCACCTGCTCCAGGCCGCGCGCCTGCTCGTCTCCGATCTCGCCTCGACGATCGTCTTTCTCGTCGTCCTCCTCGGCACGAAGGACCTGATGCTCGCGGTCGCGCTCGGCATCGGGCTGGGCGTCGCGCAGATCGGCTGGTTCATGGCGTGCAAGAAACCGATCGATACCATGCAATGGCTGAGCATCGGCCTGGTGATCGTCTCGGGCATCGCGACGCTCCTCACGAGCGACGCGCGCTTCGTGATGCTCAAGCCGACCGTCGTCTACTGCATCGTGGGCGCCGTCATGCTGCGGCCGGGCTGGATGAACCGCTACCTGCCGCCGATCGCGGTCGAGCTCGTTCCCGAGGTCGCCTGGGCGTTCGGCTACGTGTGGGCGGGGCTCATGTTCGCCTCCGCCGCGCTCAACATCGCGCTTGCCTGGATGCTCGATCCGTTGAGCTGGTCGCTCGCCCTTTCAGTCTGGGGGATTGCGAGCAAGCTCGCGCTCTTCCTCGTGCAGTATGTCACCATGCGCACCATCGCGCGCCGCCGCCAGGCGGCCGCCAGGGCCTAGAAGATGGAAGAAGAAAACAAGCTGATCGAGGAGCGACGGGAGAAGCTGAGGGCGCTGCGCGCAAAGGGCATCGCCTTTCCGAATGATTTCCGCCGCAAGGATCTCGCCGCGGCTCTCCTGAAAACCTTCGGGGAAAAAACAAAAGAACAGCTCGAACCCCTCAAGGCGACGGCCACGGTGGCGGGCCGCATGGTGCTCAAGCGCGTCATGGGCAAGGCGAGCTTCGCCACGCTGCAGGACGGCAGCGGGCGCATCCAGGCCTACATCACGCAGGACGTGCCCGGCTACGAGGAGTTCAAGCACTGGGACCTGGGCGACATCCTCGGCATCTCGGGCACGCTGTTCAAGACGAAGACGGGCGAGCTCACCGTGCACGCGACCGAGGTGCGGCTGCTCGTCAAGGCGCTGCGCCCGCTGCCCGAGAAGTTCCATGGCATGACTGACCAGGAAATGAAGTACCGGCAGAGATACGTGGACTTGATCGTCTCCCCGCGCACGAGGGAAACCTTCGAAGCGAGGATCAAGGTCGTGCAAGCCATCCGCGCCGTGATGGCCGCCGACGGCTATCTGGAAGTCGAGACGCCGATGATGCAGCCGATCCCCGGCGGCGCGGTGGCGCGGCCCTTCAAGACGCACCACCACGCGCTCGACATGGACCTCTACCTGCGCATCGCGCCCGAGCTCTACCTCAAGCGCCTCGTCGTCGGCGGCATGGAGCGCGTCTTCGAGATCAACCGCAACTTCAGGAACGAGGGCATCTCGACCCGGCACAACCCGGAATTCACGATGATGGAGTGGTACTGCGCCTACGAGGATTGCGAGTACATGATCGCGCACACCGAGAAGCTCGTGCGCACCGCCGCGCAGCAGGCGCTGGGCAAAGGGGTTTTTTCCTATCAGGGAAAAACCATTGACGCAGAAAAGCCGTTCGCTCGCATCGCAATGCCGGAAGCGATCCGCGGGCAAGGCATCGAGGGAGACCTGCGCGACCGGGCCTTTCTCGAAGGCAAATTGAAATCCCTGGGCGTAGAGACGAAAAAAGAGCAGGGCTGGGGATCCCTGCAGCTGATGCTTTTCGAAGCCGTCGCGGAAAAGCATCTCCTTCAGCCGACCTTCGTCACCGAATTCCCGGCCGAAGTCTCGCCGCTCTCGCGCCGCAACGACAGGGACCCCGAGGTCGCCGACCGCTTCGAGCTCTTCATCGACGCCAAGGAGATCGCCAACGGCTTCTCCGAGCTGAACGACCCGGAAGACCAGGCCGAGCGCTTCCGGGCGCAGGTCGCGTTGAAGGACGCCGGCGACCAGGAGGCGATGTACTACGACGCCGACTACATCCGCGCCCTCGAGCACGGCATGCCGCCGGCTGCAGGCGGCGGCCTCGGCATCGACCGGCTCGTGATGCTGCTCACCGACAGTCCCTCGATCCGCGACGTGATCCTCTTCCCGCACATGCGGGCGGAGGGCTGACATCGCCCCGCCCGGCGGGATCGCAGCCCACCCTGGGCGCGGGATCCTCCTCATGATCGCCGCGGTCGGCACGTTCGTGCTCATGGACACGACCGCGAAGTACCTCTCGCACTGGTATCCGCCCGCCTTCATCGTCTGGGCGCGCTACGTCTCGAACCTCGCCGTGCTGCTCGTCTTCCTCGCCGCGCGCGGCGAGCTCGGACGGCTGAAGAGCGCGCGCCCCGGCCTGCAGTTCGCGCGCGGGCTGCTGCTCGCGCTGGCGACGCTGCTTTTTTTTACCTCGCTCAGCGTGCTGCCGCTCGCCGACGCGAACGCGATCAGCTTCGTCATGCCGCTTTTCGTCGCCGCGCTCGCCGTGCCGATGCTGGGCGAGCGGCTGGAGATGCCGCGCCTCATCGCCATCCTTGTGGGCCTCGCCGGCGCGCTCGTCATCGTGCGGCCGGGATCGGAGCTCTTCACGCCCTATGCGCTGCTGCCCCTGGGCATGGCGCTCTGCAACGCGCTCTATCAGATCCTGACGCGCAAGCTCGCGGGGCTCGAGCATCCGCTCACCTCGCTCATCTGGGGCGCGATGGTCGGCGCGGCGCTGCTCTCGTTCGCCGCGCCGCTCGTCTGGGTCACGCCGGGCGCCGCGTTCCACGGCGTGCTCATCGTGGTGATCGGCGTGCTCGCCTCGGTCGGGCACTACCTGCTCATCCGCGCCTACGACCGCGCGAGCGCGACGCTGCTCGTGCCGTTCACCTACAGCGCGCTCGTCTGGGCGATGCTGATGGGCTGGCTCGTGTTCGGCGATTTCCCGGACGGCTGGTCGCTTCTCGGCATGGGGATCATCGTCGCCTCCGGCCTCTACCTCGCCAGCCGGCAGCGCTTCACCATGCACCGCGATGGCGCGGATCAGGCGGGCAGGCTGAAATAGAAGGCCGCGCCCTCGTTCGGCCTGCCCTCGGCCCAGACCCGGCCGCCGTGGCGCGTGATGACGCGCTCGACGATGGCCAGACCGACTCCGCCCCCGCCCGAGCCCTTCTCGCTCGAAGCGCGCGATCCGCCGACCGGGCCCTTGAACAGGCCGAAGAGGCGGTCGTAGTTCCGCATGTCGAAGCCCGCGCCGTTGTCGCGCACGCAGTACACGCTCTCGGCGCCCTCGACCCGGCCCTCGACCTCGACCGTCGATTGCGGCTGGCGCGCGCAGTACTTGATCGCGTTTGAGAGGAGGTGCATCCACACCTGGCGCAGCAGGTCGGGGTCGCCGCGCCCGGGCGGCAGCTGAGCGACGCGCAGCATCGGCGCGCGCGCGGCATCGCCGTTCCTCAGCTCGGCGAAGGCGGTGCGCGCGAGGCCGGCCATGTCGATCAGCGCCGGCTGCAGCGGCGCCCGGCTGCAGCGCGTGAAGGTAAGCAGGTTCTGGATCATCCGCTCCATGCGGCGGCACTCGTCGCGCACCACCTTGAGCAGCCGCCGCGCTTCGCCGTCCAGGCGCTCGAAGTGGTCGTCCTCCACCATGCGCGCGTAGCCTTCGATGGCGCGCAACGGCGCGCGCAGGTCGTTCGAGACCACGCCGGCGAAGGCGTCGAGCTCGCCGTTGGCGGCCTCGAGCTCTTCGGCGCGGCGCCGCAGGCCTGCGTTCAGCTGCTCGATTTCGAGGGCGGCGCGCCCGCTCTCGGCGATCTGGCGCTCCAGATCACGCCGGGCCCGCTCGAGCTCGAGGAAGACGGACACTTTCGCGCGCAGGGTCGCGGCCGACACCGGCGCGAAGATATAGTCGACCGCGCCGAGCGCATAGCCGCGGCGCAGGTCGAGCTCGTCGGCCCGGTGCGCGGTGATGAAGATGACCGGCGTCTGGCGCGAGCGCGGCCGCTCGCGCAGCATGCGCGCGACCTCGAAGCCGTCGATGTCCGGCATGTTCACATCCAGCAGCACCACGGCGTAGGGGCGCTGCAGCAGAAGCCGCAGCGCCTCGCGCCCGTCGCCCGCGACATAGAGCTGATGCTCGAGGCCCTCGAGCGCTTCGGTCAGGGCGATGCGCTGCGCCGGCTCGTCGTCGGCGAGCAGGATGTTCGGCTTGTCCGCGGTCTCCCCTGTCGGGTCGGCGCGCGTCTCAATCGGAAGTGTCGATGACATGGCAGCGCAGCCCCTCGCAGGTGCGATGGGCGGCAGGCCACTGTAGTGCGCCGCTGCGGCACTGGATGTCGTAGTGACCCGACCTACCGCGTCGCGGTTCGCACTACAGCGCCGTAGCGATGCAGAGGATCTATTGCAACTCGGAGCTGAGCGGTCCCCAGCCGGCGCGCGCGCAGGCGTGGCAACGGCGCGTCCAGGGATTGGAAACGAGGCGCACGTACTCGATATCGCGGCCGCAGCCGCAGACGCCGTAGTCTCCTTTGTGCAACCGGCTGATCGCGGTCTCGAGCGGCCCGCCGCTGAAATACCGGCTGCGCACGAGTTGCTCCAGATTGCCCCGCTGCTCCAGCGTCAGGTAGCGATAGTGCATGGCGGATCCTCCTGCGCCATGAGGCTACCCGCCGAATATGACAGAAGATTACGCGCTCATTGCCGCTCGAAAATCGCGGCGATGCCCTGCCCGCCGCCGATGCACATGGTCACCAGCGCATAGCGCTTCTGCGTGCGCTCGAGCTCGTAGAGCGCCTTCACGGTGAGGATGCAGCCGGTCGCGCCGATCGGATGGCCGAGCGCCACGGCGCCGCCGTTCGGGTTCACCCTGGCCGGATCGAGGCCGAGATCCTTGGTCACCGCCATCGCCTGGGCTGCGAATGCCTCGTTCGATTCGATGACATCCATGTCGGAGGGCTTGAGACCGGCTTTTTCGAAAACGCGCTTCACCGCGGGAATGGGCCCGAGGCCCATCAGGTGCGGCTCGACGCCCGCGTGCGAGTAGGCGACCAGGCGGGCGAGGGGTTTTGCTCCCGATTTTTTTGCCGCATTCGCTTCCATCATCACGATGGCAGCACCCGCGTCGTTGATGCCGGAGGCGTTTCCGGCCGTCACCGTGCCGTCCTTCTTGAAGACCGCCTTGAGCTTCTGCATGTCCTCGAGCTTCGCGCCCTTGCGCACGTGCTCGTCGAGAACAAACGCTTCCACTCCTTTCCGGCTTTTGATTTCCACAGGGGTAATTTGTTCTTTGAAAAACCCCTTCTCCAAGGCGTGGGCAGCCCGCCGGTGCGACTCGACGGCAAACGCGTCCTGCTCCTCGCGCGTGAAGCCGAATTTCGCCGCGATGTTCTCCGCCGTGATGCCCATGTGGCCGTGGCCGAACGGATCGTGCAGCGCGCCGGTCATCGCATCGACCACGGCGCCGTCGCCCATCCTCTGGCCCCAGCGTCCGGCGGGCAGGAAGTACGCGGCGCGGCTCATGCTCTCCGCGCCGCCGCCGATCGCCACGTCCACGTCGCCGAGCTGGATGTGCTGCGCGGCCGACACGATCGCCTGCAGCCCGGAGCCGCACAGGCGATTCACCGTGAGGCAGGGCGTGCCGACCGGGACGCCGGCCTCGATCGCCGCGACGCGCGACATGTACATGTCCTTCGCCTCGCCGTGAATGACGCTGCCGATGACGACGTGGCCGACCGTGGCCGGGTCGATTCTCGCGCGCGCGATCGCTTCCTTGATCGCGATCGCGCCGAGCCGGGTCGGCGGCATGTCTTTCAGCGAGCCGCCGTAGTCGCCGATCGCCGTTCTCGTCCCGCTCACCACCACCACTTCGCGTGTGCTCATAGGGCCTTCCCGTGAAGATCGTGCTCTTCGCTTCTTTCGACGAGCACCTGCATGAAGTCTCCCGGCTTTCCGGAAGATTTCCCGAAGTAGACCCGGCCGTCGATTTCCGGCGCGTCGGCGCTCGAGCGGCCAATGCCCGGCTCGTCGACAAGGACTTTCAGGGTCTTGCCGATCCTGCTCTTCAGCTTCGACTGGCTGATGGCCGACTGCGTTTCCATGAATTTTTCGCGCCTGCAAGCCTTTACCTCGCTCGAGACCGGATCCGGCAGCGCGTTGGCCGCCGCGCCGTCGACCGGCGAGTACTCGAAGCAGCCGACCCGGTCGAGCTGCGCTTCCTCGAGAAATTCGAGCAGTGCCTCGAACTCGGCGTCGGTCTCGCCCGGAAATCCCACGATGAAGGTGCTGCGGACAGTGATGTCGGGGCAGATGCTTCTCCAGCTCTGCAACCTCTGCAGTACTTTCTCGGCGCTTGCAGGCCGCTTCATCAGCTTCAGGATGCGCGGGCTCGCGTGCTGGAACGGCACATCGAGGTACGGAAGGATCTTCCCTTCCGCCATCAGAGGGATGATTTCATCCACGTGCGGATACGGATACACATAGTGCAGCCGGACCCAGACGCCCAGCCTGCCGAGCTCCTCGCAGAGATCTTTCATCCTTGTCTTGACCGGGCGGCCGCCGGAAAAGCCGGTCCGGTACTTCACGTCCACGCCGTAGGCGCTCGTGTCCTGCGAGATGACGAGCAACTCCTTCACGCCCGACTTCACCAGGTTCTCGGCTTCCTTCATCACCTCGCCGATCGGCCGCGAGACGAGGTCGCCGCGCATCGACGGAATGATGCAGAAGGTGCAGCGATGGTTGCAGCCTTCGGAAATTTTCAGGTACGCGTAGTGCTTCGGCGTGAGCTTGATGCCCTGCGGCGGAACGAGATCGGTGTACGGGTCGTGCGGCTTCGGCAAATGCGCATGGACCGCACGCATGACGCCTTCGGGGTCGTGGGGTCCTGTAACCGCCAGGACTTTCGGGTGTGCAGACTGAACGACTCCCTGCTTCGCTCCCAAACATCCCGTCACCACGACCTTTCCGTTTTCTTCCAAAGCCTCACCAATCGCGCCGAGCGATTCTTCGACCGCGGCGTCGATGAAGCCGCAGGTGTTGACGATGACGAGGTCGGCGCCGGCGTAATCGGGCGCGGTGGCGTAGCCCTCGGCGCGCAACTGCGTGAGGATGCGCTCCGAATCGACGAGCGCCTTGGGGCAGCCTAGCGAGACGAAACCAACCCTTGGAACTGCCTTACTTCTTTTCAGGGTCGCCCTTGCCCTGGCCGGGGAAGCCGGGGAACTGGAATCCGGTGAACATGTTGCGCGCCTGGCTCTGCATCTGCTCCTGGAACTGCGCGAACATCTTCTGGCTCTGCTCCATGTAGGCCTGCATCAGGCTCTGCATCGCGGGGCCCTGCAGGTTCATGAACTGCGACCACAGCTCCTGCGCGCCGCGCGAGTTGTCGCCGTACACCTTCTGCGACTGCTCCTGCATGGTCTTCTGCAGCTGCTGGAAGGCCTCGATGTTCTTGGAAAGGTAGGAGCCCATGAAGCCCTGCATGGCGCTGCCGTAGGAGCGGATCATCTGCGAGAGCAGGTCCGAGGAGAACATCGGCATGCCGCCCGACTCCTCCTCGAGGATGATCTGCAGCAGGATCTGGCGCGACAGGTCCTCGTTCGTCTTGGCGTCGATGACCTGGAAGTCCTCGTTCTTGAGCACCATCTGCTTGACGTCGGCGAGCGTGATGTAGCTCGACGTCTTGGTGTCGTAGAGCCGCCGGTTCGGGTACTTCTTGATGAGGCGAACCTGCTCGGTCTTCTCTTCTGGCATGGCGGACATGGAGTCTACTCCTTCGTCCTGCTAGTACATGTGCTGGCCGCCGTTGATCGAGATATTCGCCCCGGTGACGAAGGCGGCTTCTTCCGAGCAAAGGTAGATGATGAGGCCGGCGATCTCCTCGGGCTTGCCGAGGCGCCCGATCGGGATCTGCGGCAGGATCTTGGAGTCGAGGATCTCCTTGGGGATCGCGGTGACCATCTTGGTGCCGATGTAGCCCGGGGAGATCGTGTTGATGGTGACGCCTTTTTTCGCGACTTCCAGCGCGAGCGCCTTGGTGAAGCCGTGGATGCCGGCCTTCGCCGCCGAGTAGTTGGTCTGGCCGAAGGCGCCCTTCTGGCCGTTGACCGAGGACACGTTGATGACGCGGCCCCAGTTGCGGTCGACCATGCCGTCCATGACCTGCTTGGTCATGTTGAAGCAGGAATCAAGGTTGGTGCGCATGACCGCGTCCCAGTCGGCCTTGGTCATCTTCTTGAACGTCATGTCGCGGGTGATGCCCGCGTTGTTGACGAGGATGTCGATGTTGCCGCACTCGCCCTGGATGCGCTGGCAGGCCTTGGCGCAGTCGTCATAGGAGGCGACATCCACCGGGTAGGCCGAGAACCCGTAGCCCTTGCCCTTCATCTCGTCGAGCCACGCCTTGTACTTGGTGTTGGACGGCGAATAGGTGACGACGACCTTGTAGCCGGCGTCCGCCATCTTCGTGGAAATCGACTCGCCAAGACCGCCCATGCCGCCGGTGACGACGGCGACCCGCTGCTGCGCCATGCTCCCCTCCTCCGCTGATGCCTTGCAAAAAGTCTACTACATCATGTGCATGCCGCCGTTCACCGAGATGTTGGCACCGGTGATGTAGCCGGCTTCCTCCGAGACGAGGAACGCGACCACCGCAGCGATTTCTTCGGGCTTGGCGAGCCGGCCCATCGGAATGGAGTCGATGATGCTCTGGCGGATCTCGGGGCGGATCGCCATCACCATGTCGGTCTCGACGTAGCCCGGCGACACGGTGTTGACGGTGACGCCTTTCTTGACCACTTCCTGGGCGAGCGCCTTGGCGAAGCCGGCCATCCCGGCCTTGGCTGCGGAGTAGTTGGTCTGGCCGAACTGGCCCTTGATCGCGTTCACCGAGGAGATGTTGACGATGCGGCCCCAGCCGCGCTCGACCATGCCGTCGATCACCTGGCGCGTCACGTTGAAGACGCTGTTCAGGTTGGTGTTGATGACCATGCTCCAGTCGCGCTCGGTCATGCGCTTGAAGATCGAGTCGCGGGTGATGCCCGCGTTGTTGACGAGGATGTCGACGTTGCCCGCCACCGAGCGGATGTGGTCGAACATGGCCGCGCACGAATCGTAGTCGGCGACGTCGCCCTCGGCGGCGTGCACGCGAAAGCCCTTGCTGCGCATCGCGCCCAGCCACTCGTCCTTCTTCTCGTAGCCGGGCAGGCAGCCCGCGACGACCGTGTGGCCCGCGGCGGCGAGGCGCCGGCACATCGCGCTGCCGATGCCGCCCATGCCGCCGGTAACGAACACGATCCGGCTCGGCGCCGGCTGGCCTTGCACTTCGCCCGCGTTTTCCTGCTGCTGAACCCGTTCCATGACTCTCATCTTCTTCTCCTAGCGTTCCACGGCGAGCGCGACACCCATGCCCCCGCCGATGCACAGCGACGCAAGCCCCTTCTTCGCGTCGCGCTTCTGCATCTCGTGCAGGAGCGTGACGAGAATCCGGGCGCCCGAGGCGCCGATGGGATGGCCGAGCGCGATGGCCCCGCCGTTGACGTTCACCTTGCTCGTGTCCCAGCCCATTTGCCGGTTGACGGCGATCGCCTGGGCGGCGAAGGCCTCGTTGATCTCCATGAGATCGAGATCTTTCGGCGTCCAGCCCGCGCGCTGCAGGCAGCGCTTGGAGGCCGGCACCGGCCCCATGCCCATGTACTTGGGATCAACGCCGGCGGATGCATAGGCCTTGATTCTCGCGATCGGTTTCAGGCCCAGCTCCCTGGCTTTCTTCGCAGAGCACAGCACCACCGCGGCGGCGCCGTCGTTGATCCCCGAAGCATTCGCGGCGGTGACCGTGCCGTTCTTGTCGAACGCGGGCTTGAGGCTCTTCATCGCGTCGATCGTGGCGCCGTGGCGCGGGAACTCGTCGGCGCCGAACACCACCGGCCCTTTTCTGGAGGGCACCTCGTAGGGAACGATCTCGTCGTTGAAGCGGCCGGCCTTCTGCGCGGCCTCGGTCTTGTTCTGGCTCTTCACCGCGAATTCGTCCTGCTCCTCGCGCGTCACCGCATATTCCTTGGCGACGTTCTCGGCGGTGATGCCCATGTGGTACTGGTTGAAGACGTCCCACAGGCCGTCCACGATCATGGTGTCGACCATCTTCGCGTCGCCCATGCGAAAGCCGTCGCGCGAGCCGTTCAGCGCGTGCGGCGAGGCGCTCATGTTCTCCTGGCCGCCGGCGACCACGATGTCCGAGTCGCCGCTCGCGATGGCCTGCGCGCCGAGCATCGCCGCCTGCAGGCCCGAGCCGCACACCTTGTTGATGGTCATCGCGGGCACCATGTCGGGAAGCCCGGCCCAGATCGAGGCCTGGCGCGCCGGGTTCTGGCCGACCGCCGCGGTGAGCACCTGCCCCATGATGACTTCGGAGACCTGTTCGGGCTTCACGCCGGACCTTTGCAGCACCTGCTGGATCACGTGCGCGCCCAGCTTCGCCGCGGGAACGCCCGCCAGCGAGCCGCCGAATTTTCCGATCGCGGTCCGCGCCGCGCCTACGATGACGATGTCTTCCATGGTCACTCCTCCTAGCTCGCCTTCTGTTTGACGTACCGGCCCGGCGCAGGCTCGATCGCCTGGTGCTGCGTGCTTCCCGTCTTGCCGGGCGCTTTGCGCGCCCCCCCCTTGAATCGCTCCAGCCATTGCGCCCAGAGCGGCCACCAGCTGCCCTTTTCCTGCTTCGCCCGCGCCCGCCACTCCTCAGGATCTGAGGGCCGCTCCTCCGAAATCCAATAGCCGCGCTTGCCCGCAGCCGGCGGATTGACCACGCCGGCGATGTGCCCGCTCTCGCCAAGCACGAAGGTCATCTCGCCGCTGAAAAGCCCGATCGTCCGATAGGCCGCCTGCCACGGCACGATATGGTCCTCGCGTGTCGCGAGGATGAAAGTCGGGCGATCCACGCGGCTCAAATCCACGGGCACGCCGCAGTTTTCCACCGCGCCGGGCACGCAGAGCCGGTTTTCCAGGTAGGTGTTGCGCACGTACTCGCAGTACATCGGCCCCGGCAGGTTGGTGCTGTCGGCGTTCCAGTAGAGAAGGTCGAAAGGCTGCGGCGTGCTGCCGAGCAGGTAGCTGTTGACGACGTAGGACCAGATCAAATCGTTCGCGCGCAGCGCATTGAACGCGAACGCGAGGTCCTTGCCGGGCAGGATGCCGCCCTGGCCGATCGCGGCCTCGCGCGCGGCGAGCGTCGGCGCGTCGATGAAGACGCGCACCTGCCCCGGCGCCTTGAAGTCGAGCATGGTGGCGAGGAGGGTCACGCTCTCGACGATGTCCTGTTTCTTCTGGGCCAGGACGGCCAGCGCGGCGCCGAGCAGGGTGCCGCCCACGCAGAAACCGAGCGCGTTGACCTTTTCGGAATTCGTGATTTCGCGCGCCACGCGGAAGGCCGGGAAAATTCCCTGCTCCAGGTAGTCGTCCCACCTGAAATGCCCTTGATCGGCGCCGACGTTGCGCCAGGACACCATGAAGACGGTGTGGCCCTGCTCGACCGCGTAGCGCACGAAGGAGTTCGCGGGCTGCAGGTCGAGGATGTAGTACTTGTTGATGGCGGGCGGGATCATGACGAGCGGCCGCTTCCCCGCTTCTGCCGTCGTCGCGGCGTACTGGATCAGCTGAATGAGCTCGTTCTCGTAGACGACGTCGCCCGGCGTGACCGCGAGGTTGCGGCCCACCTCGAACGCGGACTCGTCGCTCTGGCTGATGCGCCCTTTGTGGGTGTCGGCCAGGAGGTTGGCGAGGCCGCGCGTCATGCTCTCGCCCGAGGAGTCGAGCGCCGCGCGCAGCACGGCCGGGTTGGTGGCGGCGAAATTCGCCGGGCACATCGCATCGCACCACTGGCGCACCGCGAAGCGCAGCCGCTCCTTGGAGCGCGCATCCAGATCGGCGGTTTCGGCGAGCTCGGTGAGGTGCTGGACGGCGAGGAGGTAGGACTGCTTGAGATAGTCGTAATACGGGTTTTCGCGCCATTCGCGCGCCGCGAAGCGCCGGTCGCCGGGCTCGGGCACCAGGGCGGGCGCGTCGCTTTTCTGCCCCGTGAGCATTGCCGACCAGAGCTGCGCCTGGCGCGCGGCATAGCTTGCCTGCAGCGCGGCGAAGCGCGCCGGATCGCGCAGCACGCCTCCCATCAACGCAGAAGCGTCCGGAATTTCAGGCGGGGCGCTGAGGACAGGCTGCAGGGACGGCCCTTGGCTCATCAAAACAGCGCGGATTTTGCGCCGCACAATCGCCCCCGTCAATCGGGCTCCCCGCGACGCAGCAGTAGCTGCGTAACGATTTGTTCCGTATGGGAAAAAACGATGTGCTAGTGCGAGTGGCCCAGGAGCGCGCGAACCAGTGCAATCGCAGCGATGCCGGCGGCGATGAGCACTGTCTGGACGACCGTCGCCTGGAGCTCCGGTCGGCGGTGCAAGCCGGGGATGAGGTCGGCCACCGCCACGTAGATCATGCTCGCGGCCACCACGCCGAGCAGGATCGTTTCCAGGCCGAGAAAGACCGGCAACGCGAAGTAGCCCAGCACGCCGCCGGCGAGCGTCGCGCTCGAGGAAAGGATGTTCAGCGACAACGCCTTGGCGCGCGAATAGCCCGCGTGCAGCAGCACGAGGAAGTCGCCCACCTCCTGCGGAATCTCGTGCGCGACGATCGCGAGCGCGGCGATGACGCCGAGCTGCGTGCTTTGCAGGAACGCGGCGGCGATCAGCACGCCATCGAAGAAATTGTGGATCGTGTCGCCGACGACGATCATCGCGCCCGAGCGCCCGTGCGCGGGCTCGTGCGGATGCGCGTGCGGCGCGCCGTCCTCGTCGTGCGAGTGGCGCCAGAGGAGGAGCTTTTCCAGGAGGAAAAAGCCGAGGATGCCGGCGAGGATGGCGCCCGCCGCGGTCTGCGGCGCGCCGTGCTCGAAGGCATGCGGAATCACCTCGAGGAAGGCCGCGCCGAGCAGCGCGCCGATCGCGAACGACACGAGCGTCGGAATCCAGGCCGCGCGCACGAGGAGCGCGAGCGCAGCCGCGCCGACGGAAACCGCCCCGCCGACGACGCTTGCCACCACGATCCAGCCCAGGGTTCCCATGGGGGTCGCGATTGTACGATCAGGCGAGCCAGACTGCAGCGGCCATGCGCTCGAGGGTGCCGGTCTTCCGGTAGGAGAAAAACCACTCGGGCTGCGAGTAGGTGCAAAACTCCCCGCCGGAGACCCGCGTCACCCCTCGCGAGCCCAGGCGCTGGCGCGCCACCGCGTAGAGGTCGAGCAGCCAATGGCCGGGCCGCGTCGCCTTGAACGCCGGCTCGGCTTTCGGGTCGCCCGCAAGGAACGCGGCCCGTACTTCCTCGCCCACCTCGTAGACGCGCGGTCCGATCGCGGGCCCGAGCCAGGCGAGCAGGCGCTCGCCCGGCAACTCCAGCGCGTCGATCGCCGATTCGATCACGCCCGCGGCAAGGCCGCGCCAGCCCGCGTGCGCGGCCGCGACCCCCTCGCCCCGCTCGTCGGCAAGGAGCACCGGCATGCAGTCGGCGAGCGAGACGAGACAGACCTGGTTCTTTTCTTTCGCGTAGACCGCGTCTGCCGGCGTGGCATTCGCCGCATCGGCGCGGACCACGGTCGTTCCATGCACCTGCTTCACCCAGACCGGATCCGCGGGCAAGTGCGCTCGCAGCCGTGCCCTCGCCTCTGGCGTTTTCGTGTCGCCCAAACCGCGAGTGGTGACGAGCGCGCGCACCGAGGGTGGCGCCGGCCAGTCGGGAACGATCAATTCAGGAATCACGTCGCAAGCGCGCGATCAGGCCCGCCATGTCGGCGGGAAGGTCCGCCTTCCAGCGCATCGGCTTGCCGGTGCGCGGATGAACGAGGTGAAGCTCGGCCGCGTGCAGCGCCTGGCGCGGAAAGGAGACTGCGTGGCGCGTGCCGCGCCGGTACACCGTGTCGCCGACGAGCGGATGGCGGATGTGCTGCATGTGCACGCGGATCTGGTGCGTGCGCCCCGTCTCGAGCCGGCACTCGATGAGCGCCGCGCTGCCGAAGCGCTCGAGCACGCGGAAATGCGTGCGCGCTTCCTTGCCGCCGCGCGCCACGGCCATGCGCGTGCGCACGTTGCGGTCGCGCGCGACCGGGGCGTCGATCGAGCCGCGCGCGGGCGGGTCGCCCTGCACGAGCGCGAGATACAGGCGCCGCACGCTGCGCGACGCGAGCTGCTCGGCGAGGCGCGCCTGCGCGGTGACGTTCTTCGCGACGACGAGCAGTCCCGTCGTGTCCTTGTCGAGGCGGTGCACGATGCCCGCGCGCGGCACGCGGCGCAGCTCGGGCGAATGCGCGAGCAACGCGTTCAGGAGCGTGCGGTCGGGATTCCCCGCGCCGGGATGCACGACGAGGCCCGCGGGCTTGTCGATCACGATCAGGTCGGCGTCCTCGAACACGAGGTCGAGCGCCATCGCCTGCGCGGCCGGCGCGGCCGCGTCGGCGGCGGGCGGCGGCGACAAAACCACCGTCTCGTCGCCTTCCACCCGCGTGCTGCCCTCGACTGCGAGCTCGAAGGCGCCGCGTTTCACTTTCACGTGCCCGGTCTTGAGCCAGGCCTGCAGGCGGTTGCGCGAATACTGCGGAAAGATCCTGGCGAGCGCCTGATCGAGGCGCAAGCCGCCGAGCGCGGCCGGCACGCCCGCCGAAAGCGGCGCGACGAAGGCGTCTTCCCACGCGTTTTCCTCGGCGGCACGGGCCTCGCGCGCACGCGCGCCGGTATAATTTCGCGCCATGAAACGGAGTGTACTGTCGTTCATCGGCGTGGTCCTTTGCGTGCTCCTCGCCGCCGGATGCAGCCTGTTCGAGACCAGCAAGGACGAGACCGCGGGCTGGTCGGCGCAGAAGCTCTACGCCGAAGCCAAGGACGCGATGGGCCAGCGCGCCTGGGACAAGGCGATCAAGTACCTGGAGAAGCTCGAGGCGCGCTACCCGTACGGCCGCTTCGCGCAGCAGGCGCAGCTCGACGTCGCCTACGCGTACTGGAAGAACGGCGAGCGCGCCTCCGCCCTCGCCGCCGCCGACCGGTTCATCAAGCTCTACCCGAACCACGCCAACGTCGACTACGCCTACTACCTGAAGGGGCTGGTCAACTTCAACGAGAACACCGGCCTGCTCGCGGCGCTCGACAGCCCCGACCTTTCCGAGCGCGATCCCAAGGGCACGCGCGAATCGTTCGAGTCCTTCAAGGAGCTGATCGCGCGCTTTCCGGAGTCCAAGTACCGCGAGGATGCCGCGGCGCGCATGCGCTACCTCGTCAATTCGCTCGCGCGCAACGAGGTGCATGTCGCGCGCTACTACATGAAGCGCGGCGCTTTTGTCGCGGCCGCCAATCGCGCGCAATACGCGGTACAGAACTACCCGCAGGCGCCCTCGGTCGAGGAAGCGGTGTTCATCATGGTGAAGGCCTACGACGCGCTCGGCATGGTGGACCTGCGCGACGCCGCCGACCGCGTCATGCGCAAGAACTTCCCCGAGAGCAAGTACCTGAAGGGCGGTGTGGTGCGCGACGTCCCCTGGTGGAAGCTCTGGGACCCCGACTGGTAGAAAAAACTAGATCTTGATGTTCTCGTCCGCGATGTACTGGCGGATCACGCTCGCGACATCCGGATCGGCCTTGAAGCCCATCTCGAGCGCGCGCGGCGTCTTGAAGCGCGCGGGCCAGGTCTTCACGATGTTGCGGATGCGCTCATCGGCCTTGTAGCGCACGCGCTTCGCCACCGTGTCTCCCGCGACGCTGCGCATCGCGTCCACCATCTGGGCGACGCTCGCGGTGATGCCGGGAAGGTTGAGCCACCGCTTCGTGCCCCAGGCCTGCGGGGGCAATTCCCAGGCGTGGATGAACGCTTCCACCACCTTGCCCGGCGAGAGGAGCCACACGTCGGTCTCGGGCGCGACCGGGCAATCGTAGTTCACGCCGTTCAGCGGCTCGCGGATGACCGCGCTCGCAAAGGAGGAGGCCGCGGCGTTCGCCTTGCCGGCGCGCACCACGATCGTCGGCAGGCGCAGCGAGCGCCCGTCGAGGAAGCCCTTCCTCGTGTAGTCGGTGAGCAGGTATTCGCCGACCACTTTCTGCATGCCGTAGGAGGTCTGCGGGTTGGCGATGGTGCAATCGTCCAGCACCGGAGGCAGCTCGCCGCCGAACGCCGCGACCGAGCTCGTATAGACGACGCGCGGCGGCCTGGCGCACTTCCTCATCTGCTCGAGGAGCGCCTGGGTGCCCTGGAGGTTGACGCGCATGCCGAGGTCGAAATCGGCTTCGGCGCCGCCGCTCACCACGGCGGCGAGGTGGAACACCGCCTCGGTGTCCGGCGTGCACACGCTCGCGAGCGTCGCCTTGTCGGCGACATCGCCGGTCACCGCTTTGACTTTCGCATCCTTGACCGAGGGAGGAAAAGCCCCGTCCAGCAAGGTGATCGCCGAAATCGGCTTGCCGCCGAGCTGGCCGCGCGCGAGCAGCGTTTTGGCGAGCCTGAAGCCCAGAAAGCCGCCGCCGCCGGTGATGAGGATTTTCATGTCGGGATTCTAGCGAAGAACGCTTCGACGTCCGCGAGCACGCGCGTCTGTTTCATCGGCGGCAGGCTCGCGCGCACGGTGCGGCCGTAGGAGCGCGTGTACAGGCGCGGATCGCAGAGCACGAGCACGCCGCGGTCGGCTGCGTCGCGGATGAGGCGCCCGGCGCCCTGCTTCAGCTGCAGCACCGCCTGCGGCAGCTGGAATTCCATGAACGGGTTGCCGCCCTCGGCGCGCAGCGCCTCGATGCGCGCGGCGAGCACCGGGTCGTCCGGCGGCGCGAAGGGCAGCTTGTCGATGAGCACGACCGAGAGCGCCTCGCCGCGCACGTCGACCCCCTCCCAGAACGAAGCCGCGCCGAGCAGCACCGCGTTACCGAGCTGGCGAAAGCGCACGAGGAGTTCGCTGCGCGCGCCCGTGCCCTGCACGAGAAGCGGGTAGGCGAGGCGTCCCTGCAGCAGCTGGTGCGCGCGCTTCAGCGCCCGGTGCGAGGTGAAGAGCAGGAACGCGCGCCCGCGGCTCGCGGCGAGCACCGGCAGCGCGGCCTCGACCACCGCTTCGGTAAACGCGGGATCGTTGGGATCGGCCGGCAGGCCCCTGGGGATGTAGAGGAGTGCCTGGCGCTCGAAGTCGAACGGGCTCGGCCAGGCGCGCGCGCCCGCATCCTCGACGCCGAGCTCGCGCTTGAAATGCGTGAAGTCCTCGCCCACGGCGAGCGTGGCCGAGGTGAAGATCCAGGCGCGCGGGTGGTCGGCCATCTGGCGGCGGAAGAGCTCGGCGGGCGAAAGCGGCGTGACGTGGAGCTGCACCGAGCGCCCGTAGACCTCGACCCAGCGCACGAGGCCCGTGGCGCGCTCGTCCTCTTGAGGCGCATCGTCCGCGGCGATGCGCGCGAGCAGCGCCGCCGCCTCGCCCGCGCGGCGCGCGCAGGCCGCGAGCCCCTCGGAGCGCTCGGCCTGCTCGGCAAGCGGCTTCCTGAGCGCCTTGAGGGCCCTGCCGAGCGACTGCACGGCCTGCGGAAAATCCGCGACGCGCAGCGCCTGCGCCCAGCCCAGGCGCGCGCCTTCCTCGGCGAAGCACAAGCGCAGGTCGCGCGCGGCCTTGTCCAGGCCGCCGGCGAGCCGGTCGAGCTCGGGCGAGGCCCCGCCCGCCGCGGCGAGCTCGAGGCGCGCGTCGCGCGCGAGCTCGACCATCTGGTGGCTGGAGACCGTCTCGCCGAAAAAAAGGCGCGCGGTCTCGGCGAGCTGGTGCGCCTCGTCGAAGATCACCGTGTTGCACGCGGGCAGGAGCTCGGAGACGCCCTCGTCGCGCAGCGCGACGTCGGCGAAAAAGAGGTGGTGGTTGATCACCACCACGTCGGCGGCGAGCGCGTTCTTGCGCGCGCGCATCACGAAACACTCGTCGTACTTCGGGCACGATTGCCCCAGGCAGTTCTCGCGCGTGGAGGTCGCGTGCTGCCAGACCGAGGCGTCCTCGGGCACCTCGGCGAGGTCGCCCTTGTCGCCCGTCAGGCTGCGCTTCGCAAAGCGCTCGATTGAGCGAAGCTGCGCGGCGCCCTCGCGCGAATCGACGCCCTCGGCGAGCGCGCGCTCCATGCGATACAGGCACACGTAGTTCGCGCGGCCTTTGAGAAGCGCGGTGGTGGTCCCCGCATTTCCCACGCTTGCAAGCGCCTCGCGCACCGCCGGCAGGTCGCGGTTATGGAGCTGGTCCTGGAGCGTCTTCGTGCCGGTCGACACGATGACCTTGCCGCCCGCGAGCAGCGCGGGCACCAGGTAGGCAAACGTCTTGCCGGTGCCGGTGCCCGCCTCGAGCGCGAGCGCGCGTCCCGACTCGATCGCCTCGAGGATGGCGCGCGCCATCTCGGCCTGCTGCGGGCGCGGGCGGTAACCCTCGACCTGCACGGCGAGCGGGCCGTCCGCCGCGAAGACTCGTTCGAGCGCGCTCAGTTGCCGACCTCGTCGACCTTGACCCAGACCCGCCGCTCGCTCGAGCGCTGCGTTTCGCGCCGGGAAAGAATGCCCGACTCCGTTCTCGAAGCCGCGCTCGCGCTGCCGCCGATCTCGAGCCATTCGCCCAGGCGCCCGCTCACCGTGCCGATCGTGCTCGGAATGACCTGCTCCGCCGTCCGATGCTTGAGCGAAATCACCTCGAGCATTCCCTGGGCGAACGCCGGCGCGCCGACGAAAAGCAGGACAAAGAAAGCGCGCGCGATCATGGTGCAGTCTTAACGCAGGCCCGGGGTCAGTGGTTGCTCTTGCTGGAGAAAGCGTCTATCTTACGTGAGGTATGAAGAATAAGTTATTGTTTTGTCTTGCGTTAATGTCCCTACTTACTGCCTGCGGCGGCTTGTCCGTCTCGCCGGCGCCCAGTCAGCCCCCAGCCGCCGCCCCGGCACCCCGCGCCGACCGCTCGGAAGCGCTGCTGCAAGCCCTGCTCGCGCTCGGCGTCGATTATCGCTACGGAGGCGCCGCGCCCGCGACGGGATTTGATTGCAGCGGCCTCGTCGCGCACGTCTACGAGCAGGCTTGGGGAATCCGCCTGCCGCACAACACGCTCGCGCAGAGCAGGACCGGCGTACCGGTGGCCCCGGCCGAGCTGGAGGCGGGCGACCTCGTCTTCTACAACACGCTCAATCGCCCGTATTCGCACGTCGGCATCTACGTCGGCGACGGCCGCTTCGTGCACGCGCCCAAGACGGGCGCGCGCGTGCGCGTCGAGGCGATGAAAGCGGCGTATTGGAGCCAGCGATTCAGCGGCGCCCGCCGCATCGAGCCGGGAGCCGCGACCTATTCCCTGAAGTAGAAGTCCGCCGAAATGTCGACGGTGAATTCCTTGCCGCGCAGCGCGGGCGGAACGGCGATTTGCGCCTTCGCGGTGCGGAACATGCGCTGCGCTTCGTCGTCGAGCGCCACGTAGCCGGCGCTCTTGCGGACCGCGAGCGAGGCGATCGTGCCATTGGGCGCGATCACCATGCGCAGGTCCACCTTGCCTTCCCAGTTGTTGTCCACCGCGGCGCGCGGATAGCGCCGGTACTCTTTTGCCTTGGCGATCAGATCCATGCGGAACTGCGCGACGCTGCCCGGATCGGGCGCCGTCGCCACGGGCGCCGTCGCGGTGGGCGTGCCGGACGAAGCTGCGGGCGCAGCCGGCGCCACGGAGGCGACCGCGGGCGGCGTGGGCTCGGGCGGCGCGGCCTGAACCACGGCCGTGGGCGGGGCGGAAGGCGTCGGCGGCACGGCGATCACCGGAGGGGCAACGGGCATCACCACGCGCGGCGCGGGCTTGGGGTGAGGCGCCGGCCGCTGCGGCTTCACCACGGGCAGCGGCGGCCTCGGCGCGGGCGGCTCGATCGCCTTCGCCGGCTCGGCCTTGGGCGCGACGAGGCGCGCCGTCAGCGGCTTGGGCGGGGGAGTCTCCGCGCGCGGCTGGAAAAAGCCGGGCACGAGCCACAGGATCGCGAGGTGCAGGACGAGCGAGCACGCGATCGCGAGAAAAAGGCGATCGTCCTGGCGCGGAGCCTCAGCAAGGACAGCGGCCATGGTTGGCCCGGTTATACACCCTGGAGCACCCGCCACACCCGCTCCGGCGTGAGGGGCATATCCACGTGCTCAACGCCTCGTTCGGCGAGCGCATCGAGCACGGCGTGGACGGTCGCGGGCGTCGCGCCGATCGTGCCGAGCTCGCCTACGCCCTTCACGCCGAGGAGGTTGGTCTTGCACGGCACGCTTTCGTCGAAGCTCGCCGAGAGCGCCGGAAACTGATCGGCGCGCGGCACGCAGTAATCCATGAGCGAGCCGGTGAGGAGCTGGCCGCTGGAGGAGTCGTAGACCGCCTGCTCGCAGAGCGCCTGGCCGATGCCCTGCGCCATGCCGCCGTGCACCTGCCCCTCCACGATCATGTGGTTGATGATGCGGCCGATGTCGTCGACGCTCGTCAGCGCGACCACTTGCACTTCTCCGGTAGCCGGGTCGATCTCGACTTCGCACACCTGCGCGCCATTCGGCCAGGAAGGCGCCGACGGCGTCTCGGTGGCCGAAGCGCGAATGAAGCCCTGGTTCTCGCGCGCCGCCGCCTCGGCAAGCGTGATCGAGCGATCCGTGCCCGCGATCGAGAAGCGGCCGTCGCAGAACTCGAGGTCGGCGGCCGAGGACTCGAGCGCCTCCGCGGCGAGCTCGCGCCCGCGCACGATCACGCGGCGGCCCGCGGCGATGGCGGCCGAGCCGCCGACGAAGGCCGAGCGCGAGCCCACGCTCCCCACGCCGGTCGCGAGGTCGGTGTCGCCCTGCACGACCCTGATCCTTGCCAGCGACACGCCCAGTTGCTCCGAAATGAGCTGCGCATACGTCGTTTCGAGACCCTGCCCCATCGCCTGGGTTCCCGTGAACACCGTCACCGTGCCGTCACGCTCCACCTTGATATCCACGGTCTCGGTGCGGATCGGTGCACCGGTCCACTCGAGGTAGCAGGCGAGCCCGCGGCCGCGCAGCTTGCCCCGCTTCCGGCTTTCGGATTTTCTTTCTGGAAAATTGTTCCAGTCGGATGCCTTCAGCACCCGGTCCAGAATCTTTCCGAACTCCCCGCCGTCATACCAGTCGTCGAGGTGCGTGCGGTAAGGAAACTGCTCGGCCCGGATGAAGTTGCGCCGGCGCATCTCGGCCGGATCGAGCTTCATCTCGCGCGCCGCGCGCTCGATCAGCCGCTCCATGAGGAAGTTCGCCTCGGGCCGGCCCGCCCCGCGGTAGGCGCCGGTGGCCATCGTGTTGGTGAGAATGCCCTGCACGTGAAAGTCCACCACCGGCACGTGATAGAGCGTGGTCTGCACCTTCGGCCCGAGGAGGAGCGGAATGATGGCGGTCGAGCCGACCGGCGTCGCGCCGAAATTGGCGAGCACGCGCGTGCGCAGCGCGAGGATCCTGCCGTCCTTGTCGAGCGCGAGCTCGGCTTCGTCGTCCTGGTCGCGGCCCATGTGCGCGGCGAGGAAATCCTCGCTCCGCTCGGCGCGCCATTTGACCGGGCGGCCGAGCTTCCACGCCGCATAGCAGAGGACCGCGTCCTCGTTGGTGACGCCCGTCTTCATGCCGAAGCCGCCGCCGAGATCGCCCACCACGAGGCGGAAGGCGTCGGGCTTTTTCTTGAAGAGGTCGGCCAAACCCTGGCGCGTGCCGGTCGGCACCTGGTTTTGCGTGTACAGCGTCCAGCGCTCGTTCTCGTACACCGCGATCGAGGCGCGCGGCTCGAGCGCCATCGCGATCACGCGCTGGTTGCGCAGCTTCACGCGCGTCACGTGCGCGGCGCGCGCGAACGCCTCGTCGGCCGCCCTGGCGTCGCCGAAGCGCGCCTCCGCGGAGACGTTCCCCGGCGTATCGGGCCAGAGCTGCGGGGCGCCCGGCGCGATCGCGGCCGCCACCTCGGTCACGCAGGGCAGCTCCTCGTAGTCGACCGAGATTTGCTCCGCCGCGTCCTGCGCCTGCTCGCGGGTCGAAGCGACGACAGCCGCGACCGGCTGACCGACATAGAAGACCCTGTCCTCGGCGAGCGGCGTGCGCAGCGGCGCGGTCATGGGCGCGCCGCCCGCGCGCTTGAAGATGGGCGGGAACGCGATGTGCGCGATGCCGTCTGCGCGCAAATCTGCCGCCGTGTAGACGGCGAGCACGCCGGGCGCGGAGCGCGCGGCGGCGAGGTCGATCGCCGTCATCTTCGCGTGCGCGTAAGGCGAGCGCAGGACGGCCATCCAGGCCTGGTTCGGGAAAACGCGATCGTCGCTGTAGAGGCCCTTGCCCGCGAGCAGGCGCTCGTCCTCGAGGCGCTTCTGCGAGCGCGAGGCGCCGAACTGCGCGGAGGAGGGGT
>Ga0310810_10001647_pt1 | contig 23611 bp, 21 predicted proteins | sample NCmetagenome_FD_207641 | JGI IMG/M metagenome (GOLD analysis project Ga0310810, IMG submission 207641) | Soil microbial communities from experimental microcosm in Duke University, North Carolina, United States - NC | ecosystem: Engineered > Artificial ecosystem > Soil microcosm > Unclassified ... | reverse complement strand
CGCAGCGCCGCGTGCGCCGGCATCGCCTCGGCGTCCCGGGCCACCGCCTTGGCGAGCAGCGCCGCGGTGCGCATCTCCTGGAACATGTCCAGGCGGTTGTTGCTCGCCGCACCGTCGGTGCCGAGCGCGACGTTGACCCCGGCGCGCAGCAGGGCGGCAACGGGGGCGAGCCCGCTCGCGAGCTTGAGGTTCGAGGACGGGCAGTGCGCGACCGACGAGCCGTGGCGCGCGAGCAGCGCGATCTCCTCGGCCTCGAGGTGCACCGCATGCACCGCGATCAGGTTGGGCGAGACCAGCCCCAGCCGGCGCAGCCGCTCGAGCGGCCGCACGCCGTGCTCGGCGAGCGAGCGCTCGATCTCGTGCCCGGTCTCGTGCAGGTGGATGTGCACCGGCAGGTCGAGCTCCGCGGCGAGGGTGCCCACCTTCTTGAGCGTCTCGTCGGACACGGTGTAGGGCGCGTGCGGCGCGAGGCAGAAGCTGGCGAGGCTCTCCTCGCGCATGCGATCGCGCAGCTCCAGCCCCTTGCGCAGGTAGTCGGCCGGGTCCGCGGCGTACGCGGAAGGGAACTCGATCACGATCACGCCGTGCACGGAGCGCATCCCCGCGGCAAGCGCCGCCTCGAGCGACGCCTCGGGGAAGAAGTACATGTCGTTGAAGCAGGTGATGCCGCCGCGCAGCATCTCGGCGCAGGCGAGGCGCGTCCCGTCGGCGACGAACTGCGCCGACACGTGGCGCGCCTCGGCCGGCCAGACGTGCTCCTCGAGCCAGCGCATGAGCGGCAGGTCGTCGGCGAGGCCGCGCATGAGCGACATCGCGGCGTGCGTGTGCGCGTTCACCAGGCCCGGGATGAGGACGTGCCTTTCCAGGACGACCTCGTCGTAGCCGCCGAAGCGGGCGCGCGCCTCGGTCGCGGGCAGAACGGCTTCGATGCGGCCGTCGCGCACCGCGACGGCATGTTCGGCGAGCACCGCGCCGGCCGGCTCGACGCAGACGAGCCAGCGCGGGCGCAGGAGGAGTCGGTGCGCTATTTCGGCGTGCCCTGGATTTCGACCACCACGCGGCGGTTCGGCGCGAGGCACTCGATCAGCGCGGCGCGGTTCTTCTGGTCGGGGCAGGACTTGGCCGGCTGGGTCTTGCCGAAGCCGAAGGTCTCGATCTTCGACGCGTCGATGCCCTTCGAGGCGAGGTAGTCGCGCACCGCCTCGGCGCGCTTCTCCGAGAGCTGCTGGTTGTAATGCGCGCCGCCCATGCGGTCGGCGTGCCCGTTGACGTTGATGTAGCGCACCGCCTTGAGGCCCTGCAGCTTCGGCAGCACCTCGCGGTCGAGCACTTCGCGCGCATCGGGCCTGAGCGTCGCCTTGTTGTAGTCGAAGAGCTGCGTCGCGGAGAGGTTGACGAGCGCGGGCGGCTTCGGCGCCTCGGGCTTCGCCACGGGCTTGGGCGCCTCGACGGCGCGCGGCGCGGGCGCCGGCGCGGGCGCCGGAGCGGGTGCGGGTTGCGGCGCGGGCTTCGGCGCTTCCTGCGTGGCGCAGCCGGCGATTGCGGCGGCGGCGAACATGCCGAGAACGAGCGTTCTTGCGTTCATCTTCCCCCCTCGAATTCTTGTCGTGCGGACCCGCGGCATTCTAAGCCCCGTTCGCGCCGCCGAACAACCCTTTTTAGAGGGAAAACGGGCGCTTGGATGATAAAATTTCGGTCTCTCCGGCATGGAATCCTTCGCTAAAGAAACCCTCCCGATATCGCTCGAGGAGGAGATGCGCCGCTCGTACCTCGACTACGCGATGAGCGTGATCGTCGGGCGCGCGCTGCCCGACGTGCGCGACGGCCTGAAGCCCGTGCACCGGCGCGTGCTCTTCGCGATGCACGAGGCGAACAACGTCTGGAACCGGCCCTACGTCAAGTGCGCGCGCATCGTCGGCGACGTGCTGGGCAAGTACCACCCGCACGGCGACTCGGCGACCTACGAGGCGCTGGTGCGCATGGCGCAGGACTTCTCGATGCGCTACACCCTGATCGACGGCCAGGGCAACTTCGGCTCGGTCGACGGCGACGCCGCGGCCGCGTACCGCTACACCGAGTGCCGCCTGGAGCGCATCTCGGCCGAGCTGCTCGCCGACATCGAGAAGGAGACGGTCGACTTCCAGCCGAACTACGACGGCAAGGAGCGGGAGCCGGTGGTGCTGCCCACGCGCGCGCCCAACCTGCTGGTCAACGGCTCCTCCGGCATCGCCGTCGGCATGGCGACCAACATCCCGCCGCACAACCTCGGCGAGGTCGTCGACGCCTGCCTGCATCTCCTCGCCCACCCGAGCTGCGCCATCGAGGAGCTGATCAAGCTCATGCCGGCGCCCGACTTCCCGACCGCCGGCATCGTCTACGGCATCGGCGGCGCGCACGAGGGCTATCGCACCGGGCGGGGCCGCGTGGTGATCCGCGCCCGCACCCATTTCGAGGAAGTCGGCAAGGGCGAGCGGCCGGCGATCATCGTCGACGAGCTGCCCTACCAGGTGAACAAGAAGGCGCTGCTCGAGAAGATCGCCGAGCTCGTGACCTCGAAGCGCCTGGAAGGCGTCGCCGACATCCGCGACGAGTCCGACAAGTCCGGCATGCGCGTGGTGATCGAGCTCAAGCGCGGCGAGCTGCCCGAGGTGGTGCTGAACAACCTGTACAAGCAGACGCAGCTCCAGGACGCCTTCCATATGAACATGGTGGCGCTGGTCGACGGGCAGCCGAAGCTGCTCAACCTCAAGGAGCTGCTCGAGGCGTTCATCTCGCACCGGCGCGAGGTGGCGACGCGGCGCACGGTGTACGAGCTGCGCCAGGCGCGCGCCCGCGGCCACGTCCTGGAGGGCCTCGCCGTCGCGCTCTCCAACGTCGACGAGGTGATCGACCTCATCAAGAAGGCGCCTTCGCCCGCGGAGGCGAAGCGCGGCCTGATGCGGCGGCCCTGGCCGTCCGATCTCGTGAAGGCGATGGTGGGCGACAAGCCGGTTGCGCAATTCAGGCCGGAAGGCCTGAACGAAGCCTTCGGGCTGAAAGAGGACGGCTACCACCTCTCCGACGAGCAGGCGCAGGCGATCCTCGAGCTGAGGCTGCAGCGCCTGACCGGGCTCGAGCAGGACAAGATCCGCGACGAGTACCGGGAAGTGATGGCGACCATCGCCGACCTGCTCGACATCCTGGCGAAGCCGGCGCGCATCACCAGGATCATCGCCGATGAGCTGGCGGCGCTGAAGGAGACCTTCGGCGACAAGCGCCGCAGCGAGATCGTCACGGTGGCCGAGGACCTCTCCATCGAGGACCTGATCGCGCCGCAGGACATGGTGGTCACCTTCTCGCACGGCGGCTACGTGAAGTCGCAGCCGCTCACCGAGTACAAGGCGCAGCGCCGCGGCGGCCGCGGCCGCATGGCGACGACGATGAAGGAGGACGACTTCATCGAGCGGCTGTTCGTCGCGCACTCGCACGACTACCTGCTGTGCTTCTCCAACCGCGGCAAGCTCTACTGGCTGAAGGTGTTCGAGGTGCCGGCGGGCAGCCGCTCGAGCCGCGGCAAGCCGATCGTCAACATGTTCCCGCTCGAGAGCGGCGAGAAGATCACCGCGGTGGTCGCGGTGAAGGAGTTCGACGAGAACCACTACGTCTTCATGGCGACCGCGCAGGGCACGGTGAAGAAGACGCCGCTCGACGAGTTCTCGCGTCCGCGGCCTTCGGGGATCATCGCGGTCGGCCTGGACGAGGGCGACTACCTGGTCGGCGGCGTGCTGACCGACGGCAGCTACGACGTGATGCTGCTCTCCTCCGACGGCAAGGCGATCCGCTTCGAGGAGAAGGACGTGCGGCCGATGGGGCGGCAGGCGACCGGCGTGCGCGGCATGCGCCTGGGCGAAGGCAGCCGCGTCGTGTGCATGCTGGCGGCGAAGGACGAATCCAAGGCGGTCCTGACCGCCACGGAGAACGGCTTCGGCAAGCGCACGCCGATCGGCGAGTACCCGCGCCACGGGCGCGGCGGCCAGGGCGTGATCGCCATCCAGACCTCCGAGCGCAACGGCTCGCTGGTCGGCGCGGTGCTGGTCGACGACAACGACGAGGTGATGCTGATCTCCACCGGCGGCGTCCTGATCCGTACCAGCGTGGCGCAGATCCGCGAGCAGGGCCGCTCGACGCAGGGCGTGACGCTGATCGCGCTCAGCGAAGGCGAGAAGCTCGCCGGCCTCGAGCGCATCGAGGAGCGCGAGCTGGAAGGCAATGGCAACGGCAACGGCGGCAACGGCAACGGCGACGCCGGGCACGGCGACGAAGGCGCCGAGCCGGGGCCGGATATCGAACCGCCCCCTCCCACGGTGCATTGATGTCGCGGATCTTCAACTTCAGCGCGGGCCCGGCGATGCTGCCCGCCGAGGTGCTGTCCCGCGCCGGCGACGAGATGCTCGACTGGCACGGCAGCGGCATGTCGGTGATGGAGATGAGCCACCGCGGCAAGGAGTTCATCGGCATCGCCGCCGACGCCGAGCGGGACCTGCGCGAGCTGCTCGCCGTGCCGGCGGGCTACAAGGTGCTGTTCCTGCAGGGCGGCGCGACGCTGCAGTTCGCCCAGGTGCCGATGAACCTGCTCGCCGGGAAAGGCAAGGCGGATTACGTCAACACCGGCGAATGGTCGAAGAAGGCGATCAGGGAGGCAAGGCAGTACTGCGACGTCCACATCGCCGCTTCCTCCGAGGACCGGGCCTTCAGCTACGCGCCGAAGGAATGGGACGTGCGCAAGGACGCGGCGTACGTCCACGTCTGCACCAACGAGACGATCGGCGGCGTCGAGTTTCACACGGTGCCCTCCCATGGCGCGGTGCCATTGGTGGCGGATATGTCGTCACACTTCCTCTCGCGCCCGATCGACGTCTCGCAATACGGCCTGATCTACGCCGGCGCGCAGAAGAACGTCGGCCCGGCGGGCCTGACGCTGGTCATCGTGCGCGAGGATCTGCTCGGCAAAGCGCAGAAGGGCACGCCGAGCGTCATGGACTACAAGGCGCAGGCCGACGCCGACTCGATGCTCAACACGCCGGCGAGCTACGCCATCTACGTCGCCGGGCTGGTGTTCAAGTGGCTGAAGGCGCTCGGCGGCGTGCGGGAGATCGAGAAGCGCAACATCGCCAAGGCGAGGCTCCTGTACGACGCCCTCGATAGCACGCAGTTCTATCGCAACCCGGTGGCGAAGGAAGACCGCTCGCGCATGAACGTCCCGTTCACCTTGCACGATGCGAAGCTGGACGAGGAATTCCTGAAGGGCGCGGCCAAGCAGGGAATGGTCCAGCTCAAGGGACACCGCTCGGTCGGCGGCATGCGCGCCTCGATCTACAACGCCATGCCGATCGAAGGCGTGCAGCGCCTGGTCGAATACATGAAGCAGTTCGAGAAGACGCATGGTTAAGAAGAAGTGCGAGATCCTGGTGATCAACCAGATCGCGCCCGTGGGCCTGAAGCGCTTTCCGGCCGAGCGCTACGCGGTGGTCAAGGAGTCGCACGACCCCTGGGCGATCCTCGTGCGCTCGCAGGACCTGCACAAGTTCGACTTCGGCCCTTCGCTGCGAGCCGTCGGCCGCGCCGGCGCCGGGGTGAACAACATTCCGGTGGCGGCGCTCTCGAAGCGCGGAATCCCGGTGTTCAACGCGCCAGGCGCGAACGCCAACGCGGTGAAGGAGCTGGTGCTCGCCGGCATGCTGATGGCCGCCCGCAACCTGCCGCCGGCGCTGCAGTTCGTCTCGCAGCAGAGCGATTCGCCCGAGCTCGACAAGAAGATCGAGTCGGGCAAGAAGGCCTTCGCCGGCTTCGAGCTGCCCGGGCACACGCTCGGCGTCATCGGCCTGGGCAAGATCGGCAGCCTGGTGGCCGACGCGGCGATCCGGCTCGGCATGGACGTGCTCGGCTACGACCCGCACATCACCGTCGAGGCGGCGTGGAGCCTGCCTTCGCAGGTGCGCCGCGCCGGCTCGGTCGACGAGATCCTCAAGTCGAGCCACTTCGTCACGCTGCACGTGCCGCTCGTCGAGAAGACCCGGCACATGGTCAACGCCCGCAACGTCGAGCAGTTCCGCCCGGGGGCGGTGCTGCTCAACTTCTCGCGCGACGGCGTGGTCGCCGAGGAGGCGGTGAAGAAGGGCCTGGAGAGCGGGCGGCTGCGCTGGTACGTCACCGATTTCCCGAGCCCGGGCCTGCTCGGCCACGCCAAGGTGATCGCGCTGCCGCACCTCGGCGCCTCGACCGAGGAGGCCGAGGACAACTCGGCCGTCATGGTGGTCGACGAGGTGCGCGACTACCTCGAGCACGGCAACCTGCAGAACGCGGTGAATTTCCCCGACGCGCAGATGCCGCGCGAGGCGCCCTACCGCCTGTCGATCTCGAACGCCAACGTGCCGGACATGCTCGGCCGCATCTCGCACACGCTGGGCAAGCGCAAGATCAACATCCACAACATGCTCAACAAGTCGAAGGGCGACATGGCCTACACGCTGGTCGACACCGACAGCCCGGTGGGCAAGGACGTGATCGACGAGCTGTGCGCCACGGAGGGCGTGCTCGCCGTGCGCTACTTGCCGGCCGATGCCTGACCTCGAGAAGCTGCGGCGCGACATCGACCGGCTCGACGACGAGCTGGTGCGGCTGCTGAACGAGCGCGCGTCGCTCGCGCAGCGGGTCGGCGCGCTGAAGAACGGCGCGCCCGCCTACCGGCCCGAGCGCGAGGCCGCGATCCTGCGCCGCGTCTCGGAGGGCGCGCGCGGCCCGCTCGCGGCGCCTCGGATCGCCGCGGTGTTCCGCGAGATCATCTCGGCGTGCCGCGCGCTCGAGGAGCCGATCCGCGTCACCTACCTCGGCCCCGAGGGCACGTTCAGCGAGCAGGCGGTGCGCAAGCACTTCGGCGCCGCCGTCGACGCGCTCGCCGAAGCGTCGGTCGACGAGGCGTTCCGCCGCTGCGAATCGGGCGCCGCGCAGTTCACCGTGGTGCCGGTCGAGAACTCGACCGAAGGCGTGGTCGGCCGCACGCTCGACCTGCTGCTCGCCACGCCGCTGACGATCTGCGGCGAGGTCGAGCTGCGCGTGCAGCAGAATCTCCTCGGCCGCTCGGAAGCGAAGGCGATCCGCAGGATCTATTCCCACTCCCAGTCGCTCGCGCAATGCGCAGGCTGGCTGGCGCAGCACCTGCCGGGCGTCGAGAAGGTGGCCGTGGCCTCGAACGCCGAGGCGGCGAGCCGCGCCGCCCGCGAGGACGGCGCCGGTGCGATCGCCGGCGAGGCGGCGGCCGAGCGCTACGGCCTGCAGGTCCTGGCGCGCGCGATCGAGGACTCGCCGAACAACACCACGCGCTTCCTCGTGCTGGGAAGCGTGCTCGCCGAGCCGACCGGGCGCGACCGCACCTCGCTCGTCATGTCGGCCGAGAACAAGCCCGGCGCCGTGCACGCGCTGCTCACGCCGCTCGCGAGGCACGGCGTGAGCATGACCCGCATAGAATCCCGTCCGTCGAAGAATCGTCTCTGGGAATACGTCTTCTTCATCGACCTGGAGGGCCACCAGCGCGATGCGACGCTGGCGCAGGCGCTGGGCGAGTTGAAAGACCAAGCCCCGTTCCTCAAAGTGCTCGGCTCCTATCCCGCGGCCGCCAACTGACATGCTCATCGATCCCTGCGAACTTTCGCCCTCCTACGTGCGCTCGATCGCGCCCTACCAGCCGGGCAAGCCGATCTCCGAGCTCGCCCGCGAGATGGGGCTCGACGAGGCCGCCATCGTCAAGCTCGCCTCCAACGAGAACCCGCGCGGCATCGGCCCGCGCACCCGCGCGGCGATCGAAGCCGCGCTCGCCGACATCGCCCGTTACCCGGACGGCAACGGCTTCGAGCTGAAGCAGGCGCTGTCGCGGCGCTACCACGTCGAGATGGGCTCGATCGTGCTCGGCAACGGCTCGAACGACGTGCTCGAGCTGGTCGGCTCGGCGTTCCTCGGGCCGGGGCGCGCCGCGGTGATGGCGCAGCACTGCTTCGCCGTCTACCCGCTCGCCACCCAGTCGCGCGGCGCGCGCTCGATCGTCGTGCCGGCGAAGGACCACGGCCACGACCTCGACGCGATGGCGCGCGCGATCGACGACGAGACCTACGTCGTCTGGCTCGCCAACCCGAACAATCCCACCGGCACCTACGCCAGGCCCGAGGCGCTCGACGCCTTCCTGCGCCGCGTGCCGGAGCGCGTGCTGGTCGTGCTCGACGAGGCCTACAACGAGTACCTGCCGGCCGAGTTGCGCGCCGACAGCGTGAAGTGGCTCAAGCGCCATCCCAACCTCGTCATCACGCGCACCTTCTCCAAGGCCTACGGCCTCGCCGGCCTGCGTGCCGGCTACGCGCTCGCGCACGCCTCGGTCGCCGACGTGATGAACCGCGTGCGCCAGCCGTTCAACGTCAACAGCCTCGCGCTCGCCGCGGCGCGCGCGGCGCTCGACGACATGGAGTTCGTCGCGCGCGCCTACGCCGAGAACCTGCAGGGCATGCGCCAGCTCGAGGAAGGCGCGCGCTCGCTCGGCCTCGGCTACATCCCCTCGTTCGGCAACTTCCTGACCATCAGGGTCGGCAAGGCGCCGGAGGTGTACAAGCGCCTCCTGCGGCGCGGCGTCATCGTCCGCCCGGTCGGCGGCGGCTACCAGCTGCCCGAGCATCTGCGCGTCACCATCGGCACGGCGCAGGAAAACGACAAGTTCCTCTCGGCGCTCGCGGCAAGCCTCAAGGAATAGATGCGTCTTGCCGTCATAGGCGTCGGGCTGATCGGCGGCTCCTTCGCCCTGGCGCTCAAGGCGGCCCGCCAGGTGTCGCACGTGGTCGGCGCCGGGCGCAGCGAGGCCAACCTGCGTCTTGCGCGCGAGCGCGGCGCCATCGATTCCGTCGCCCCCGACGCGCGCACCGCGGCGCGCGATGCCGACGTCGTGCTGGTCGCCGTCCCGGTCGCGCAGTTCGCGCAGGTCTTTGCGGATATTTCCCCCCACCTTTCGGCGCAGGCGATAGTCACCGACGCGGGAAGCACCAAGCGCGACGCGATCGCCGCTGCGCGCAAGGCGCTCGGCGCGAAGGTCGGGCTGTTCGTCCCGGGCCATCCGATCGCCGGCGCGGAGAAAAGCGGCGCGGCGGCGGCGAGCGCGGAGCTCTTCCGCAACCGCCGCGTCGTGCTGACGCCGCTGAAGGAAAATGCCCCCGGGGCGCTCGACAAGGTGGAGAGGCTCTGGAAAGCCTGCGGCGCCAACGTGTCGCGCATGGACGCCGAGGAGCACGATACCGTGCTCGCCGCGGTGAGCCACCTGCCGCACGTGCTCGCCTACGCGCTCGTGCACGAGGTGGCGCAGCGGCGCAACGCCGAGCAGCTCTTCTCCTTCGCCGCCGGCGGGTTCCGCGACTTCACGCGCATCGCGTCGAGCCATCCCGAGATGTGGCGCGACATCTGCGTCGCGAACCGGGACCGGCTGGTTTTGGAGATCGAGAGATACGAGGAAAAGCTGCGCGCCGTGAAGGCCCTCGTGCAAGCCGGCGACGGCGCGGCCCTCGAGCGGCTGTTCGGCGAGGCGCGCGAAGCGCGCGACCAGTGGCTGAAGCGCTCGAGCTGAAGCCGGCGCGCGGCGCGCGCGGCAACGTGCGCCTGCCGGGCTCGAAGAGCATCTCCAACCGCGTGCTGCTGCTTGCCGCGCTGGCGTCCGGCGAGACCGAGGTGCGGGGCCTGCTCGACGCGGACGACACGCGGGTCATGACCGAGGCCCTGAAGAAACTGGGCGCGCAATTCGAGGACTCGCGCATCAAGGGAGTCGGCGGCGCATTTCCGGTAAAGAAAGCCGATCTCTTCCTCGGCAACGCGGGCACCGCATTCCGGCCCCTCACTGCGGCGCTCGCGCTTTCGGGCGGCGAGTATCGCCTCTCGGGTGTCGCGCGCATGCACGAGCGACCGATCGCCGACCTCGTCGACGCGCTACGCGGCCTCGGCGCGCGCATCGACTACGCGGGCCGGCAGGGTTTCCCGCCGCTGAAGGTTTCCAAGGGGGAAATCTCCGTGGGGAAACCCGTCCGCGTGCGCGGCGACGTCTCGTCGCAGTTCCTGACGGCGCTCCTCATGGCGCTGCCGCTCGCCGGGCGCGACTCGGAGGTTGAGGTCGAGGGCGAGCTGATCTCCAGGCCGTACGTCGAGATCACCCTCAACGTGATGCGCCGCTTCGGCGCCGGCGTGAAAGCGCTCGGCTGGGAAAGGTTCATCGTCGAGGGAAAGCCCTACCGCACGCCGGGAAGGATCTTCGTCGAAGGCGACGCCTCGTCGGCGTCCTACTTCCTCGCCGCGGGCGCCATCGGCGGCGGCCCGGTGCGAGTGGAAGGCGTGGGGCGCGACAGCATCCAGGGCGACGTGCGCTTCACCGAGGTGCTCGAGCGCATGGGGGCGAGCGTGGCCTTCGGGCCCGACTGGATAGAGTGCTCCGGAAAGACGCCTTTGCGGCCGATCGACATGGACCTGAACGCCATTCCGGACGCCGCGATGACCGCCGCGGTGATGGCGCTCTTCGCCGACGGCCCCAGCACGCTGCGCAATATCGCGAGCTGGCGCGTCAAGGAGACCGATCGCCTGGCGGCGATGGCCGCCGAGCTGCGCAAGCTCGGCGCGGCGGTGGAGGAGGGCGCGGATCGACTGACCATCTCGCCCGGGAAGCTGAAGGCCGGTGCGACCATCGACACCTACGACGATCACCGGATGGCGATGAGCTTCTCGCTCGTCGCGCTCGGCGGCGTGCCGGTGGTCATCAACGACCCGCAATGCGTGGCGAAGACGTTTCCCGAGTATTTCCGGCGATTCGAAGAAATCGTGGTCGGTTCCTGAGCGATGATTCCCGTGATCGCCATCGACGGCCCGTCGGCGTCCGGCAAGGGAACGATCGCGAGCCGCGTGGCCCGCGAGCTCGGCTTCCATTACCTCGAGAGCGGCGCGCTGTACCGGGTGCTCGCGCTCGTTTCGCTGCGCCAGGACAGCGTCGACGAAGCGACCCTCGCCGACGTCGCCGCCCGCATGGACGTGAGCTTCCAGGGCGGCGACGTGCTGCTCGACGAGGAGGACGTGAGCAGCCAGATCCGCAGCGAGCCCTGCGGCATCCGCGCCTCGGAGGTCGCCCGCCTGCCGGCGGTGCGCCAGGCGCTGCTGCGCCGCCAGCGGGCGTTCCGCCGCCCCCCGGGCCTCGTGGCCGACGGCCGGGACATGGGCACGGTGGTGTTCCCCGACGCGTCGCTGAAGATCTTCTTGACAGCGAGCCCCGACGTCCGGGCCGAACGCCGGTATAAGCAGTTGAAAGAAAAAGGAATCGATGCTAATCTGCGCGCCCTTTCCCGTGATCTTCGGGAGCGGGACGAGCGCGATACGAAACGCGCGGTCGCTCCGCTGGTTCCGGCACCCGATTCGCAAGTGCTAGATTCCTCGGCACTTTCCATCGAGCAGGTGGTGGACCGGATCCTGAAGCTGCATCGGGAAGGAGTTTCGGGTGGACGGGCCTAGCGGCCCGATCCGTTGTTCAACGTGACCCGTGGGCGCAAGCCCGCGGCTTGAAAAGGTTTTTCTCACTACATGGCCAGCATTTCCCCCGCCACCAGCAAGACCCAGCAGCAGCCCGCCGGCGAGTCGTTCGCCGCGCTCTTCGAAGAGAGCCTCAACCGCAAGGAGATGCGCGTCGGCGAGGTCATCACCGCCGAGGTGGTCAGCGTCGATGACAACTGGGTGGTGGTGAACGCGGGGCTCAAGTCGGAAAGCATCATTCCGGCCGACGAATTCCGCAACGACACCGGGCAGGTGGACGTGAAGCCCGGCGACTTCGTCTCCGTCTCGATCGAGGCGCTCGAGGACGGCTTCGGCGCCACGCGGCTCTCGCGCGACAAGGCGAAGCGCATGGCGGCCTGGCTCGAGCTGGAGAAGGCGCTCGAGACCAGCGAGAAGGTGAAGGGCGTGATCACCGGCAAGGTGAAGGGCGGCCTCACCGTGATGACCAAGGGCATCCGCGCTTTCCTGCCCGGGTCGCTCGTCGACCTGCGGCCGGTGAAGGACACCTCGCCCTACGAGGGCAAGGAGATGGACTTCAAGGTCATCAAGCTCGACCGCAAGCGCAACAACGTCGTGGTGTCGCGCCGCGCCGTGCTCGAGGAGACGGCCGGGGCGGAGCGCGAGCAGCTGCTCGCCTCGCTGCAGGAAGGCGCCACCGTCAAGGGCATCGTCAAGAACATCACCGACTACGGCGCCTTCGTCGATCTCGGCGGCATCGACGGCCTGCTGCACATCACCGACCTCGCCTGGCGGCGCGTCAAGCATCCGTCCGAGGTGCTGAACGTCGGCGACGAGGTCACCGCCAAGGTGCTGAAGTTCGACGCGGAGAAGAACCGCGTGTCGCTCGGCCTGAAGCAGCTCGGCGAGGATCCGTGGGTCGGCATCGCCCGTCGCTACCCGCAGGGAACCCGGTTGTTCGGAAAAGTGACCAACCTGACCGACTACGGCGCCTTCGTCGAGGTCGAGTCGGGCATCGAGGGCCTGGTGCACGTCTCCGAGATGGACTGGACGAACAAGAACGTCCACCCGTCGAAGGTGGTGCAGGTGGGCGACGAGGTGGAGGTGATGATCCTCGAGATCGACGAGGAGCGCCGCCGCATCTCGCTCGGCATGAAGCAGTGCATGCCCAACCCGTGGGAAGACTTCGCGCGCGAGTACAAGAAGGGCGACAAGGTCAAGGGCAGCATCAAGTCGATCACCGACTTCGGCGTGTTCGTCGGCCTGCCCGGCGGCATCGACGGCCTGGTGCACCTCTCCGACCTCTCCTGGTCGACGGCCGGCGAGGAAGCGGTCAAGAACTTCAAGAAGGGCGACGAGGTCGAGGCGGTGGTGCTGTCCATCGACGTCGAGCGCGAGCGCATCTCGCTCGGCATCAAGCAGCTCGAGGGCGACCCGTTCACCAACTTCATCGCCAGCCACGACAAGAACAGCATCGTCGCCGGCACGGTGAAGTCGGTCGACGCCAAGGGCGCGGTGATCGACATGGGCGGCGTCGAGGGCTACCTGCGCGCCTCCGAGTTCTCGCGCGACCGGGTCGACGACCTGCGCACGCACCTCAAGGACGGCGACAAGCTGCAGGCGATGATCATCAACGTCGACCGCAAGAACCGCTCGGTCAACCTGTCGGTCAAGGCCAAGGACCTCTCGGAGGAGAGCGAGGCGATGAAGCAGCTGCGCACCGAGAACGCCGCGGCGAGCGCCGGCGCGACCAACCTCGGCGCGCTGCTGAGGGCGAAGCTCGACAAGGGAAATAACCCGCAGCAGTAAGGAAACCCCTTAAGGGAGGAAGGGTGACCAAGTCCGAACTGATCGCGCGCCTCGCCCAGCGCTATCCGCAGCTGGTGGCCAAGGACGCGGAGTACGCGGTGAAGATGATCCTCGACGCGATGACGCAGAGCCTGCTCAGCGGCCATCGCATCGAGATCCGCGGCTTCGGCAGCTTCGGCCTGAACTACCGCCCGCCGCGCACCGGCCGCAACCCGAAGTCGGGCGAAAAGGTGCACGTGCCCGAGAAGTACGTGCCGCATTTCAAGGCGGGCAAGGAGCTGCGCGAGCGCGTCGACGGCGCCAACCCCGAGCCCGCGCCGGCGGCCGAGGAGCGCGCTTCGCAGCCGGTCCGCTGAGGAGCCCGGGTGCGCCTCATCACCTGGGCGATCCGCCTCGTCGTCTTCCTCCTGCTGGTCGCGTTCGCCGCCAAGAACGCCGAGCCGGTGACGCTGCGCTTCTACTTCGACCTGGCGCTCGAGGCGCCGCTGGTGGTGGCGCTGTTCGGCTTCTTCGCCGCCGGCGCGCTGTTCGGCGTGCTGGCGCTGCTCGGGCCGCTGCTGCGCCAGCGGCGGCAGATCGCCGCGCTGCGCCGGCGCGTGCCGCCCGAGGCGGGCCAGCCCGCGGCGACGCCCGATTTTCCCGTGAAGGTCTGAGTGCCCGAGTTCGAGTACTGGTGGCTGCTCGGCTTTCCGCTGTTCTTCGTCTTCGGCTGGCTCGCCGCGCGGGTCGACATCCGGCAGATCGTGCACGAGTCGCGCGCCCTGCCGCGCTCGTACTTCAAGGGCCTCAACTTCCTGCTCAACGAGCAGCCCGACAAGGCGATCGAGGCGTTCATCGAGGTGGTCAAGGTCGACCCCGAGACGATCGAGCTGCACTTCGCGCTCGGCAGCCTGTTCCGCCGGCGCGGCGAGTATGACCGCGCGATCCGCATGCACCAGAACCTGCTCGAGCGCGCCGACCTCGCCGGCGAGCAGAAGGTGATCGCGCTCGCCGAGCTCGGCCAGGACTACCTCAAGGCCGGCATCCTCGACCGCGCCGAGGAGATCTTCGCCAAGCTGCAGACGAGCCCGCTCGCCGCCGCCGCGCGCCGGCACCTGCTCGAGATCTACGAGCAGGAAAAGGAATGGCAGCGCGCGATCGAGATGACCCGCCAGGTGGAGTCCGACCCGCGCGCGCTGGCGCAGTACCTCTGCGAATTGGCCGCCTCGGAGGCGGCGAGCTCGCGGCTCGACGCGGCGCGCCGCCACCTCGAGCAGGCGCTCGACGAGAACCGCAAATGCGTGCGCGCCAGCCTGCAGCTGGGCGACCTGGAAAGGGACTCGGGGAACCGGGAGCGCGCCATCGAGCACTGGAAGCGCATCGAGTCGCAGAACCCGGCGTACCTGGCGCTCGCCGCGCAGCGGCTCTACGAGGCGCACAAGCAGGCCGGGCGCGCCGAGGACGGGCTGCGCCTGCTCGCGGGATATCTCGAGCGCTATCCGTCGCTCGACCTGCTCGACACCGTGTTCCAGCACACGCTCGAAGCCAAGGGCCACGAGGAGGCCTACAAGCTGGTGCGCGACGAGTTGCGCCGCAACCCGACGCTGCTCGGCCTCGATCGCCTGCTCGAGGCGCAGATCATCGCCGCCGGCTCGCCCGACCGCCGCAGGGACCTCGAGCTGGTGCGCAACCTCGTGCACGGCCATACCCGGCGCCTCGCGCGCTACCGCTGCGAGACCTGCGGCTTCAAGGCGCGCCAGTTCCACTGGCGCTGCCCGGCGTGCGGCGGCTGGGAAACCTATCCGCCCCGCAGAACAGAGGAATTCGATCTGACCCCATGAACGTCACTGTCATCGGAACCGGCTACGTGGGACTCGTCACGGGCGCGTGCCTGGCGGACGCCGGGAACCACGTGTTCTGCCTGGATCTCGACGAGCGCAAGATCCGCACGCTGAACGAGGGCGGCATCCCGATCTTCGAGCCCGGCCTCGAGCCGATCGTCAAGAGGAACCGCGAGGCCGGCCGCCTGCGCTTCTCGACCGACGTGCCGGCGAGCGTCGCGCACGCGGAGGTGCAGATCATCGCCGTCGGCACGCCGCCTTCCGAGGACGGCTCGGCCGACATGCAGCACGTCGTCGCGGCGGCGCGCGCGGTCGGCCGCCACATGGAGGGCTACAAGGTGGTGGTCACCAAGTCCACCGTGCCGGTCGGAACCGCGGACCAGGTGAAGCACGCGATCATCGACGAGCACAAGAAGCTCGGCCGCGGCCACGACTTCACCGTCGTCTCGAACCCCGAGTTCCTGAAGGAGGGCGCGGCGGTCGAGGACTTCATGCGGCCCGACCGCATCATCATCGGCTCGGAGGACGCGCGCGCCATCGCGCTGCTGCGCCAGCTCTACGCGCCGTTCCAGAGGAACCGCGAGCGCATCATCGTCATGGGGGTGCGCTCGGCCGAGCTCACCAAGTACGCGGCCAACTCGATGCTCGCGGCGCGCATCTCGTTCATGAACGAGCTCGCCAACCTCGCCGAGGCGATCGGCGCCGACATCGAGGAGGTGCGCCGCGGCATCGGCTCGGACCCGCGCATCGGCTACCAGTTCCTCTACGCCGGCGCCGGCTATGGCGGGTCGTGCTTCCCGAAGGACGTGAAGGCGCTGCAGCGCAGCGCCGCCGAGGCCGGCCGGCCGCTCAGGCTCATGGGGGCGGTCGAGGAAGTGAACGAGGCGCAAAAGCATGTCCTCGCCGGCAAGATCCTCAAGCGGCTTGGATCGGTGAAGGACCGGACCATCGCCTTGTGGGGCCTCGCCTTCAAGGCCAATACCGACGACATGCGCGAAGCCCCGAGCGTCGCGCTGATCGATGACCTGACGAAGGCCGGCGCTACGGTGCAGGGGTACGACCCGGCCGCGCGCGGCGTGGCGCGCGAGCTCTTCGGCAGGAACGCGCGCGTCAAGATCGTCGACACGGCGGAAGCCGCGCTGCAGGGCGCGGACGTGCTCGCCATCGTCACCGAGTGGCAGGAGTTCCGCAGCCCCGACTTCCCCGAGATCAGGAAGGCGCTCAAGACGCCGGCGGTGTTCGACGGACGCAATCTCTACGACCCGGCGGCGCTCAAGGCGGAAGGCCTCGAGTACTACCCGATCGGGAGGAGATCATAAGAAGAAAAGCCGACACCGCGAAGGCGCGCGTGCTGGTGGTGGGCGACGTGATGCTCGACCGCTACTGGTACGGCGACGTGTCGCGCATTTCGCCCGAGGCGCCGGTGCCGGTCGTGCTGGTGAACGAGAAGAAGGAAGACCTGCGCCTCGGCGGCGCGGCCAACGTGGCGCACAACTGCGCGGCGCTCGGCGCGCGCACGACGCTGCTCTCGGTCGTCGGCGCGGACCCGTCGGGCAAGGCGTTGGAGAAATTGCTGCGCCGGCAGGGGGTGGCAGCGAAGCTGCATCGCGATCGCTCGATCCGCACCACCGAGAAGCTGCGCATCATCGGCCGGCAGCAGCAGCTGCTGCGCCTCGATTTCGAGCGCTCGCCCTCGCGCGAGGTGCTCGCCTCGAAGCTCGAGGACTACAAGCGGGCGCTCGCCGGCTGCGACGTCGTCGTGCTTTCCGACTACGGCAAGGGCGGCATGGCGCACATCGCGCAGATGGTCGAGCTTGCGCGCAAGGCCCGCAAGCGCGTGCTGGTCGACCCGAAGGGCGACGACTACGGGCGCTACCGCGGCGCGAGCGTGATCACCCCCAACCGGCAGGAGTTCCGCGAGGTCGCCGGGGCCTGGTCGGACGAGAAGGACCTGGCGCGCCGCGCCGAGCGGCTGCGGCGCGAGCTGAAGCTCGAGGCGCTGCTCATCACGCGCGGCGAGGAGGGGATGACGCTCTTCCTGCGCGGGCGCAAAATCCACATCAAGACCGAGGCGCGGGAAGTCTTCGACGTGACCGGCGCGGGCGACACGGTCATCGCCGCGCTGGCGGTGATGCTCGGCGCTGGCGCCGGCCTCGAGGCGGCGGTGCGCACGGCGAACCGCGCCGCCGGCATCGTGGTCGGCAAGCTGGGCACGGCGGTCGCGACCTACGAAGAGCTGTTCGGAAACAAATGAGCTATTACATCGTCACCGGCGCGGCGGGATTCATCGGCTCGCGGCTGATCGAGGGCCTCAACCGGCGCGGCATCGGCGAGATCATCGCCGTCGACAACCTGGCGCAGGGCGAGAAGTTCAGGAACCTCGCCGGCTGCGAGATCGCCGACTACGTCGACCAGGCCGATTTTCTTTCCCGGATAGATCACTGGGAGGGGGCCGTGGAGGCCATCCTGCACCAGGGCGCCTGCTCCGACACCATGGAGTCGGACGGCCGCTACATGATGGAGAACAACTACGCCTACTCGCGCCGGCTCCTCGAGTGGTGCCAGGAGGAGGAGATCCCGCTCATCTACGCCTCCTCGGCCTCGGTGTACGGCGCCGGGCCGGACTACCGCGAGGAGCGGGCCTGCGAGCGGCCGCTCAACGTCTACGCGTACTCGAAGTTCCTGTTCGACCAGGTCGTGAGAGGCATGCTCAGGGAGTCGCGCGCCCAAGTGGTCGGGCTGCGCTACTTCAACGTCTACGGGCCGAACGAGGCGCACAAGGGCCGCATGGCCTCGGTCGCCTGGCACGCCTACAAGCAGCTGCTCGGCGAGGGCAAGGTGAAGCTGTTCGTCGGCTCGGAGGGCTATCGCGACGGCGAGCAGCGGCGCGACTTCGTCCACGTCGACGACTGCGTGGCCGTGAACCTGTGGTTCCTCGAGCGGCGCGGCGCCTCGGGCATCTTCAACTGCGGCACCGGCCGCGCGCAGACCTTCAACCGGCTCGCCTGCGCGGTGATCAACGCGGTGCACGGCACGCAGCTCACGCTGCACGACGCCGTGGCGAAGGGCCTCATCGAGTACGTGCCGTTTCCGCCGCAGCTCCAGGGCAAGTACCAGAGCTTCACCGAGGCGGATCTCACCAAGCTGCGCGCCGCCGGCTACCCCGGCGAGTTCATGGACGTCGAGAAAGGCGTCGCGGCCTACATCAAGCACCTGCAAGGGCAATGAAAAAGACCATCGAGGATTTCATCGGCGGCACGCCGCTCGTGCGGCTGCAGCGCCTGCCGGGCAAGACGAAGAACATCGTGCTGGCGAAGCTCGAGGGCAACAACCCCGCCGGCTCGGTCAAGGACCGCCCGGCGCTCTCGATGATCCGCCAGGCCGAGAAGCGCCGCCGCATCAAGCCGGGCGACACGCTGATCGAGGCGACCTCGGGCAACACCGGCATCGCGCTCGCCATGGCGGCCGCGGTGCGCGGCTACCGCATGGTGCTGATCATGCCCGAGCACCTGTCGATCGAGCGCCGCCAGACGATGCGCGCCTTCGGCGCCGAGATCGTGCTCACGCCGCAGAAGGGCGGCATGGAGGGGGCGCGCGACCTCGCCGACAAGATGGTCGCCGAGGGCAAGGGCATCATGCTCGACCAGTTCGCCAACCCGGACAACCCGCTCGCGCACTACGAGAGCACCGGGCCGGAGCTCTGGCGCGACACCGAGGGGAAGATCACGCACCTCGTGTCGAGCATGGGCACCACCGGCACCATCATGGGCTGCTCGAAGTACCTCAAGGAGCAGAACCCGAAGATCGAGATCATCGGCTGCGAGCCCGAGGAAGGCTCGCAGATCCCCGGCATCCGCAAGTGGCCGCAGGCCTATCTGCCCAAGATCTACGAGCGCAGCCGCGTGGACCGCATCGAGCCGGTGAGCCAGGCCGACGCCGAGGAGATGGCGCGCCGCATGGCGCGCGAGGAAGGCATCTTCGCCGGCATCTCCTCGGGCGGCGCGATGTGCGTCGCCCTGCGCGTCTGCCAGCAGGTGAGGAACGCCGTGATCGTCAGCATCGTGTGCGACCGCGGCGATCGTTATCTTTCGACTGGCGTCTTCCCTGACTGAAAAGGGGTCAGAGCAATTTTCCTGTTACAAAAGTGCTGCGCAGTAGTTGCCGGAAAATTGCTCTGACTCCTTTTTCATGACGCCGATACTCGCCTTCGACATCGAGACGATTCCCGACTGCCCGGGAATCCGCAGGATCCACGGCCTGCCCGAGGACCTCCCGGACGCCGACGTGGCGGAGATCGCCTTCCAGAAGCGGCGCGTGCAGACCGGCAACGACTTCCTGCCGCCGCACCTGCAGCGCGTGGTGGTGATCTCGTGCGTGCTGCGCAACGAGGACGGCGTGCGCGTGTTCTCGATCGGCGAGCCCGACGCGACCGAGCCGCAGGCGATCCAGCGCTTCTTCGAGGGCATCAACCGCTACGTGCCGCAGATCGTCTCGTGGAACGGGCGCAACTTCGACCTGCCGGTGCTGGTCGCGCGCGGCCTGGTCCACGCGGTGAGCGCCGCCTGCTTCTGGGACACCGGGAGCGACAACAAGGACTTCCGCTTCTCGAACTACATCAACCGCTTTCACGACCGGCACGTCGACCTGATGGACGTGCTGTCGATCTACGGCGGGCGCGGCTCGCCGCTCGACGAGATGGCGCGCCTGGCCGGGCTGCCCGGCAAGCTCGGCGTCGGCGGCGGCGCGGTATGGGAGAGCTACCGGCAGGGCAGCGTCGCGGCGATCCGCGACTATTGCGAGGCGGACTGCCTGAACACCTACCTGCTGTACCTGCGCTTCCAGCTGATGCGCTGCGCCTTCACGCCCGAGCAGTACGCCCAGGAGTGCGGCCTCGTGCGCGGCTACCTGGAGCGGCAGCCGGCGCCGCACTGGCGCGAGTTCCTCGGCCTCTGGAAGAGCTGACCTTAAGCATCGAGCGCCTCGACTCGGAAGGTCGCGGCGTCGCCCATCTGCCGGAAGGCAAGGTGGTGTTCGTCGAGGGCGCGCTGCCCGGCGAGCGCGCTGCCGTGCGCATCTTCACGCGCAAAGCGAAGTTCGAGGTCGGAAAGGCCATTTCCCTGCTGGCGAGCTCGCCGCAGCGCCGCGAGGCGCGCTGCCCGCACTTCGGCGTGTGCGGCGGCTGCGTGCTGCAGCACGCGAGCGGCGAGCTGCAGATGCAGGCGAAGCGCGACGGGCTGGAGCAGAGCCTGGCGCGCATCGGCAAGACCGCGCCGCAGCGCTGGCTGCCCACCGTGCACGGCGACGAGTGGGGCTACCGGCGCCGCGCGCGGCTATCGGCGCGTTACGTGCCGAAGAAGGGCGGCGCGCTGGTCGGCTTCCGCGAGCGCCGCTCGACCTATGTCGCCGACCTGCGCGAATGCGCGGTGCTGCCGCCGCGTATTTCGTCGCTCATCGTTCCCCTCAGGGAACTGGTCGAAAACCTGTCGATACGGGAACGCGTGCCGCAGATCGAGGTCGCGGTGGGCGACAACGCCGCGGCGCTGGTGTTTCGCCACCTCCTGCCGTTCACGGAAGCCGATCTGGAGCAATTGCGGCGATTCGCGCGGCAGCATGGCGTCCAGGTGTGGCTGCAGCCGGGCGGACCGGACAGCGCGCACCCGTTCGAGCCGGCGGCGAGCGAGCTGTATTACGAGCTGCCGGAGTTCGGCGTGCGCCTCGCGTTCCTGCCCACCGACTTCACGCAGGTGAACCACGCCGTGAACCGCGTGCTCGTCGGCCGCGCCCTCGAGCTGCTCGAGCCGCGCCCCGGCGAGCGCATCGCCGATCTCTTCTGCGGCCTCGGCAACTTCTCGCTGCCGATCGCCCGCCGCGGCGCCGAGGTGATCGGCTTCGAGGGAAGCCGCGAGCTGGTCGAGCGTGCGCGCGCCAACGCGGCGGCGAACGGCCTGGTCGCGCAGTTCGAGGTCATGGATCTCTTCAAGCCGGACCTGCGGCCTTACGGCCCGTTCGAGAAGATCCTGCTCGACCCGCCGCGGCAGGGCGCGATCGAGGTGGTCAAGGCGCTTCCGGAGGGCGCGCCGCGCCGGATCGTCTACATCTCGTGCGACCCCGCGACGCTCGCCCGCGATGCCGAGGTGCTGGTGCACGTGAAGGGCTACAGGCTCGCCGCCGCCGGCGTGGTGAACATGTTCCCGCACACCGCGCACGTCGAGAGCATGGCCGTGTTCGAGCGGGCATGAGCCGCTGGGCGATCCTCGCGGTGCTCGCGCTCATCCGCCTCTCCTTCGGCTACCAGTTCGAGTCGATGGCGGCGCTCGCGCCCGCCGTCTCGCGCGAGCTCGGCCTCGGCGCCGCGGAGGTGGGCACGCTGATCGGGCTCTACTGGGCGCCCGGCGTGCTGATCGCGCTGCCGGGCGGCTGGCTCGGGCGGCGCTTCGGCGAGAAACCGGTGGTGCTCGCTGCCGGCGTGCTCACCGTGCTGGGCGGCGTGGCGTGCGGCTTCGCCACTAGCTATGCCGCGCTCGCCGCCGGGCGGCTGGTCGCCGGGCTGGGCGGCATCGTGATGAACGTGCTGACGGTCAAGATGACCGCCGACTGGTTCACCGGCCGCGAGATCGGCTTCGCCATGGGGGCGGTGTTCGGCAGCTTCCCGCTCGGCATCGCCCTCGGCCTCGCGCTGCAGGCGCCGCTCGCGCTGGCGACCGGCTGGCCGGCCCTGATGCTCAGCACCGCGGCGCTGGCGCTCGCCGTGCTAGTCGCCCTCGCGCTCGTCTATCGCGCGCCCGGGGAGGCGCACGCCCCGCAGCCGGCCGCCGCCGCGGGCGCCATCGGCCGCCGCGAGATCGTGCTGATGACCGTCTCGGGCATCGGCCTTGCGCTCTACAACGGCAGCTTCCTCGTTTACGTGAGCTATTCGCCGGCGCTGCTCCTCGCGCAAGGCATCGGCGTCGCTGCGACGAGCGCCATCCTGGCGGCGGCGAGCGCCGTGTCCACCTTCTGCGTGCCGCTCGGCGGACACCTCGCGGACCGGACGCGGCGTCCCTGGGCCGTGCTGTTCGGGGCGACGCTCGCCTTCTGCGTGGCCATCGCGCTCCTTCCCGCCGCCGCCGCGAGCGGCAGCCTGACGGCGGTTGCGTCGGGCGCGATCGCCATCGGCGTGCTCGGCGCGATCCCGGTGTCGACGATGGTGGCGCTGCCTTCGCAGGCAGTGCCGGCGGAGAAGCGCGCCATCGCGCTTGGCCTGTTCTACACCTGGTTCTACCTTGGCGCGGCGCTCTGCCCGGCGCTCGGCGGCTGGCTCTACGAGCTCTCGGGCACGCCGGCCGCGCCGATCTACCTCAACGCCGCACTAGGCGTCGCGACTCTCGCGCTCTATGCGCTGTTCGCCCGCCTCGGTCGCGACCTCAGTCGCGACCTCAGTCGCGACTATTCCCGGTGAGCGCGGTGAGCAGGAACAGCAGGTTGGCGAAGATGTTGTACAGGCTCATGTAGACGCCGGTCGTCGCCATCACGTAGTTGGTCTCGCCGCCGCGCACGATGCGGTTCAGGTCGTAGAGCAGGAAGAGCGAGAACACCACGATGACCAGCGTCGACACGGTGAGCGCGAGCGCCGGGATCTGCAGGAAGATGTTCGCGACCATGGCGAGCACCAGGGCCCACATGCCGACGAACAGGAACTTGCCCATGAAGCTGAAATCGCGCTTCGTGGTGGTGGCGATGGCGCCCATGCTGAAGAAGATCAGGCCGGTGCCGACCGCCGCGTAGCCGATGAGCTGGGGGCCGTTCTTCATCGCCAGCGCGAAGTTGAGGATCGGCCCGAGCCACCAGCCGAGCACGCCGGTCATCAGGAGCAGCAGCGCGACGCCGAGGCCGCTGTTGCGGTTGGCGGCGATGCCGAACTGCAGGCCGATCACCGCGGCGAACATCACCAGGGTGCTGAGGCCGGGGTGCGCCAGCACGAACGCCGTGCTCGACATGCCGATGAAGGCGCCGATCAACGTCGGCACCATGGTCAGCGCCAGCAGCAGGTACGTATTGCGCAGGACCTTCTGGCCCTGAGCCTGGGCGGCGAGCTCTCCCGCGTCGTAGGTATAGCCGCGCGGTTCGGATTGCTCGCCGGTGCGAATCGGTTTCAGTTCCATCCATCCCTCCTAGGTGGTAGCCCTAAGACTACCAAACCTGCCTGCTGGTTCAATCGGTTATTGCAATGTGCGGGCCGCAGCCCGGATTTCAAGGCAAAAGCAGCAGCTTGCGCGGCGGCCGGCAGCTCACGAAGGGCGGGCCCGCGTCCGGCGCGACTTCCCGGGCGAAGGCGCATTGCAGGCAGTCCTCGAGGTCCGCGTCGCGCTTGCGCAGAGGGCAGGCGACCCGGCCTTGGTCGATGAGCAGGCGCTCTGCGGGTCGGCGGATGAGGCTGAACATGCGCCCAGCGTACGCCG
>Ga0310810_10001646_pt1 | contig 23616 bp, 22 predicted proteins | sample NCmetagenome_FD_207641 | JGI IMG/M metagenome (GOLD analysis project Ga0310810, IMG submission 207641) | Soil microbial communities from experimental microcosm in Duke University, North Carolina, United States - NC | ecosystem: Engineered > Artificial ecosystem > Soil microcosm > Unclassified ... | reverse complement strand
TCCGCTTCCGCCAGAAGCCGCTCGAGCGTGACATGCTCCATGCCAAGCTCGCGCTCCGCGTCGGGTTTGCGGCGAGGACCCCAATAGATGATTTTCATGCCAAAACCGCGCGCGCGGCGCGCGGTTGCCTGGCCGATACGCCCTGCCCCCACAATGCCGATCGTCTTGCCGTGCACATAGGCGCCGGCGAGATGGTTCGATTGCGAGCCGGGGAATTTACCGGCGCGAACAAGGCGTTCGCCTTCGACCATCCTGCGCGCGACGGCAATCATCAACCCGAAATGGATATCTGCAGTCGCCTCCGCGACAATCGGCGGAACGACCGTGACTGGAATACCGCGCCTGGTCGCCTCTGCGACGTCGATATTGTCGGGCGTAATCGACATCGAGCAGACAGCACGCAATTTCGGGTTGGCGGCGAGCACGGCGCGATCGATCCGATCGTGCAACAGCGAGAACAGGATGTCGCACGTCTTGACCGCCGCGATCAGCTTCGACTTCGCGATGATCTTGCTCGAGTCCGTATTGATCTTAACGGTTGCAAGCGCGCGCAGCCGATCCAGCGCGTTCGACGCGATTGGCTGGGTAACAAAGACGCGCAGTTTGGCGGTCACCGCAACCACCGCACGATACCGGCAACGCCGTCAACGGCACATTGCGCGCCGTCGGGAATCCTGCGGGTTGCATCGAGTACCCCGAGCACCATCGGGATGCCGCGTTCGCGGGCGAGCGAGGCCATGTGCGAGGTCGACCCGCCGCGTTCGGCGACCACGCCCGACACGCGCGACAGAATGTGGCTGAGTGCAGGGCCCGCCACTTTCGTCACCAGAACATCGCCGGGCGCGACACGCGACAATTCACACTCGCAATTGACAACTACTGCCCGGCCCGCCCCCCAGCCTATGCCGGCGGGATGGCCGCGCACGCCCGGATGCTGCAGCCAGATTTCATCGGGCACGATCGGCGCTTCGACATGCAGCGGGCGCGATTGCAGCAATTTGAAACCGCTTTCATCCATCGCCCATTCGATCTCGACCGGAGCGCCCGCTAGGTGCTCGCATTTGCGCAACAAACGGCCGAGCGTTACGGCCTCTCCCGGCGAAAGGCACGGCTCGCTCACAAGCTCTTTCGGCACCAGTTCTGGAGCCGAGACGCCGTGCGCACAGGTCTCGCGATGACCCTTGCGCCCGGCCTCGACTGTACGCAGGAACCCGTTCTTCGCCAGCACAATCCGGTCAGGTACCACTTCACCCTGCGCGATCGCCGAGCCGAGCCCCCAGGTGGCGGAAATCAGCATCTGTCCTTCGGCCGTCTCACTCAGGCCGCCGCCTGACGCGCGCGCGGAGATCAGGGGCTGGATAAGGATGCCCATTGCGGTATCGGCAGGCGAAAGCCTGTGATTGTCCATGTAGCGCCGCGCATGCGAGGTCCACAGCGCCGCCCAGCAGGCGCGCACCGCCGTGAGAAACTCGGTCTCATCGGAAAGTCCGAGGAAACTCTCGAACTGACCGGCGAAGTTGGCGCCGGCACGGTCCTCGATCAGCGCCGACGAGCGCACTACGCCAAGCGGCGCAGTCTCGCGCTGCTTGCGCCAGGCGGCGAGCAATGGATCGAGGATCTCCGGGGCAATGTCGCGCTCGTAGAGCGCAAGCCTGACCTGGATCGAAATTCGGCGCGATGTAGGCACGTCGGCATCGTTGTACTGACTCAACAAGTCCTCGATTCCGAGGTGCCGGAGCTGATGGCGGTAGGCGTCGGCGGTGAGTGCGAAACCGCCGGGCGTCGGCAGACCGGCATGCGTCAAGGCTGCGAGATTGGCCGCCTTCGGCCCCACCCGTTCAGGATCGCCGGCGAAAGGATCGTCAAGACGGAGGATGAACGCGGTCATCGCGATTGCTTGAGTTTCCGTTGTCGTGGCCGGGCTTGCCCCGGCCATCCTGCTCAGGCGGATACAGCTCTGCGACTCGAGATCCCCGGGTCTCGCCTTCGGCTCGCCCGGGGATGACGTTGGCTCATGCCGACGTCACTTTACATGGTCCCCGTAGCCAGGCAGGGGGTCGACGACCGTGATCTGCTTCACGGGGAAGTTCGACACGATCTCGATCTCATTCTTTTTTACGATCAGCATTTCCTCGATGCGGACGCCATAGCGGAAACGCTTGCCGTGCTGGGTCTCCAGCGCGAAGGTCATGCCTTCCTGGATGTCGATCGGATGGTCGAGCGACCAGATGCGTGAGATCACCGGCGGGTCGTATTGCGCGAGGCCTAGACCGTGGCCCCACAGATTGGCGGCCGCCTGGTCCTCGTCTTCGTAACCCCAGGTTTCCATTGCTGAAGGCCACTTCAGCGCAATGTCACGCGTGGTGGCTCCAACCTTCACCGCACCAATCGAGTCGTAAAGCCATTCAAGCGCGGTAGCGTAAGTGTCTTTCTGCTCCTTCGTCGGCTCCTTGCCGACGCAATAGGTCCGATAATAGCAGGACTTGTAGCCGTTCCATGTGAGTGCGGCCAAATCCATGAATACGATGTCACCAGGCTGGATGATGCGGTCGGAGAAGTTGCGCCAGTTCGGCCAGGTGTTCGGCCCTGACGACACGATGACGTCCTCAACATCTTCCATTCCGGGGATGCTGTAGAGATATTCCATCAGATGCGCGGTCACCTGGTTTTCGGTGATGCCAGGGCGCAGGAACTTCATGCACTCCCAATGCGTGGCATCGCCGATGGCGCCGACGATGCGGAAGCACTCCTGTTCGTCGGGACTCTTGACGGCGCGTGCCTCCATCATTGGCGTCATGCCGTCGGTCCAGTTGATCTTGTTCTCCTGGAAAATCCTGATCATGTTGATGTCGATGAAGTCGACGCCGAGCGTTTCACCAGCGACGCCGTTATCCTTCATCGCCTGAAGCACGGCCTTTGTGAACTTGGTCACCTGTTGCGTCGAAGCAGGCCCAGCAGCGCCTTTGATCCAGGCGAATGAGTGACGAACGTTCTCTTTCGGAATCCACGGCGAGTGCCGCTCGATCTGGAACCCGATGTCGCCCTGCTCGAAAAGTATCGGCCGGCCATCGCCGCACAACATTGCGTAACGCAGGCCTGGTTTGAGGCGGTTCCAGCCGGGTGTCAGCGTGCCGGTGATGTAGCGCACGTTCTCGTCGTACATGCAGAGCATGGCGCCGAGGCCGTGCTTTTTCATCATCGCGCGCGCGCGCTCGATGCGATACTCGCGCATGCGGTCCCAATTGACCCGCTGCTGCCAGTCCAATCCGGCAATGCCGAAATTAGCTCCCATGGCGTCCTCCCCGACCCGGCGCTTTAGCGCGCCACCTGACTGATTGCGGGAATCCTATGCTGGTTGGCTGTGCAGGCTAAATAATATATTCTGCCTTCTGCCATCAAATTTTCTAATGTCCTGTTTTTTGGGGGTGTCATGGCCAATATCCCGCTGCGGCAAATCCGCGCCGTTATCGCCGTGTGCGAGGAAGGCTCCTTTACGCGTGCGGCGCAGCGGGAAAACGCAACACAGTCTGGCATTTCGCAACACGTCGCGGCGGTGGAACGCGCCCTTAAAGTCAAGCTGTTCGAGCGCACAACCGGCGGCGTTACGCCGACGCCGGCCGGACTCCGCTACTACAAGCGTTGCGTGGAGGCGGTGGGCGCGCTTGAGCATGCGGCCGAGGAAGCCCGTTCGATGGCCGGCGAGGTCACCGGCGAACTGCGCATCGGACTGATGCCCACCTTCACCCGCGCGGTGCTTGCTCCGGTGCTGGACGATTTCGTGCCGAAATGCCCGGAAGTACGCCTGCACATCGTCGAAGGCTACAGCGCGCTGTTGACCGAGATGGTGCTCGACGACGAGCTCGATTTCGCCGTCGTGCCTTCGTTCGAGGGCACCATCGGATTGAAATCGCGTATGTTGGTGCGCGACCGTGAGATGCTGATCTCGGGGCCGCGCGCCGGATTCAAGCCTCTCGCGCCCGTGCGCCTGCCCGAATGTCGCCCTCTCAAGATGGTCGCACCGAGTCCGGACAATATCCGCCGTCGCAATCTCGAAACCTATTTTCAGGCGCACGGCGTCGAGATCGAGGCAATGCTTGAAATGGATGCGATGATCGCGACGCTTGAATTCGTTGCCCGCTCCGATTGGGTGACGATCCTTCCGAGCGTTATTTCAGTCAATGACATCGGACGCGGCGAATTGATCGTGAACCCGATCATAGATCCTGAGCTGCACGCCGAATTCGTGGTGATCCAGCCGACGCGCCGCAAGCTATCGATGCAGGCGCGGATGTTCCTCGAGCGCTTTGAGGCAGAGGTCGCGCATATCCACGCCATTTGGGATCGTGCCATCGCGGAGCCGCGCAGATTGCGCGCGTAGTCCAAGCTATTTTCGCACCCGCCCCTTTACGGCGTTGGCGCGCGCCGAATATGTGATGCGGCCTTTGGCATCGACCGCCAGTCGATCGCGAAGCCGCTTTTTTAACTTATCAACTTCACCGGGCGGCATGGCCCTTACGATTGGACCGATACTTGGCGTGTTCAGGCCGATTGATGCAAACTCATCAAAATCCTGAAAGGTTCGTTGCACGGTGATCTCCCGCGTCTCGACATCGGAGACGCCGGCACTCGTCCAAAGCTGATGCATCGTGTTGATACGTGACGCATCGGCACTCGGCGGGTACACGATCTTTTGGCCGAGCGCACGCAATTCGGACTGCACCGATTCCCAAGGAAATCCACCGCCGTACATGTCCCACGCGTACGCCGCGACGCTGCCGCCTGTCCGCACGACGCGTGCCATTTCCGAAACGCCTTTGGCCGGATCGGGAACGAAGAAGATAACCAGCGCCATGATGGCAACATCGAAAGTCTTGTCATCGTAGGGCAAAGCCATGGCATCGCCTTGCTTGAACCTGGCGATGCGGGAAGCCGGTCGCGTTCGCGCGAAAGCCAATTGCCCCTCCGACGGATCGACACCATCCACGCTGGCTGGTGCGCAGCGCTGGGTGATCAATTCGGTGAATGCCCCATTGCCGCATCCGACGTCTACCCAGTGCTGATCAGCGGCGGGCGCAAGCCAACCAAGAAATTGCTCGCCCGCAAGCTGACTCCAGACGCCCATTATGCGTTCGTATGCTGCACCGTCGTCGAAGCGGATCTGCGGTTCGGTCATGCAGCCATCATACTGCCATCCAGGCGCCGTCCGCATCTGCCGATTTGAAGACAGCTTCGAGCGCCGCAGCTGTCTGCAAGATACCGGCAGGCGAGATCGGGAAGGATCCCTGCCCCAAGACGGCCTTCGCAAAATAGTCGAGGTTGCGACCGAGATGATTGTCTTGCGATCGCTCAATGATTTCGGGGTCGTCCTTGCCGGCGTACCGAACGATCGCCCTTGTCTCACTTACGCTTTCGGCCCAGCAGTTTTCCCCGAAGACGGCGACGCGCCATCGAAATGGAGTCTTGATCGTGGTGCCGAGCGTGCCGGTTGCGCCGCTCTCGAACTCAATTAGCGCCGCGGTCGTGTCACCCGTCGGCAATTTGAGGGCACGTGCTTTCGAAAGCGCGCTGATCCGCTTCATCGGGCCGACCAGATCGCGGAAACAATCGAGCACGTGAATGCCCATACCGGTCATGCCGCCCGCGCGGCTTTCCTCGGCCGCCATGCGCCAGCTGTCGGTGGGATAGTTTGCGAGCCAGTCATGGCTGTAGTTGCCTTCGACATGCATGATGGTGCCGAAAGCTCCTGCCTCCTTAAGCTCTGCCAAAACACGCATTGACGGCATCAGCCGGAAATGATGACCAACCCCGAGAACGATGCCCGCGCGCTTACAAGCTTCGAGCGCCGCTATGGCATCGGCTTTGGTAAGCGCGAAAGGTTTTTCGCAGTACAAATGCTTGCCGGCGGCCGCGATGGCTTCTACCTGCGCGCGATGCTTGGTATGGGGGGTCGCAAGCAGCACGGCCTGAATCGACTTGTCGGCAAGCACTTCATCGAGTGAGGTTCCAAGCGCGATTTCATGTTCGGCCGCAAAATCGCGAACCGAGTCAGGCTCGATCGTGACGCCGCGAACAAAGCGCAATGGTGCGCCAAAGTCGCGCGCCGCCTTGACCAGCGTCTTGCCCCACCAGCCGAGCCCGACGATCGCCGTGTTTATCATTCGAGGCTAGACCGAAGCCGGGGCGCCAGGCTGCTTGAGCGGATGGGCCCGCGCGAAGGCCTCGATTTTGTTCAGCTCATCAACGATGCGTTTCACCGTGGGGAATGGCGCGAGATCACATTTGAAGTAGGCGGCCCCGACTCCCTGGCCCGCGAGGCAAATATCGGCGATCGTGACCTGGTCGCCCTGACAGTAACGTCCCGTCTGCTTTGAGCCCGCCAGGTGAGTCTCGAGTGCCCCCAGGGCTGCTTCGTGCCAATGGTGGCCCCACTTTAGTACGCCGGCCTCATCAATTTTGTACTCGTGCGCCAGATACTCACGCACACGTGGCACGATCAGCGGATGCGTGTCACATGCGATGATTTGTGCAAGACCGCGGACTCGCGCGCGTGCCTTGGGGTCTTTTGGCAACAGCGGCGGGTTCGGATGTTTCTCGTCGAGATATTCAAGGATAGCAAGAGACTCAAAAAGTACAGTGCCGTCATCCTCGATCAATGCTGGAATCGCCATCATTGGATTGATTTTACGGAATTCAGCTTCCCGCTGGTGACCTTTCATCAAATTAACTTCTATCACCTCGTCGGGCGTAATGCCTTTCAGGTTCAGCGCGATGCGCACACGGTAAGTCGCCAGCGAGCGCCAGAACGAAAAGAGTCTCATGAATTCCTCCTAAGGAGCCCCGCGGTGTTCAGGATTTTTTGCGCGTGGACCAATAAACCGACATGCGTGATCCGTCGCCACCACCAAAGCCGTTCTTCGTCGCATCTTCAAAGCCGGTTAGCGTCGCCTTTGTCACGCGCATGTCGGCGCCGTTTGCTTCGCCGGTTTCCACCATCGTGCGCAGGTCCTTCACACCGTTCGCGATGCTGAAGGTCGTCGGTCCGGGATCGCGCCCTTCGAGCATCGTAACAATCATCTCGGCGCGGTTCTTCAGCGCGGGATTTGCGCCATTGGTGTCGACGAACAGATCGAGCAGCCGCTTTGGCTCCCAGCCAGCCGAGCGTGCGATGGCAAAAGCTTCGCCATAGGCCTGCCAGGCGACCATCAGCGGCAGGTTGATCGCCAGCTTCATCGACGCGCCGGTGCCAACCGGCCCGCAGTATTCGAGCCTGCGGCAAAGCTGGTTGAGCAGGGGCTTGGCGCGCTCTGCGTCGGCGGGCTCCGCGCCCATGAGGCCGAGCAGTTTCCCCTGCCGTGCCGGCGCGGTCGAACCGCCGACCGGACACTCGACGAATGCAGCGCCCTTGGCGCGTACTTTCGGCGCAAGAGCGAGAGGCACTTTCGGAGGCACGGTGCTCATTTCAATGAGCAGCTTGCCTTTCACATCGCCTGAAAGGAGGCCGTTTGGGCCGTTGTAGACCGCATCGATCGCCGCAGCGTCGGTCAGCATCGTGATGGTTGCTTCGACCGCGCTCGCAAGTTGCGCCGGTGTCGACGCGACCTTGGCGCCGGTATCCGCTAACGCCTTGGTCTTCTCAGGCGTTCGATTCCAGACCGTCACCTCGTGACCGACTTCCAAGAGCCGCGCCGCGACGGCCGCACCCATGACTCCGAGACCTGCAACGCCAACGCGCATGCGTCCTCCCGTTCTTTTGCGGAGGGACGATAGGCGATCAGGAGCCTGCTTGAAAGCGGGCATACTGCAACCCGCGACTCGACAGCCCCACACCCAACGCATAAGACGGGATGGGCAGACGGATGCAATTTCGCATCGGGGAGACACTGAATGGCGGCAAGACGGCGCAAGGGCACGGTCGGCGTGATCGGCCTCGGCATCATGGGGGGTGCCTTCGCGAAGAACCTGGTTAGGGCCGGCTGGCATGTCGTCGGTTACGACACCAATGCGGCGCGCCGCCGTGAAGCCAAGCGCGCAGGCGTCGAGATTGCGAAAAACGCCGCCGAGCTTGCGGCTGCCGTTCCGACAATTCTAACCAGTCTTCCCAAGCCGGAGGCGCTCACCGATACCGTGCGCAAGATCGCGGCGGCCAACCTCAAGCGCAAATTGCTCGTCGAAATGAGCACCTTCAAAATTTCAGATAAGGAAAAAGCGGCGGCGGCGCTCCGCAAGGCTGGACACCAGACGATCGACTGCCCGGTCAGCGGCACTGGTGCGCAAGCAAGAAATCGCGACCTCGTGTTCTATGCCAGCGGCGACTCGAAACTCATCGCGAAAATCCGCCCCCTGCTCACGGCATTCGGTCGCGGAGTCTTCAATGTCGGCCCATTCGGCAACGGCAGCCGTATGAAATACGTCGCCAATCTTCTTGTCGCCATCAACAATGTTGCATCGGCCGAAGCAATGGTCCTTGGCATGAAGGCCGGTCTCGATCCGCGCATGATCGTCGACTTGATAACGGCGGGCGCCGGCAATTCGCGCGTCTTCGAGCTGCGCGCTCCGATGATGGCGAAAGGCCGCTATGACGACGTAACAATGAAGATTTCGGTCTGGGACAAGGACATGCAGGTGATCGGCGACTACGCGCGAAAGATCCGCGTGCCGACGCCAATGTTCAATGCGACCAAGGGAATCTACATCAAGGCAATGAAAAGCGGCCTTGGCAGCCGCGATACCGCCGCGGTCTGCGCGGTGCTTGAGAAGATGGCAAAGGTCAAGCGGCGCAAGCGCTAGCCCGCATCTACGGCTCTTGCGTCCTTCTTCGTGTTCTGTAGCCTGCCCATCCCATAAAAGAATAATTCGTGGGAAGGGCGTAGGTACATGGCGTCGCATCAGCAACGCACCGAGATCCGCGATGGGATGCGGATCGATTGGGACGTGCCGATCACGATGGACGATGGTCTCGTGCTGCGCGCCGACGTTTTTCGCCCAGTGAAAGACGGCAAGTACCCTGTCATCCTCAGCTACGGGCCCTACGCGAAAAGTCTCGCATTCCAGGACGGATATCCGAGCGCCTGGCAGCGTATGGCGGAAAAGCATCCCGACGTGACCGCCGGGTCGAGCAATCTCTATCAAAGCTGGGAAGTGGTCGATCCGGAAAAGTGGGTGCCGCACGATTACATTTGCGTGCGCGTCGACTCGCGCGGCGCCGGATGCTCGCCGGGCTTCATCGATCATTTCTCCCCACGCGAGACGAAAGATTTCTACGACTGCATCGAGTGGGCGGGCGTGCAGCCGTGGTCGAACGGAAAGGTTGGTCTCAACGGAATTTCGTATTACGGCATCAACCAGTGGCAAGTCGCATCGCTGCAACCGCCGCATCTTGCCGCCATGTGCGTCTGGGAAGGTGCCGCCGACTGGTACCGCGATATGACGCATCACGGCGGCATGCTCTCGACCTTCTGGGAAAACTGGTATGACATGCAGGTCAAGACCGTTCAGTACGGCGCCGGCGAACGCGGCAGGCGCAGCCGCGTGCACAGTGAACTGGTATGCGGACCGGAAACGTTGCCGGAATCAGAACTCGCGAGAAACCGCTCCGACTTCGGCACCGAGATCGCGTCGCATCCAATGGACGACGACTATCATCGGGCGCGATCGGCAAAGTGGGACAAGATCGTCACGCCGCTGTTTTCCGCTGCCAATTGGGGCGGCCAGGGGCTGCACCCGCGTGGCAATTTCGAAGGATACGTGCGCGCCGCCTCCAGGCAGAAATGGCTGGAGGCCCATGGCATCGAGCACTGGACACATTTCTACACGGACTACGGACGCGAGCAGCAGCTGCGTTTCTTCGACTGTTTCCTGCACGGAAAGAAAGAAGGCTGGGCGAAACAACCAAAAGTGCTGCTGCAGGTACGGCATATCGACAAATTTGTGCCGCGCGCCGAAAGCGAATGGCCACTCAAGCGCACACGATGGACAAAATTCTATCTCGACCCGTCAGCGATGACGCTGACGACCAAAAGGCTGTCCGGAGCCGCGCAACTAAAATTTGCGGCAATGAACGACGGTTTGACTTTCCTTACTCCGCCGCTCGCAAAAGAGACGGAGATCACGGGACCGTCGGCCTTGAAGCTGTTTGCCTCTTCCTCGACCTCCGATGCCGATTTCTTCATCGTGCTGCGCGTATTCACCGGTGACCTCAAGGAAATCGTATTCCAGGGGGCCATCGACCCTCATACGCCAATCGGACAAGGATGGTTGCGCGCGTCACACCGCAAGCTCGACAAAAAATTGTCGAAGCCCTACCGGCCCTATCACGCCCACGATGAAAAGCGGCCTTTGAAAAAGAACCAGGTCGTGGAACTCGACATTGAAATCTGGCCGACGTCGATCGTTGTTCCGGCGGGTTATCGCGTCGGCCTGTCGATCCGCGGCAAGGACTATGAATATGGCGGAGCGAGCGGCGGCAAGCTGTCAAACTTCAAGAACGAACTGAAGGGGTGTGGCCCGTTCCTGCATGACGATCCGCGTGACCGCCCGCCGGCCATTTTCAGCGGCATCACTAGCCTGCATTTTGGGCACGGCAAAGCGCCCTATCTGCTGCTGCCAATCATCCCACCGAAGAAGCGGGCAAGCGGATGAAAGTAAGCAATGAATGTGTGGCGAGTGCGAGAGGACGCGGCTTTACAATGGAAGCGTGCGGCCATTTGGGGTGTTCATTCGTATCGGTCCTAAGGTAAGCTTCGCCGCAACCTTCGGCCCAACAGAAGGAAAAAGGGGGGAATGGGTACGCAATTCTGGATAGTCCAGGCGTTCAATGGCGTGTCCTACGGCGCGTTGTTGTTTCTCGTCGGGGCCGGCCTGTCGCTGATCTTCGGCGTGATGCGCATCGTCAATCTGTCGCACGGTTCCTACTTTTTGCTCGGCGGCTACGTTGCGCTGTCCGTCATCGGAAGCACCGGCTCCTGGCTGTTGTCCATACCAATTGCTGCACTCACCATCGCTGTCGTCGGCTTAATCATGGAGCGCCTGTTCCTGCGGCCGGAAGGCCGCGCCAAGTTCATTCGCGACGCCGTCATAGCGCTTGGCATTGCACTCGTGATCCGGCTGGCAATCGGCCCAGTTCTGCCGCAACTGCTGCCCGGCCAGGTCGGCGGCATTATTCAGGTCATACTGGTCGTGATCGCTTTTGCCATTCCTGTTTTCCTGCTGCTGCAGCGGATATCGGCCGTCGCAATCGAATCTGATGTGTTGCGGCAGGTGTTGATGACCGTAGGCTTCGCGTTTCTGTTTCAGCAGGCGGCGCTCGACATCTGGGGCGGCAACAATTTCGACATCCAGCCGCCAGGTGCACTGACGCAAAGCCTGGTCATAGGCGGCATTTATTTACCGATCTACCGCCTGTTCATGATCGTCGGCGCTCTTGTCATCGGGATCGTGCTCTGGCTGGCGATGGAAAAGACGCGGATGGGTGCCTCCGTACGCGCTACCGTCGATGACGCGCAAATGGCGCGCGGGGTCGGCATCGACACCAACAAGATCTCGATGATGATCTTCGCGCTTGGCGCCGGCATGGCCGCGCTCGGCGGTGTGATCGGCGGCGCCTTCCTCGGCGTCTATCCAGGTCTTGATTTCGAAATGCTGCCGATCGCTTTTGCCGTCGTCATCATCGGCGGCATGGGCTCGCTCGGCGGCGCGGCGATCGGCGCGTTGCTGGTTGGCCTCGCCGACAATTTCGGCAAAGCCCTGTTCCCCGAGTTGGCCTACTTCACCCTCTATGCGCCGATGGTGCTGATCCTCGCGATCAAGCCGACCGGCCTCTTCGGGCGGGACTGACGGCATGGGAACTCAGAACTTCAAGATCGCGGTCATTATCGTCAGCCTGCTCGCCTTGCTGATCGTCGTCCCCTACTGCAATTCTTTCGTCGTATTGTTGGCGACGCGCGCAATGGTTTTCGCCATTTTGGCGATGAGCCTCGACATTCTCCTCGGCTTCACCGGTCTGGCTTCGTTAGGCCAAGCCGCCTATTTCGGGGTCGGCGCCTATCTCACCGCCATTCTCGCCAATAATTACGGCTTTGGTCTGAAGTGGGATTTCTGGCTGATGATCCCGATCGGCATGGCAGTCGGGGGCGCGCTCGCGGCATTCTTCGGCCTGTTCGCAATCCGCGCGACTGGCACCTATTTTTTGATGATTACGCTTGCGCTCGGCCAATGCGTATGGGGCCTGGCCTACCGATGGAATTCGATGACCGGCGGTGACAACGGCCTCACGATGAAAGGCGGCCGACCACAGTTCGGCATAGATCTCTCCAGCGACATCAATTTTTTCTATCTCACCTTTGGATTTTTTGCGGCAACGCTGCTTGCGCTTTACATCCTGGTCCGCTCGCCCTTCGGCAAGAGCCTGCTGGGCATCCGTGAGCGCGAACTGCGCATGCGCATCCTCGGTTACAACGTGTGGCTACATAAATATGTCGCCTTTATCATTGCCGGCGCGTTCGGCGGATTGTCGGGCGTGCTGTGGGCGCACGCCAACGGCATCGTGACACCGGAAACGGTGGTCCTGACGACGTCGGTGGATGCGCTGCTAATGACGGTTCTGGGCGGCGCCGGGACGCTGGTCGGCGGCGCAATCGGTTCGGCAATTGTGTTCGGGCTTCGCGAATATGTCAGCACACTGATCCCATGGTGGCAGTATGTGCTGGGCGGGGTTTACGTTCTGACGATCCTCTATCTCCCAACCGGGCTGATGGGGATTCCGGAGCGGATAAAGCAATGGCGAAACAGTCAGAAGAAACGTGAGACGGCGAAAATGGCATCTGCGCCATCCTGAATTGAACGGAAACATCGATCAACTGGAGGAACGACAAATGAAAAGCGCGTCAAGTAAACTTCGATCGATATTGATAGGCACCGCGGTCGCGGCCGGTTTCGGCCTGTCCGCTTCCGCCGGCGCAGAGGAGCTCCGCATCGGCTATCTCGCGCCGCTCACCGGTGGCCTCGCGCAAACCGGCATCGACATGCGCGATGGCTTTTTGCTCTATCTTGATCAGCACGGCAACAAGCTTGGCGGCATGGACGTCAAGCTGATCATCGAGGACGAGCAGGGCAAGGGCGACGTCGCCGTTACCAAGGCCAAGAAGCTCGTTCTGCAGGACAAGGTGCATATATTGATCGGCGGCGTTCTTGCCTCGACGGGCTATGCCCTTGCGCCGGTCAGCACCGAGCTCAAGACGATGTACATCCCGTCCATCCCGGCGGCCGATGACCTCACGCAACGCCGGCTCAAGGAATTCCCGTATCTGATCCGTACCAGCTGGTCGAGCTCGCAACCCAACCACCCGCTCGGCCAATGGGCCTGCGACCAGGGCTATAAGAAGATCGTCACGATCGCCGCTGACTACGCATTCGGCTACGAGACCGTCGGCGGCTTCCAGAAGGCGTTCGAGGATTGCGGCGGCAAGATCATCCAGAAGATCTGGCCTCCGCTCGGCGCCAAGGACTTCGGGCCCTTCATCCCGACGATCAAGGGCGATGCCGACGCGGTATTCTCATTGATGGTCGGCCCGATGCCAGCGCAGTTCATCAAGCAGATGCGTGGCGCCGGCTTCAAGAAGCCGATCATCGGCGGCGGCACCAGTTATGACGAATTCGTGCTGCCGTTCATGGGCGACGAAGCGATCGGCGATGTTTCGGCCCTGCACTACAGCGCGGCGCTACAGACCCCGGAAAACGAAGCCTTCGTGAAGGCTTACCGCGCCAAGTTCGGCAAAGTGCCGTCATATTACTCTGAGAATAACTACACGACGGCCATGTGGCTGGACGAAGCGCTCAAGAAGGCTGGCGGAAAATGGCCCGGGCCGGAAGAGCTGATCAAGATCATGGTCGGCATCAAGCTCGATAAAACCCCGCGTGGGCCTGTCTCGCTCGACGAGAACCGAAATCCGATCCAGAACATCTACATCAAGAAGGTCGAGAAGAAGAAGATGTTTGGCTACGAAAAGGACGAGCTCTGGAATACGGTCACCAAGACCTATCCGAACGTCAGCCAGTTCTGGACCTACGGCAAGGACAAGTTCCTTGCGCAGCCTGTCTACGACAAGAACTTCCCGCCGTGTAAGTTCTGCGAGTGATCATCAGGGAAGCCGGGGCCCGCCAAGGCCCCGGCTCTTCGTTGTCGAGGAAGACGCGTCGTGACCAATACCCAGGTTGACGTTCCAGCTCTCGAGCTCAGGCATCTGTCGAAAAACTTCGGCGGCCTGAAAGCGACTCGCGATGTATCGTTCCGCGTCATGCCAGGCGACCGTAAGGCCATCATCGGCCCGAACGGCGCCGGCAAGACGACCCTGTTCAACCTGATCACCGGCATCTATCCGGTGTCGTCCGGCGAGGTTCTGCTGTTCGGTCAGGACGTCACCAAGTGGGAAAGCCACCATCGTACGGCCAAGGGCATGGCGCGCACTTTCCAGATCACAAGCCTGTTCCCGAAGCTGACGGTTATCGACAACGTGCTGCTGGCAATCGAAGGCCTGCGGCCAACGAAATTCGTGATGTGGCGCTTTCAGTCGTCTTATAAAGAAGTCTATGAAAAGGCCCATCGCCTGCTGGAACAGGCCGGTTTCCTCGACCGCAAGGACGTCGAGGTGCGTAACCTCTCCCACGGCGAGCAGCGCCAGCTTGAGATCATCCTTGGCCTTGCCAGCGATCCCAAGATTCTTCTGCTTGATGAGCCGGCAGCCGGCCTGTCATCGGGCGAGTCGACCGAGATGGTGCACTTCCTGCAAAAGCTCGATCGTAACCTCGCTATCCTTCTGATCGAGCACGATATGGACGTGGTATTCGATGTTTGCAGCGAGATCTCGGTGCTGCATTTCGGCGAACTCCTTGAAACCGGCACGCCGGAGCAGATCAAGAGCAGCCAGCGCGTGCAGGAAATCTACCTGGGGACCGACTGATGGCGATCCTCGAAGTCCACGACATCCATACCTATTACGGCGATGCTCATGTCCTCCATGGCCTGTCGCTGCAGTTGCAGCAGGGTCAGATCCTCGGCCTGCTCGGCCGCAACGGTGTCGGTAAGACCACGCTGGTCAATTCGATCGTCGGCTTTAATCCGCCGCGGCGCGGCCGCATCGTGTTCAAGGGCAACGAGATCACCCAATCGCCATCGTTCGAGACCGTGCGCGGCGGCATGGGCCTCGTCCCGCAGGGACGACGGGTGTTCCCCACGCTCAGCGTCGAAGAGAACCTGCTCGTGGCCGAACGCAGCCCCGATCGTCACGGGTGGAACCTGCAACGCGTCTACAAGCTGTTCCCGCGTCTCCTTGAACGCCGCAATCAGCGCGCCAAGACCTTGTCAGGCGGCGAGCAGCAGATGCTGGCGATCGGCCGCGCCCTGATGACCAATCCTGACTGCCTGATCATGGACGAACCGTCGGAAGGGTTGGCGCCAATCATCATCCAGGGCCTTTGGGAAGCGATCAGCACGCTGAAGAAGGAAGGTCTCTCTATATTGCTTGTCGAGCAGAACGCGCATCTTGCACTCAAGCTTGTCGACTACGTGCACGTGATGAGCAAAGGCCAAGTCGTTTATTCCGCGAAACCGGAAGAATTGCGCGCCAACGACGAAATCAAGGCCAACTATCTCGGTATTTAGCGACTAATTTTCACATTCCGAACTGTGCAAATGGTTTTGCCCATTCGCGCAGGTGGGCACGCCCCTCTCACGCCAATCGGGCTTTACATCGAGGAATGGCTTGGCCGATGATGGCAGCGATCGGGACCGCTATGGTGGGGCGAGCGGCCCGGAACGGACATCGCGTCGCATCAAACACGGCCAGAATGTCACGGCCGATCAAAATGTAAGCCCCGCCAGGGGCGACAAAGGGAGGAATGCATGTCTCGCAAAGTTAGCCGTCGTAAATTTATGGCCGGGACCGCCGCCGGCGTTGCCGCAGCGGCATTCAATTTTCCGATGCCGGCGATTGCGCAAGCGGCGCCATTCAAGCTCGGCCTGCTCACCGTAAAGACCGGCCCGCTCGCGCAGGGCGGCATCCAGATGGAACAAGGCGTCCTCACCTACTTAAAAGAGAAGGACTATACGATGGCCGGCCGCAAGGTCGAGTTCATCTCCGCCGACACGGGCGGTAATCCCGCCGGCACCAAGACCAAGGTGCAGGAGCTGGTGGAGCGCGACAAGGTCGATACCATCCTCGGACCGCTCGCTGCCTTCGAATTGCTGGCGATCACCGACTACATTGCCCAGAACAAGATGCCGCTGCTGAGCCTCGCCGCCGCCGAGGACATGACACAGCGCCGTCCCAATCCATATTTCATCCGCGCCTCGGCGACCTCTGCGCAGGCCATGCATCCAATGGCCGACTATGCCGCCAAGGAATTGAAATTGAAACGCGTTATCTGCATCTCCGAAGACTTCGCGTTCGGCCATGAGCAGATGGGTGGCTTCCAGCAGACCTTCGAAGACAACGGCGGCAAGATCCTCAAGAAGATCTGGCCACCGCTTGTTACCCCGGACTACACGCCTTATGTCGCTCAGATCGGCGATTGCGATGGCGTATGTCAGGGCTTCGCCGGCTCTAACCCGCTACGCTTCATGAAAGCCTATGCCGGTGCCGGCCTCAAGTTTCCGGTTGTCTCGGGCGAAACCGGCGGCGACGATGCTTTGCTCAAGAGCTTCGGCGACGAAGCGATCGGCCTCATGAGCTGCATTCCGTATACGCTCGATCTCGAGACCGACGGCAACCATCGCTTCGTGCAGGGTATGTTGAAGAATTTCAATACTGTTCCGGGTCAGTATGCCGGCTTGCTCTATGTCAACTGCCAAGTGGTCGAAGCCGGTCTCAAGGCACTCAACGGCGACGCCAGTGACAAAACCAAGCTCGTTGCAGCGATGCGGGCAGTCAATTTGACAGACACGCCACGCGGCCCGGTCAAGTTCGATCATTTCGGCAACGTGATCGGCGATTTCTACGTTCGGAAGCTCGGCAAAGAGGGCGCCAAATACGGCCTGAGCCTGTGGAACAAAACCGTAAAGACCTACCACAACGTCGGCCAGTTCTGGACCTACGACGAGAAGAAGTTCCTGGCACAGCCGGTCTATTCGCGCGACTACCCGCCGCTCAAGCAGTAACGCAACAGGCGGGCATCGCTGGCGCGATGCCCGCCGTTCGCGGGGGATCGAGCGCGGGAAACGAATATCCATGTCGTCCTGGATGCTGCTGACAGTCAACAGCGTCACCTTTGGTGGCCTGTTGTTCCTGCTGTCGGCGGGATTCTCTCTCATCTTCGGATTGATGCGCATTCCTAACCTGACGCATGGATCCCTGTTCATGCTCGGCGCCTATATCGGCGCGACATTCGTTGGTGGCATGCTCGGAAGAACGTTCGACTTCTGGCTGTCGGCGTTGTTTGCGGCGCTTCTGGTCGCGGCATTCGGCGCGATCCTCGAGCGGTTCCTGTTGCGTCAACTCCCCGGCCAACAACTGGCGCAGGTGCTGGTGACACTCGGCATCTCGTTCATCGCCGCGGACTTCTGCCTGATGGTGTGGGGCGGCGACCCGATCAACGTGGCAAGTCCCAAAGAATTGGATGGCTTTTTGCGTGCCGGGCCGCTGATCGTGCCCTATTACCGACTTACGATCATTGTTATCGCGATCATCGTCGCGATCGGCCTTTGGCTGTTGCTTGATCGCACCCGACTCGGCGCCATGATCCGCGCGGGTGTCGACGACCCCGACATGGCGCGCGTGGTCGGAATCAGGGTGTCGCGCTTGTTCACGATCGTCTTTGCCTTGGGCGCTGGATTGGCGGCATTCGCCGGCATCATCGGGGGGCCCATGCTCTCGGCTTATCCGGGACTCGACCAGGACATGCTGCCGCTCGCGCTGGTCGTGGTCATCCTGGGGGGCACCGGCAGCCTGCTCGGCTCCTTCGTCGGCAGCATCGTCATAGGGTTCATCTACAACTTCGGACAGGCAATGCTGCCTGAGCTTGCCTATTTCGTGCTGTTCCTGCCGATGCTGCTGGTGCTGCTTTTCCGGCCGCAAGGCCTTTTCGGCCGGCACGTGCCATGAGCCCGCGCTCGATCGCCTCGATCGTGGCCGTGGTGCTGCTCCTGACCGTCCCCTATTGGGTGCCGGGAATTTATTACGTCAATGTCGCGAGCCAGATCCTATTTTTTGCGATCTTCGCTCTCGGACTGAACGTTCTGGTCGGCTATGGCGGCCTGGTGTCGCTCGGCCATGCCGGATTGTTCGGCGTTGCCGCCTACGCCACCGGCTACATGCTTCACATCGGTTACGGTCATCCGCTTTCAATCATCGTGGCGTTGCTGGTCGGAATCGCGTCGATGGCCCTGTTTGCGGTTCTATCGCTGCGCTCCACCGGCATCGGCTTCATCATGATTACGCTGGCTCTCGGCCAAATTCTCTGGGGGCTGGCATACCGCTGGATCAGCGTGACCGGTGGCGACAACGGCATCACTTTACACGGTCGGCCCGCACCGTTCGGTTTCGATCTCAATACGGCAAATTCGTTCTACTATATGACGCTGGTCATCTTTGTGATCGCGATGGTCTCTGTTGCGATCTTCGTGCGTTCTCCGCTTGGCGCCGCCTTGATGGGCACACGCGACCAGCCGCGCCGCATGAACGCTCTTGGCTATCATGTCTGGGCTATCCGCTTTTGCGCGTGCCTTTTTTCGGGGCTGCTCACGGCTGTATCGGGAATCCTGTTTGTCTACTACAACCAATTCATCAGCCCGCAGACGCTCGCGCTCACCTCTTCCGCCGAAGTGCTCCTGATGGTGATCTCTGGTGGCGCCGGCACGCTGTTCGGCCCGATCGTCGGCGCCGCACTGGTCGTAGTGGTGAAGAACGTGGTGAGCGGCTACATCGAGCGCTGGAACATGCTGCTCGGCGCGATCTTCGTTGCCATTGTCATTCTGATGCCGGAAGGCCTGGTACCCGGATCGATGCGACTCTGGCGGCTGCTTTGGCGCAAGGCCGGCGCGCGTGCCAAGACTGCAGCGGAGACCAGGCCATGAGCGCGCTCACTGTCAATGCCCTCTCGAAAGCCTTCGGCGGGCTGCACGTGACGCGCCGCGTCAATCTCGACGTGCAGCCCGGCGAGCGCCGGCTGATCATCGGTCCCAACGGCGCCGGCAAAACAACATTGTTCAATCTGATCACCGGCGAACTGACGCCCGATTCGGGCTCGATTGCGCTATTCGGCCGTGACATCACCGCAGTACCGAGCCGCCGGCGTCCGCACATGGGCATGGCGCGCACCTATCAAATCATCACGCTGTTTCCCCACGACACGATCGTTCACAACGTTTCACTGGCGCTGCTCGGACTTTTGCCGCTGCGCTGGAACCCGCTGATCGACATAAGGCGGCAATCCCATATCGTTGAGAGCGCGCGCAATGCACTTGAACGCGTCGGCCTTGCCCATATCGCCGAAAGGCCGTTGTCGCAGACCTCCTACGGCGAACGTCGCCGCGTCGAGATTGCGATGGCACTTGCACAAAACCCGAAGGTGCTGCTGCTCGACGAGCCATTTGCCGGCCTTTCGATTGACGAGCGGCGCGACGTGCATCAGCTGCTGCTGGCAATTCCGCGCGACGTCACCATCGTCATGATCGAGCATAACATGGACGTGGCGCTGGAATTCGCCGAACGCATCACGCTCCTCCATTTCGGCGAGGTAATCGTCGAGGGCAACCGCGCCGAGGTAGTTGCCGATCCACGCACGCGGGAGGTCTATCTTGGCCACTAGCGCGCTCAAGCTCAGCCACGTCGACGCTTTCTACGGCGACAGTCACGTGCTCGGCGACGTCTCGTTCGAACTAGGTGAAGCGCGCATGCTCGGCCTGCTCGGCCGTAACGGCGCCGGCAAATCGACCTGCATGAACGTCACCATGGGCCTGCTGCCGCCGCGTCGCGGCCAAGTGATCGTATTCGGCGAGCAGGTGAGCGGGATGTCTCCCGAGATGATCGCCGCGCGCGGAGTCGCGCTGGTGCCCCAGGGCCGCCGGATATTCAAGAGTTTGACGGTGCGCGAGAACCTCGTGGTCGCCGCTCGCAAGCCCGATCCCGGCAGCAAGCATGCGCCGTGGACTACCGATACCGTGTTCAGCATGTTTCCGCGCCTGAACGAGCGTCGCAGCCAGATCGCGGCACACCTGTCCGGCGGCGAACAGCAGATGCTCGCCATCGGCCGCGCGCTCATGGGCAATCCACGCGTGCTGTTGATGGATGAGCCGTCAGAAGGGCTGGCGCCGCAAATCGTCGCTGAAGTAATGGCGACTATTCGGAAACTGAAGGAAAGCGGGCTTTCGATCGTGCTGGTCGAGCAAAACCCGAAGCTTGTTTTCGATGTCGCTGACGACATCGTGATCCTCAACACCGGCCGCGTCGCAGTCGTTTCCACTCCCGCGCAGATCGAAAAAGACGGCGTCGACCTTCGGCAACACCTCGGGGTGTTCTAGGCCGGATTGCAATCAAACATTACAATCTTTAACGGATCGTCCGCTGTCACGGACGATGACAAGCGAGGAAATGGCAATGGCGAATGTCTGGAACAAATATGCCAATACGGCTGCACGCAAGCACGGCAAGCCCGGGCGGGAAGTCAGGCCGAAAAGCCTCACCCTCGATATGCACTCCCACGTCGCGGTCCCACGCGTGGCGGAGATCGTGACACCGCATCTCAAGCAATCGACCGATCCGCTGGTTGCGGACTCGACGCCGGAAACCCAGGCGCTAATGGCAAAACAAGCTGCGGATATCCGCACGCGCATTGCCACGACGGACGAACGCTTTGCCGTCATGGACGAGATGGGCGTCGACATGCAGCTCATCTGTCCGGCGCCGCCCCAAATCTACTATTACCTGCCTCTCGACGTCGGCGTGAAGGCTGCGCGCGCGCTCAATGACGGCATCGCGGAGTATGTGGGCAAGCACAAGGATCGGCTGGTCGCGCTCGGCGGCGTGCCGATGCAGGACGGTAACGAGGCGGCCAAGGAGCTCGAGCGCGGCATGACAAAGCTCGGTTTTAAAGGCGTCGAGATCCTCACCAACGTCAACGGCAAGGAGCTGTCCGATCCGGCCTTTGCGCCATTCTGGAAAAAGGCCGAGGAACTCGACGCACTGGTGCTGATCCACCCGACCGGCTTTACGCAGCCGCAACGTTTCGCGCGCTTCTACTTCAACAATGTGATCGGCAACCCGCTCGATACAACCATGGCCCTGCATTACCTGATCTTCGACGGCGTATTCGAACGGCATCCAAAGCTCCGCGTCCTGGCCGTGCACGGCGGCGGTTTCCTGGGCGCCTATTCCGGCCGCATCGATCATGCCTGGGGGGCGCGATCGGATGCGCACGGCGACTTGCCGGTGCCCCCGACGACGTACCTGCGGCGCAATGTCTATTTCGATACCGTCGTCTTCACGACGCACCAGCTTGAAGCGCTGGTGAAGACCTATGGCAGCGATCGGATCGTCCTCGGCACGGACTACCCGTTTGACATGCTGGAGTACGACCCGATCGGCCATGTCGCGTCAGTCGAAAGTCTCGACAGCACCACCCGCGCCGCGATCTGCGGCGGCAACGCGAAGAAATTGCTGGGTCTTTAATCCATTAACAATGACCGTGTGGCGCTACGCGTAGAGGAAATCCAGCACCGCGGTCTCGGCGACCACGGCGGCGTCGGTGCTGTGGCGCCCGGCGCGCGCCTGTTCTTCCTTGGTGCGGGTTGCCTGCAAATAGGCGCCGAGATGCCGGGCACGTTCGATGATCCGGCAGTTTTCCGGCAACCGCGCAGCTTCATAACGTTCGAGCGCCAGCTCGACATTGTCTTCATTCTGCAATGCGTCGACCAAAGCGGCGGCGTCATCTGCCGCTTTCGAGACTCCCGCCGCGACGTGCGGACGGGCAACGAAGGCCGCGTCACCCAAAATTGCCACACGGCCAAATGCCATATGCGGCGATTCGAGATCGTAGATCGGCTGCAGGATGGGCTCCTGGATAAGGCGCACGATCTGGCGGAATTGCGGAGCGACCAGCCGTTCGGCGTCGGCCCGCATTTCGGCGATCGCTTCGCGCCGGATCAGCGGCGGCGGAATTGAAATCGTGTGGGTTACGCCGTGCTCATCCGTCAACAGCCACTTTAATTTGGTCGCCTCGTCCGCCGGACGATACCACACGACGTTGTAACGGCGGTGGCCGGGACGCAGGTCGTTGTCGGGACCGGCCACGGGATAGCCAAGGAATTGCTCGCCGGGCGGCAGACCAAACGTCATGTACTCGAAAAGCTCGCGATGCACGTCGGCCGGCAAAGCGCGTTCCGCAATCAGCGCGCGCCAGGCCGAATAGCCGGCATAACGCGGCGTCACATCTGGCGAACACTGCTGTCGAACCGTCGACCGGATCCCATCCGCGCCCACGAGCAGATCCGCCTGAATGATTTCGCCATCGGAAAAATGCGCCTGGACAGCGTCCCGACTCTGCGTGAACTTTGTCAGTCCTCGCCCGCGATGATATTGAGCTGGGGGAAAAGCGTCCCGCAGGAGGCGATAGACGCGTTCCCAGGCCGTAAGCACCTGCGGACAATTGATTTCATGTGTCAGGCGTCCCTCGGCATCAAGAATCTTGCGGATTGTAATGTGAACGCCAAGCTCGTCCGTCGCGAGGCCAAGTCTGCGCAACCGCGCGATGAGTTCCTGCTGAGCGACAATCCCGGCGCCGCGGCCCGAAAGCTCGGTCTCGACCCGTTCGTAGATGTCCACTGCCCAACCGGCCCGCCGCAGCAAAAGGCCGCACAGCAAGCCGCTCATCGAGCCACCGACAATGATTGCGCGCCGCGCGCGAGCCCCGGGCAATGGTTCAGCCTCGATCTTTTCGTTTACCCATCTATCCTATATATGACAGCCAGCAGCTTTGGAGGAATTCCCATGGCCCTGACCATGCTCGACAAGCAGGCCGAGAAGAAGGAAAAGTCACAGTGGCCGGCGGATATCGCCGCCGAGCTGGAGCGCGAAGCCAAGAACCCGAACCCGTGCGTCGGCTCGACCTTGCTGTCTGAGAACGAGCGGACACGCGTGTGGATCATCCGTCTCGCCCCAGGCGAGCGCATCGGCTTCCACCGCCACGTACTCGACTATTTCTGGACGTCGGTGTCCGGTGGCCGCGCACGTCAGCACGTGCACGATGGAACGACCCTTGAATACACTTATCAGCCCGGCGAAACGCGCCACGAGAGCTACGGCAAGGGCGAGTTCAAAGTGCACGATCTCGAAAATCTCAGCGATCGCGAAATGATTTTCATGACCGTCGAGTTCAAGGACAGCGCCAACAAACCGATGCCGTTGCCTGCAGGTGTGAAGCCACAATCCGCGGCAGCCTGAGCCCGTTTATCTCGAGTAACGCCCGCCGTGGCACCACGGCGGGTGTTTCACTGTGTCGCGCAAGACCGTATTCGCACATCCTTCAACAGGCTAGCCAAGCCGCCAGCCTTCCTGCAAACTGCAAAAAAACGATCAGGCAGCGTTTAAGCAATCGAAAAACACTGGGGCCAAGAGGGGGTAATACCGGCAC
>Ga0310810_10001644_pt1 | contig 23628 bp, 20 predicted proteins | sample NCmetagenome_FD_207641 | JGI IMG/M metagenome (GOLD analysis project Ga0310810, IMG submission 207641) | Soil microbial communities from experimental microcosm in Duke University, North Carolina, United States - NC | ecosystem: Engineered > Artificial ecosystem > Soil microcosm > Unclassified ... | reverse complement strand
GGCGATGACAACGTACTGCTTGCCGTCCACCGAATACGACATCGGAATCCCGCGCACTGCGCCGCCAAGCTGAATGTCCCAGAGCGGTTTCCCGCTCTCTGCGTCGAGCGCGAAGAAGTTACCTTCCTCCGTTCCGCCGAACAGCAGGCCGCCGCCGGTTGAAAGCAGACTGGTCCATCCCGGAGACAGCAGCGGGAACTCCCACTTCATCTTCCCCGTCGTCGCCTCGAGCGCGCGGATCGCGCCGCTGGCCACGTCGCCGTTGACCGCGCGTCCGCCGCCGCCGGTGAACGCGGTGCCGGGTTTGTACACGGCGTCACCCTTGAAGTAGATCGTGCCCATGTCGCGCGCGGCCTGGTAGAACAGCTTCGTTTGCGGGCTGTAGCTCGCGCTGAACCAGTTCGACGCGCCCTGGATGTTCGGGAACACCAGCGTGCCCTCGAGGCTGGGCGCGATCCCCTTCTTGCGAATCGGCCGACCCTTCGCGTCGATGCCGTCAGCCCACGTCTGCTTCGCGTACTGCGCCGACGCGAGATACTCGCCGGTGGCGCGATCGAGCACGTAGTAGAAGCCGTTGCGATTGGCCTGTGCGATCAGCTTCCGCTCGCGTCCGTTGATTGGCGCATCGAACAGCACCAGCGTCTCATTGGCGTCCCAGTCGTGCACGTCCTCGGGCGTGAACTGGAAGTGCCACTTCATCTTGCCGGTCGCCGGATCGAGCGCAAGCACCGAGTCGGTGTAGAGGTTGTCGCCGGGGCGGTTGTCCGCGTTCCAGTCAGGCGCGGGATTGCCAGTCGCCCAGTAAAGAAGATTCAGTTCGGGATCGAACGAACCGGTCAGCCACGTCGAGCCACCGCCGGTCTTCCATCCGTCGCCCTTACCCCACGTTTCCGAACCCGGTTCACCCGGCGTCGGGATCGTGTACGTGCGCCACACCAGCTTGCCACTCTTCGCGTCGTAGGCATCGACGAAACCGCGGATGCCGGTCTCGGCGCCCGAGACGCCGACGATGATCTTGCCGTCGAGCGCGAGCGGCGCGAGCGTCAGATAGAAGCCGTGCTTGTTGTCCTCGACCGTCGTGTCCCATCGCACGGTGCCGGACTTCGCGTCGAGCGCGATGAGATGCCCGTGGACGGTGCCCACATACACGAAGTCATCCAGGATCGCCACGCCACGATTGACCGGCGGCGATCCGATGACGATGACGTCAGGTGGAATGTTGGCCGTGTACGTCCACAACGTCCGCCCGCTGCGCGTGTCGAGCGCGGTCACGGTGCTGTTGGGCGGCTCGGTCAGATACATCACGCCATCGACAACGATCGGTGATGTCTCGACGACCCCGGGGCGCTGCATTTGATAGGCCCACGCGAGCTTGAGCTGACCGGCGTTCTGGCGGTTGATCAGCGTCAGCGGCGAGTAGCGGTGCTGCTTGTACGACCCGCCGTAGGTCAGCCAGTTCTGCGGCTCTTTCTCCGCGTTGAGCAGACGCTGATATGAGACTTGCGCGAACGCGCTCGTGCCGGCCACCACAACGCACACGAGCACAGTGGCAAGCGTTTTTCTTGGGCGTTGGAAGTTGGGAGTTGGGCGTTTCACTGCGCGCCTCCAAGGCTCGAGAGATACGCGACGAGATCGTCGAGCTCCGCGTCGCTCACCTTGCCGGCAAAGCTCGGCATCAGGCTGGTGTTGGGTTCCTTGCGAATCACTTCGGCGTTGGTCTTGCGGATCGAGTGGAACTTGCCACTCAGATCCCGCAGCTGAATGGTGAACAGATCCTCGTTGACCCGGATCCCGCGCACCTCGGCGCCGTCCTTCATCACCACGCGCACGGGCAGAAACTCGCTGTAGCCCGGTCCCTGCACACCGAGTGTGCTGTTTGGCAGCACGGCACCGGGTTCGACGAGCGACTGCCGCAAATACTGCGGTCCACGCTGAACGCCGATGTCGGTGAGCTCTGGCCCGAGTGTGCCGCCCTGTCCCTTGACGATGTGGCAAGAGGCGCACGTGAGCTTGGTGTAGAGCTCGCTTCCCTTCTGTGCGTTGCCGCGAACTGCTGGCCTCGCGGTTCGCCCGAGCGATCGCACGTAAGCGACAAGCTGTCGCTGCTCGAAGTCGAGCGTGCGGCGCACGCGCGGCATGCCGCGTGCTGGAATTCCGTCGGCGATGATGGTACGCAGCGCGGCGTCATCGGGCGCGTTCAGCAGCTTCGCCCGGTTGAGCGGCGGTCCGGCTCCACCCGCACCGTCAAACCCGTGGCACGTCACGCACAGGTGTCCGAAGAGCACCTTCCCTGCCTGCACGTCGGCTGCCGACTGCGCAGACGATGAACGCGGAAACGCGATGGCAAACAGCAGTACGAGGGTCAGGATGCGGAGCATGGCGTCGGACTCCAGGCGGAACCATCAGGGACCTTCTTGAAGTGCGAGCTTGTCACAAACCGCGACGTGAGATTCTGCGGATCTTCGACGACTGTTGTCACCACGAGCCACGCATCACCGTTCGCTTCGGTCGTGCGGTTGATGTATTCCGTGAGTCGGGTATTCGCGCTGTAGGGGACGCCGTTCTTTCGCAAATAGCCGGCGCGCAGGTTGCTCGTAATGATACGCAGCGATCCGCCCCGCGCGGTGCCACCACCGCGACGTCCGCCGCCGGCCAACTGCCAATTCGCGATCGACGTCCCCTGCCAGGATGGTTCACCACGTTGGGCGGGTGCGCCGAAATTCAGCAGACGGGTCTGCGTACCAGCCTCAGTCTCGATCTTCAGCGTCGTGTCGTTGTCCCACGAGATGCGGACGCGGCCCGGCAAACGCATGATCGCGGCTGCACCGTAGCCTCGACACTGTTCACCGGCAGCGGTGTCCTGCGCAGGATCCCACGCATCAGCCGCTTTGGTGCCCGCGGCGTTGAGCGGCACGCTCGCGTAGTCGCCCTTCGGCGGCGTGCGCATGCGCCATCGCCAGTCCTCGGTGACCACCGAGACCCAGGTGCCAGTCAGATCGATCGGTGCGGCAGCGCGTGCGGTGGCTGGTGCACCTCCACCCTGCCGGCCTTGTGCCGAAAGAACGGCGGAAGCGATAAGAACGAGCGCGAGGACCCTCACTTCTTCCCCCGCGAGGATGACGGCGCCGGCGCCGGCTTCTTGCCGCCGCCCAGCGTCGTATACACCGCCTCGACGAACATGTCGGTCGTCCACGGGCCTGAAGTCGCGCCGTAGCGTGGCTCGTAGTCGCTGGTCGGCCGTGCGGCTTTCACCTGCTCGAGTGTCATGCCCTTGTCGATCATGGCCTTCACGCGATCGCGAATGATCGTGACCATGTCGCGGTAGTAGGCGACGTCGGCCGAATCACTGAGACGGCCATGTCCCGGAATCACCAACGTGCCACCCTCCGTCCTGAACTCGGCTACTGAGAGATCGAGGATGCGATTCAGTCCGTCGATGACGCCGTTGATGGTGCCGCCATGCTTCACGTCGATCACCGGATACGACACGGTCGAATAGATGTCACCCGCGGCGATGATGTCTGAGCCGCGGAACCACACGAGGCTGTCGCCCTCGGTGTGCGCCGACGGCTGATGAATCAACTGAATCCCTTCCCCGTTGAAGAAGTGACTCAGCTTCATTGAGTCGGTGTAGTAGGTGTCAGTTGGCTGCGCGTCGGGCGGCGCCTTCTGCTCTCCCGCCTCTGGCTCGAGCAGTCGCTGCAGCACGTTCTCGTGCGCGAGAATCGCGGCGCCTTCACCGGCATCGGCGATGTTGCCGGCGACGTTGCCGCCGGTGAACGTACGGCCGGCCATCCGCACTTTCTCATTGCCGCCCGCGTGATCGGGATCGGCACTGGTGTTGACGATGTAGCGAATCGGCTTGGCCGGCGGCTCGGTGTTGCGGCTCGCCACGCTCGATCGCGTTTCCGCTCCGCTGCGGAGTGGCGTATCGCGCAAGTCGAGATCGCTCTGCAACTGCCGGATTGCAGTGAGCAGTTGATCCGTCATCTGCGCGCGACCGGCATCGACCATCAGCACGCCGTCGCGTCCGACCGAGACGGTGATGTTGCCTCCGGCCCCGAGCAGCATGTAGACGTTGCCGCGCACCGGCAGGATCTGAATGCCGGGCGTCGATGTCGCCGCGGCCGGCGCAACCGGCGGCGCAATCGGCGACGTGCGTCCCTTGGCGAGAAAGTCCGGATACATCGTGTCGGCGCCGCCACGCGTCGCATCCGCAGGCAGCTTGTGTTTCGTGGCGAACTCAGTCATGTACGGGTTGGTGCCCGGCAGGAAACTCGGGATCTCGCCTTTCTTGCGATCGACTTCCTGCACCACGCCGCACGGATACGGTGGCACCTGCTGTCGCAAATCCAGCTCGTAGTCCGTCGTGCGAACGAACGGCTCGGTGAGATAGACCGGATCGTTCACGATCGTCATCACCGTCAGGATGTCGCCGTTGCGAATCCAATGTTCGGTGAGGGTCGCCTTGTCGCTGCGTGGCAGTCCGTTGCGCCGCAGATACCCTTCCTTCAGATGCGTGACGGTGACGGTGAGCATGTCGCCGTCCCACTTCGCCGTCGAGAATCCCGCCCACGTGTGCAGCGCGTCTGCGGGCGGATGCGGACGGCCATCGAGATAGATCGCGCGGTCCACTGAACGCAGCCACTCGGCGTGGAACGCCGTGATCTCGCGCGAGACTGGATCGACTTCTTTGGAGATGCGCAAGTTCGACGGCCCGCGCCAGATGTAGTCGGCCGAGTGCGGACGACACTGCCACTCAGGGAGTGTTTGAATCGACGCATCCCATGTATCAGCACGCTGACGCGCCGCTTCGCTGATCGGAATGCCGAGATAGTCCCCAAGCTCCGGACCGGGGACACGTTCCGGCTGATCCTCCCAGAAGCGAGGAGCCCACTCGCCGGAGAAGTCGATCTGGGCTGACGCCGGAACTGCCGTGAACGCTATGAGTAAGAAGAAGACCGCCGAGACCACTGAACGAACAGGGTTCATGGGACCTCGCACGCGAATGAATTAATACCGACCCGATAACAATGCGCCTGCGTTGGGCGCGTACGTCTTCAATCCAAGTTTCTGCAGCATCTGATACGTCGTGCACACCGAGGCCGAAACCACCGGCAGCCCGCACTCCTGCTCGACGATCGGAATCGCCGCGAGCGAGGGCATCTGCACGCACGACGACAGCACGAGCGCGTCGATACCATCCAGCTTGAGCCGCTTGTAGATGTCGACCAGCGCCATCGGATCGCGTCGTCCGACTTCGAGGTTGTCGGGAATCTCGAGGGCGATGCGATCGACGACTTCGATGCCTTCGTGCTCGATGTACTCGGCCACCATCGTGCAGAGCGACTGCACATACGGCGCGACCATCGCGATCTTCCTGGCCTTCAGCGTTCGCAGACCGTCGACCAACGCGCCGGCGCTGGTAACAACGGGCGCGGGAGCACCTTCGCGGGCGGTCACTTTCTGCAGACGATCCTGCGACTGGCAGTGATAGCCCTTCCCCATGCTCATGATCGCGACGAGGCAGGCATAGCCGAGGACGTCCACGCGCGCGTCGGCCAGCTCCGCCGCGCAGCGATCCGAGTCGGCGTCCATCGCGGCGAGTTCTTCCTTCGTCACCTTCTTCATCCGCATGCGACTGGAATGGAAGGTAAAGCGCTCCGGCTCGACCGATTCCCGGCCGTGCAGGATCGCCGGGATCTCCGTCTCCATCGTCGTGTTCGAGCTGGGAACGATCTGACCGATGCGGAAAGTACGAGGGTTCGTCATCCGATTTATCGAAGTGGGACTTGTTCCCGCCACAACCCAAGCGCTTTCTGCGCCGGGCGATCCGACAGACTGAAGAGCACCGCATCGTCCTGGGCTTCGTGCGAGAGCGGCGCCCATGACGGTGCGACGAAGATGTCGCGCGGTCCCCACGAATAGCTCGTGTCACCGATCCGCGTGCGGCCATGCCCTTCGACGACGACGAAGATCGTCGCGTCGGTCTGACGATACGGCGTTCCGCGGAAGCCTTTCGGCAGCAACTGCATGAACGCGCCGATCGTCGGCATCGGGTATCCGCCGGTCGCCGGGTTCACAAAGCGCATCTTGATGCCGTGGCACTCGTGCAGCGGTCCCGAGCGTCGCATCTCCTCCAGCGTCTCGCGGCTGCGCGAGTACGGATAGTTGAAGATTGGTGACGAGGGACGCGAAGGCGAAAAGTCGACCGGCAGCATGTTGGCGCCGTATCGATAGAGCGAGTCACCGTCGGGAATGGTGTTTGGCTGAATCTCACCTGGATAGTGCTCGGCGAAGCTCGTGTCGAACAAGTTCACGATCGGGATATCCAATCCGTCGAGCCACACGGTTGGCTCGTCACCCGGGTTGCCGTGATCGTGATACGTCCACGATGGCGTGAGGATGAAATCTCCCGGGCTCATCTGCGTGCGCTCGCCTTCAACGGCTGTGTACGCGCCACTGCCCTCGATCACGAAACGCAGCGCCGCCGTGGCATGACGATGACAGCGCGCGACCTCGCCCGGAAGAATCAACTGCAATCCCACGTAAAGACTGCTGGTCGCACGCGAACGGCCGCGGAGCCCTGGATTCTCGAGTATCAGGACGCGCCGCTCGGCTTCCTTCTCGGTGAGCAGCCGGCCCGCTTCCATCAACAGCGGACGCAGATCGTCGTAGTGCCACAGAACCGGCACGGCCTCAGGACGTGGCTCTGGCGGAATGATCGCGCCGAGCACTTCCCACAGCGGTGCCGCGCCACGTTCGTTCAGGCGCTCGTAGAACTCCTTGCGCTCGGGAGTGAGCGACGGCTTAGTGAAGAACGTGGTGCTCGCGCCATCCATGGGTCGGTGTCCCTGCCTACGCGGTCGCGCCGCTCATCTCGGAGGCGGCTCTCGTGGCGTCGGCCCTGGTGGCCACACTCATCGTGCCGATCTTGTCGATCGTCGCGACGATACGATCACCGGCCTGAATCGGGCTCACGCCTTCAGGCGTGCCGGTGAAGAGCAGATCGCCGGGCTGCAGCGTATAGAACGCCGATGCCAGCTCGATCAGCTCGGGCACGCCGAGAATCATGTACTTCGTGTTCGAATGCTGGCGCTCTTCGTCGTTGACGGTGATCTGCAGATCGAGCGCACCCGGATCTGCGATCTCGTCAGCGGTGACGAGCCAGGGCCCGAGCACGCTGTACGAATCCGGCGACTTGCGGAAGCTGCGGTCTTCGCTGCCGCGAATCGAGATGTCGAGGCCGATCGAGTACCCGGCGACATACGACAGCGCGTCGTCACGTTTCACGCGGCTCGCCGTACGGCCGATCACCACCACGAGCTCCACTTCGTGATCGGTGCGTCGCTTGGCACAGCGGACGACGATGCCCTGTCCCGGTCCGACGAGCGAGCTCGTTGCCTTGAGAAACAGACCCGCCGTCTGAATCGTGAAGGTGTTACCGGGATTGTTGCCGTGCAACTGTGGGTTGTCGCGCACCTCGTTGAGATGCTTCTGATAGTTGACCGGCGCCGCGATGATCTTGCCCGGATTGGCGACCGGGCTGAGGAGCGTCACGCTGTCGAGGGGCATTGACGGCGCGTCCTTCGCGATCGCGCGCGCCCGCGTGGTCACCGCCTCGAGGTTCGCGATGAAGATGTCGTGCTGCGGGAACGGATAGGCGTACCGCGGCAACACATCGAGAGCCGCGGTGACATCGCGCACGATGTCGCCCTCGACCAGTCCCAGTCGTTCGTTACCAAACCTGCAAAATTTCATCGATGTCCTCTCGCCTACTGGCTGCGCCTAAGGAGTGGTGCACGGAGTGGGGTTCCACCCGGCGGTTCCATTTTCCTTCTTGAATTGCACCGTGCGCACGTAGGGACCGTTCAGATATTGCGCATCCTCGAGGATGTTCGTCACTACCAGATACGTGTTACCGTCCGGCTCGGTGATCGTGGTGAACCATTCGGTCATCGAGGCGTTGGCGCCGTACGGCACGCCGTTGCGACGGTAATAACCGGGCCGCATGCGCGTCGTCGTCGCGCGCATCGACGACCCTGGCCGAAGCGCCGAGCCACCTTCCGCGCCAGCGCCGCCGCCACGTCGTCCGCGTCCACCGCCCGGCAGTTCCCACGCAGCGATCGAGAACCCTTGCCACGTCGGTTCACCGGTTGACTGCGGAGCGCCGAAGTTGAAGAGACGCGTCTGCTGCCCCGTGTCGGTTTCCAGCTTCAGCGTGTTCTCGTTCTCCCAACTGATACGAAGACGTCCTGGCCAGTGCATGATGCCGCCGGCGCCGTACGCCTTGCACGCCTCGCCCGCTGCTTGATCCTTCGCGGGATCCCACTGTTCTGCCACCTTGCGTCCGGCGTCGTTGACCGGCAGATACAGCACATCGCCTTTCGGCGGCGAGACCATCCGCCATCGCCAGTCGTCGGTAACGAGTGATACCCACTGACCCGTGAGATCGAGTGGGGCCGATGCCTGCGCCGACACAGGTGCGCCGCCCTGGCCACGACCACCGCGTTGAGCAGCGAGCGGCGCCGCCGCGGCGATCAGCAAGACCGGAATGATCCACACGCGCTTCATGGTTTTTTCGCCGGCGCAGGTGCCTTGCGCGTCGTGTCCGGCTTCCGTGTCGTGTCCGGTTTCACCGGAACTCTTTCGCGTGTAGTGTCCGGCTTTAGCCGGACCTCACCACCACCGAGGGTCTTGTACACCGCTTCGATGAAGTTCGCCGTGGTCCATGATCCCGTCGTTGACCCGTATTCTGTGTCGTAGTCGCCGCTCACATTGGCCGCTTTCACCTGTTCAAGGGTTCGGCCTTTCTTGACGAGATCCTCGACACGGTCGCGAATGATGGTCAACATGTCGCGGTAGTAAGCGACATCCGCTGAATCGACGAGACGTCCATGTCCCGGCACCATCAGCGTGCCGCCCTCGAGACGGAACTCGGCGATCGACATGTCGAGCACGCGATTCAGGCCCTCGATCACGCCGTTGATCGTTCCGCCCTTGGCCACGTCGATCACCGGATACGATCCGGTCGACATCAAATCGCCCATCGCGATGACGTCGGTGCCTCGTAAGTGGACGATCGAGTCACCATCGGTGTGCGCCTTCGGCATGTGAAAGAGCTGGATGCCTTCGCCGTTGAAGTAGTGACTCAGCTTGTAGAAGTCGACGAAGTAGGCATCGGTCGGCAGCGCGTCTGCGGGCACCGCCGCCTGCCCCTCGCCTTGCGCCATCCGCGACAGCACGTTCTCGTGCGCGAGAATCGCAGCTCCCTCGGTCGCGTCCGCAATGTTGCCGGCAACGTTGCCACCGGTGAACGTGTGACCAGCCTTGCGCAGCTTCTCGTTGCCGCCGACGTGATCCGGATCGGCGCTGGTGTTGAGGATGTAGCGAATCGGCTTGGGCGGCGCCGTGATGTGCCGCTCGGACACGGACGATCGCGTTTCCGCCCCGAAGCCGAGCGACTTCGGTTCGTTCCGCACGGTCCATTCGCGCTGCAGGCGCTGCACCGCCGCGAGCACCTTGTCGCTCAACTCCGCGCGTCCGGCATCGACAATCAGCACGCCGTCGTTGCCCACCGACACGACGATGTTGGCGCCGGCGCCGAAGAGCGCGTACACGTTGCCGCGGACCGGAAGGACTTCGACTTCACCGGACGGCGGCGCCTGCGTCATCGGTGCACGGGTGAACTTCGACGGTTGCACCCGCTGCTGTGCGTCGAGCGGCAGCGACACCACGAGTGCCGCCACCGACACAGCTCCGGCCATCGTCAGTGCTCGCACGGTCACTTGCTCTCCGGGCCAAGGCCGCCGCGCGATCGCGGAATCTTCGATCGAATCTCGGGATACATGTTTCCCGCGCCGGCCATCACGACATCGAGCGGGATGTTGTAGCGCTTGGCGAACCAGCTGACGTCGGGATTCGTGCCGGGCAAATAGTGCGGAACCACTCCTCGCGGCCGATCCACTTCGGTCACCACCGTGCAGGGATACGGCGGAATCTGCTGGTTCAGCGCGAGCTGGTATTCGGTGCTGCGAACCAGCGGCTCGGTGAGATACACCGGGTCATACGCAATCACGAGGAAGGTCAGATAGTTGCCGCGGCGGATCAGATACTGCGTCACTTCGATCTCGTCGCTGTGGAAAACGCCGTTCCGGCGCTGATACTCCTCTTTCAGGTGCGTCACCCGCACGCGCAGCGTGTCGCCGATCCATTCGCCGGTCGAGAACCCGGCCCAGGTGTGCTGGGCGTTCGGTGAGGGATGCGGACGGCCGTCCATGTAGATCGGCCGATCAACCGATCGCAGCCACTCGAGATGCCATGCGGTCGTTTCGCGCGAGACCGGATCGACTTCCTTCGAGATCTTGAGTTGCGAGGGTCCCCGCGAGATGTAGGCGCTGCCGTGTGGACGGCACTGCCATTCGGGCAGTGTGTAGATCGAGGCGTCCCAGGCTGACGACCGCATTCGCGCGGCGTCGTTCATCGGAATGCCCACCCAGTCACCGAGCTCGGGATTTCCAACGTTGTCTTCGGCACGTACCGGCGTCCACTCCCCAGAGAGATCGACCTGCGCCGCAGCCGGTTCGCTCATCATCGCTAACGCGATGCAACTTCCAACTACCAACCGGCCAATTCCCAATGTCGTCCTCGTTGGAAGTTGGGACGTGGGAATTGGGAGTTGCCCCAGGTATTTCATCGCTTGAACTCTCTGAGAGGACGGCCGTTACGCGGCGCGTGGACCGCCGGGCGAGTATACTGCGCGGGTTCGGATTCGCAAAGTCTGATATGGCACACGTAGAGGCCGTTTGCAAGCGGCCTGGGAGCGAACGATGACCCAACCGGCGGCCAGGACGATCAACATCGGCGAGGTGCTCGAGAACAGTCAGATCGGACCGCTCCACATCCGCGTGTTCGCGCTCTGCATGATCTCGCTCATCATGGACGGCTTCGACGTCCAGATGATGGGTTACGTCGGCCCGGCCCTCGTACGCGATTGGAAGATCCCGGGTTCGCAGCTCGGTCCTGTGTTTGCTGCCGCCAACTTCGGCGTGCTGATCGGCGCGCTGCTTCTCAGCATGCTGGCCGACAAGATCGGACGCCGGCCGGTCCTGGTGGGCGCGACGTTGTGGTTCTCGGTGATGACGATCATCACGGGCTACGCGCAGACCATGGAGCAGCTGCTCTGGCTGCGGTTCATCGGCGGCATCCCCATGGGCTGCATCATCCCGAACGCCACCGCGCTGATCGGCGAGTTCAGCCCAAAGGGACGCAAGGTCACGCTGATGATGTGCATCACGGTCGGCTTCACCGGCGGCGCGATGCTCGCCGGCGCCGTCGCGCTCTGGCTCATTCCGGCGTTTGGCTGGCGATCGATGTTTTACTTCGGCGGCGTGATCCCGCTGGTCATCGGCCTCCTGATGGCGTGGGGGCTGCCGGAATCGCTGCAGTTCCTCGCGGTTCAGAAGAAGGGTCTCGATCAACTGACTCGCTGGCTCCGGCAGCTCGATCCCCGAATCGCGATCGACAGCGCGACGCGATTCATTGCCAACGAAGAGACACGCGGCGGCGTGCCGATCGTGCATCTCTTCTACGAGGGCCGTGGTCCGACGACAGTGCTGCTGTGGATCGTCAACTTCACCAACATCCTGATTCTCTATTCGCTGTCGAACTGGCTGCCGACGATCGTCACGGGCATGGGCTACACCGTCCAGACGGCGAATCTGATCGGCACGGTCATGCAGGGCGGCGGTCTGATCGGAACGTTCGGCCTTGCCTGGCTGATCGCGAGAAAGGGATTCCTGCCAGTCCTGGCGCTGACGTTCGCGATGGCGACGGTGAGCATCGCCCTCATCGGCCAGCCGGGACTCACGATAACGGTGCTCGGCGTGATCGTCTTCGTCGCGGGGTGGTGCGTGGTTGGTGGTCAGCCGGCCATCAACGCGCTGTCGGCCACGTTCTATCCGACGTATCTGCGCTCGACCGGCGTCGGTGCCGGGCTTGGCGTCGGCCGCACGGGGGCGATCATCGGGCCGTATCTCGGCGGCGTTCTCCTCGCGCAGCAATGGACCCCGCAGCAACTGTTCTGGGTCGCCGCAGTCCCGGCGCTGGTATCGACGGCCGTCATCCTGACGATGCGAGTGTTCATGCGGCTCCCGGCGCCAAGCGCAGCTGCGGCTCCAATCGCGCATTAGGATAGTTCGAGGGATTAGCACGCCGGGTCTGAAGAACAAGACCCGGCCTACCCTGTCAGGTACCACGTTTGCGACGCCCTGAGTCGTTGTGTCTCGACCGAAGCGTCTGCCCCGATTCAATTACGTCGGCCGCGCCCGCTACTTCCTGACCTTTTGCACCTACCAACGCCAGAAGATCTTTATCGATAGCGACGTCGTGGCTAGGACGCTCGAGCAATTCCGGCGTACTGCGACTCTCGAGAAATTCGCAATTCTTGCCTATTGCATCATGCCCGATCACGCGCATCTGCTCGTCGAGGGCACCGCGGCAACTTCCGATCTGAGGCGGTTCGTGAAAATGGCCAAGCAACGATCGGGAGGAGTACATCGACGACGCTCCGGTACGCGGCTGTGGCAGGAGGGTTATTACGAGCGTTTGCTCCGCGACCGGGATGACACACGTTCGATCACCCCCTACATCGCGAACAACCCGATTCGCGCAGGTTTCCCGGATGATTATCCGTACGTCGGCAATTTATCAGGGTAGGCCGGGTCCTGTTCTTCGGACCCGGCTTCATGATCGTCGAGGAACCCGTCGGTACGGGACAGCGTACGACGGGTCTTGTTTTGTGGACCCGCCGTCGTGATCTTCGAGAAGCCCGTGGGGCCCCGTAGGGTATGGGACGCGTTTTGGATGGCGGGTCCAAAGAGCAGGACCCGCCCTACAGCTGTCGCAGTCGTTCGAATCAGAACTGATATTTGATTCCCAACTGCATCGTGCGCGGCGAGCCGTTGATGACGCTGGTGATCTGGCCGAACGTGGCCGTGTTGTTCAGCGCCGTCGCCGGCTGTGCCCACTGGAACCAGTTGAACGCGTTGAAGGCATCGATGCGCAACTCGATTGCCTGCGTGCCCGCGAGCCTGATCAAACGCGTGAGCGACAGATCGAGGTTTTTCGTGCCGACACCGCGGATGTTGTTGCGAGCCTGTGTGCTGCTCAGCGTCCCGGCCGTCGGCTGTTGGAACGCCGCCGGATTCAGGAAGCGGCGCCCGCCGTTGAGCGGATTGATCGAGTCGTCGCCGTACGGATCGGCGAGCACCTGCTCCGCACGTTGCGTGCCGGCCTGACCGTTGAACGCGATGTCGCTACCGGTCGTCACCGTCAGCCACGGACCGGTGGCGGCGCGGAAGCCGCCGACCAGACGCCAGTCGGAGAACGCCGCACGCATCGCCGCGTTGTTCAGCCGCGGCGACATGACGCTCGCGCTCAGCGAGAAGTTGTGCAGCCGGTCGGCCGTGCAATTGCCATCGTCATAGCCCGGATCGTTGGGCTTGTTGTAGCCGACGCTCACGTTTGTCGTGCCGCCACCGTTGCCATCCGGCGAGCCGTAGCAGTTCGACAAGGTGTAGTTGGCCGTGATCGTCGTCAACGTGGTGGAACCACGCACCGAGAGCAGCATGCCGTCATAGCTCTGGCTGCCGTCGCTGACGTATTGATCGAGCTGGGCATAGAAGCGGCCGTTGTTGGGATCCGCCAGCGTGAGTGGGCGACGGTTGTTGGTGTTGGCGACGCTCGGCGCGGCACCGGTTCCAGGAACGGGAATAAAGAGCGCGTTATTGAGCGGCTTCGATTCCCAGATGTTGTGCGTGCGGTTGCCGACGTAGCCAACCGACGCCGTCCATCGCTGCGTGATCTGGCGCTCGAGCGTGACGTTGAACGAATCCACGTTCGTCGCCACGAGGTCGTTGGACAACGAGAGGAACGGACCATTCACAGAGAACGGCGCGTTCTTATCGAAGGTCACTGGGAAGATGTTGGTCTGTCCGCCCGGGCTGCCGAGGAACGGATTATCGAGACCTCCGGGCGGATTGTTCAGGCGCACTTCCGATCCCCACGGCGGCGCCACCGACGTATTGAGATGGAACTGCGCGTTCACGAACTCATACGCGCGACCGTATCCGGCGCGCAGCGACGTGCGGCCCGAGCCTGTCGGATCCCACGCCAGACCCACGCGCGGACCAAAGTTGTTCCAGTCGGTCAGCATTCCGGCCTGTGAGGGGAAGCCTGGGTCTCCGGGGAAATACAGGCCCGCAGGGCCGTTCGGAAACACGGTGCTCTTCGTGCCGGCCGTGAAACGCGCCATGTCGAACTGATAGACGGCGCCGTTCACGAGTTGCTGCGGGAAGAAGGGCTCCCAGCGCAGGCCATAGTTCAGGGTGAGGCGCGGGTTCAGGCGCCACGTGTCCTGCCCATATAACCCAAGCGACTTGCCTTCCATGTCCAGCGTGTTCGGTGCCGCCTGGACAAGGCCGTTCGTGCCAAGGCGACCGAGCAGAAAATCGGCGAGCCCAAGACCCGTGATCGTGCCGTCAATCGTGAATTGACCAGGCGACCGCACGTTGGCCAGCGAAAGCGATTTCCAGCTGGAGTAGGTGCCACCGAATCCGAACTGATGGCCGCCGCGCACGAGCGTCAGGTCGTCGCTGATCTGCCACGCCGGGGTGTTGAAGGTGGATTGGCTCTCTGTGCCGCCGCCAAGCTGGAAGCCGCCGGTGACACTCAGCAACATGTAGGCCGGCATGTAGCTGTAGATGTTGATGCCGACGTCCGGCGCGGAGAAGAAGTCGGTGCTCGTGCGATGGATGTCGGTGTTGTTGTAGGCGAAGCGAATCGCGTTCAACGTACCCGAGTTGATCACGTAGTTCTCGCCAAGCGTGAACGTCTGCGCGAGGTTGTCGCGGCCGCCGATGCGCGTCACCAGCAGGTTCTGCTCCGCCGACTCGAGGCTGAACGGCGGCGGCGTGAACTGCGACGTCGCGATGTAGCGCCCGAACAGCGAGTGCTTCTCGCTCATCGTGAAATCGACTTTGGCCACCTGCTGCCATTCGTCGGTTTCGCTGGGCAGCCCGTACTGCACCAGTCCGCACGGGTCGGTGGTCGTGGGCAGTCGTGAAGTGATCCGAAGCGCGGCCGGGCTGAAGAGGGCCGGGTCCACACGGTTACCGGAGAACGGCGTGCCGAGGTTGCGCTGCACACCGGCATTGCACGCCGGAGACGCAAACGCCGTGAAGTCGCCCTGCAGCATCGCCGAAGTCGGCACGAACGCGCGATTGTCCGTCGGGTTCACGTCCGTGTTGGTGCCCTGATACCCGTAGAAGAAGAACAGGCTGTCGGTCTTGATCGGACCGCCAATGGTGACGCCGTACTGGTTGCGCTTCAACCCGTCGTCTTTGCGCGAGCCGTCAGCCTTTTTGGTCGCGAACGGGTCGGTCGCGTTCATGCTGTGATGCCGGAAGAACTCGAACACGTCACCGCGGAACGAGTTGGTACCCGACTTGGTGACCGCGTTGACGGCGCCTCCCGAGTGCGTGCCGTTCTGCGCCGTCATCGCGCTCGTCTCGGCACGGAACTCCTGCATCGCGTCAGGAAACGGCAAGGGCAGATTCAGGTTGTCGTATGGGTTGTTGTGCATCGCGCCGTCGAGAATCCACGAGACGCCGAACGACAAACCGCCGGCGAGCGAGTACGCCTGGCCGCCGCTGCTGCCGCCCATGCTGCGACTCGTCGCGTTGTTCTGCGGCTGAGGGACAGCTGCGGGAAGAAGCGCGAGAAGATCCGCCGTGTTGCGTCCGTTGAGCGGCAACTCGAGGATGCGCTTGTTCTCCATCACCTGGCTGATGCCGAGCGCACGCGTCTCGACCGTCTGCGTGTTCGCAGTGACCGTGATGGCTTCTTGAACCGTTCCGATCTCGAGGACCACAGGCACGTTGGGATTGCTATTCACCTGCAGCACGATGCCGGTCTGAATAGACGTGCGGAATCCTTGAAGCGCGACTTCGAGACGATAGGGCCCAATCGGAAGACTGGGCAGGATGAAGAGGCCGTCGGTATCAGACACTGCTTCGCGCTTGAAACCGGTTTCCGTTTGCGTCGCCGTCACGCTGGCGCCGGGAAGCACGCCACCGCTCGAATCTTTGACGGTGCCGGTGATCTGGGCCGTCGCCTGCGCCATCGCCGTGCTCGCACACAGCAGCACAACGATCAGACCGCTGACCAACGACCGGAGTGCACGTCCCATCCTGACCCTCCTCGATACCCGCTTGTTATGAATCAGGGAGCCCCGCCTCCCCGAAAGTGCGTTGTGCTGGCGCACAACGGTCCGCGACACCGTCGTCACGAGGCGCGCGGACCTCATGAAGTCGCTTCGCGGCACTTACACTGCCCGCGAAGTCGCGCGGAGTATACTCCCGAGGACAGCGTTGTTCAACAGACTGACATCTCACATCCCGCTTCCAACTCGATGAAATACGCCATGTTTTCGCTGGGATTCGACCCAGCGCCACGCCTTGGTCTGCTTCGCGGTGACACCCTGGTCGATCTCAGGACCGCGGCACCGCGAACCTGGCCAGACGCGCCGACGACGCTCCTCGATCTCATTCAGCGCGGTCCCGACGCGTGGGCGCGCATGGCCGAGATCGGGCGTGAAGCGACGCCCGCGCATAGCCATCTGACGTCAACGGTGCGCTGGCACGCGCCGATCCCGCGTCCCACCAAGAACGTGTTCTGTCTCGGCCTCAACTACGCCGCGCATGCGAAGGAAAGCTCGCAGGCGCGGGGCCGTGAGATGAAGATTCCGACGGTCCCGGTGATCTTCACCAAGGCGCCGACAACCGTCAGCGGGCCCTTCGATGACGTGGCGGTCGATCGTCAGGCCACGCAGCAGGTGGACTGGGAAGTCGAGCTCGGCGTCATCATCGGCAAGAGCGGGCGCAACATCGTCAAGACCGATGCGCTTGGTCACGTCTTCGGCTACACCGTCATCAACGATCTGAGCGCGCGCGATCTCCAGTCACAACACATGCAGTGGTTCAAGGGCAAGAGCCTCGACGGCTTCTGCCCGATGGGGCCGTTCGTCGTGACCGCTGACGAGTTCGGCGATCCGCAGAACAAGCGGCTGCAACTGCGCGTGAACGGCGTGACCAAGCAGGACGGCCAGACGTCCAACATGATCTTCCCCGTGGACGTGATCATCGAGTGGCTGTCGAAAGGACTGACCCTCGAAGCTGGCGACGTCATCGCCACGGGCACACCCGAAGGCGTCGGCATGGGACGCACGCCGCAGGAATTTCTCCAGAACGGCGACATCATCGAAACCGAGGTCGAAGGCATCGGCGTCCTTCGCAATCGCATTGTCGATCGCTGAGGATCGCCTCGCGATACGCGAGGTCATCGAGAACTGGGCGCTCTGGCGCGACGCAGGCGATTGGGATCGCTTCGCGACCGTCTGGCATGACGATGGCTGGATGACCGCAACGTGGTTTCAAGGACCGGCGAGCAAGTTCATCGAAGTGAGTCGCGCTGGCTTCGAACGCGGGGTCAGCATCCTGCACTTCCTCGGCGGCTTCACCTGCGACATCGCCGGGAACCGCGCGATCGCGCAGACGAAGATGACGATCAACCAGCGCGCAATGGTCGATGGGCTGGAAGTGGATGTCGTCTGCACGGGCCGCTTCTACGACTTTCTCGAAAAGAGAGCGACGGGCCCTGAGCGACCGTCGGTCGAAGGACTTCGACCGACGGGAGTCGAAGGGTGGGCGATCGTGCGCCGGCAGCCGATTTACGAGAAGGATCGTTTGGATCCGGTCGAGCCATCGCGGCGGGTGATGCTCGATGTCACGCTCCTCTCGCAATTCCCCGAGGGCTATCGCCACCTCGCGTATCTGCAAACAAAGAATGGGTTCACGGTGAAGAGCAACCTGCCCGGGCTGCGCGGGCACGCTGTCGAAACTCTCTATGCCGAGGGCCGGGCCTGGCTCGCCGGCTCACCGACGCCGGGCGTGCCGTTGTAATGCAAGATGCAAAATGCAAAATGCAAAACGGGCGTTGTTGCGTTCCGCTTTCTTGCATTTTGAATTTTGCATTTTGAATTGCGTATGAACACGCGAAGACTCGGACCATTCACTGTCTCCGAAATCGGGCTGGGCTGCATGAGCCTCTCGTGGGCCTACGGCGTACCGCCCGAACCGGACGCAGCCGCGACGCTGCTGTTGAAGGCGCTCGATCTCGGCTACACACACGTCGACACCGCCGCGCTGTATGGATTCGGCGCGAACGAAACGCTGATCGGTCGTGTGCTGAAAGACCGGCGGAACGACTTCGTCCTCGCCAGCAAAGGCGGTATGTCGCGCAACGCGCAGGGACAGCGTGAAATCGACGGGCGTCCCGAAGCAATCCGCCGTCACTGCGAGGAGAGTCTCTCGCGACTGCAGACGGACGTCATCGACCTCTATTACCTCCACCGGTGGGACAAGAGAGTGCCCGTCGAAGAGAGCGTCGGTGCGCTCGCTGAACTCGTGCGGGAAGGTAAGGTCAAGACGATTGGCTTGAGCGAAGTGTCTGCGGTGACGATCCGCAAAGCACACCGCGTCCATCCTCTCACCGCCGTTCAATCCGAATACTCGCTGTGGACGCGTAACGCCGAAGTCGCCGTGCTCGACACGTGCCGCGAGTTGGGAATTACCTACGTCGCCTTCAGTCCACTCGCCCGCGGCTTCCTCACCGGCAAGCTGCGCGACACGTCGACGCTGACGCCCAAGGACATCCGCCTCGGCATGCCACGGTTCCAGGCGAATCACTATCCGAAGAACCTGCAACTGCTCGACGGGCTGGCCGCACTCGCTCGAGAGCAAGGCTGCACGATGGGTCAGCTGGCCATGGCCTGGGTGCTGGCCCAGGGCTCGCACATCGTCGCGCTCCCCGGGACAACGCAACTCGATCACCTGGAAGAAAATGCCGGCGCCTCAGGCATCACGCTGTCGCAGGACATGCTGCGTCGATTGGACGCGCACATCAATCCGAGAACCGTATCCGGCGCGCGCTACGCACCAGCGGTTCAAGCAGAGATCGATACAGAGGAGATGGGAGTGGAAACCCGATGAGTTTTCAGGTGACGCCAGGCTGGTTGATCTATCACCCGAATCCGTCGACTCCGACCTTCAAAGTTCCACCAGGATCGGTGGACGCCCATTGTCATGTGTTCGGCCCAGGCGACACGTTCCCGTATGCGCCGGAGCGCAAATACACACCAGCCGATGCGACTAAGGCACAGCTCTTCGCGCTACGCGATCGTCTCGGCTTCGACAAGAACGTGATTGTGCAGGCGACCTGTCACGGCACCGACAATCGCGCGCTCGTGGATGCGCTGCGTTCGTCGAATAACAAAGCTCGCGGCGTCGCGACCGTCGATCGCAGCATTACCGACAGCCAGCTCAAAGATCTCCACGACGCCGGTGTACGCGGGACACGCTTCAACTTCGTGAAGCGACTCGTGGACTTCACACCGCGTGAGGTCCTGAACGAGATCGCTCACCGCATCGCGCCACTCGGCTGGCACGTGGTGATCTACTTCGAAGCCGCCGACCTGCCCGAGCTCTGGGACTTCTTCACGGCGCTGCCGACCACCGTCGTCGTCGATCACATGGGGCGACCCGACGTCAGGAAGCCAGTAGACGGTCCCGAGTTCGAGCTGTTCGTCCGCATGATGCGCGAGCACGAAAACATCTGGTCGAAAGTCAGCTGCCCTGAACGGCTCACATTCACGGGGCCACCGGCGTTGAACGGCGAGCGCAACGCGTATCGCGACGTCGTTCCATTTGCCAAGCGCCTGGTGGACACCTTTCCCGATCGCGTGCTGTGGGGCACCGATTGGCCGCATCCGAATCTCAAGGACCACATGCCGGACGATGGGCTGCTCGTGGACTACGTCCCACACATCGCGACGACGGCCGAATTGCAAAGAAAGCTGCTGGTCGACAACCCGACGCGGCTGTATTGGTGATTATTCGATCTCGGATTGTTGATTCGTTGGCGAATGGTGATTGGCGATTGTTGATTGGCTCCGGCGAGCGACCGGGCTATCAATCGCCTATCAAGAATCGACAATCAACAACCATTCGACAATCCAAGATCAATAATCAAAAATGATCTGTTCGGAGGTTCGATGAAGATTTGTCTAGCGGGTACGGGGGCCATGGGCGAAGTCCATGTGAAGGCCCTGGCGAAGATCGAAGGCGTCGAGGTCGTCTCCATCGCGGCACGCACGGACGAAAGCGCGAAGGCCTTCGCCGAGAAGTACAAGATTCCGTTCGGATCCTCGAACCTCGAGGCCTGCATTGACCGTCCCGGCGTCGATGCCGTAATTCTGACGACGCCCAGCGATCAGCATCACGATCAAACGATCATGGCGCTGTCGAAGGGCAAGCACGTGCAGGTCGAGATCCCGATGGCGCTCAGCCTTCAGGACTCCGAGGACATGGTAAAGGCCGCGAAGGCGGCTGGCAAGGTCTGCATGGTCACGCACACGCGGCGCTTCTCGAGCCCGCATCGCGAGATCCGGAAACGCATCCAGGAAGGCACCTTCCATCTGCACCACATGGTGGTCGAGACCTACTTCTTCCGCCGGACCAACACCAACATGCACGGGCAGCCGCGGTCATGGGTGGACAACCTTCTGTGGCATCACGGCTGTCACTCAGTGGACCTGGCGCACTGGATCCTGGACGACCCGAACTGGGCGGTCTGGGGACAGAAAGGACCCGACCACAAGGAGCTCCACATCCCGATGGACATCACGGTCGGGATGAAGTCGAAGAAGGGGCCACTCTTCACCATGGCCATGTCCTTCAACAACAAAGGGCCGTTCGGGGGTTTTTACCGGTATATCGGCGAGGAAGACACCTACAAGGTCTACCGGGATTCCATGACCGACAGCGAAGGCAAAGACGTGCCGCTCGACCCGACGCTGGCGTTCGATCGCCAGGATGTGGAATTTGTCGCGGCTATCCGCGAAGGCCGGGAGCCGGAATCGAGCGCCGCCAGCTGCGCCAAGACCATGGCTTTGTTGGATAAGATCGACAAGGCCATGAACCAGTAGGCCTTGTCGAGGTCAAAGGTCAAAGGGCAAAAGGCCAAGGGAGTTATTGAGATGGGTGAGATTGTTGCCGCTGTCGGAACGTGCCACACGCCATACATGTTCACGCGGCCGCCGGACGAGGATCCGAATCAGCTCGAGCAGGCCGGTCGAGCGATGAATGAGCTCGGCAAGGTGCTCGATGAGACCAAGCCGGATGCGATCCTGTTCTTTGGCGCGGACCACGTCGAAACCTTCTCCGTCAGCTGCGTGCCGTCGTTTGCGATCGTCGCCGGCGATCGCGCGATGGCGAAGTTCGCCGGACGCGAGCACAACCTGCCGATTCACCGCGAGCTCGCCGAAGACATCCTCAACAAGCTCGTCGTCGAGCACAACTTCGACATGGCGTATTCCGAGGATGCCGAGCTCGGTCACGCGTTCTCGATTCCGTTCGAGTATGTGATCGGCAAGCGCAACATCCCCGTCGTCCCGTTCTTCACCAATGTGTATGTTCCGCCGCTGCCAACGCCGCGCCGCTGCGAGGCGCTGGGCAAGGCGCTCGCGCAGATCATCAAGGGACGCAAGGAGCGCGTGGCGATCATCGCCAGCGGCGGCATGTCGCACTTCCCCGGCACGACGAAGTATCTCCATCCCGAATTCGATTTCGACCGCTGGCTCGTGTCGCAGTTCGAGGCCGGGCGTGGCGATGCCCTCCTCAACATGACGGGCACACAGCTGGACGAAGTCGGCAACACGGAGATGCTCAGCTGGGCGGTGATGTTCGGCGCGATTGGCGCGTCGCTCGAGGGCGAGCTGATCGACTACATCCCGACCTGGCACCATGGGCTGTGCATGATGCGCTTCCTGCCGGCACGGGCGCGCACCAACGCCCCGACGAAGGTCGCCGAGCAATACGGCGGCTTCAAGTTCGTCGACCAGGGCTACATGTTCTACAAGCATCCGCCCTCCGAGGCGTACGGCTTGAACAAGCTGCTGTTCGAGTCGCGTCACAGCCAGGAGCTGCGCGATCGCATCATCAACGACTTCGAGAAGGTGTGCGATGAGTACGAGCTGAAGGGCCAGCAGCGCGAGGCCGCCAAGTCGATGATCAACGTCGGCAAGGGCGGCAAGGTCAGCGATCACGTGGGCCCGTTGGCCGAGGCTGGCTGCCATCCGCTGCAGGCGCTGATGGCGCTGCACGTCATCTTCTCGACGAGCCACGCCCGCGGCCAGGCGGCGATGGCCGGGGCAGACAAGCACTAGCTCGATCCCTATGGATCGACACGGCGCAATGTCCGGCGGCGCCCCCAACCAGTAAAAGATTTGGGGGGCGGCCCCCCCGCCCGCTGCCACCGCTCCCACTCTCCTCTTCATCAATTCAATCGCCACGACACGCGAACTGTGGGCGCGGCAGGTCCCACGGCTGTCCAAATCATTCCGCGTGATTACGTATGACGCGCGCGGGCACGGATTCTCGCAGGTCACCGCCGGCGACTACACCATCGAACAACTCGGGCGCGACGCGCTCGCCATCCTCGACGCCGCCGGTGTCGAGTCAGCACACGTGTGCGGCATCTCGCTCGGTGGTATCACCGCGATGTGGTTGGGCGTCCATGCGCCGCGACGAATCAAGAGCCTTGTGCTCGCGAATACTGCGGCTCGTATCGGCAGCCTGGAGATGTGGACCGAGCGTATCGCCTTCGTGAAGCAACAGGGCATGGCGACGCTCGCCGATCTGACGATGCCGCGCTGGTTCACCGACGGGTTCCGCGCGCGTGAACCGCACACGATTGAGCAGTTCAGAACGATGGTGGCGGCGTGCCCGAAGGAAGGCTATTTGAGCTGCAGCGCGGCGCTGCGGGATGAAGATCTACGCGAGGCGATCGCCGGCATTCGCTGTCCGGTCCTGTGCATTGCGGGGAACGCCGATCCGGCCACGCCGCCTGAGGCGCTGCAGTTCATTCACGAGCAGATAGCTGGATCAAAGATGTTGCTGCTCGACGCGGCGCATCTCACCAACGTCGAGCAGCACGAGGCGTTCACCAATGCGGTGACGGAATTTATTCCGTCACGGTGATGTTGATCACTTCGCAGAGCCCCGTCATCGTCGCGTGACGGTCGTCGCCCGCCTGGACCGCCAGCTTGTGCGGGCCCGGCGTCAGCTGCATCTCGATCATGTTGTCGCCCTTGCCAAAGTGCACCCACGGATTGGCCTTGGGAATCACCGAACCCGGGGCGAGGCAATCAGTGTCTACGCCAAGATGGTAGTGGCCGGTGTTGGCGCGCACGGCTTCCGGTGCGATCTCACCCGGCGGCACGGGGGAGATCGTGAACATGTCGCTGCCAAAGACGATGTGCACGGGGCTCTTCACTGAGGCGCCGTTCTTCGGCTCCATGAAGAACACCTTGCCGCCGGCATGTTCGCTGTGATCGGCAGCTGGCTGAGACGCTCTGTTGCACGCGGCAAATGCAATCGACGCTGTCAGGATGAAGGCACCAACGACACGGAAAGCCATCGCGACAACTCCTTTCAATCGAATGAAGAACGG
>Ga0310810_10001643_pt1 | contig 23630 bp, 17 predicted proteins | sample NCmetagenome_FD_207641 | JGI IMG/M metagenome (GOLD analysis project Ga0310810, IMG submission 207641) | Soil microbial communities from experimental microcosm in Duke University, North Carolina, United States - NC | ecosystem: Engineered > Artificial ecosystem > Soil microcosm > Unclassified ... | reverse complement strand
CGACATTGATGCACGTTCTACCTGGTTGGGAGGCAGCAGAAGCACCTCACCGTCGCCCTGAAAAAACGCGCCTGTAACTTTGCCGAGAACATCGCGCGTGAAGGCCAGAGTACCGTCATCGAGGCTGATGTGAAAGGCCGCCCGATCGAACGAGAGATTGCGGACCTTATAAACCCGTTGTTCATCCAGTCCGACCTGCTGCAATTGAGCATATACGTCCTCAACCGCACGCGGGAAAGCATCGGGTCCGTCATTCACGACTTCAGGCTTGGCTAAACCGCACAAACCAAGCGCCAGGCAGGCGAGTGATACCGAACACCTGATTACCTTGGTCATAAAGCGGGCGCAGCGGTCGTTGCTAAAATTCGGCCTGATGAATCGCGGCTGCATATCAATCACGTTGCTGCTTGCGCTTGCCTTAACTGTTTCGACGAGTGCTGAAGTCATTCATCTCAAAAACGGCCGGGCTATTTACGCCGACCACGTCCGCGAAAACGGGACTCGCCTGCAATATGACGTTGGAGATGACTCCTACGCCATTTCCATGGCCAGCGTTGATCATATCGAGTCAGGAGGCTTTGCCGCGAGTCATAGTAATGGGGGCGGGAGTACGACGCCCCCGGACGATATTGCGTTCAAGCCGGTTCTGCAATTAGCGAACGAAGTGGAACTGACAGCCAAACTGATACACGATGGACGCGTAGACCCGGAAATCCTGGCGGGCCTGGAAAAACAGGATTCCATGGCAGCGGCAACCGGCTATTTCCTGGCCGGCCGTCACGAGTTCGAACACGGTGACTTGCGGAAGGCGCGCTCGTACTTCGAATCCTGCCTTCGATTCGATTCGCAAAATGTAAGCGCCTTGAACTACCTGGCAGCATCAGCATTGCGGACCGGCAGCAATCAGGAAGCGCTTACTTTTGCAGAGCGCGCCGCGCGCATGACCCCCGATTCGCCGGACACGCTTGCGGTGCTTGGGTATGCGCAACTGGCCACTGAGCACAACCAGGACGCTGTCCGAAGCTGGAAAAAGTCGCTTGAGATTCGACCGGACGCGAACCTGAAGAAGCTGCTGGACAAGGCGGAGCGCGAATCCAGGGTAGAAACTGAATTTTCCCAAAAGGAGAGCAGCCATTTCACCATGCGGTTCGAAGGAAAGCAGACAAAAGAAGAGCTGCGGCAGCAGATCCTGACGACGCTGGAAACGCAGTATGACGACCTGGTCCGCGAGATCGGCATCGCCCCACGCAACAGCATAGCGGTGGTGCTCTACACCGAGCAGGCATTTTTCGACGTTACACAGTCCCCCTCATGGGCCAGCGCCATGTACGACGGGAAATTACGCATTCCCATCAGCGGGGTACAGACGGTGACACCAGAATTGGCGCGGGTACTGAAGCACGAACTGGCGCACGCTTTTGTTACCCAGATTACGGGTGGCCGTTGCCCGCAATGGTTGAATGAAGGGGTAGCGCAGTATGTAGAACCGAGATCACTGGCATCGCACGGCAGGCGCCTGGTCGCAACTTTCCACAGCCAGCAGCAGATTCCTTACAACGTACTGGAGTCCGGATTTCTAAATCTTTCGCCAGCACAGGCAATGCTCGCCTATGACGAGAGTCTGGCAGCGGTCAATTACATCAGTGAAACCTACGGCAGCGGCGACGTGCAAAGAATTCTGGAACGGGTGGGGAGCGGCAGTTCTCTCGAGGCTGCGCTGCGGCAAACCATTCATGCAGGATACGGCGATCTGGAGCAGGAAGTAGCGCGTTATCTGGCGGCCAAATACGGAAACTAATCTCCGCCGGAAATCTGAATAAACGAAGCTTGGTTCGCTGGCTCCTGTGGCGCTCGCCACGAGTCAAATATCGAGACCTGGTGCACGCACGAAACGGTGCAATGCGGCGCGCACGATTTTTCCGTGAGGTATTCGCGGCGAATATCATCACGGGTGTATTTCTCCAGCGGCACCGCCGGATACCCGCGCTGCTGGGAGCAATAATGCACCAAGCCGTCTTCGCAGATATAGAGATACCTGGCGCCCGCACGACAACGCCAGGTGTTCGGGCGTCCCAGTGCGATGTTGTCCTGAAAAGCGTTGATGCGGGTGAAGCTGCGCTTTTCGAGCGTTTTCATCTCATGGTAGACGCGCCGCTCCTCGTCGCCGAGCGGCTGCAGCTGACCTTGCCCGTCGTGAATGATTCCGACGGTCGAACTGAAGCCTAGCTCCAAGGCGCGACGCCCTATGGTCAATGCGTCCTGCGGATCGCTAATGCCGCCGCCAACCACGGAATTGATGTTGACGTGAAAATCGGCGTGCTCGGCGAGAAGTTGCAGCTTTTTGTCCAGCACTTTCAGGCTCTTCTTTGAAACGTCATCCGGCTGAACGTTGTCAATGGAAATTTGCAGCCATTCGAGCCCGGCACGATCAAGTTTTTGAATGCGGTCGGCCGTAAGCAGATACCCGTTCGTGATCAGGCCAGCCACCATGCCAGTTTGTCGGATGCGGCCAATGATCTGGTCGAGTTCGGGATGAAGCAGTGGCTCTCCGCCACTAATGGTGATGACAGAGGTGCCTAGATGCGCTAGTTTATCTACCCGTTCAAACATCGTGGATGAAGGAACCGGCTTTGAGAAATCGTCGAACTCGTTGCAATAGGTACAAGCCAGATTGCAGCGCCGCATCGGAATGATGTGAGCGAGGAGCGGGTGATCGGTAGAGACGAATGCCCGTGTAACCATGTGCGCGCCATGCAGTTCACGTTGCAGTGACTTCCAGGCACGCCGGACTCGCTGACGAAAATCTGGCATTGATCTTAGGATACAAGTTGAACATAGATCAGGCCAACCCGCCCATTCTGTGTCATTGTGCGGGGCAATTTAGCGGTTAAACGGCACTATAAGAGCAGCTCATGGCCGGCAGCAATCAGAGCGGAGACGGCTTTCTCGCGCTGTTCTTGCTTAATCAGCACATAGTCGGTGTCGTAGGTTGAGAGCGCAAAAATGGGTATTGATGCTTCAGCCAGCGGCGTCAGCAACGATGACAAGACGCCGGTCATGGTGAACGGGAATGGACCTTGCAGCTGAAAACAAATCCAGCCTTTTTCGACTTCAGCAATTTCAGGTGCGAAGTCCTGCGCGCAGACGAGCGACACTTCATCTTGAGTTCTGGTGACAGACAAAAAGGGGCCGCCGCAATCCGGGACCGGCGCACTCGCGGGAAGTTTGCAAACCGCGAACAAACCGGGTAGCTGACGGAAGCGTAGCGTGCCTCGAGTGTTCACAAAGATCTTAGCTGACAGCTTTGAGCACAGCCGCCCGCGCAAGCAGCCGGGTCGAGTCGAGGGTTGGCAGGGGTGACAGCTGCGGCGTGATGAGAAGCGGTATTTCCGTGCAGCCTAATACAACCGCGTCACAGCCTTTGGCCGCGAGCGATCGTATGATTTCCCTAAAGCGGGCCTCCGATTCCGGAGTGAACTGCGCATTTACCAGTTCATCCATAATAATGCGGTTGATGTCTGCTCGTTGTTGCGGATCAGGAACCACATACTTGAGACTCGCGCGCTCCAGCTTCTCTGGATACACCGGCCCTTCCATCAGATAGCGCGTTCCCATGATGCCGAGTTGCTTGTATCCGCAAGATTGAGCTTCGCGCGCGATCTCGCCGGCGATGTGCAACCAGGGACGCGGGCTGCGATACTCAATCAGGTCGAAAGCCTGATGAATTGTGTTGTCAGGACAGATCAAGAAATCAGCCCCCGCCCTGGCCAGTTTTTCCGCTGAAGAGAGCATAAGTTCTGACACTCCAACCCAGTCGTTCTTTTCGATGAAGTGCATGTACTGGGCCAGCGAGTGATTGTGCAGTGAGACCTCGGGGTGATCATGGCGGCCTACAAGGGTTGCGCCTTCAATCGCGATGGTGCGGTAGCAGAGCGCGGCGCCTTCAGCGCTGCAGGCTACGATTCCAATGTGTTGGGCCAAGCGAGTGCCTATTCTTTTGCTGCCCTATCTTCGGCATCGTGCAGCATTTTGTCGAGTTCAGTGCGTGGATAGTAGTGGCCGCCCAGAACCACCGCTGAAATCTTGCGCGTGTTGCGGATGTCGAGTAACGGGTTTTCATCGAGCAGGACAAGGTCAGCCACGTGGTCCTTTTCTATCGTGCCATATTGATCAAGTTTCTGGATGAAGAGCGCAGGATTGAAGGTCGCAGCCTGCAATGCCTGCAACGGAGTGAACCCGCTGCGCACCAGCAGTTCTAGTTCATCGTGCAGGCTGAAGCCGGGAAACACAAAGGGATCGGGCCCGTCACTTCCGGCAAGGAACTGAACACCGTGCCGGCGCATGTCATTTACCAGCTGAAGATCGCGTTCGGCCTCTGCCCTGGCCAGCGCAGTTTCCTCGGGAGAGGTCTTCAGCTTTGCAGGGTCCCAGGCTTTTCGGATCGACGCCGGAACGTATTTCAATCGCGGATCGTTCAATAACTCAGGATTATCGAGATGGGAATTTGCCATTGTCCAAACCAGCGTGGGAACCTGCCAGGTGCTGTGCTGGGTAAACGCAAAGAACAGTTTATTGGCTTTTTCCGGTTCGTACGAAGCAAGTATCCCGCCTCCCAACTTGCTGAAGGCAGCGTAATTGCGGGCCGCAAGCGCTTCCAGTTCAGATTTCCTTATCTCCTGCTCACGTGAAGAACAGGCGAGCAGAATCCCGCTGAGATGCTCGATACTTCGCTGCCCCGCGTTCGCAGCCTCTTGAGCGCTGATTGAGTAAGGAACGTGTCCGGCGAAAGTTATCTTCTGCTTGGTCGCCTCCTCCGCAATTGCGAAGTAGGAATCACGCGGGACATTGGAAAGAATTTTGACGAAATCGAACCCGTCAGCCTTGACAAAATCCACCGCGCGTTTAGCGTCTTCGGCATTGGGAACGGGAATGGTCTGGGCATCCGCCTTGCCCATGGCCAGAAAAGGGCCGGCTATGAACATGTGCGGTCCGAGGAGATGCCCTTCTCGAATAGCGTCCCTGCGCTGCTTCAGCAGATCTTCATTACCTCCCATGTCGCGAATTCCGGTGATGCCGTTGGCGATGTAAAGCGGGTAGATGATTTTTTCATCCCACGGTGCCTCGGCGAAGGCGCTGTGGACGTGCATGTCCCACAAGCCGGGCAGCAGAAATTTACCGCTGGCATTTACGAGTGTAACGTTGCGGCTTTGCGGAACCAGCGCGAGCTTGGCAATGTGAGTTATCCTGCCGTCTTCAATCAGCACAGTCATGGCTGCCGCGATTGTTCCGGTACGGATGTCGATCACATTCGCATTGGTAAGAACCAGGCGAGAGTGCCGCCGATTGGAGCTTTGAGAATGCAGGAGTACACCGAACAGGCAGAATCCCAGGAGAAACAGTTTCATCAAGAGCCGCTCCGCAGAGGTGCAGGAAAGGCTAAGGGCGCGCGGCAACAGCGTCAAACAAATTCAGAAAAAAAAGTTTCTGCTCGGCGGGAAGAAACGATGCTTCAAAGGAATTGCGGGCCAGTTCGCGCAGATGCTCGTCGTTGAATCCAAAGGAATTCTGTGCCAGGCGGTATTCCCGGCTTAGGGTAGTACGAAACATTCCTGGATCGTCAGTGTTGAGCGTGATCATCAGCCCGCGATCAAAATAGCTGCGAATCGGATGATCAGCCAGCGAACGGCAGCAAGCTGTGCGCAGGTTGCTGGTGAGGCAGACGTCAATCGGAATCTGTCGAACCGCAAGCTCTTCCAGGAGTTCCGGATCGCGCGCCGCGCTGAGGCCGTGACCAATACGCTCGGCCCGGAGATTGAGCGCTCCCCAGATAGAATCAGGCCCGGCATTCTCACCGGCATGCGCGGTCAGACGCAAGCCGTGGTCGGAAGCCCAGGCATAGGCCTGCCGGAAGAGTTCCGGAGGCGCCTTCATCTCATCGCCGCCAATCCCAATGCCCACCACTCCGCGATCTTTGTAGCGGGCCGCAATTTCAAAGACGCGCATGGCCGCCTCGGGCCCGAATTGTCGAACCGCGTCGAAGATCCACAAAAGTGAAACTCCGAAGTCCTTTTCGCCTCGCAGTCGCGCGCGATCCAGAGCTTCGAAGATGAGCGGGAAATCCTGCACTCGCCACAGGCAAACACCCACCGAGACGAACACTTCCGCGTGCAGAACATTCTCGGTCTTTAGCCGTTCCATCAGACGATAAGTAATCAGCTCATAGTCGTCAGGCGACTGCAGGTTCTCAGTAATACCTTTGAATGCCATCAGGAAACCGGTGAAGTCCTGGAATTGATAAAGGCGGTCGACTTCTTCTGGAATGGCATGCTGGCCGTGGCGCCGCTTGAGTTCAAGCAGAGTAGAAGGTTCAATTGAGCCTTCCAGGTGCAGGTGCAATTCCGCCTTGGGTAAGGTGCGCAGGAACGCGCTGGGAGCCGAACTCATGCTCCTCTCGCAAACTCACTGTGGCGGCGGCTGTAGAACAGGTAAATACAGAGTCCGAGCGCGAGCCAGATCACAAATCTCAACCAGGTGATGACCGTGAGGCCGGTCATCAGGCCGCCACACAAGAGCACTGCAGCCAGCGGAAACCACGGCACAAAAGGCACACGGAAGGCACGCTTCCGGTCGGGCTGCTTGCGTCGCAACAAGATCACGCCCAACGACACCAGCACAAATGCGAACAGCGTGCCGATGTTTGAGAGATCGGCGGCATCCCCGATATCGACCATTCCAGCCGGAATGCCCACCGCAAAGCATGCAATCCAGGTGGACCAGTGTGGCGTTTTGTACTTGGGATGGACAGCAGAAAACAATTTTGGAAGAAGCCCGTCGCGAGACATTGCGTACCAGATCCGCGCCTGGCCATATTGAAAGACCAGCAATGACGAGATCATGCCGGTCAGAGCGCCGATCACAATAACGGACCGGAAGAAGCGATGCGCACCCAGTTGCTGCAGCGCATATGCTACGGGCGCTTCAGCTGCCCGGCCGGAAGCAAAGGTGCTGTATTTCATCATGCCCAGCAGCACGACAGCGACACCGACGTACAGAATAGTGCAAACAATAAGCGATCCGATGATGCCGAAGGGCAGATCACGCTGTGGGTTGCGACATTCTTCGGCGGCAGTCGAAACCGAATCGAATCCGATGTAAGTAAAAAAAACGATAGCGCCACCGGTCACCATGCCGGCAAATCCTGAGGGCGCAAATGGCTTCCAGTTGGCAGGATTGATCAGCATCCCGCCAACCACCAGGAATGTGATAATCGCGCCGATCTTTACTGCCACCATAATGTTGTTGGCTTCGGCGGACTCACGTACGCCGCGCACCAGCAGCAGCGTAAGAATAAATACGATCAGGAATCCGGGGACATTGAAGTAAGCGCCCGTCCAGTGGCCGCTTGCCCAGACCGGGCTCGCCCATTGATCGGGCAAAGTGACACCGAAAGCGGCTAACTGGGCTTTGGTATAACCGCTGAACCCGACAGCGACCGCCACATTGCTGACTACATACTCAAGAATCAGGTCCCATCCGATGATCCAGGCAAAAATCTCGCCCAGGGTCGCATAGGAATATGTGTAAGCACTGCCGGCGATGGGGATCATCGACGCCAGTTCCGCATAACAGAGCCCGGCAAAGCTGCATGCGATCGCAACCAGCAGAAAGGAGATTGCGATGGAAGGGCCGGCCGGAGGCCGCCCGTGCATCAAGGCCCCGGCGGTGCTGCCGGTGCGGAGAAAATTAACCAGCAGATCCAGCACTTGTGCGTGAAGGATCGATGGCGCCTCAAAGTGCTCGCCCGCGGCTGCAGTACCGGTGAGAACAAAAATTCCGGAGCCTATGATTGCGCCGATACCGAGCGCGGTCAGCGACCACGGACCGAGCGTTTTCCGGAGCTGGTTTTCCGGCCGCTCGGATTCCGAAATAAGCTTGTCAATCGACTTACAGCAGAGAAGCTGGTTAGACGAGCCGCCGGGGGGTTTCGTCTGCACCGGCGGCGTGGTCGTTGGTGGTTGTGCCAAAAGTTCTCCGTATCGCAACAATTCAGGCAAAGATGGAATCTGTGCCTGAACGTCTTACCGTTTGGCCTGCCCGCGGACCATCTTCTTGACTTTGCGCTTTTGTGATCCACGCGCGTATTCCCGAGGCTTGAGCGGAGTTGCAGTTCTACGCTTCTTGCGTGAAGCGCGCTTGGTCTTCTTGCGGTCTTCCTTGCTCAGTGTGCTTGTATTTGCCATGAGTGCTTTATGCGTGTCCTGTCATTTGGATGCTGAATCGAAAGCTTGCATCGCCTGCTATGCTCGTTCCAGCTGGGCATACTTCTCCACCAGCTTCTTCAGGCCGAAGCGAGGGAATTGTACCGTAATCTTGGCGTCTTCGCCTTCGCCCTCGCGCTGGTAGACCATACCCTCGCCGTACTTGGGGTGTCGAACCTTCTGCCCGGGACGAAAGCCCTTGTGTCCTCTTGGTTCCTCGACCGGCACCTTGGGTATGCTGAATTTTTTCCCCCGCGAAGCAAAAAACTCGGCAATGTTGTCTATGGAATTGTACTTCGGTCCGGAGGCGACTTCCCGCCGCTTTGGTTGCGCCCAGTTCGCGCTCTGGTCTTCATCCTCGTAGGCGAAATGCGAAGGCTCGCGCGATGATCCGGCTTGCCTGCCACGGGCGGCTCGCGATCTTCGCGGAGACCCCAAGTCCTCCAGCAACTCGGCAGGAACCTCCTCCAGAAAGCGGGACGGTACGGTGGCTTCTGGCAAGTCTGTTCCGTAGCGGCGACGATAAGCCGCGCGGGTCAGAATCAAAGTGTCCATGGCGCGCGTCATGCCTACATAGCAAAGCCGGCGCTCCTCTTCAACGTCGTCCGGATGCAGAAAGGTGCGCGAGTGCGGGAACAGACCTTCTTCCAGGCCGCACAAAAATACCAGCTGAAATTCCAGTCCCTTGGCGGCGTGCAGTGTCATCAGCGTGATCTGCGCGCGCTCGTCATAAGCATCGGCGTCGCTTACCAGTGCGGCGTGGTCGAGAAATTGGTCTAGCGTCTCGCCGCGATCGCGCGAATCCATGGCGGCGTTCACCAGTTCCCGCAGGTTCTCAACCCGCGAGAACGCCTCCGGAGTGTCTTCTTTCTCCAATTGCGTAATGTAGCCGGTGCGGTCGATCAGAAACTTAAGCAGCGCTGCGGTGTTGGCAGCCGGGGCTTCTGAAGAGGCGGCCGGTTGATCCTCGGCCTGCTCGACCGCATCTTCCGCGTCGAAGTTGAACTCACTCGGATCGAAGGCGATCTGCTCGTCGGTGACCACCGCCGCCGGCGCATCCGTAGGCAGCTCCTCCCGCGCGCTACTTTCCAGCCGCTCGACATAGCTTCCACCTAAAATCGCCATCGCGTCGTCGATCAGGTCGCGAAAGCTTTTCAGCGCAACCAGAGCCCGCTGGGGAAGTAGCTGGCGGCGAATGGTTTCTTTGATTGCTCCCCACAGCGAAACTCCGGTCTCCAGTGCCACTCTCTCCAGAGTTTCGAGCGTGGTCTTGCCGATCCCGCGCGTGGGCGTATTGATCACCCGCAACAGAGAAATTGAGTCATCCGGATTCTGAACGACTTTCAGATACGAGATCATGTCTTTGATCTCGGCCCGTTCGTAGAAGGAAAAGCCGCCTACTACGTGATATTTGAGCTGGTAACGTCGCATGGCTTCTTCAAACAGGCGAGATTGAGAGTTAGTGCGGTACAACACCGCAGCGCGGCCATTCTCCCCCTGATCGAGCGCCTCGCGCAGATAGCGAGCAATGTAGTCCGCCGCGAACAGCGCTTCGTTCTCGCCATCCGGCGCTTCGTAATAGCCGATCTTGGTTCCGCCCTGGCGGGAGGTCCAGAGATTCTTGCCTTTACGGCGCACATTGTTCGCCACCACCGCCGATGCGGCCTGCAGGATGTTCTGCGTCGAACGATAGTTCTGCTCCAGCCGGATGATTTTGGCTTCAGGAAAGTCTTTCTCGAACTCCAATATGTTGCGGATGTCCGCGCCCCGCCACGAATAGATCGACTGATCTTCATCGCCCACGGCGCAAACGTTGTGGTGATCGCCCGCAAGCAGACGCATCAGCTCATATTGCGGGCGGTTCGTGTCCTGATATTCATCGACCAGAATGTACTGGAAACGGCGATTGTAGTATTCGCGCACTGCCGTTGCCGATTTCAGCAGCCGCACCGCCTCTACCAGCAGATCATCAAAATCCATGGCATTCGCTTTGCGTAACTCTTTGCGATATTCCTCGTATACATGCGCCACCCGCTCGGTAGTTGGATCCGCCGATTGGAGATAGACCTCCTGCGGATCGAGCATGTGGTTCTTGGCCCAGGAGATGTGCGCCAGTACCGAGCGCGGCGTGGTCTGCTTGTCGTCAATTCCGAGCCGGCGCATGACACTCTTCACCAGTTGCTGCTGGTCGGCTTCGTCATAGATCACAAAATTTTTCGTCAGTCCCGCAGGAGGCTGCCCCGGAGTAGCAGAAGGAATCCGAAGGACTTCAATATCTCGGCGCAACAGGCGCACGCAGAACGAATGGAAAGTTGAGATGACCGGTTTTGCGATCGAGAGTCCGCCGACAATCTTCTCGACCCGCTCCACCATCTCTGACGCAGCTTTGTTGGTAAACGTCATGGCCAGGATAGACTCAGGCATCACACCCATAGTCCCGATCAGGTGCGCGATGCGATACGTGATGACGCGTGTCTTGCCGCTCCCGGCTCCAGCAAGGATCAGAACTGGACCTTCGGTGATCTCAACCGCTTCGCGCTGCTGCGGATTTAACTTGGAAAGAAACGACAATGAAAGCTAACCAACCTTCGCCGACCGCAAACTTGCACACTCTTCACACGGGCACCAGTCACGCAAAAAAGTCCACGAATAAATCCCAAGATCGTGGCCATCGCTCCAGTGAAACTTGATTGCGTACTTCCCGACCGGTTCCGCCGAATCGGGCCTGGCTGCGGCCTTGAACATGGGCAGTGCGCCCTGCTTCGGTTTCGGCGGCTCCCCTGGCAGGCGGCCTGATTTTCCGCGTTCGTCATCACATAGCGCACACGGGCAGGCGTCACGCAAGTAAGGGAACGAATAATGGGAAGTATGCCCGTCTTTCCATTCGATATCTACACCGGTTCCCGTGCTCAGGTTCACCCTGACTGATTTTGGGTCTGCAACTGGATCCACATTTTCAGTATCGCACAGGCGCTTTGGAGCCATCCTGCACAGGTAGGGACAGCCCGTCTTTTGAACGGAATCGGCTTACTCACGAAACCGGAGCGTCGCTCCGCTTGACAGCCGAGGGCGGCCATCCCTACTCCAATCCCGGGGCATCAACTTGGCGGAAGCGGCTTTTCTCCTGTAAAATCAATGCTTCACGATATACGCAACAGATTCCGGAGCTTCCATTCATGGCACAAGTATGTGAAATTTGCGGCAAAAAGCCGCAGTCGGGGAACAACATCAGCCACGCGCATAACGTGACCAAGCGGCGTTGGAACGTCAATCTGCGTCCGGTGCACGCACGGGTGAAGGGCGCAACCAAGCGCATGCGCGTCTGTACTTCCTGTCTGCGCAGCGGAAAAGTAGTGAAAGCGTAAGCTTAGGCGGGTCCAGGGAGACCCGCTCCTGGCTTACTGCACTCCGAGCAGCTGCACATCAAAGATCAAAGTTGAATTGGGCGGAATCACCGGCGGAGAGCCCTCCTGCCCATATCCGAGGTCAGCAGGAATGCGCAGCTGGCGCTTGCCGCCGACTCTCATCCCAGCGACGCCTTCATCCCAGCCTTTGATCACCTGGCCAGCGCCGAGGTTGAACTCAAACGGCTTGCCGCCAACTGAGCTGTCGAATTTCTTTCCATTGGTGAGCCATCCGGTGTAGTGGACCTGAACCTTCTTGCCGGCCACCGCTTCCGGCCCCGTGCCTTGCTTTATGTCCCAGTATTCCAGGCCGGAGGACTTCTTGGTCGGAGCTCCTGTGACTTTGGTGGGACCACCGGCAGCGGGCGCGGCCGCTGTTTTCTTCCTGGTGGTGCCGGTCTGCGCACCTGATGCCAGGGCCAATGCCACTACAGCAAACAGCAATATTCCCAGTCTCATTCACCATCTCCTCTAGAATTTGCACCTAGGATAATGCGATCACGTCAATTTCTACCAGAACGTCCTTCGGCAGGCGAGATACTTCCACTGTGGAACGCGCCGGCGGATTTGAAGCAAAATGTCTGCCATAAACTTCGTTCATGGCGGCGAAGTCTCCCATGTTCTTCAGGAACACGGTTGAACGGAGCACCTTCTCGAAGCCGGACCCTGCCGCCTTGAGAATACCCGACAGATTCTTAAGTGCACGCTCTGTTTGCAGCGCAACATCACCGGCAATCACCTGCTGCGTCGCAGGGTCGATTGCTATCTGCCCGGAGACGAACACCATTCCATTAGCCTTGATGGCCTGCGAGTAGGGTCCAATTGCCTGTGGCCCGTCTTTGGTCGCAATCACTTCACGCATGAGTTCTCCAAGGAGCTTAGATCTTTTTCAATCTTTGCACATCATGAACGCCGGGAATCTTCCTGACCCCGCCGATGATGTTCTCCAGATGCTGCAGGTCGGCAATATCCAGGATGACATCGATGTTAGCGCGCCCGTTGGCAGTGCGGGCCTCAACGTTACGGATGTTAGTGCGGCTGTCGCTTATGACCGCCGTGATCTGCTTCAGCATGCCGAACCGATCGTCGCAATACACCGTCAGCTTTACCGGATAAGAACTCGGGGTGCCGTCGTCGGTCGCCCATTCCACGTCAATCTTGCGCTCCGGTTCATACAGCAAATTGGTGACATTCGAACAGTTCTGCGAATGCACGGCCACACCTTTGCCGCGGGTCACGTAGCCAATAATATTCTCGCCCCGAATCGGATTGCAGCACTTGGCACGATATACCAGCAGGTCACCATGCCCTTTTACGCGGAGGGCATTAGCGCCGTGATCGCCTCCGAACACGCGCCGCACCACGCTGACGAAACCTTCGCTCGCATTGCTGTCCGCTTCCGGTACCTGCCCTGAACTGGAAGGAATAAGCTTTGCCAGTATCTGCCGGGCCGCGAACTTACCATAGCCGATCCCTGCCATCAGGTCGTCAGGACGGCCGAGCCCGTAATCGGACGCAACTCTCTGCAGGTCTTCTTCTTTGACTTCCTTCAGAGCGATGCGATACTTGCGCGCTTCTTTTTCGATCAGCTTGCGTCCGATTTCAATCGCTCGCTCACGCTGGTGAACATTCAGCCAGTGCTTGATTTTGTTGCGTGCGCGCGAAGATTTTACGATCCCTAACCAATCGCGGCTGGGTTTATGACCCGGCTGGGTAATAATTTCAACGATGTCCCCGCTGTGCAGTTTGAAGCGTAGCGGCACCATCCGTCCGTTCACCTTGGCGCCTACGCAGGTATGTCCGACTTCGGTGTGAATTGTATAGGCGAAGTCGATAGGGGTTGAGTCTCGCGCCAGTACCACCACTTTGCCTTTAGGCGTGAAGGTGTAAACCTCTTCCGGATAAAGATCGATTTTGAGGGTGGAAAGAAACTCATTGGGATCCGAGACGTCCCGCTGCCATTCGACCACCTGCCGCAGCCATGACAGCCGCTGCTCATCCAGAGCCGAGACCGGCCCATCTTTGTACTTCCAATGGGCAGCGATGCCCTCCTCCGCCATTTTGTGCATCTCTTCAGTGCGAATCTGCACCTCGAATGGCTGGCCTTCTTCCGATATCACTGAAGTGTGCAACGACTGATACAGGTTGGGCCGCGGCATAGCGATAAAATCTTTGATCCTTCCCGGCACCGGCCGCCAGATATTGTGAATAATACCCAGCACCGCGTAACAATCCTGTACGGAATGCGTGATGATGCGCATCGCGTAAAGGTCATACACCTGCTCCACCGCAATGCGCTGTCGTAAGAGCTTTTTGTGGACGCTGTAAAGCCGCTTGATGCGGCTCTCCACTTTGGCGGTGATTCCGGCTTCACCCAGCTTATCGCGCAACACCTCCTCAACGCGAGCCAGGAAAGCTTCTCCCGGCTTGCGGCGGGCCTCAACCGCTTCGCCGACCTGCTCGTAACCGATCGGGTCGACATAGCGGAAACCGAGGTCTTCCAGTTCACCGCGGATTTTGCCCATGCCCAGGCGGTGGGCGATGGGGGCATAGATATCCAGGGTTTCCTGGGCAATCTTCTCGCGGCGGTCCGGCGAAAGATGCTCGAGCGTTCGCATGTTGTGCAGCCGATCGGCCAGTTTGATGAGCACTACGCGGATGTCATCCACCATGGCCAGCATCATCTTGCGCAGATTTTCAGCCTGCTGTTCCTCGCGGGTCGCGAAATCGATGGCGCTGATCTTGGTGACGCCCTCAACAATGTGAGCCACCTGCTCGCCAAATCCCTTGCGGATATCAACGATCGTTACCGATGTATCTTCAACCGAGTCGTGAAGCAGGCCGGCCGCAATCGCGACCGGGTCCATTTTCATTTCCGCGAGAACCAGCGCGACTTCCAACGGGTGAGCGAGATAGGGCTCGCCGGAAGCGCGGGTCTGGCCGGCATGATATTTCTGTGAGAATTCGTAGGCCTTGCGGATCAGCTCGAGATCGTCATTCGGGCGGTTGGCGCGCATGCGCCGCATAAGCTCGCGAAACCGCGTGACCGTAAGCACATTGGTCGCGAACTGTTCGCGCAAACTCGCCATAACGGATTATAGCTCGCGAAAACCAGCAGTTCCGCCTGTTCCATCCCACAACAGGCAGCGGATCGGGCTGCCAAACCCTCCGAAAGCGCTGAATTGAATGAAATTCAAAGCCACCTGCCACATCTGCTAAGTTTGATGTTATGGCGACTACGCGCATCCTGGTAAGTGGTGCATCCGGAACTATCGGCCGCGAGCTCTTGGTGTTGCTCAAAAGCCGCGGTTATGGGGTCTTTACTCTAAGCCGGAGAGGCTCCGGCGAGCGGACCATTCAGTGGGATACAAATGGCAGTCTGTCTCCCGCGTTTGTTTCAGGTTTCGACGCGGTTGTGCATCTTGCCGGTGAATCCATCGTGGGTCGCTGGACAAATGATAAAAAGCAGAAGATTCAAGATAGCCGGGTACAGGGCACCCGTCATCTCTCTGAAGCGCTGGCGAAAGCGCCCCAGCGCCCCAACGTTTTTATTGTCGCTTCTGCGATTGGCTACTACGGAGACCGCGGCAATGAGAATCTGCGCGAGCAGAGCCCGGCTGGCGAGGGTTTTTTGCCTGAAGTCTGCAAGCAATGGGAGGCCGCCGCTCAGGCCGCCGCTGACGCTGGAATCAGGACCGCACATACGCGCTTTGGCATTGTGCTCAGCAAAAAAGGCGGCGCGCTGCCGGCAATGTTGACGCCGTTTAAGCTGGGATTAGGCGGCAGAGTTGGCACCGGCAAACAGTACTGGAGCTGGATCCATGTTCAGGACGTTGCCAGCGCCATTCTGCACTTGATGAAAACCGATCTGCTGCAGGGCGCGGTGAATTGTGTCGCCCCAAAGCCGGTTACGAACACCGAATTCACCAGGGTGCTGGCTTCGGTGCTTGCCCGCCCGGCAATCTTTCCGCTTCCGGCGTTTGCCGCCCGGCTTGCTTTGGGTGAGATGGCGGACGAACTTCTGCTGGCCAGTCAAAAGGTTGAGCCGGCAAAGCTGATCAGCAGCGGCTATCCTTTCCGTTATCCAGAGCTGAGGCCTGCGCTCCAGGATGTGCTGAAGGGCTAGTCGTACTTAAAGCTGCGGATCCTGCCCCTTGTGCAACTTTTGAGCAAATTTCTCCAGAATTTCGCCGCGTTTTTCGGTTTGCAGATCGCGCTGCAACTCCTCGAGAGCCAATGCCACCACATCGTAATGATGCGCTCCTGCGAACTTGGGATCAACCGTCAGGTCAAGCCAGAGTTTGTGCATTAGTTCCACATCTTCGCGACGCAGCCGCGGAGTGTGTGGTCCGAGCGGATAATCCCTGAAGCCGCCATCGGGCGCGTAAACTTCCATGGTGACCCGCGGACGGGGCTCAGGCAGCCGCTCCCACGCATCTCCGGTCAGTTTCGCCTGCTCATCCGGGGTCAGCTTGTTGGAGAGACCGCAGACTATACGAGCGGAGTCGAGACGCTGTGCGGTCACCATAATGGCATCGAACACATCAGTGCCCGGAACCACCAGCAGGGAAATCGGCTTGCCCTCTTTTTCGGCGACCGCCACCGCCGCCGTAAATAACTCCTGCTCGTAGTGATCAAATACCTGTCCGGCCTCCATCACCATGTTGCCGCTGAAGGTATGCTCGCGATGGTAAAGCCGTGCGCTCATTACGATGATGTCCTGGTCAACGGTATTCGTCCGGCGTAGGACGTCCCGCAAATAGTAAAGATTTCGCGGATCTCGGACCGCCACCAGTATGTTTCCAGGCCGCACTCCCAGCACTCCGCTGCGCAGGTCCTGATTTCCATAAACCCGGAATTGGTCAAGCATCTCCGGCTTACCATGGCGTTCCCTGATAACTCGGCGTTCAGAGTAGGTGAACAGAGTGAAGAAAATCACGCTGAATGTGACGCCGGCTATGGTCGCCTGATATTTAGTGAAAAAATTGACCAGGGCCGTCATAAAGAGCACTGCCGAGATCACGATCAGACCAATCGGTATTTCCTGGCCGGCGATGTGGAAGTTTCCCGGAACCTTCCACTGCCGGTTCGTCGGTTCGGTGTAGCGCAGCACCAGCACCGCCAGAGATTTCAGCGCGAAACTCCAGATGACGCCGAATGCATACAACCCGGCGAGCGTAAACACGTTGCCGCTCGTGAGTATGATCGTCAGCAACTGCATGCCGACTACCAGGTTGATGATCCGATAGCTGGTGCCGTACGTGGTATGAGGCTTTTGAAAAGCAGCCGTGAGTACGCCGTCTTCAGCCACGCGGTTCAAAACACCATTGGCGCCCACAATTGAAGTATTTTCAGCGCCTGCGAGAATCAATACTCCGACCAGCACCACAAATCCGTGGAAGACAAGCCTGGCCCAGATTGGGCCGACCAGGAACATGGCAATTCCGCCGATCAGGTTGCCAAAATACTCCGGCCGCACCGAGTCGGGAATGATCATGACCGCAAAAAATGAAACCAGCGAGGTAAACAGCAGGCTGTAAATAAAAATCACCAGGCCGGTTTTCTCGAGGTTTTTAAGTTTCGGATGTTCAATTTCGCGATTGACCTGTGCCAGGGTCTCCTCACCGCTCATGGCCAGCACCGAATGCCCAAATCCTACGAACAGGACTACGAACGTAAGCCGACTGATCCATGTGTTATTGAGCCATCCGAGAGATTCGTGATTGACAGGAATGACGCCGGAATGCAGCGGGTTGGGCGGTATCTGGATCGGAACTCGGGTGACAGTGATGATGCACCAAAGAATCAGGATGACCACCATCACCGTAGTAATCACCATGATTTGGACGGCCTTTTCGCTGGACTCGTGTATTCCCTGTATGTTCTTGTGCCAAAAATAAATGACCACCAGGGCACCGAAAACTGCCGAGAATGCGTTCTCCGGGAAGGCGCGCAGAGGATGCCCGATATAACGAGCCACGTCTTCGATAAAGCCAGCCAGGTATTGGCCGGCCACCACCGAACTGATAGGGCCAGTCAGGACGTAGTCAAACAACAGGGCGGAAACTGAAAACTTTGCGAGCGTCCCGCCCATGGCCTCTTTCACCACGCGGTACACGCCCCCTCGCACAAACATACAGCTGGATTCGATATACAGCGCACGCACGGCATAGCTGAACAGCATGACCGCGAGAATGAACCAGGGGGAGCTCTTCCCGATTACTTTTTCCGCGTCACCGCCGGCATAGTAAGCGGAGGATGCCAGGTCAGAAAGAACGATGGCGGCTGCGCGCCAGAACGAGATGAACGTCAACATCACCGTCGTGGCGACGAAGACGGTGACCGCGGGACGCTTTCCATCCTGAGGAGACGAAGCCATTAGTGCAGGCTTAGAAATTTAGCACAGGGCGATGCTGCGGGAGGTTACGGCGCAAGGAATCTTTGCGGCACCAGGTAAGTACGGGTGATCCGGTCATGCCAGCAAAGTTGGTCTTCATCCAGAAAGCACCAGGCGTATCCGAGGCCCAACGAAAGGGCAGAAAGCAGTGATGCCAAAACCCGCCAACGCCGCACAGTTCGAGGCGTGGAATCACCTGCAAACGTCTGCAGAGTCATGCGAGTCAGTGCCGCACCCGGAGTTCTCCCGGAATGGACAATGAACAAATATTGATATGAAAACCAGAACAGAACCGGCAACACGCCGATCATCAGGTTCGGATGGCGCCAGACGCTGTAGTCGACGGTGATGCGAAGAAAAATATATCCGAACAGGGCCAAGGCCGAGCCTGCGATGGCTGCGTCAACACCAGCCGCCGCCACTCGCCTGGTGATAGAAGCCGCCTGCAACGGAACCTCAATCGGCTGCCTTCGCGGGTCTTCCACGCTCTGTTCTATCGAAATTCCGCCCAGCGCAGGCGGCGGTGGAACCAGTTCGGGGGCTTCCATGATGCGTGGCCGATCCAGTATCGGTTCGGCGAGCTCATCGGTGACGGTCGGCAAAATCAACGACCGGGGGAACTCAATGATCTTGGCCGAAGGCTCTGCTGGGATGCTCTCGAGTTCACCCGTGACTCGCCGTTCGAGTGACAATGACAATGCGGCTGTTCCCATTGCCGACAGGGGCGATTCTTTTGACGCCGCCGATCGCCAACTGGGCTCATGGCCCTCAAATTTCAATCGCAGCGAAGGATAACGCGGCTCCTTTGATCCCCGGCGTTCGCGGTAGCGATTTACACGGGCCGCCACTTCATCACGCCAGTCACCGTCGTCCGTCTTGGGGCCAGACTCGTATTTCATGTCCTGCAACTCGCAATTCGAGACGCCTTGATCTCGTGGCGCCGTGTCTGCCGGCTCCCGAGAAGCGGTTTCCTCCAGATCGTCGCTTACTTCTTCCACTACAAACTGGCCGATACTATCCGATTGCCCAGCGCCGGCCGCAGTCTCCTGTGGAGCTGCATCGTACCTTCCGAGACCACTCCGGCCGTGGTCTGACTCGCTATCGATTTGGAATCGGGATCTCATTGCATTCGCTGCGGTCACTGATGGCGCTGGTCAAGCTGTTGGCCGGAGTGGATCAGGGGATCCTCTTCTCCTTTTGCCACTCCGCTCGAACCCATGCTAACGTCACCACTGGCCTTAAGCGATTTCCCAGCTGTGGATCTTTCGCGCTCATGATTTCCCGCATTCGATTGCTTATCACGACGGCATTCGTTTGTCATCTGCTACTGACGCCGGCTTTAGTTACCAGCCAGTTGCTTTCCTCCACTGTCCCTGAGAAAACCAACCCCATTTCACAATCAGGAGAAGACGTTACTATCCGCGCAACCGAACGCCAGGAGAAAGATGGGCCGGTTTATAAGCTGAGAGGCCATACCGAAATTCACTATAGGAACTATGTTCTTTACGCTGATTCCATGGACTACAACTCCGATACCGGGGAAGTCGCTGCTGATGGTCACGTTGTGCTGGATGGTGGTTTTAATGACGAACACGTAGAGGCGTCCCATGCGGCCTACAACATCAATAGCGAAGCCGGCCGGTTCGAAAACGTCCGCGGAACGGTTGGCATTCGCTTGCATCGCAAGCGCACCATGCTCACGACGTCGAATCCATTTGCCTTTACCGGCAAGGTCGTCCAGAAGACTGGCCCCGATCACTACGTTGTTTTCGACGGAACCATCACCACCTGCGAGTTGCCGAAACCGAAATGGGAGTTCAACGCACACAAAGTCTCGGTTGAAGCTGGAGGCAATGCGACCATTTACCGCAGCACCTTTCGGCTGTGGCGCGTTCCCATTTTTTATTTTCCATTTGCGACCCATCCCGTAGAACGCGAGCCGCGGGCAACCGGCTTTCTTATTCCGAACTTCGGACGCTCATCCACCAAGGGGACCATCCTGGGGGAATCCGTGTACTGGGCAATCAACCCGAGTATGGACGCCACTTTCGGGACGGAATACTTTTCGATGCGTGGATGGGCTCCCCATGGCGAATTTCGGGCCCGCCCAAGCGAAGCGTCGTATCTCGACGTGACCTATTTCGGCGTGCTGGATCGCGGTTTCGGCCGAAGCCACACTGAGCAGGGCGGGCATGAGATCCATCTGAACGGCGATGCAAGCTTCAAAAACGGCATTCGTGCTGTCGCCAACATCGATTATTTAAGTTCGTTTGTTTTCCGCCTCGCCTTCAATGACATTTTCACGCAGGCGGTCAACTCGGAAGTGAAATCGCAGGCCTTTCTTTCGGGATCGACCGATGGCTATTTCTACAACGCGGATGTGCAGCGCTATCAAAATTTCGAGAGTACCAACTCTGGCGACGTCATAACCATTCTGCACGCTCCAGGGGTGGAAAGCTCAGCAACCGATCATGCTATCGGGCATTTGCCTTTGTTATGGTCTTATGATGCCGCGCTGGAAGGGGTCTCCCGCAGCGAACCCCTGTTTCGCACCGCGGCTCTGGTGGGACGGCTCGATGTGAATCCGCAATTATCACTGCCTTTGAATTGGCACGGATGGTCGATTCGTCCTGAGCTTTCGCTGCGCGACACGCTCTACACGCAACGTTTGGTGGCCCCCAATGGGGCGATCGGGTTTGCCAGTAGCGATCTGGTGAATCGCAAGGTCCTGGGCACGTCCCTTGAAGTCGAGCCGCCCCCACTCGAAAAAATCTTCGCTCGCGAGTTCCTGGGACGTAAGTGGAAGCACGTCATCGAGCCTCGCGTCACCTACCGCTACGTGGCAGGCATTCACGACTTTGCGGAGGTGCTGCGTTTTGACGAGCGCGACATCCTCAGCAACACCAGCGAGATCGAGTACCGGTTGATTAACCGGCTGTACTCGAAGCGCACTTCGCCTGATTCGAAGCCGTGTTCCGGACGCACCATGACCGGCCTTGTCGTAGGCAGGCCGCAGCCGCAAAAGCGAATACCCTGGGAGCGCGATGACGAAACTCAGACGACGTGTCCGGCCGAACCGGCGGTGCGCGAGGTTCTCACCTGGGAGCTTGCCCAGAAATATTACTTCGATCCCACCTTCGGGGGCGCCCTGATTCCGGGACAGCGAAATGTGTTCACCACCTCGGCCGACTTTACCGGTATCGCATTTCTCACCGACCAGCGACGGTTCTCGCCCATCATCTCGCGCCTGAAGTTTCAACCCGCGGCGCGTACTGAAGCAGAGTGGGACCTGGACTACGACTTAAAGAAAGGCCGCATAAACACCAGCACTGCGTTCGTGAACTACCGTTTCGGATTGTTCACCATTGGCGGTGGAGACGCATATCTCCAGGCTCCCGGTGACGCTATCAATCCCACCACTAATGCTACTCAGGCATTCAATCAGTTTCGGGTCTTGTTCGGGTATGGAGAACTGAACAAGCGCGGTTTCAGTGGCGCGACCAATCTCGGATTCGACGCGAATCTCGCTTTCCTTCAATACTCCGCCGTGCAGTTAGCCTATAACTGGGATTGTTGCGGGCTGAGTCTCGAATACCGGCGTTTTGCTCTGGGTTCGGTGCGCAATGAGAACCAGTTTCGTTTCAATTTCGCTCTCGCCAACCTGGGAGCATTCGGCAATCTGCGGCGCCAGGAAAAGCTGTTCTGAAATGCAGATGCGGCAGGTTCGCTGCCATCGGCTTAAAATAGCTGAATGAGCACTCCGCTCAGCCCGAAGCTGCTTCACGAAAAATACGCTCAGCTGCGCGACCAGCTTGCCTCGCTGCAGAAACCGCTGATTGCCTATTCAGGCGGAGTCGATTCAGCATTTCTCGCCTGGGTGGCTCACCAGGTACGTCGGGACGATATGCTGGCCGTAATCGCCGATTCGCCAAGCCTGGCGCGCTCCCAGTTCAATGACGCTATCGCCTTTGCGCGCGAGCATGCGATTCCCCTGGAAGTCATTACTACCAGCGAACTGGAGGATCCCGATTACGTTCGCAACGACGGTTCACGCTGCTTTCACTGTAAAGACGAGCTGTTTGCAGTGATGGAGAAATTTCAGGTCGAACATGGGTTCGGTTCAATCGCTTACGGTGTCAATCTGGATGACCAGCGAGACTTCCGCCCCGGCCAGGCTGCGGCTCAGCAACATAATGTTGCGGCCCCGCTGCGCGACGCCGGTCTGCGCAAGGCTGAAATCCGGCAGCTTGCGCGTGATGCCGGTTTGCGCATCTGGGACAAACCCGCCGCCGCGTGTCTCTCGTCGCGAATCGAATATGGCCGCCCGGTAACGCGCCAGGCGTTGTCTACGATTGAGCAGGGGGAGGACGCTGTACGAGCCCTCGGTTTCCGGCAATTCCGCGTGCGGCATCACGGTGACATCGTTCGCATAGAAATCGATCAAGGCGAGATGCCCGCAGCACTAACCCCGGAAATGGCCTCTCGCTTCACTCAGATTTTCAAAGGCCTCGGATTTAAGTTCATTACACTCGATCTGGAAGGATTTCGGTCCGGGTCAATGAACCAGTTGCTTTCGCCGGAAACACTGCTTCGTGATATTCGCTAACATGCTTACCTTTCTTGCACGTGTGCGATAATTGCTGTTTATCCTCATGTTAAGGCGGTTTTTAGTGGCGCTTTTCCGGCGTGTTTTTGTGCTGTTCCTGCTCGTGTGCCTGGGTTGCTCTGCACAGCCCGTTTCCAATGACCTTTCGGTTCGTGTAGAGCGGCAGGTGCGCTCCTATTACAAGGTTCCTTCGGACGTGAAAATCAGCATGAGTCCGATGAAAGGCAGCGAGTTTCCCAACTACGACTCTTTCACTATCACCTTCGATACCGGCAGTAAGCAGCAGCAGTACGATTTTCTTCTCTCGAAAGACGGCAAGACGCTGGTCCGTCTGACCAAGCTGGACATGACCAAAGATCCTTATGCAGAAGTCATGAATAAAATCGACGTGAGCGGCCGCCCAACCCGCGGTAACAAAGATGCCAAAGTAGTCGCGGTCAACTATGACGACTTTGAATGCCCCTACTGCTCGCGCATGCACCAGAACCTATTCCCCGGCCTGTTGAAGGAGTACGGCGATCGCGTCTTGTTCGTTTACAAAGACTTTCCTCTCTCTGAAATCCACCCCTGGGCATCACGCGCCGCGGTGGATGCGAACTGCCTTGCCATGCAAAACACCGACGCCTACTGGAGTTTCGCTGACTACGTTCACGCCAATCAGGCGGAAATCAACAAGGAAAAGGGCAAAGATGCGCAGTTTGCCGCTGTCGATCGGCTAGTCTCAGAACAGGGCAAGAAGAGCAATCTCGATTCCGCAAAGCTGGATGCATGCATAAAAGCCCAGCAGGATGAAAAGGTAAAGGCCTCGGTAAAGGAAGGCGAATCTCTTGGGGTTGAGGCCACGCCGACTTTGTTCATAAATGGCGAAAAAGTGGATGGCGCCGTTCCCGTGGAACAGCTCCGGGCAGTGCTTGATCGGGCGCTCCAACAGGCTGGCGTCACGCCGCCACCGCACCCCGCGACAC
>Ga0310810_10001642_pt1 | contig 23644 bp, 19 predicted proteins | sample NCmetagenome_FD_207641 | JGI IMG/M metagenome (GOLD analysis project Ga0310810, IMG submission 207641) | Soil microbial communities from experimental microcosm in Duke University, North Carolina, United States - NC | ecosystem: Engineered > Artificial ecosystem > Soil microcosm > Unclassified ... | reverse complement strand
GCGGCGACGATCGATCATCTCGATCTCGATCACTGGTGGGTCGAGTTCAACGAGCCCGCGCTCACCGCGCTCGTCGACGAGGCGCTCGCGAACAACCTCGATCTGCGCCTCGCGATGGCGCGGATCGACGAAGCGCGCGCACAGCTGACGGCGGCATCGGCCAATCTCTATCCGAGCCTGAACCTCGGCGTCAACGCGAGCCGCAGCAAGGTGAGCGAGGTCGGCGGCATTCCGATCCCGTCCGGCGTATCGGCGATCACGAACAACTATCAGCTCGCACTCAACGCGTCGTACGAAGTGGACCTGTGGGGCAAGTACCGCTCGGCTTCGCGCGCCGCACAAAACGACCTTCTCGCGACCGAATACGCGCGCGAGACGGTGCGCTCGGCCGTCGCTGCCGCGGTCGCCCAGACGTACTTTCAGTTGATCGCGGCGGATGCGCAGCTCCGGCTGCTCGAGGACACGCTAAGGCTTCGCGAGCAGACGGTTGCGCTGCAGACCGATCGCGCGCAGGCCGGCGTGATCGGCCAGTACGATCTCGCGCAGGCGAAGGCGGAGCGCGACTCGGTCGTCGCCGACATCGCGACGGCAAAGCGCGCCGTTGCGCAGTTCGAATCCGCGCTCGCTGTCGTCGTCGGTCGCTCGCCGCGCGACGTGTTCACGCCGGCCGTCGCGCGCGAGCCGTCGATCGACAAGCTGCTCGCCGTGCCGACGGTGCCCGCAGGCTTGCCGTCGGATGTCCTCGAGCGCAGGCCCGACGTGCGGCAGGTCGAGAAGCAGCTCGCGGCCGCGAGCTTGCGCATCGACAGCGCACGTGCCGACTACTTTCCGTCGCTTTCGCTCACGGGGCAGCTCGGCACCGAATCGATCGAGCTGTCGAAGATCGCGAGCGGGCCCGCGCTGATCTGGTCGATCGGCGCCGGACTGCTGCAGCCGCTCCTGAATCTGAAATCGATCGACGCCAACGTGCAGACGCAGACGGCGCGGCGCGAGGAACTGGTCGTCACCTACCAGCAAACGGTGCAATCCGCTTTCAAGGACGCGCACGACGCGCTTTCGGCGAACCAGACGACGCGCGCGGCGCTCGCCGCGCAAACGACGCGCGAGCAGAATCTGCAGCAGGCGTACGAGCTGTCGGACCTGCGCTACAAGTCCGGCTACTCGCCGTATCTCGAAGTGCTCGACGCGCAGCGCCAACTGCTGCAGGCGCAGACGCTGTCGATCCTCGCCGCACGCGACGTGCGGCTCGCGCTCGTCGATCTCGCGAAGGCGCTGGGCGGCGGCTGGGATTACAGGAACGCGGTCGAGCCGGTGGCGGCGGCGCCGCAACCGAAGTAGGGTCCGCTTACTGCAGCGACGGCTTCTTGAGCAGCATGCTGCGATCGACCGTCTGCACGGTGACTTCCTTCAGGCCGCCGCCGCGCGCGACCGTCAGTGGAATGTCGGTGCCCGCCGGACCCTGCAGCCAAAGGCTGCGATAGAAGTCGCCGAGGCCGCTGACCGGCGAGCCGGCAACGTCGCGGACGACGTCGCCGAGATGCACGCCCGCGCGCTCGGCCGGACCCTGGTGCGCGAGCCCCTGGATCGTGATGCCGTCCCTGGTTTCGGCGCTGTAGATGCCAAGCCAGGGACGCGGTGGACGGTCGGCGCGCCCGAGCCTGCGCATGTCGTTCTCGATCGGATCGATCAGCTCGCTCGGCACGAACATGTTGCCCTTCACCGTGTCGTCGCCGTCGGCCTCCTGCACGAACAGCGAGCCGACGCCGGTCAGCCGGCCCTTGCCGTCGAGCAGCGCGGCGCCGCTCCATTCGGGGTGCGGCGGCGCGGTGAACAGCGCGTCGTCGAGCAGGTATTCCCAGTAGCCTGCGAACTCGCGGCGCGCGAACACGCGTGTGCGAAGCGCGTGCGAGCGGCCGCCGCTGCTCAGCACGTAGACGTCGCCGTCGGTCTGCGCGGAATCGAGATCGACGCGCGCGATCGCGGGTGCTTCCAGCTTGCCGAGCGGCATCACGAGGCCGAGCCCGGTCACCTGGTCGTACGCGAGCGCGTGACCCGGCACGACCGCGCCGCCGTTCGTCGTGAGCCAGATCGATTCGGCCTCGGTGATCAGGTAGCCGATCGTCAGCACGACGCCGTCGTCGCCGATGACGACGCCGCTGCCCGTCCGCTCGGTACCGAGCAGCGACGCCGTGAACGCGTCCTCCGGAATCTCGGCGCGCAACGCCACGACCGCGTCGAGCGCGCGCGACAGGTCGAAGTCGACTTCGTCGCTCGAAGGCTGCAGTTCGGGCGGGAACGCCCAGTGAGTCATGTCGGCCATGGTTCGCGCTGGTTGCGGTAGAACACGCGCACGCATCTTACGCGAGCGCGGCCGCGCGTCTTAGAGCGACGGACGCCGCCGATCGTTCAATGAGCAGCAAGCGCCGGCAAGCGAGCGACGGTCGGTAGAATCGTCGAAGATCGCAAACCCGCAAGACGAATGAACGACGTCGACGTCCTGATCGCCGGCGCGGGTCCGACCGGCCTCGTGCTCGCGCTGTGCCTCGCCCGCGCGGGTGTGCGCGTGCGCATCGTCGACAAGGCCCCCGCCGTCGCATCGACGTCCCGCGCGCTCGTCGTGCACGCGCGCACGCTCGAGTTCTATCGCCAGCTCGGCATCGCCGATGCCGTCGTCGACGCGTCCGTCCGCTTCGATGCCCTGAATCTCTGGGTCGGCGGCCGGCACGTTGCGCATGTCGAGCTGGGCGCGCTCGGCGCCGGCGCGACCGCGTACCCGTACGTCCTGATCTTCCCGCAGGACGAGCACGAGCGGCTCCTCGGCGAGCAGCTGGCCGCCGCCGGCGTCACGGTCGAGCGTCCGTGCGCGCTCGCCCGCTTCGACGATCGTGGCGACGGCGTCGTCGCACGTCTGATGCACGACGACGGGCGCGAAGAGACCTGTAGCGCCGCCTATCTCGCCGGATGCGACGGCGCGCATTCGACGGTTCGAGAGCAACTCGGCGCGGGATTTCCCGGCGCGACCTACGCCCATCTGTTTTACGTCGCGGACGTCGAAGCCCAGGGCCCGGCGATCAACGGCGAGCTCAACGTCGCGCTCGATTTCGCGGACCTGGTTGCCATCTTCCCGATGAAAGGCGACGGCCGCGTGCGCTTCATCGGCACCGTGAAGCCGGAGAACGAGCAAGCGGAGCACGCGCTCGAATGGAACGACGTGAGCCGCCGCGCCATCGACACGCTTCGCATCGACGTGACGCGCGTCAACTGGTTCTCGACGTATCACGTCCATCATCGCGTCGCGTCGCATTTCAGGAGCGGCCGGACGTTCCTGCTCGGCGACGCCGCGCACATCCACAGTCCGGTCGGCGGGCAGGGCATGAATACCGGGATCGGGGACGCGATCAACCTCGGCTGGAAGATCGCCGGCGCGCTTCGCAGGACGATCGATTCGCGCGTGCTCGAGAGCTTCGAGCCGGAGCGCCTCGCCTTTGCCAAGCGGCTGGTCGCCACGACCGACCGCGCGTTTAAGATCGCGACGAGCGACGGACCGATCGCGCGCTTCGTCCGCCTGCACGCGATACCCGAGGTGCTGCCGCCGCTCACGGCGCTTTCCGAGGTGCGCCGCTTCATGTTCCGCACGCTGTCGCAGACGGCGATCGAATATCGCGACAGCGCGCTGTCCCGCGGTGTCGCGGGCTCGGTGCACGCCGGGGACCGGCTGCCATGGGTCGATCTTCGCGAAGACGGCGCGGAGCCGATCGACAACTACGCACCGCTCGCCGCGCGCGAGTTCCAGGTCCATGTGTACGGCGGCGCGAAGCCGGCGCTCTGCGCGCTCTGCGGTACCCGCGGCATCGCTCTGCACGCGTTCGCATGGCGCGAGGCGATGGCCGCGGCGGGCTTCGCGCGCGACGCGTGCTATCTGCTGCGACCGGACGGTTACGTCGCGTTCGCGGAGCGCAACGGCGACGACACGTCGGCATTCACGCGTTATCTCGACGACTGGCGGATCACCGCGCGAAGCTGATCCGCTTTCACGCGCGCTTTTTCCGGAGGGCTTTCCGCATCACGGGGCGCGTTGGCTTGCGCCGCGCAACCTCGTTGAAGCCCGCGCGATCGTACATCGCCTTCGCACCGAACCACGCGTTCTCGTCGCGCGAGCGCTCCGGCTTGTCCACCGGATAAGCCTCGAGCAGCATCGCGCCGTTCTTGCGCGCATAGTCGGCCGCATGCGCGAGCATCGTTTCGGCGACGTGCGCGCCGCGCGCCTCGGGCGCCGTGTAGAAGCAGATGACCGACCACACCGGCTTGTCGTCGACGGCGCGCATGACGGGCGATTTGGCGAGCTTCGCGTAATCGGCGCGCGGACCGAGCGATACCCAGGCGACCGGCTTGCCGTCGCGATAGCCAACGAGCCCCGGGACGACGCCCGCGTCGACGAGCGACTTCAGCGCCGCGCGGTTGAAATCGGCGACCGATACGCCGGGCGGAACGTCGGCGCGGCCGGAGCGCCGGTAGTACATGCACCAGCACCAGCGCACCTGTCCGCTGCCGCGGCCCATGAAAAGCGCGACCAGATCGTCCCATCGCGTTGGCGTGAGCGGATGAACGACGAGCTTGCCGACAGTGCGTGCAGGCATCGCGCGAATCTACACCGGTTCGCTGCCCCGCCCGCCGCGTTGCATCAAAGCGCGTCCCACGGCGTGACGGCGTCGTTTCGGACCTGCGCCTCGAGAAGCGCCTCCTGGCTCGCGATTCGTTCGCAAAGCTCGAGCGCCTCGCGTATCCGCGCACGCGGGGACACGACGATGCCGGTCTCGTCGAGCGCGTCGGTGACAATCGCGGTCGGGTGCTGCAGCAGGCGGGAAACGGGATCCCGTTCGGTCGCGCTCATCGTTCGCTGCGAAAGATTTCGATCGTTCGGAATCGTCGCTTCGCTAGATCGACGCGCCGACGCGGCTCACGACTTCGCCGCCCTCGCCGACGATCTCGCCGTAAGTGAGCGTGCCCGACGCGATCGCGACCAGCGCGTCGAGCGCGCGCGCCGACGCTTCGTCGAACGGCACGCTGCCGTCGAGGACGCCGGTCGCGGCGAAGTCGATCTGCTCGGCGAGTCGCGCGCACGCGTCGGCATTCGCGCTCATCTTGAGCGTCGGCGCGAGCGCGCTGACGTAGCTGTTGCCCGCGCCCGTCGTGAAGACGACGACTTGCGCGCCGGCGGCGACCATCGCGGTGATCGACTCGGGCGAGAAGAATGGCGTGTCCATCAGGTAGAGGCCCGGCGCGGCAGGGCGCTCCGTCGCGCGGAGCACGCCGCGAATCGGCTGCTCGCCGCCCTTCGCGATCGCACCGAGCGCCTTCTCCTCGATCGTCGTCAAACCGCCGGCCTTGTTCTGAGGGCCGGGATTCTCCGCGCGAATGTCGCTGCCCGACGCGCGCACGGCGCGTTCGCGCGCCATCACGGTCGCGACGATCCGTTGCGCGATGTCGGGCGATGCGGCGCGACGCGCGAGCAGATGCTCGGCACCGGTCCATTCGACGGTCTCGCTGAACACTGCGCGTCCACCGGCGGCGACGATGCGCTCGGCGAGGCGCCCCGCAAGCGGATTGCAGACGAGACCGGACGTCGCGTCGGAATGGCCGCATTCGACCGCGAGGAAGAGATCGGCCAGCATGCACGGTTCGCGGCGCGATTGCGATGCGTCGCGCACGAGCCGCGCGGCAATGCGCACACCGCGGTCGACGAGCGTCAGCGCGTCCTCGTGCACGCCCGGCAGCGACAAGCCATCCGCGGGCTTGCCGATCCTGCGCAATGCGTCGAGGTACGGCTCGGTGATTCCGTCCGCCGCCGACACGACCAGTACGGCGGCGACGTTGGGATTGCACGCGAGTCCCGCCAAGGTGTCGAAGTGCAGTTGCGCGTCGTCGCCGACCTGTCCGCGTCCGAATCCCGACGTGACCGCGGCACTGCCCGCCACGAGATGCGCGATCCGCTGCGCGGCCGCCGACGTGAGGCCGGTCGGCGACAGCACGAGCACGTGGTTGCGAACGCCAATGCTGCCATCGTGGCGCCGAAAGCCCAGGAAACCGTGAAGCGCGTCGTCGCTCATTGGCCGAGACCTCCGATGGCAAACGCATCGGGCGGAAAACCGGCGACGCCGACGTCGAGCGCAAGCACGCGGCCGGCGAGCGGTTCGGCTCCAAGCCGCGACGCGCTCAAGCCTCGCGAGGCCGTCGTCACGAACAGCGTCCGGTAATCGCGGCCGCCAAACGCGCAGGACGCCGGCTTGCTCACCGGCAATCGCAGCACGCGGTCGATGCGTCCTTGCGGATCCAGACGCAGCAGCGCGCCGCCGTCGAAGATCGCCGACCACAGACAACCCTCGCGGTCGACGCACGCGCCATCGGGACCACCTGGCAGCGCGCCCAGGTCGGCGAAGACGCGCCGCTCGTGCAGCGCGCCGCGCTTGGCATCGAACGCGAACGCTTCGATGCTGCCGCGCCGCGTATCCGCGATGTACATCGTGCGCCCGTCAAGGCTCCACGCGATGCCGTTCGGCGTGAGCCACTCGCCGAGCACGCGCGTGCAACGATCGCGGCCTTCGAGCACGTACAGGCTTCCTTCTGCGAGCGCGGAGTCGGGATTCATCGAGCCGCACCAAAGGCGTCCGCGCGCGTCGCACTTGCCGTCGTTCAGCCGGGTATGCGGCGTGCCGGGTTCGGGATCGAGCACGTAATCGAGCGCGCCGCGCGACGGGTCGAACGTCGCGAAGCCGGAACGAAGACCCGCGACAAGCGTCCCGTCGGACGACGGCACGATGCAGCCGATGTCCTCGGGCATCGGCCAGCGTGCCTCGTCGCCGGTGTCGATGTCGAGCGCGTGAATGGCCGGCGTGTCACGAAGGTCGACGAAATACAATCGTCCGTCGCGCTCGCTCCATACGGGGCTTTCGCCGAGCGAGCATTGGCTGCGTCCGACGCTGCGAATGTCGCAGACCGGTTGCGCGTCGGCCCATGCGCGCTCGAGATCCGGCGAGCGGCGCGCGGCTGTCGCGAGGTTGTGCTCGTGCACGAACGCGCCGGCTTCGATCGCGTGCGTCGTGCGTCCGATGTACTCGCCGTACTTTCGAATCCGCAGTCCGGCCGCGAGCGGGCGCAGCGCGAACTTGTGCCCGGACGCAATGGCATCGACGAGCGTCACGGCGCGCTGCACGTCGCCGCATTGCACGTCGATGCGCGCGCCGGCCGGAAGCGGCCGCACGGCGGTCGCGACGTCGTCGGTCGGCGCGAGGAGCCATGCGTCGGGAGGAGCGTTCACGCTTGACGCTTTTGATCAAAAAAAGCAGTATACGTGTGAATCCGTTCCATGGTCATCTCGGAAGCCGATGGCAGGTAATTCAGCACTTCGATCAAATTGGCCAGCGTACCCGAACCGGCTCGGACGGCGCGCAACTGCGACGTCGTCGTCACGATGCTGCCCGACGATCGGATCGTCGGCGACGTGCTCGCCGGCGCGAGCGGCATCATCGCGAGCTTGCGGCCGGGCGCGCTCGTCATCGAGATGAGCACGGCCGCTCCGCGCACGAAGAAGGCGCTGCACGCCGAGGCGCGCGCGAAGGGCGTCGACTTCGTCGATTGTCCGGTCGGCAAGACGGTCGACCACGCGATCGCCGGCACGCTGCCGTTGATGGCGGGCGGTGAGCCGGGTCGATCGAGCGCGCGGGTCCCGGCCTGGAACAACTCGCTTGCGAAGGTGCTGCCCGACAAGGCGCTGAAGCGCGACTTCAGGCCCGGATTCATGGCGCGGCTCGCGCACAAGGACGTGAAGCTCGCGCCCGAGATGGCGCGCGAGCTCGGCGTGCCGATGCATCAGGGCGAGGCGGCGTTCCGGCTCCTGAGCGAGGCGCTCGGCGACGGCCACGGCGGCGACGGCACGCCGGGCTCGATGCTGCGCGCCTGCGAAGCGCGAAGCGGCGTACGCGTCACGTCTTGATGGGTCGCACGCACGCAGCGCTTGCGAACGACGCGCCGCCGCCGGACATCGAGCAGCGGCTGCGCAACGACATAGTGTCGGGCGAGCTTGCGTTCGGCGCCCGGCTGCGGATCGAGGATCTCGCGCTGCGTTACGGCGTCTCCCACATGCCGGTGCGCGAGGCGTTGCGCGTGCTGCACGGTGAAGGCCTCGTCCTCATCGAGCCGAACCGGGGCGCGCGCGTGCGGCCGATCTACCGCGGCTTCATCGAGGACATCTTCGACGTACGCTGCGCGATCGAGACGATGCTCGCGCGACGCGCCGCCGAGCGGCGCACGCCCGAGCACCTTGCGCAGTTGCGTGGCGCGGCCGAGCGACTGGAAGCGTACGTCGACGCCGGCAACGTCGCGCAGGTCCCGCACGCCAACCGCGACTTCCACGCGGCGATCAACGATGCCGCCGGCAACCCGGGTGCGCTGCCGATCGTCGACAGCCACTGGCTGCTCCTGTCGGCGCTGCTCAAGCGCTACGGCTACGGCGACGAGCGCTTCCCGCGCGTGATCGAGGAGCATCAGCACCTGATCTGCGCGATCGAGCGTCGCGATGCGCATTCGGCGGCGCTTCTGATGGGCGCGCACATCGAGAAGGCGAAGAACAACCTGCTGCGGCGGGCGGCGCAGGCCGCGCCTGCGGAGCTCGCCGGTGCGCACTAGCGGACGCGGAGGCTGGCTCGCGCGCATATGCACGCCGGCCGTGCTCGTGGGCGCGCTGTCGCTCGCTGCCCTCGTCGCCGTCTACTGGTACCTGGCGTTGCGGCCGGGCACGAATCCGGCGCTCGTGCCGACGCCGCCGACGATCGTCAAGGCCCTGCGCGAGGAAATCGCGAGCGGCGATCTTCTCGTCAACACGCTCGCGAGCCTGAAGCGCGTCGTGATCGGCTTTTGCATCGGCGCGTCGCTGGCGCTCGTCCTCGGAGCGCTGGCCGGCTGGTTCCGCTATGCCGGCTACGTGCTGAACCCGATCATCGACGCGCTGCGCCCGATTCCCGCGCTCGCGTATATCCCGCTCGTGATCGTCTGGGTCGGCATCGGCGAACCGTCGCGGATCATCATCATCGTGCTCGCCGTCTTCAAGCCGTGCGTCGTGAACGCGCGCGCCGGCATGAAGGAGGTCGCGCAGATCTACGTCGACGCGGCGCGCACGCTCGGCGCCTCGCGCTGGCGCGTGTTCGTCACCGTCGCGCTGCCGAGCGCGGTGCCGTATTTCATCGCCGGGCTGCGGACCGGCGTGTCGACCGGCTTCCTCGCGCTCGTCGCCGCCGAGCTCATCGCCGCCCCCTCGGGGCTCGGCTTCATGATCCAGAACGCGGGTCAGTATTTCCGTACCGACGTCACGATCGTCGGGATCGTCGTGATCGGTCTTCTGGGCGCACTGCTCGACCAGCTCGCAAGCCGCACCGGCCGCGCGCTGACCGCGTGGAGCGACGTACGGCGCGACCCATGAGCAACGGTCAGGCGGTCAAGCGCACGCCGGCAACGATCAAACCGCGAACGAGCGCGGACGCGACGCCGGTGCTTGCCGTGCGCGGTCTCACGCATCGCTACGTGATGGGCTCGCCACCGAGCGCGCTCACCGTACTCTCGGGCATCGATCTCGACATCGCGCGCGGGCAGTTCGTCTGCATCATCGGCGAATCGGGCTGCGGCAAATCGACGCTGCTGCGGATGATGGCCGGCCTGCTGATGCCGTCCGAGGGCCAGGTGCTGCACGACGGCACGGCGGTCCGCGGCGTTCGTTACGAGCTCGGGTTCGTGTTCCAGCAGGACGCGGTGTTTCCGTGGCTCACCGTCGAGAAGAACGTCGCGTACGGTCCGAAATCGCGCGGCGTGCCGAAGGCGGAACGCGAGCGGCTCGTCGCGCAATGGTGCGAGGCGGTCGGATTGACGGCGTTCCGCAAGGCGTATCCGAAGCAGCTATCGGGCGGCATGCGCAAGCGCGTCGATCTCGCGCGCGCATACGCGAATTCGCCCGACATCCTGCTGATGGACGAGCCGTTCGCGGCGCTCGACGTGCAGACGAAGGCCGAGATGCAGGACGCAGTGCTGGAGCTCTGGCGCAGCACCGGCAAGACAGTCGTCTTCGTCACGCACGACCTCGACGAGGCGGTTTTCCTGTCCGACCTCGTCGTCGTGCTGTCGAGCCGCCCGGGCCGCGTGCATGCGATCGTGCGAAGCACGCTGGCGCGGCCGCGCGCGGCCGAGACACGCGTCAGCGACGCGTTCGTCGCCGCCAAGCGGACATTGTGGACGACGCTGCAGGAAGCGCGCGGCCGGCCGGTCAGCGCGTTGCAATCCCAAACGGGCGCGACCGGCGCCCACGCGACCATCGTGCGCGCATGACGCGCAAAGACCCGAGGAGGACAACAGGAATGCCCGACCGTGACGCCGCATCGAGCCGCCGCCGCTTTCTCGTCCGCGCGAGCGCCGCCGCAACGCTCGCTGCGACGGCAGCGCTGTTCGGCGCGCGCGCAATCGCCGCAGGGTGGCGACGATGCCTGAAGCCGGCGCACGCAGAAGGCCGATCGGCAGCGTTCCAGCGCGTCGCGGCGACCGGCGGCACCGCGCTGCATTACTTTCTCGCGCGCGTGCTCGCCAAGTTCGACATGAAGCTTTCGGACGTCGACTTCGTGAACCTGGCCGCAGCCGACGGTCAGGCAGCGTTCGTCGCGGGACGCGTCGACGCGATCGTGCCGTCCGTCAATGGACGCTTCTGCATCATGAGCGAGCGCACCGACACGCGCGAGCTCTTCACGTGCGACGATTTCACGAAGCCGCCGGGTCCGACGCAACCGTTCCTGGAGCTCTCCGGGTTCTGCGACCTCGCGACGGTCAAGCAGCGGATGAAACGCGAGGACTTCCGCGCGAGACCCGGGTACCGGGTAAAGTTCTTCATGGACCTCGGTCAGATCAAGACGGCGCCGGACCTGGGCAAGGCGATCGTCACCGACCTGCTATAGCAACCGAAAGCCATGCGCGCGGATACCGCCGGCTGCGCCTTCGCCATCCTTGCGCTCCTTGCAGCCCCGGGACCGGCCGGGGCACAGGTTCCACCGAGCGCAGCGGAGCGCGCGGCGTATACCGGCCTGTTCGCGGCTGCCGAACGCGGTGAAGCGACCGCCATCGAGCGCCTCGCCTCATCGGGCCAGCCGATCGATGTGCGCGACGGCCACGGACGAACGCCGCTGCATGTCGCGGCGTACGCGCGGCAGCGCGACGCGATGCGCGCGCTCGTGCGCGCCGGCGCCGATCCGAATGCGGTCGATCGCGATCGATACGACATCGTCACGATCGCCGCGGTCGCGGACGACGTGGCGACGCTCGCGACCGCGCTCGAGATCGGCTGCAGCGCCGCGAACGTGACGAGTCCGTACGACGGCACCGCGCTGATCGCCGCCGCGCACCTCGGCCACGACGAAGTGGTGCGCGTGCTGATCCGCGCCGGTGCGCCCCTCGACCATGTGAACAACCTCGGCTGGACCGCGGTGATCGAGTCGATCGTGCTGGGCGACGGCGGAGCGCGACATCAATCGACGCTGCAGGCGCTCGTCGACGCGGGGGCGAACCTGAACATCGCCGATCGCGCCGGCACGACGCCGCTTGCGCTCGCGCGTTCGCGCAATTACCGGGCGATGGTGGAGATACTGACGAAGGCCGGCGCGCGCTGAAGGCATTCGTGAGACCGCGTCAATAGGCTTCGAGCCCGTCGAGCTTCGCGTCCGATTTCGTTTCGGAGCGGACCATCCATTTCCCGAATTCGCGCCGGGTGCGCAGATCGGCGCCATCCCGCGGATCGCGTTCGCGATCTCTTCGGCAGAGAAGTTCGCGCCCTTCCCTGTTCCCTTGAGCACGGTGAGAAGCCTGTAGGCATCGATGGCGAGCGTCGACATGCGGGAGGCGTATCGACGTGACCGGGTATAGCGCCATCGGCCGTCCGACCGAGGCGCTTGTCAGCGACTTACATGCTGCGCCGGTACTGCCCGCCAACCTCGAACAGCGCGTTCGTGATCTGACCGAGCGAGCACGCGCGCACCGTGTTCATCAGTTCGTCGAACACGTTGCCGTCGTCGATCACGACTTGCTTCAGTCGGGCGAGCGCGGCCGGCGCCTCGTGCGCATGCCGCGCGTGGAAGTCGGCGAGGCGCTTCAATTGCGACTGCTTCTCGTCGTCGGTCGAGCGTGCGAGCTCGAGCTTCCGCGGCACCGGATCGCCGTGCGGATTGCGGAACGTGTTCACGCCGACGATCGGATACGAGCCGTCGTGCTTGCGGTGCTCGTAGTAGAGCGACTCTTCCTGGATCTTGCCGCGCTGGTAGCCGGTCTCCATCGCCCCGAGCACGCCGCCGCGCTCGGAGATCGCCTCGAATTCCTTCAGCACCGCCTCCTCGACGAGCGACGTCAGCTCCTCGACGATGAACGACCCCTGGTTCGGGTTCTCGTTCTTGCCGAGCCCCCATTCGCGGTTGATGATGAGCTGGATCGCCATCGCGCGGCGCACGCTTTCCTCGGTCGGCGTCGTGATCGCCTCGTCATAGGCGTTCGTGTGCAGCGAGTTCGTGTTGTCGTACGTCGAGATCAGCGCCTGCAGCGTCGTGCGGATGTCGTTGAACGCGATCTCCTGCGCGTGAAGACTGCGCCCGCTCGTCTGCGAGTGGAACTTGAGCTTCTGGCTGCGCTCGTTCGCGCCGTAGCGCTCGCGCATCGCGATCGCCCAGATCCGCCGCGCGACGCGGCCGATCACCGCGTATTCCGGATCCATGCCGTAACTGAAGAAGAACGACAGGTTCGGCGCGAAATCGTCGACGTGCATGCCGCGCGCGAGGTACGCCTCGACGAACGTGAAGCCGTTCGCCAGCGTGAACGCGAGCTGCGAGATCGGGTTCGCGCCCGCTTCGGCGATGTGGTAGCCCGAGATCGACACCGAATAGAAATTGCGGACGTTGTGATGGACGAAGTATTGCTGGATGTCGCCCATCACCTTGAGGCTGAACTCGGTCGAGAAGATGCAGGTGTTCTGACCCTGGTCCTCCTTCAGGATGTCGGCCTGCACGGTGCCGCGAACCGTGGAAAGGGTCCACTCGCGGATCTTCGCCGCCTCGTCCTCCGTCGGCTCGCGGCCGTTGTCCTCGCTGAACTTGTCGAGTTGCTGGTCGATCGCCGCGTCCATGAACATCGCGAGAATCGTTGGCGCGGGGCCGTTGATCGTCATCGACACCGACGTGTTCGGCGCGCAGAGGTCGAAGCCCGAGTAGAGCACTTTCATGTCGTCGAGCGTCGCGATCGACACGCCCGAGTTGCCGACCTTGCCGTAGATGTCGGGGCGCGGGTCGGGGTCGTTGCCGTAGAGGGTCACCGAATCGAACGCGGTCGACAGGCGCTTCGCCGGCATGCCGTCGGCGACCAGGTGGAAGCGGCGGTTGGTGCGAAACGCATCGCCTTCGCCGGCGAACATCCGTGTCGGATCCTCGTTCTCGCGCTTGAATGCGAACACACCCGACGTGAACGGAAAGCTGCCCGGCACGTTCTCGGTCAACTGCCAGCGCAGGATCTCGCCGTCGTCCTCGTAGCGCGGCAGCGCGACCTTGCGCACCTTGGTGCCCGACAGCGACGTCGTGTTGAGCGCGGTGCGGATTTCCCTGTCGCGGATCTTCACGACGTATTCGTCGCCGGCGTACGCGGCCTTCGTGCGCGGCCACATGTCGAGAAGCTTTCGTGCGCGGGTGTCGAGCGACGCTTCGCGCTCGGAGATGAGCTTGTCGAGCGCCTCCGGCGCACGATCCTCGAGCATCGCCTTCGCGGCTCGAAGCTGCTGCCGCTCGCGCGCGATGCGCGACTGGCGAACGGCGCGCTCGTGGTAGCCGCGGACCGTCTCCGCGATCTCGGCAAGATAGCGTGTGCGCGGCGGCGGGATGATGGCCTGCCGCTGCGTCGACCAGCGCGTTGTCGCCGTCGCGAGCGTGCCCTCGTCGAGCGCGAGGCCGTGCCCGGCGAGCCGCGCCGCAACCGCCTGGTAGAGCGCGGTGACGCCGTCGTCGTTGAAGCGCGAGGCGATCGTTCCGAAGACCGGCATCGTGTCGGGCGCGACGTTGAAGAGCGAGCGATTGCGCTGATACTGCTTGCGCACGTCGCGCAACGCGTCCTGCGCGCCCTTGCGGTCGAACTTGTTGATGGCGACGAAGTCGGCGAAGTCGAGCATGTCGATCTTCTCGAGCTGCGAGGCCGCGCCGAACTCCGGCGTCATCACGTAGACCGACGCGTCGACGTGCGGGACGATCGCGGCGTCGCCCTGGCCGATGCCCGACGTCTCGACGATCACGAGATCGAAGCCGGCGGCCCTGCACGCCGCGATCGCGTCGGGCAGCGCCTTCGATAGCTCGTTGCCCGCTTCGCGCGTGGCGAGCGAGCGCATGTAGGTGTTCGGCGTGCCGATCGCGTTCATCCGGATGCGATCGCCGAGCAGCGCGCCGCCCGACTTGCGCCGCGACGGATCGATCGACAGCATCGCGATGCGCAGCCGATCGCGCTGGTCGAGACGGAACCTGCGCACGAGCTCGTCGGTGAGCGAGCTCTTGCCTGCGCCGCCGGTTCCGGTGATGCCGAGCACCGGCGCCTTCGCGCGGGCCGCCGCATCGAGCACCGCCTGGCGAAACGCGGGCGGCGCGACGCCGGCTTCCAGCGCCGTGATCGTGCGTGCGAGCGCGCCCGCGCGCGCGTAGCGATCGCCCTTTCGCAGCGCGTCGATCGTCTCCGGCAACCGCTGCGTCAAATCGACGTCGGCCGCGGCGACGATCTCGTTGATCATGCCCTGCAGGCCGAGTTTCTGCCCGTCCTCGGGCGAGAAGATCCGCGTCACGCCGTACACATGCAGCGACTCGATCTCGGACGGCACGATGACGCCGCCGCCGCCGCCGAACACCTTGACGTGGCCGGCGCCGCGTTCGCGCAGCAAATCGATCATGTACGTGAAGAACTCGACGTGCCCGCCCTGGTACGACGAGACCGCGATGGCGTGCGCATCCTCCTCGATCGCACAGCCAACGATCTCCTCGACCGACCGGTTGTGGCCGAGATGGATCACCTCGCAGCCGGTCGCCTGCAGGATGCGCCGCATGATGTTGATCGACGCATCGTGGCCGTCGAACAGGCTCGCCGCCGTGACGAAGCGCACCTTGCGAAGCGGCACGTAGACGAGCGGCTTGGCGGTCGAAAGATCCGTCATCGCGTAAGCGGGTTCGAAAAAGCGCCTTTTGCCGAAGCTTAGCGGAACCCTTCCGATGCGGGCGCCGGGCGTGCCGATGCGCGCCCGCGCGATCCGGGGCAGCCCGACGCTACCATGACGTTTACGTAAACGTCAACTGACCGAGACCGACCGAAGAAGCGAAGTGGGGTGAGAGACGGCTTCCCGTTGCGCGGAACGCGTCTCCGACCCCACGCTTCGGCACTTTTTCGGGCGGTTCGCTGTCCCATCGTCGCCACCGCGCGGTATTCGCCGCTTCGTCCACCTCGTCCGCCGATCATGAGCCTTCCGACGCTTCGCCGGTTCGTTCTCGCTTTCGTGCTCGCCCTCCTTCCGCTTGCCGCGCTCGCCGCGCTGCCCTCCGGCATCACGCAGGGTCCGAGCGTCGAAGGCGTTCACGAATATCGGCTCGCGAACGGCCTCGTCGTCCTGCTGTTCCCGGACGCCACGAAGCCGACGACCACCGTCGACGTCACCTACAAGGTCGGATCGCGGATGGAGAACTACGGCGAGACCGGCATGGCGCACCTGCTCGAGCACATGCTGTTCAAGGGCACGCCGTCGATTCCGAGCGTCTTCGCCGAGCTCGGACGGCGCGGGATGCAATTCAACGGCAACACGTCCTACGACCGTACGACGTATTTCGAAACCTTCACCGCCTCGCCGGCATCGCTCGATTGGGTGCTGATGATGGAGTCCGAGCGGATGACGCGCTCGACGTTCAGCAAGAGCGAGCTCGATTCCGAGATGACGGTCGTGCGCAACGAATACGAAAGCGGCGAGAACAAGCCGCAGAGCGTTCTGTGGAAGCGGATGGCGGCGGTCGCGTTCGACTGGCAGAACTACGGCAAGCCGACGATCGGCGCGCGCTCGGACATCGAGAACGTGCCGTTCGAGAAGCTGCGCGCGTTCTACAGCGAGTACTACCAGCCGGACAACGCCGTGCTGACCGTCGCCGGCAAGTTCGATCCCGACGCGACGCTTGCCGCGATCGCCAAATACTTCGGCGCGATACCGAAGCCCACGCGCGTGCTGCCGAAGCTCTACACGGTCGAGCCCGTGCAGGACGGCGAGCGCACGGTCACGGTCCGCCGCGTCGCCAGCACGCAGTATGTCGGCGCGCTCTTCCATCTGCCGCAGGGCGCGAACGCCGATACGACGGCCTTCGAGGCGCTCGCCGAGATCATGACCGTCGAGCCGGCGGGCCGCCTCTACAAGGCGCTCGTCGAAGCCAAGAAGGCGTCGAGCGTCGACAACTGGATGTTCCCGCTGCACGACGCGGGCTTCGTCATCTTCTGGGCGCAGGTTCCGCCCGATCTGTCGATCGCCACGGCGCGGGACACGATGCTGGCAACGCTCTACGACGTCGCTGCGCACCCGGTGACGCAAGCCGAGCTCGAGCGCGTGAGGATCAAGGCGCAGAAGGACTTCGACGACACGATCAACGATCCGCAGCAGATGGCAGTCGCGCTCGCCGACTCGATCGCCGAGGGCGACTGGCGGCTCTTCTTCATCCATCGGGATCAATGGCGCGCGCTGAAGCCCGCCGACGTGACACGCGTCGGCACCGAGTATCTGAAGGCCTCGAACCTCACCGTCGGCCTGTTCGAGCCGGAAGCGAAGCCCGACCGCGCGCCGCAACCCGCGCCGCTGAACATCCCGGCGCTCGTCGACGACTACAAGGGCGAGCCGCCTGTGGCCGCCGGCGAGGCCTTCGATCCGACGCCGGCGAATCTCGAGGCGCGGACGCAGCGCTTCATGCTGTCGAACGGGATGAAGGTCGCGCTGCTGCCGAAGAAGACTCGCGGCGAGACGGCGCAGTTCGAGATCCGTCTCGATCTCGGCGACATGAAGTCGCTCGAGAACACGACGCCCGTGTCGAGCCTGACGGCCGACATGCTCGATCGCGGCACGGCCAGGCATTCGCGGCAGGCGTTTCAGGATGCGCTCGACAAGCTGCGCTCGAAGCTCGACATCGGCGGCGGCGGCGCGACCGTCACCGTGTCGGCGACGACGGTGCGCGCAAGCGTTCCCGACGTGCTGCGCCTCGCGGCCGAGGCGTTGCGCGAGCCGGCGTTTCCCGCGAGCGAATACGCGCAGCTCAAGAGCGAGCTCCTGACGCGGCTCGAGCAGAGCCGAACCGATCCCTCGGCACTCGCGCGGCGGGCGGCTGCGCGGGCCGGCAATCCGTATCCGCCCGACGACGTCCGCTACGTGCCGACGATCGACGAGGAAATCGCGCGCGTCCGCGCGACCGATCTCGACGGGGTCAAGGCGTTCTACGCGAAGTTCTACGGCGCGTCGCACGCGGAACTGGCGGTCGTCGGCGATTTCGACGTGGCCGCGGTGAAGCCGCTGCTCGAGCAGCTCTTCGGCTCGTTCAAAAGTCCGACGCCGTACACGCGCGTGCCGCAGCCGTTCTATTCGACGAAGGCGGCGCCGATGACGTTCGAGACGCCGGACAAGGCCAACGCCGCGATGTTCGGACGGCTGTCGATGCAGCTCACCGACCAGTCGCCCGATTACGCGTCGCTGCTCGTCGCCAACCGCGTGCTGGGCGGCGACAGCGATTCGCGGATCTTCCAGCGCGTGCGCGTCAAGGGCGGCTTCTCGTACGCGGTGGGAACGGCGTTCCAGCCGGCGTCGATCGACCCGAACAGCCTGCTCGTGCTCTACGCGATCTTCGCGCCGCAGAACCTCGACAACGTGCGGTCGGCGACGGCCGACGAGATCCGGCGCGCGCTCGACGGTGGCTTCAGGCCCGAGGAAATCGCGGCGGCGAAGAAGGCCGTGCTCGAGGACCGGCAGATCACGCGCGCGCAGGACCCGGCCGTTGCCAACGCGCTCGTGTCGCAGGCGTTCCTCGGACGGACGTGGGCCGAGTCGGAGAAGATCGATCGCGAGATCGAGGCGGTGACGCCCGAGTCGGCGACGGCCGCGCTGCGCAAGTACGTCATACCGGCGGATATCGCGTTTGCGTACGCGGGGGACTTCGCGAAGAAGTAGCGCGCTTTCAGTCCTTCAGCAACGCTTGCAGCTCCTTGGCGATCCCCGCCGCACACGCGACGCAACTCGCCTTCGCCGTCGCCGCCGCGGGCGCGAATGGCGCCGCGTAGCCGCCGGATTCCTCGACCAGCAGCACGCCGCCGACCGCGTCCCACCAGGAGAGCGAGAGCTCGACGAACGCGTCGAGTCGTCCGCGCGCGACGTGCGCGAGCTGCAGCGCCGCCGAGCCGAAATTGCGCATCGCGACGCCGCGCTCCATCATGCGCCGCCGGATTTCGAGATAACGCGCGCTCGGCGTGCGATCGTGATGACCGAGCGCGACGTAGGCGCCGGCGAGTTGCTGCGTGGACGCGGCGTGCAGACGCGTCGTACCCGAAGCGTCGTCGCACCACCCGCCTTCGCCGCGAGCGGCGTGGTAAAGCTCGCCGCTCGCGGGGTCGAACACGACGCCGATCCGCGCACCCCCCTGCTCGACATACGCGACCGCGACGTTCCAGTACGGCACGCCGCGCAGGAAGTTGTGCGTGCCGTCGATCGGATCGACGACCCAGCAACCGTCGATGGGACCGGCGAACGCGTCGGCGGTCTCCTCGCCGAGAAAGCGGTCGCCCGGGAACGCGCGCGCGATCTCGCGCCGCAGCAGCGCCTCGACGTCGCGATCGGCGTGACTCACGAAATCCTGCGGACCCTTGAGCTCGATCGTCAGGCGCTCGCGATTCTCGAAATAGTCGAGCGCGAGCGCGCCCGCCCGGCGCGCGACGTCGCGCGCGAACGCGTAGCGCTCCTCGCTTGAATGATCCCCCCACGCTTGCGGCGGATCGACGGATGCGCGGGCTTCGCCCGTTCCTGCTCGCCCTCGGGGCGGCCCTTCGGGCTCGCGCGCTGCGCTGCCCCCGAAGGGGGCGAGATTCGCGCCTTGAGGCGGCTCTGCGGTGCTCATCGACCCTACAGCGTCACGACACGCCGCTCGAGCAGCGACTGGCGAAGCGCGAGCGTGATCCGCGTCGCCTCGGTCGCGTCGCGCAGCGTAAGCGGTGGCGGCCGGTCCTCGATCACCGCCTGCACGAACTCGGAGTCCTCGCGCAGGAACGCATCGGCGAAGCGCTCGTAGAACGTCGGCGTGCATTCGTGCCGCACGCCGTGCTCGTCGGAGATCACGACGTGATCGCGCCGCGCATCGCCGCCGACGAGCACGCGGCCTTTCGTGCCAATCACCTCGGTCGTGCACTCGAAGCCGTGCGCCATCGTCCGCGACGCGTAGATCGTCGCGATCTCGCCGGTGACGAACTCGCAGGTCGCGACGCCGTTGTCGACGTCGCGCCACTCGCGCAGGCGCTCGTGCAGCCCGACGAGGCCGGTCGCGAATACGCGCGCGACGTCGGAGACGCCGAGAAGCCAGCGTGCCGCGTCGACGTCGTGGACGCTCATGTCGACGAAAATGCCGCCGCTCGCCTGCGAGTAACGGACGAAGAAGCCGCTCGGATCGTTCTGGTCGAGCGTGTGCGAGCGCACCATCAGCGGGCGCCCGATGCGGCCTTCGCGGATCAGCGCGTGCGCGCGGCGGTAGCTCTCGTCGAAGCGCCGCACGAATCCGATCATCACCTTGAGATCGGGCTGCAGCGCCGCTTCCGCCTCGACGCGGCGGCATTCGGCAACGTCGAGCGACAGCGGCTTCTCCGAGAAGACGTGCTTGCGTGCGCGCAGCGCGTCGACGATCTGCTGCGCGTGCAGCGTCGTCGGCGTGACGACGAAGACGGCGTCGATCTCGGCACGCGCGAGCATCACCGCGTAGTCGGTGTAGAGCTGGGTCACGCCGAGCTCGCGCTTCGCCCATTCGAGCTCTTCGGCGACGGGAGTGCACACGGCGACGAGCTCGCTCTCGGCGACCTTGTGGGCGATGTTCTCGGCATGGCGGCGGCCCATGCGGCCGACGCCCGCGATGCCGATTCGCAATCGGGGATTGGTCATTGGCGTTTTCCTGCTGGCGCCGGGCCGCCCCAAGCCGCCAGGCGCGCCCCCTCCGGGGGCAGCGAGCGGAGCGAGCGTGGGGGTCGTTTCATCCGAGCTCGACGATCCGCTTCTCGCGCCACGACGTCGTAGCCGCCTCGGCGAGCGCGAGCGCCGCGACGCCGTCGTCGATCGACGTCTTCGGTTGTGCCCGGCCGGCGACGACGTCGAAGAAGTGGGCCATCTCGATCGCGTACGCCGCGCGGTAGCGCTCGAGGAAGAAATGCTCCGGCTTGTCGGCGGTGATCGCGCCCGACGACCACAACACGACCTCGGTGGGACGGTGGTTGCCGGCCTGCAGCATCCCGTTCGGGCCGAGCACCTCGAAGCGCTGGTCGTAGCCGTATGCGGCGCGACGGATCGTGTTGATCTGCGCGAGTCGCCCGTTCTGCGTGCGAATCGTCACCGCCGTCGCGTCGATGTCGCCGGCGCCTTCGATCGCGCAATCCGTGAGGCAGCTTCCGGTCGCGTAGACGCTCGCCGCCTCGTCGTCCAGGATCCAGCGGAAGATGTCGAAGTCGTGGATCAGCATGTCCTTGAAGATGCCGCCCGAGCGCTTGATGTAATCGACCGGCGGCGCGCCGGGATCGCGGCTCGTGACGATCAGCATCTCCGGGGTTCCGATCTCGCCGGCGTCGATCCGTTCCTTAAGCGACGCGAATGTCGGGTCATAGCGGCGCTGGAAGCCGATCACGCACGCGACGCCGGCGGCGTGAACCGCTTCGGCGCAAACGCGCGCGCGCTCGAGCGCGAGGTCGACCGGCTTCTCGCAGAAAATCGCTTTCCTGGCCTTCGCCGCGCGCTGGATGTATTCGGCGTGCGTGTCGGTCGACGACGCGATGAGCACCGCGGCGATGCGCTCGTCGTCGAACACGCGCCCGGCATCGGCGACGTCCGCACCGTGCTTCTGCGCGAGCGTCTGCGCCGCGCTGCGGTCGACGTCGACGACATGGCGAAGCCGCACGCCGGGTTGACGGGCGACGTTGCCCGCGTGGATGTTGCCGATGCGGCCTGCGCCGAACAATGCGACGTCGATCATTTGCGCGCTCCGAGCTTCCATTCGTTACCGGAATAGGGACAGAGACGACTTTTGCGCAAGCCGTCGGCAAAGGTCGTCTCCGACCCTACTTCGGCTTCAGCATCCATTCATGCGCGGGATCGTTGCGGAAATGCCATTCGCGCTTCGGCCCCGCCATCACGTTCAGGTAATACGATTCGTAGCCGTACGGGACGACGACCGGGTGATAGCCGCGCGGCACCATCACGACGTCGTGATCCTCGACGGCAAGAGACTCGTCGAGCGAGCGATCGCCGGTATAGACGCGCTGGAACGCGAAACCCTGCTCCGGTGACAGCCGATGGTAATACGTCTCCTCGAGCGCGCTCTCGTGCGGCAGGTTGTCGGCGTCGTGCTTGTGCGGCGGATAGGACGACGAGTGCCCGCTCGGCGTGCGCACCTCGACGACGAGCAGATGCGACGCCGGCTCGCTTTCGGGCAGGATGTCGCAGACATAGCGCGTGTTGAGGCCCGTGCCGCGCGCGAAGCGCTTCATCTGCGACGGCTCGATCAGCCGCGTCGGCGCGCTGCCCGGCCCCGGCGCGCTCGCGACGGCGACTTGCGCGGCGCCGTGCGCCGTCACGTCGACGTTGCCCCCGTTCGCAAGATACACCGCATGCGGCGCCGCGTCGTCGAAAACGTCGCGGCGGCCGCCGATCCGCGCGAACGCCTCGCCGCCACGCTGACGAACGGTGACGAGGCCACCCAGCACGACGATGCAAAGCTCGTCGTTCGGCTGGTCGATCGCGACCGATTCGCCGTCGCGCAAGCGGTGCGCGGAGAAGCCGACGTAGCGCCAGCCTGCCGACTGCGGCGTCACGCGGACGATGTCGCGGCCTTCGCGTTTCGCTTTGACGAGGAGTGTCATGTCGGATGGAGCGCGTTGCCCTTGACGAGTTGCGCGAGATGACGATAGCCCATTTCCGCATAGCGATAGGCGGGCGCGACCACCGGATCCTGCTCCGCCTCGACGACGAGCCATCCGCGATATGAATTGCGCCGCAGGATGTCGATCAACGCCGGGAAATCGACGGCACCGTCGCCGGGAACCGTGAACACGCCGTTGATGACGGCCTCGAGAAAGCTCCAATCGCGATTGCGCGCAAGCCGGATGACGTCCGGGCGCACGTCCTTGCAGTGGACGTGGCAGACGCGCGTTACGTGCTTGTCGAGCATCGCGATCGCATCGCCACCGGCGAACGTCATGTGGCCGCTGTCGAACAGGAGCCCGACCTCGTCGCCGGTGTTCTCGATCAGACGGTCGACGTCATCGGGCGTCTCGACATACGCGCCCATGTGATGGTGGTACGCGAGCCGCACGCCACGATCGAGCGTATGGCGGGCGAATTGCGTGATGCGGCGACCGTAGTCGCGCCACTGGCCTGCGTTCGTGAAGCGCGGCCGCTTGTAGAGCGGCGCGCTCGCGCCCTGGATGCTGTCGGCGACCTCGCCGTAGACCATCACGTTCGCGCCGCCTTCGGCGAGCAGCGTCAGGTGCGAACCGACGGCGGCGATCTCCTCGTCGGCCGATCGCCTCGCGAGGTGTCCCGAATACCAGCCGGACACGAGCGCGAGGCCGTACGGCTGCAGCACCGCGCGCAATGCGCGCGGCTCGCGCGGGAACTTGTTGCCGAGCTCGAAGCCCTGGTAGCCGATGCGCGCGCCTTCCGACAGCGCGACGTCGAGCGGCGTCTCGCCGCCGAGCGACGGCAGGTCGTCGTTGCTCCACGAGATCGGGTTGATGCCGATGCGCAATGACCCCCCCACGCTTGCGGCTGTCGCCGCCGCGCTGCCGCCTGAGGGGGCGGAGCTCGCGGCTTGGGACGGCCCTGCGCCGCTCGTGTCTCGGGTCCCCGTGCTCACGGCCGCTGTTCCTTCTTGCCTTCCTCGTACTGCTCGCGTGCCTCGCGCACCTTCGCGCGCGGCGAGACTTCCGGCACGGCGACGTCCCACCACCAGCCGCCCTCCTGCGTCGCGCGGTTCGGATCGGTCTCGATCGCGATCACGTAGGTCCGATCGGCCGCGCGCGCCCGTGCGAGCGCCTGCTCGAGCTCGGCGATGTTCGCAACGTTCTCGGCGCGCGCGCCGAGTGCCGTCGCATGCGCCGCGAAGTCCACTTTCGGAGGCTCGGGCATCGCGCGGATGCAATCGTCGAGCAAATTGTTGAACGGTGCGCCGCCGCACGCCTGCTGTAGCCGGTTGATGCAGCCGAATCCGCGGTTGTCGAGCACGACGACGACGAGCTTCAGCCCCAGCATCACCGACGTCGCGATCTCCGAGTTCATCATCAGGTAGCTGCCGTCGCCGACGAG
>Ga0310810_10001641_pt1 | contig 23644 bp, 21 predicted proteins | sample NCmetagenome_FD_207641 | JGI IMG/M metagenome (GOLD analysis project Ga0310810, IMG submission 207641) | Soil microbial communities from experimental microcosm in Duke University, North Carolina, United States - NC | ecosystem: Engineered > Artificial ecosystem > Soil microcosm > Unclassified ... | reverse complement strand
GCGAACCACTCTTCGCGGCGGGCAAAGAAACGCCGGTGCAAGGTCTGCCAGACAAAGCGCTCCAGCGCTTCGACGCTTTCCCATACCGTCAGGTTCGGCAGGATAGTGGGGTCGTTATAGACACGCATGTTCATGGCGTGACCGCTCTCGTCCTGCAGTCGCCAGACGAAGCCTTCGATCTTGTCCGCGAGACGATGTACCCGATCCACGTTCTCGACGAACTCACGCATGCGCGGGTCGTCAAGCGGATAGCGAATCCGCGCGATGTTGAACTGGGCGAGATGGCGCGTGTTTTCCGTCATGCCGCCGACTCGTTTGGCGCGCAGCGCGCCGTTTTCCAGAGCTGCACCGATGTTGCCTGCCAATCAAAAGCGTGGTCGCTCGGACCGTGCTGTTTGAGATGGTCCAATCGAGCGACCGCTTCCTCAACGCTGGGTCGATGTCCTGCGGGCACCCACCACATCACGAAATACGAGCCTTCGAAGTGCTCGAACCATTCAGCGCGGCGGCCGTAAAAGCGCTTGTGTATCGTTTGATAGACGAAACGCTCAAGCGCCTCGACGCTTTCCCAGACCGACAGATTGATCGCAATGCGCGGATCGGAATAGGGCCGCGTGCTGGTCGAGTTGCCACTCTCGTCGATGTAACGCCACACGAAACCCGGTGTGCGCTCCGCGAGTCCGTTCACCATCGCCAGATTATTCGCGAAATCCGCCATGCGCGGATCCTCGATCTCGTAGCGAATTCGCCCGATATTGAGCTGCGCAAGATGATGGTTTGGGGGTTGCTGCATCGTCATCACTCCGCAGCCTGCGACACCGGCTCGCGCACGCCGTGACTATCGGCATTGCGCGAATATTCATCGATGCGGCGCTCGATCTCGGGGCGGAAATGCCGTAACAGGCCTTGCACCGGCCAGGCCGCGCCGTCGCCGAAGGCGCAGATGGTGTGCCCCTCGATCTGCTGTGTCACTTGCATCAGCATGTCGATCTCGCGCTTCTGGGCGCGGCCTTCAGCCATGCGCGTAAGGACGCGCCACATCCAACCCATACCTTCGCGGCATGGCGTGCACTGGCCGCAGCTCTCGTGCTTGTAGAAGTACGAGATGCGCGCCATCGCGCGCACGATATCCGTCGATTTGTCCATTACGATCACGGCGGCGGTGCCCAATGCCGACTTCTTGTCCCGGCAACCGTCGAAATCCATGACCAATGAATCCGCCCAGTCCTTGCCGGCCGGCACGAGCGGCATCGACGACCCGCCGGGAATGACGGCCAGCAGATTGTCCCAGCCGCCGCGTACGCCGCCGGCATGCGTTTCAAGCAGATCACGCAGTGGAATGCCCATGGCCTCTTCCACGTTGCACGGCTTCTCGACGTGGCCGGAGATGCAGAACAGTTTGGTGCCGGTGTTGTTCGGCCGGCCGATGCCGGCAAACCACGAGGCGCCCCGCCGGAGGATGTCGGGCACGACCGCGATCGATTCCACGTTTTGCACGGTGGTCGGACAACCATAGAGGCCCACATTTGCCGGGAACGGGGGCTTCAGGCGCGGCTGGCCCTTTTTGCCTTCAAGGCTTTCGAGCAGCGCGGTTTCCTCGCCGCAGATATAGGCGCCTGCGCCATGATGGACGTAAAGATCAAAATCCCAGCCGTGCACATTGTTCTTGCCGATGAGCTTGGCTTCGTAGGCCTCATCAACTGCCGCCTGCAGCCGCTCGCGCTCGCGAATAAACTCGCCGCGCACGTAAACGTATCCGGCGTTGGCACCCATCGCGAAACCGGCGATCAGGCAGCCCTCGACGAGAAGATGCGGGTCGTGCCGCATGATCTCGCGGTCCTTGCAGGTGCCCGGCTCGGATTCGTCGGCGTTGACCACGAGATATTGCGGACGTCCATCAGACTTCTTCGGCATGAACGACCATTTCAGGCCGGTCGGGAATCCGGCACCGCCGCGCCCGCGCAGGCCTGAACTCTTCACTTCTTCGATGATGGCGTCGCGGCCTTTTTCAAGAAGGGCCTTCGTTCCATCCCAGGCCCCGCGCGCACGCGCGCCCTTGAGGCCCCAGTCGTGCTGGCCATACAGATTTCTGAAGATGCGGTCCTTGTCAGCGAGCATGGCTCACGCCTTCTCCTTGAGCGTGGTTGCGCCGCCGATGGGCGCCGACAATTGGCGATTGACCTGCGGGCCCGGCTTCACTTTCTTGCCCGCCGCGAGATCGTCCAGGATCTTGCCGAAGCTTTCCGCCGTCAGGTCCTCGTAATAGTCGTAATTGATCTGCGCCATCGGCGCATTCACGCAGGCGCCCAGGCATTCGACCTCGACCCAGGAAAACTTGCCGTCCTTGGTAATTTCGCCCTGATCGCCGATCCGCTTGCGGCAGATCTTCTCGAGATCGTCGGCGCCGCGCAGCCGGCACGGCGTGGTGCCGCAAAGCTGCACATGGAATTTGCCGACCGGCCACAGATTGAACATCGTGTAGAAGGTCGCGACCTCGAGCGCGCGAATGTGCGCCATGCCGAGAAATTCCGCGACATGCCGGATTGCGGCCTCCGGCAGCCAACCGCCGGATTGCTCCTGTGCGCGCCAGAGCACCGGGATGATCGCCGACTGCTGGCGGCCCTCCGGATACTTCGTGACCTCTTTCTTCGCCCAGGCAAGGTTGTCCTTGGTGAAGGTGAAATCCTTTGGCTGCATTTCGGGCGGCGCGAGGCGGCGGACGCTCATCGGTCGACCTCCCCGAACACGATGTCAATCGAGCCAAGGATGGCGGAAACGTCGGCCAGCATGTGGCCGCGCGTGAGAAAATCCATCGCCTGCAGGTGCGCGAATCCCGGCGCGCGGATCTTGCACTTGTACGGCTTGTTGGTGCCGTCAGCGACCAGATAGACGCCGAACTCACCTTTCGGCGCCTCGACGGCCGCGTAAACTTCGCCGGCCGGCACACGGTAGCCCTCGGTATAAAGCTTGAAGTGATGGATGAGCGCTTCCATCGAGCGTTTCATCTCGTCACGTTTCGGCGGGACGATCTTGTGGTCGTCGACGGTCACCGGCCCCTGCCCGGCGGTCGAGCGCAAATTCTCGCAGCACTGTTTCATGATTTTGACTGACTGACGCATCTCTTCCATGCGGATGAGATAACGGTCGAAGCAGTCGCCGTTTTTTCCGATCGGGATGTCGAACTCAAGCTCGGAATAGCACTCGTAAGGCTGCGCTTTGCGCAAATCCCAAGCCGCGCCGGAGCCGCGCACCATCACGCCCGAGAATCCCCAGTTCCAGCAGTCGGCAAGCTTGACGACGCCGATGTCGACATTGCGCTGTTTGAAGATGCGGTTGCCGGTGAGAAGCGCATCGAGATCATCGACGACTTTCAGGAACGGGTCGCACCACGCGTAAATGTCCTCGACGAGCTTCGGCGGCAAATCCTGGTGAACGCCGCCCGGTCGAAAATAGGCCGCATGCATGCGCGATCCTGATGCACGCTCGTAGAACACCATCAGCTTCTCGCGCTCCTCGAAACCCCACAACGGTGGGGTCAGCGCGCCGACGTCCATCGCCTGTGTTGTGACATTGAGCAGGTGCGACAAAATCCGTCCAATTTCGGAATACAGAACGCGGATCAATTGCGCACGCTTGGGCACCTGAATTTCGAGCAGCTTCTCGACCGCCAGGCAGAAGGCGTGTTCCTGATTCATCGGCGCGACATAGTCGAGCCGGTCGAAATATGGCACCGCCTGCAGATAGGTCTTGTGCTCGATCAGCTTTTCCGTGCCGCGATGAAGGAGACCGATATGGGGGTCGACGCGCTCCACCACTTCGCCATCGAGCTCGAGCACCAGGCGGAGTACGCCGTGCGCAGCCGGGTGCTGTGGCCCGAAATTGATGGTGAAATTGCGCAGCTCGGTTTCGGCCATCAGCTCACCATTTCCGCGGCCGATTTTGCCTTCTCCGCCACCTTGGCGTTGAATCGGTCCCAAGCCACGACGACCCGCTCATGACGGCCTTCGCCAATCAGGTCCTTGCCATCATGCGCGCTGACCTTGAACGTCAGCTTGCGGCCGTCGACCGCGACCAGCTCGGCATCGACCTTCACAGTGAACCCGATCGGCGTCGCCGCCAGATGCGAGACGTCCACATGCGTGCCGAGGGAGCCTTCGCCGGAATCGAGATGCGGCTCCATCAATTGCGTGCAGGTCCATTCCATCAGCACAATCATGAACCCGGTGGCAAAGACCTTCGGCATCTGCGCGATGGTCGGCGACTCCGGATAAGTATAGGGAACGGTCTTGTTCTCCGGCACCTTGTACGAGAATGAGTGCTTGAGGCCGGGCTTCAAGGTCGGCTTCATATCTACGACCCCTTCCCTTCGGTTTTTGCCTTCTCATCGCCCGGCAAGACGTAGTCCGTGCCTTCCCACGGCGACAGGAAATCGAAGCTCCGGAATTCCTGGGCTAGCGCAACCTTGTCGTAGACAACGCGCTTCTGCTCGTCGTCGTAGCGCACCTCGACAAACCCGGTGAGCGGGAAGTCCTTGCGGAGCGGATGCCCTTCGAACCCATAGTCGGTGAGAATTCGCCTCATGTCCGGATGACCGGTGAATAGCACCCCGTAAAGGTCGTACGTCTCGCGTTCGAACCAGTCGGCGCCGCGGAAAACATCGATCAGCGAGGGCACCGGCGTGGTTTCGTCGGTCGCCACCTTCAGCCGTATGCGTTGATTCAAGCGCGGCGACAGGAAGTGATAGACGACATCAAACCGCTTCTCGCGCGACGGCCAGTCGACCGCCGTGACATCGATAATGTTGACAAACTGGCAGGCAGGATCATCACGCAGGAATTTTGCGACCGACACGACGTCCGACAGCTTTGCACTGACCGTCAACTCGCCATTCGCAACGGTGTAGCCGACCACCGAAGCGCCCAGCGCACTCTGGATCGTCTGCCCAAGCCTTTCGAGCGTGTCGTCCATACCGCAACTCCGTCTAACGCTCGATCGTGCCGGTGCGGCGGATTTTCTTCTGCAGGAGCATTACGCCGTAAAGGAGCGCCTCCGCGGTCGGCGGACAGCCCGGCACGTAGATATCGACGGGCACAATGCGATCGCAACCGCGCACCACGGAATACGAATAGTGATAGTAGCCCCCACCGTTCGCGCACGAGCCCATTGAAATCACGTAGCGCGGCTCCGGCATCTGGTCGTAGACCTTGCGCAAGGCCGGCGCCATTTTGTTAGTGAGTGTGCCGGCAACGATCATCACGTCGGATTGCCGGGGCGACGCGCGCGGCGCAAAACCGAAGCGTTCGGCGTCGTAGCGCGGCATCGACATCTGCATCATCTCGACCGCGCAGCATGCCAACCCGAACGTCATCCACATCAGCGAGCCGGTGCGCGCCCAGGTGATCAGGTCGTCGGCGGCGGTAACCAGAAAACCCTTGTCGGCGAGCTCGGCATTCATGCCGGTAAAAAAGGAATCATCCGCTCCCACCGGCTTGCCGGTGCGCGGATCAAGTATCCCCTTCGGCGCGGGTGCAACGAGGCTCATGGGCAAATCAATCCCATTCCAGCGCCCCCTTCCTCCACTCATATATGAAGCCAACGGTGAGGACGCCAAGGAACACCATCATTGACCAGAAGCCGTAGTGGCCGATTTCCCGAAAAACGACCGCCCACGGGAACAGGAAGCTCACCTCGAGGTCGAAGATGATGAAAAGAATGGCAACGAGATAGAAACGCACATCGAACTTCATGCGCGCGTCGTCAAAAGCGTTAAATCCGCACTCGTAGGCGGAGAGCTTTTCCGGATCCGGCTGCTTGTAGGCGACAATGAAGGGGGCGATCAGAAGCGCAAGACCAATGCCCAGCGCGACAGCTATGAAGACGACGAGGGGCAGATAGTCCATCAGCAATGCGCTCATCGGCGACCTCAAGCCTGCAGCCCCACCCTACTGGATTGTACGCCCGTCCGGACCCACGCGGCAGCTCGAACGGCGCCGGTTTACCCCGCACAAACAGGCCCTTGTTTGCTGTAACAGCCTCAAGAACGGGAGCGAGCGAGGCTTAGCGCAGCATATCTGGGGTGGCAAGCCGACATTGGGCGGCATCCACGAACGATCGCGCGCCGTGCGTCACTTCGATTTGACAGGGCAATGACCCGCCCTCGATAGTCGGCGCGGGCGACAAGAATAGGACTGCTTGGAAGACAGCCCATGGCGTTATTGCGACACATCGTGGCCCTGCTCGTGGTTGCAGGTGTCATAATTTCCACGTCAGCGGCAATTGCCGACGACTATCCTTCACGCCCGGTCAAAGTCATTGTTCCGTTCGGCGCAGGAGGTCCGACCGACGTGTACACACGTGCCATCGCAGAGGAATTGCGCAGGGCGCTGCACCAGCCCTTCATCATGGAGAATCGCCCCGGTGCGGGCACGACCATCGGCACCGACGTCGTCGCGAAGTCGCAGCCGGACGGCTACACACTCCTGATGGTATCGGGCACACAGACCGTCAACGAAACGCTTTATGTCCACAAGCCCTACCAGCTGATGCGCGATCTCGTGCCGGTCGCGCCGCTCATCGATAGCGACCTTGTACTCGTGGTGCATCCATCGGTGTCGGCCAAGACTGTGGGCGAACTGCTCGCGCTGGCACGCGCCAAACCAGGCACGCTGAATTACGGCTCGTCCGGGCCAGGCTCGAACTACCACATGGCCGGCGAACTTCTGAAAAACCTCACCGGCATCGACATCGTGCACGTGCCGTACAAGGGCTCAACCGGCGCCCGCAACGATATCCTCAGCGGCCAAATCCAGATCCTGTTCGATTCGGTGCCGACCATGGCGCCTCAGATCAAGGCCGGAATGGTTCGCGCGCTGGGTACCAGCGGCAAAACACGCTCGCCGATTTTGCCGGATGTGCCGACTATGACCGAGGCCGGTGTGTCCGGCTTCAACGCGACCTTGTGGGTTGGCTTTATGGCTCCGGCGAGCACACCGAAACCCATCGTCGACAAACTGCATGACGAGATCACCAAGATCCTGCGCCGGCCCGACATCAAGCAGGCCTGGGAAAAGACCGGTGCAACCCCGATCGTGATGACGCAGCCCGAATTCAAGAGCTTTATGGACTCTCAAGTCGCGAAATGGGCGGAGGTCATCAAGACCAACCACATCGCACCGATCAATTGAAATCATCAAATCAGGACAGGTGACGTGATGAATGAGATGAGCAAGCCAACGGTCGCCGTAAAAAGCGAGGACCATTGGACGACCAAAGACGGTGGCGTGAAACTGTTCCTGTTTGAAAAATGCGCCGGCGATCCGGCCAAGAGCATCGGCACGGTCCTGTTCGTGCATGGCTCATCAATGGCTGCACAGCCCACATTTGATCTGCAGGTGCCGGGCCGGCCGGATTCGTCAGCGATGGATCACTTCGCACGCCGCGGCTACGACTGCTGGTGTGTCGACATGGAAGGCTACGGCCGCTCGACGAAAAACCGGGACAACAACGCTCCCATTTCGCAGGGTGCCGACGACTGCTATGCGGCTGCGCTCTATATTCAGAAACTGCGCGGCAAACGGCCGTTCTTGGTCTACGGAATTTCATCGGGCGCACTGCGCGCGGCAATGTTCGCTGAACGGCACCCGGAGCTGGTCGCTCGGCTGGCGCTCGACGCAATGGTGTGGACCGGCGAAGGGTCTCCCACGCTCGAGCAGCGGCGGAAAAAGCTGCCGGAATTCCAGTCGAAAAATCGCCGGCCGATCGACAAGGCTTTCATTCACTCGATTTTCGACCGCGATCATCCCGGCACTGCCGAGGAAAAGGTTATCGACGCTTTTGCAGATGCGGTCGTCGCGTTGGACACTTCGGTGCCGACCGGCACATACGTCGACATGTGCTCGAAGCTGCCGGTCGTGAACCCTGAAAAGATCACAGTTCCGACACTGATCATGCGCGGTCAATGGGATGGCATCGCGTCGATCGAAGATTTGCTGAAGTTTTATGCGAAGCTGCCCAACCCAGACAAGCAGTTCACCGTAATGCCCGGCATTTCACACGCGAGCTTCCAGCAGAAGAACTACATGCTGGTCTACCACATCCTCGCGAGCTTCTTCGCTCAGCCGGCGCCGATCTACAAAGGTTAGTTGTCATTCCGGGGCGCGCGAAGCGGCGAACCCGGAATCCCGAACACAGACTGTTCCAGCTGTCTGAATTCCGGGTCCACGCGCTTCGCGCGTGTCCCGGAATGACGAAAAAAGACGTGGGCTAGACGCCCACTTTGTCGGCAAAGTCAGCAAGATTTTTTGCAACCACGTCGACCTTGACTGTCGGCGCAGGCTCGCCCGTCGCGGGTCCATACTCGTTGGGCCGCGCCGTGTGGCCAGTGCGCAAACCGCACGCGGCAGCGGCGGCAAGATCGTTACTGTGGGCGGCCACCATCATGCAGTGCTCCGGCCTGAGATCGAGCGCCTCGCAGGCGGCAAGATAGACGCGCGGCTTCGGCTTGTAGTCGCCGGCAACTTCCGCGCCGAGGATTGCGTCCCAGGGAAACTCATTATGGCGTGCGAGGTCGACCATCAACGAAATGTTGCCGTTCGACACCGGCGCGAGCAGAAATTTTTTCCTTAGGCGTTTGAGCGCCGCCGGCACATCCGGCCATGCGTCGAGCCGATGCCATACGAAGGTGAGTTCGCTCAGAATGTCGTCGGATAAATTGCGCAGATCGAAGCGCGGCATGAAGCGCTCAAGATTGCGCCGGTGCAGGACATCGAGCTTGCAAAACGGAATCCGGCCGGAGCGAACTTCCTCCATCCCAGGCTGGTATTCGCCCCGCCAAGCGTCTGCAAAGGCAAGCCAGTCGAGCTTGTATCCAAGGGGTCCAAGGATCCGTTCCGCCTCGCGGGCGACCGAGGTGCGCCAGTCGACGAGCGTTCCGAATACATCAAAAAACATCGCCCGAACGGCGGTCATGAGTGTCCTTGACGGGCCATTCGCGGACGCAAAATAGCTCCGGTGGGGCAACGCAAAATCATGGCTAAGTCATTGATAAAATGGCGGGAGCGACGGGACTCGAACCCGCGGCCTCTGCCGTGACAGGGCAGCGCTCTAACCAACTGAGCTACGCCCCCGCGGGCGTCCGGACGGGTTATAGGCGGCTCAATGCATAGTCAAGGTAAACACGAGAAATTGCGAAAAAGCCTTATTTACCGAGAAGAATCGATGGTCAGACCGCCCCCGAATCGTCTATTCGGGCGGGGTGTTTGGCGTTTCGCCAAGCGCGCGGATTCAAGAGGAGGGTCCACTGATGGCAATGGTTCCTGGAAAAGCTCCGACGCCACCGACCGTCACACTCAAACATCTCGCTGCGGCGCTCGCAGAAACACACGAGATGTCGAAGAAGCAGGCGGAGACCGTGCTCGGGGATCTCGTTGGCAATATTGTCAAGCATCTGAAGAAAGGCGAGCGCATCCGTATTGGCGGACTCGGCATACTCCAGGTTCGCAGGCGCGCTGCACGCATTGGCCGCAACCCGGCGACCGGCGAGCAAATTCAGATCAAGGCGAGCAAAAAGGTCGCCTTCCGCGCTTCGAAAGAGTTGAAAGAGTCGATCTGACGACTTCCTGCCGGACCCTCCGGGGAAAACGGCAGGCGCGGAGCAATTGGCTCCCGCCTGCCGTTTCTTTTTGGACCTGGCATCGACACTTGCATCGGGCCGTAGTCGCGCGATATTGGGCCACTTTGATGGGCGGTTAGCTCAGTTGGTAGAGCGCCTGCTTTACACGCAGGATGTCGGCGGTTCGAGTCCGTCACCGCCCACCACCCTTCTTCGCGCTACGCGCGATTACCACGTGACCGAATGCCAAGCGGGGCAAAGTGCCCCTACTGGGCCTGAATGCCGGCTTCCTTGATGATCGGCCACCACTTCTCAATTTCGGCCTTCTGGAAGGCAGCAAGACCCTCTGGCGTCTGTTGCTCGCGGGAAGCAACGTCTAGACCCAACTCAGCGAAACGCGCGCGTACGGCCGGCTCGGCGAGTGCCTGCACCATCGCACTGTTGAGGGTGGCAATCACATTCTTTGGCGTGCCTTTGGGAGCAAAGAATCCGAACCATCCTGACATGTAAAGCTTTGGTACGCCGCCCTCATCCGAAGTCGGAATATCCGGCATCGAAGCCGAGCGTTCGGGAGACAGATTGGCGATCGCCTTGATCTTTCCGCCACGGATCTGAGGCAGCGCTACCGCACCCTGCACCACCAGCAAGTCCACCTGGCCGGAAACGAGATCCGTCATGGCGGGTCCCGCGCCACGGTAAGGGATGTAACGGAACTTCTGTCCGGTCAGCTTTTCGAACAAAACACCGGTGACATTCGCCGCCGCATTCTGATTGACATAATTGATCTTGTCGGGATTTGCCTTCATCCAGGCAATCAGCTCCTTCAGGTTTCCGGCAGGAAGATCTTTTTTGGCGACCATGAGCTGCGGATTGGTTGATATCAGCCCGATCGGCTCGAAATCCTTCTGCAGATCATAATCGAGCTTGTAGATGATGCTGCCGACATGGGTGTCCCATTGCCCGATGTCGATTGTGTATCCGTCGGGCGCCGCGCGGGCGACACGGCCTACCGCGATGCTGCCGCCCGCCCCGCCGACGTTTTCGATCACGACGGGTTGTCCGAGCCGCGTCCGCATGTGCTCGGCCATAATGCGTGCGGCGACATCGGTAGATCCCCCCGGCGGAAACGGAACAATGAGCGTGATTTGGCGCGATGGGTAATTTTGCGCCTGCGCAGATGCAATGTCGGCAAATACGACGAGAGCGATCGCAACCAATACGTTTCTCATGGCTTTCCCCCGAGGCTTTGCGCCCTGCCATCTAGCCTCATTCACGTTATCAGGAGAGGCGTCCATTGAGAATGTGGCCAGGCCGACAAGCCAACTTTGCCCAGGCACCCGTAAAACAGAAACGGCGCCTTGCGGCGCCGTTTCGAGTTCGTGTTGTTGCGGCCTTAATGGGCGGTTAGGCCCGACCCATCCTCGTCCACCGCCGGCTCGGCTGCAGCGGTCCCGGCGGCAAGCTTGGCGCTTGCCTCATCCCACTCGATGGGTTGCGGCACCCGCACCAAGGCGCGGGTCAGCACTTCGTCCATGCGGGTCACCGGAACAATTTCCAGACCCTTCTTGATCGTGTCGGAGATTTCCACCAGATCCTTGGCGTTCTCCTCCGGGATCAGCACGGTCTTCATGCCGCCGCGAGCAGCAGCGAGCAGTTTTTCCTTCAAACCGCCGATCGGCAGCACACGGCCACGCAGCGTGATTTCGCCGGTCATGGCGACGTCACGGCGGACCGGGATGCCGGTCATCACCGACACAATCGCAGTGACCATGGCGACACCCGCCGATGGCCCATCCTTTGGTGTCGCGCCTTCCGGCACGTGCACGTGGATGTCGCGCTTGTCGAACAGCGGCGGCTCGATGCCGAAGGCGACCGCGCGCGAGCGGACATAAGATGCCGCCGCCGAGATCGACTCCTTCATGACGTCACGCAGATTGCCCGTGACGGTCATCTTGCCCTTGCCGGGCATCATCGCGCCTTCAATGGTCAGCAGCTCGCCGCCCACATCGGTCCACGCGAGGCCCGTGACCACGCCGACGAGATCATTTTCCTCGATCTCACCGTACCGGTATTTCGGCACGCCGAGATAATCGCCGAGGCTCGCCGCCGTGACTGCGATCGATTTCTTCTTCGACGTCATCAGCTCCTTCACCGCCTTGCGGATCAGGGTCGAGAGTTCGCGCTCGAGATTGCGAACGCCCGCTTCCCGCGTATAGCGGCGAATCAGCGTGATGAGCGCCTCGTCGTCGATCGACCATTCCTTGGCCTCAAGGCCGTGCTTGACGACCGCGTGCGGAATTAAATGCTTGCGCGCGATCTCGACCTTCTCGTCCTCGGTGTAGCCGGCGATCCTGATGATCTCCATGCGATCCATCAACGGCGGCGGGATATTGAGCGTATTCGCCGTGGTGATGAACATCACGTTGGACAGGTCGTAGTCGACCTCCAGGTAGTGGTCATTGAACGTGTGGTTCTGCTCGGGGTCGAGCACCTCAAGCAAGGCCGATGACGGATCGCCGCGGAAATCGGCGCCCATCTTGTCGACCTCGTCGAGCAGGAAGAGCGGGTTAGAGCTCTTCGCCTTGCGCATCGACTGGATGATCTTGCCGGGCATCGAGCCGATATACGTGCGCCGGTGGCCACGGATTTCCGCCTCGTCACGCACGCCGCCGAGTGACACGCGCACGAACTCGCGGCCGGTCGCTTTCGCAATCGACTTGCCGAGCGAGGTCTTGCCCACGCCGGGAGGCCCGACGAGGCACAAAATCGGTCCGGTCAGCTTGTTCGCGCGCTGTTGCACGGCGAGATACTCAACGATGCGCTCCTTGACCTTCTCCAGGCCATAGTGATCGGCATCGAGGATCTGTTCGGCGAGATTGAGATCCTTCTTGACCTTGCTCTTCTTGTTCCACGGAATGGAGAGCAGCCAGTCGAGATAGTTACGCACGACGGTCGCTTCCGCCGACATCGGAGACATCTGACGTAGCTTCTTGAGTTCGTGCGTAGCCTTCTCGCGAGCTTCCTTCGAAAGCTTGGTCTTCTTGATCTTGTCTTCCAGCTCCTGAAGCTCATCGCGACCTTCTTCGTCACCGAGCTCCTTCTGGATCGCCTTCATCTGCTCGTTGAGGTAGTACTCGCGCTGCGTCTTCTCCATCTGCCGCTTCACGCGGGTCCGGATACGCTTTTCCACCTGCAGGACGGAGATCTCGCTCTCCATCAACCCGAGCACCTTTTCCAGGCGCTGCGTGACAGAAGCTGTCTCGAGAATCTCCTGCTTGTCTGGGATCTTGACCGCAAGATGCGAAGCCACCGTGTCGGCGAGCTTGGCGTAATCCTCGATTTGCTGGATCACGCCCACCACTTCGGGCGACACTTTCTTGTTGAGCTTCACATAATTCTCAAACTCGGTGACCACCGAGCGCGCCATGGCCTCCGCCTCAACGCGGTCGCCCATGTCGTCGACGACCGGACTGGCATCGGCCTCGTAGTAGTCGTTCCGGTCCGTGTATTTGAGAACCTTCGCGCGCGTGGCGCCCTCGACCAGCACCTTGACCGTGCCGTCGGGCAGCTTGAGGAGCTGAAGTACGCTCGCGAGCGTCCCGGTTTCGAAGATTGCATCGGTTGCCGGGTCGTCGTCGGACGCATTCTTCTGCGTGGCAAGCAGGATGAAGGTGTCTGAACGCATCACCTCTTCCAGCGCCTTGATCGACTTCTCGCGGCCGACAAAGAGCGGGACGATCATGTGCGGAAACACCACGATGTCGCGCAGCGGCAAAACCGGGTAGGCCCGGGTTTCGCCGGGTTGCAGCTGGGGTCGTGGCTTATTGGTCATTGCTTTGGTCCTTTTGTGGTGCCCCTGCCTTCTGACCCGCTTGTGCGGCATCAGGCGGCAGTGCCGGTATGCTGGGCAAGGAGGCGCAGACGTCTCATGCTCGGCTCCCGTCAAGAGAGCCTACGAAATCCTCGCCCAGTCGGTAGTTAGATACGACCTTTCGTGTGCCAGTTCGCTTGATACGCTATAAGTATGGCGGGCCAAAACGCTTCGCAAGAAGCCTCGCTTTTTCCAGTTAAAGCGAGTCCCGCGTCGGTAACAACCCCGCAAACCGGACGAATCGGCAGCCTTTTCCGAAATATTTCGGGTGTGGTCCCGAGGTCAGGCGCTAGCGCTGCCTGTTTCAGCGGTGCGGTCGCTGCGGTCGGCATAGATGTAGAGCGGTCGAGCGGTCCCCTCGACGACCTCCTTGGAGATCACGACTTCCTCCACCCCCTCCAGGCTCGGGAGGTCGAACATGGTGTCGAGGAGGATGCCCTCCATGATCGAGCGGAGGCCGCGAGCGCCGGTCTTTCGATCAATGGCCTTGCGGGCGATTGCGCCCAGCGCTTCTTCGGCCAGCGTCAGGTCGATCGACTCCATCTCGAACAACCGCTGGTACTGCTTCACCAAGGCGTTCTTCGGCTCGACCAGGATCTTCTTGAGCGAGGCTTCGTCTAGATCCTCGAGCGTGGCGACGACTGGCAGGCGGCCGACGAACTCGGGGATGAGGCCGTATTTGAGCAGGTCCTCTGGCTCGACTTCGCGGAAGATCTCGCCTTGCTTGCGATCCTCAGGAGCAACCACCTTGGCGCCGAAGCCGATCGAGGTCGACCGACCGCGCGCCGAAATAATCTTTTCGAGACCAGCAAAGGCGCCGCCGCAGACGAAGAGGATGTTGGTCGTATCGACCTGCAGGAATTCCTGTTGCGGATGCTTGCGGCCGCCCTGCGGCGGGACGGAAGCGATCGTGCCTTCCATGATCTTCAGCAGCGCCTGTTGGACGCCCTCGCCCGACACGTCGCGAGTGATCGACGGGTTATCAGACTTCCGCGAGATCTTGTCGATTTCGTCGATATAAACAATGCCACGCTGCGCGCGCTCGACATTGTAGTCGGCAGCCTGCAGCAGCTTGAGAATGATGTTCTCGACGTCCTCGCCGACGTAACCGGCTTCAGTAAGGGTCGTCGCATCGGCCATCGTGAATGGCACATCGAGGATGCGCGCGAGCGTCTGCGCGAGCAGCGTCTTGCCCGAACCCGTCGGGCCGATAAGCAGAATGTTGGACTTCGCGAGCTCGACGTCGTTGTGCTTGGCCTGGTGATTGAGGCGCTTGTAGTGATTGTGCACCGCGACCGAGAGGACCTTCTTGGCATGATCCTGACCGATCACGTAGTCGTCGAGCACCTTGCGAATTTCTTTTGGCGTCGGAATTCCATCGCGCGACTTCACCAGAGAGGATTTGTTCTCCTCGCGGATGATGTCCATGCACAGCTCGACGCACTCGTCGCAGATGAACACGGTCGGTCCGGCGATGAGCTTGCGCACCTCGTGCTGGCTCTTGCCGCAGAACGAGCAGTAGAGGGTGTTCTTGGAATCGCTGCCGCCGACTTTGCTCATTCCAATCTCCGTCACACTCTTCCGTAGTTCCTGTTGGCGGCGAGACTTCGCTTAACCGCCCACACGCAACGAAGCAAGTATTACGCCGAAACTCCAGCACGGCGGCCCTGGTTTTGGGAAGGCCCGTTTCTCCCTACACCATAAGCGAAGCATGCTAACGACCTGATAATCAAGATTCTGTTAACGATAACGTCGCGCCTACGGCCGCAAAAGTGCCACCTTCCGGCACACGCGGTTCAAAGCCTAAAAGTCGGGTGGAACCCGCGCGGCAAATCGTCAGGCAGGCTTGGGTGAGAGCTCTTCGGGGCGCTTGTCGATGACCTTGTCGACCAACCCGAAATCCCGGGCGGCCTCGGCCGTCAGAAAGTAGTCACGTTCAAGCGCGTCTTCGATCTTCTTGAGCGACTGGCCGGTATGCTTGACGTAGATTTCGTTGAGCCGCTTCTTGAGGTTCAGGATTTCCTGGGCATGCAGCATGATGTCAGTGGCCTGGCCCTGGAACCCGCCCGACGGCTGATGAACCATGATACGGGCGTTGGGAAGCGCGAAGCGCTGGTCCTTCGCTCCGGCAGCCAAAAGCAGCGAGCCCATCGAAGCCGCCTGCCCCACACAAAGCGTCGAGACCGGGGGCCGAACGAACTGCATGGTGTCATAAATCGCCATGCCTGAGGTCACGACCCCACCTGGCGAATTGATGTACATCGATACTTCCTTCTTCGGGTTTTCGGCCTCCAGAAACAGCAACTGCGCCACAACCAAGGTGGCCACACCATCCTCGATCGGCCCGGTGATGAAGATGATCCTCTCCTTCAGGAGGCGCGAGTAGATGTCGTAGGCCCGCTCGCCACGGTTGGTCTGCTCGACCACCATGGGCACCAGATAATTCATGTAGGTATCGACGGGATCTCTCATTTCGTCTCCTTGAACGCGAATCACACCGCCTAGCTTAGCCGCCGCGGCGCATCCGGTGATCTATTTTCCCACAAGCTGCCGCGCAAGAAGGCGCATATCAGCTGGCCGATTCGTCGTCCTTGTAGAGATCTTCACGGGACACCTTGCTGTCCGTCACGCTTGCGAGCTCAAGCAGGAAATCGACAACCTTTTCCTCGAAGATTGGCGCGCGCAGCGCGGCAATCGCCTGCGGATTCTGCCGATAGTAGTCCCAAACCCGTTGCTCCTGGCCCGCGAACTGGCGCGCACGGTCCATAACGGCGCGGCTGAGTTCATCTTCCGTCACTGTGATGTTGTTCTTCTCTCCGATTTCGGCAAGCACCAGGCCGAGCCTTACGCGGCGCTCCGCGATCGCTTTGTATTCAGCCTTGGCCTTCTCCTCAGTCGTGTTTTCGTCGGCGAACGTCTTTCGCTCAGTCTCGAGCTCCTGCAGCACCGACTTCCACACGCGATCGAACTCCTCCTCAACCAGAGTCGGCGGGGGATCGAATTTGTGCATCTTGTCGAGTTCGTCGAGCAGCGCGCGCTTGATCTTCTGGCGCGACATCGACGCGTGCTCGCGCGTGACGCGATCTTTAACGGCGTCGCGCAATTTCTCGAGCGACTCGATACCAAGCGACTTGGCGAATTCGTCGTCGATCGTCACCTTGCCCGGGACCTCGATCGATTTCGCTGTAACAACAAATTCGGCATTTTTCCCGGCCAAGTCCTCTTTCATGTAATGCGCGGGGAACGTCACCTTCAGCGTCCGCGTTTCGCCGGTCGCAATTCCGATCAGTTGATCCTCGAATCCGGGGATGAAGGTGTTTGAGCCAATGAGCACGACTGCGTCGTCACCCGCGCCACCTTCAAACGGTTTGCCGTCAATGGTGCCGGCGAACGAGATTGTTATGCGGTCGTCTTTCGCCGCTTTCTCGCTTTGCGGGCGTGGCGTGTAGGGTCGATTCTGATCGGCGATATTCTTGATGCCTTCATCGACTTCGGTTTCAGCGACATCGGCGGTCAGCTTTGTGAGTTTGATGGTCTTAAAATCGCCGAGCGCGATTGGCGGCACAATTTCGAGCGCCATCGTGTAGTTCAGGTCGCTCTTTCCATCGATCAATTGCTCGATGGCAGCCTCTTCGGTCGGCAGCGTGACCTTCGGATCAGCCGCGAGCTTGAACCCGCGCTCACTGACGATCTGATTGTTGGCGTCGCGCACGGTAGCTTCGATCACCTCGGCCATCGCCGAGCGGCCGTACATCCGCTTGAGATGAGCGACCGGCACTTTGCCAGGGCGGAAGCCGTTGATCCGGACACGACCCTTCAGATCGTCAAGGCGCTGATTGACTTTGGCGTCGAGTTCGGCGGCCGGTACGACGACTTTGTATTCGCGCTTGAGGCCTTCCGACAGTGTTTCAGTAACCTGCATTGCTCACTACTCGTTGCTTACATTCGCACGACGCTCGCCTGACCCGGCGTCGACGTCACGGAAATCCGGAAACGGGTGGTCGCCCCGTATTTTATAGCCCTTGGCGTGGTGCGGGCGGAGGGATTTGAACCCCCACGACTTTCGTCACGGGAACCTAAATCCCGCGCGTCTACCAATTCCGCCACGCCCGCAAAGGGCGGTTACAGGACAAACCTGGCCCCGCAATCCGGCAGGGCTTAACGCGGCCATACCCGCCTAGGCAAGGCTTAAGCAACCCGGTCCCAGGACGTTGGTTTACCGCATATGGCGCTGAAATAACCCCTCCGGTGTGGACCGCAATAGCATCTCAGCCTTGGGCATCCCGGCCGCCGAAAAGGCGTTGGAATACCCGCGGAAGCATGTCTGGTAGGTCTTCTGCGATCAGTCCAAGGCCAAATTCCCTGGCCGCTTCCCCATGGAGCCATACGGCGGCGCAGGCCCCCTCGAACACCGGCATGCCTTGCGCCAGAAGGCCACCGACCATGCCCGCCAGCACGTCGCCGGAACCGGCAGTGGCAAGCGTCGGCGGCGCGTTGTCTGCGATTGCCGCACGCCCGTTCGGCTCGGCCACCACGCAGTCGGGTCCCTTTAAAACCACGACGGCGCCCGTTTTCGAAGCGGCCAGCCGGGCCTTGTCAAGTTTAGAGTGAGAATGCGCTTCCTGCGCCAATACACTGAACAACCGGGAAAACTCCCCATCATGCGGTGTAAGCACCACCGCGCGGCCGGCTCGCTTGCCAATTGCGTTGGCCAACGCGTCGACTTCTCCGGCAAAGCTCGTCAATGCATCCGCATCCAGCACCACCGCCGCATCCCCCTCAAGCGCAACGCCTACTTGCTCACGCATAGCCGGCCCAACACCTCCACCAGGACCAATGACGATGGTATTTCTCCGTTTGTCGGCGAGAAATTCCTTTAACTCAATTGGCCCGTCCACCTGGCGGACCATGACCGCCAAGTTCTCCGCGGCATTGATGTTCAAGGCGTCCCTTGGACTGGCGATTGTGACCAGGCCTGCCCCGGCCCGAAGCGCCCCGCGCGCGGCCAGTCGGGCGGCACCGGTCGACGACGGCCCTCCCGAAACGACGACCGCGTGACCGCGGGAATATTTGTGGCCCTCGGTCCTGGCCTGCGGAAACGCATTCCGCCAAAGCGCAGGGACATTCGCAAACGTCGTCGGCTTGATCTTGTTGAGGACGCGTTCCGGAATTCCGATATCGGCGACTTCGACCACGCCGCAATGCAGACGTCCCGGAAGAAGGAAATGCCCGGGCTTGCGCCGGAAGAACGTAACGGTGAGTCGCGCGTTGATGGCGCATCCCATCACCGCTCCGGTAGTACCGTTCACGCCACTCGGTAAATCGACGGCGACGATGGGGGCCGAAGCGGCATTCATCAAATCGATAATGGTGCGCGCCGGCCCCTCCACATCCCGGTCAAGTCCCGCACCAAACAGCGCGTCGATAATCAAATCGCAATCCGAAAACGCTGCCGGCGATGGCTCGCTTACGGGTCCGTTCCAGCGCTGTGCCGCCAAAGCGGCGTCACCTTTCAACCGGTCGCGTTTCCCAATAAAGCAGACGCTCACCGCCAGTCCGCGCTCGGCCAAACACCGCGCGGCAACGAAGCCGTCGCCACCGTTGTTACCGGGGCCTGCCACGACTACGACGCGACGCCCTCGCATCAATTTGGAGGCAGCGTCGGCAACGGCACGGCCGGCATTCTCCATTAAGGCGATGCCGGGAATGCCACCTGCAATCGCCAGGCGGTCGGCCTCCGCCATTTCGGCCGTCGTGAGCAGTTCAATCATTGCCAGAAAGAGTATCGGCGCGCCCGATGAGGGACAATTCAAGCCAACCTGTTGTCTCGCAAGCGGTCCTTCGCGGCTGGCTAAATTCTGGCCACTTTGCTTAACTCGTAGGCGCCGAATATTAGGCAGCGCGCTGGGCATCCCTCTGCAATTCACGTAAACCATTGCAGCGCGGTGATTTTTTGTCTCTCGCCGGGTTGGCACGAGACCTGCAAACCGGTAGCGCGGCCCGTCGGGATGTTGTCCGGCGATCTGCGGGAAGGACAAGGCAATGAAAAAAATCGAAGCCATCATCAAGCCATTCAAGCTGGACGAGGTGAAAGAAGCGCTTCAGGAAGTGGGCCTACAGGGGATAACTGTGACCGAAGCAAAAGGCTTCGGACGACAGAAAGGGCACACCGAGCTATACCGCGGCGCCGAATACGTGGTCGATTTTCTCCCCAAAGTGAAAATCGAGATCGTGCTCGGCGACGACATGGTGGAAAAGGCGATCGATGCGATCCGGCGCGCCGCTCAGACTGGCCGGATTGGCGACGGCAAGATATTCGTTTCCAACATCGAAGAAGCCATTCGGATCAGGACCGGGGAATCCGGAGTTGATGCAATCTAGGCCGCTGGCAAAAGTCCTCGCGGCAATTTCATGAAAACAGGGGGAATGCAGTCCATGACGACAGCCAAAGAAGTCATGAAGATGATTAAGGATAACGACGTCAAATACGTCGACTTCCGATTTACCGACCCGCGGGGCAAGTGGCAGCACGTCACCTTCGACATCACCATGATCGAGGAAGATACGTTCGCGGAAGGCATCATGTTTGACGGCTCATCGATCGCTGGCTGGAAGGCGATCAACGAGTCAGACATGAACCTGATGCCGGATCCGGCGAGCGCGTCCATCGATCCGTTTTTTGCCGAGACGACAATGTCGCTGGTCTGCGATGTGCTCGAGCCGACAACTGGCGAGCCCTACAATCGTGACCCGCGCAGCATCGCCAAGAAAGCCGAAGGCATGGTCAAGACCTCCGGCGTCGGTGACACCATCTTCTTCGGTCCGGAAGCTGAGTTTTTCGTGTTCGATGACGTCAAATACGCCGCCGAGCCGTACAACACAGGTTTCCGGCTCGATTCGATCGAACTGCCTTCCAATTCCTCGACCGAATATGAAGGCGGCAATCTCGGCCACCGCATCGGTACCAAGAAGGGCTACTTCCCGGTGCCGCCGCAAGATTCGGCGCAGGACATGCGCAGCGAAATGCTCGCTGCCATGGCCAAGATGGGCGTCAAGGTCGAGAAGCACCATCACGAGGTCGCTTCGGCGCAGCACGAGCTCGGCATGAAATTCTCGCCGCTCGTCATCATGGCCGACCAGATGATGGTCTACAAATATTGCATCCAGCAGGTCGCGCAAATTTACGGCAAGACGGCAACTTTCATGCCCAAGCCGGTCTACGGCGACAACGGCTCAGGCATGCATTGCCATCAATCAATCTGGAAGGCGGGCAAGCCGGTGTTCGCAGGCAACAAGTATTCCGATCTCTCGGAAACATGCCTTTCCTATATCGCCGGGATCATCAAGCACGCCAAGGCCATCAACGCCTTCACCAACCCCACCACCAACTCCTACAAGCGTCTGGTGCCGGGCTTCGAGGCGCCGGTGTTGCTTGCCTACTCCGCGCGCAACCGCTCGGCGTCGTGCCGCATTCCGTACACGACAAATCCGAAGGCTAAACGGGTCGAGGTCCGCTTCCCCGATCCGCTCGCCAATCCGTATCTTGCTTTCGCGGCAATGCTGATGGCCGGCCTCGACGGGATCAAGAACAAGCTCGATCCGGGCTCGGCGATCGACAAAGATCTTTACGATCTGCCTCCAGCCGAACTCAAGAAGATCCCAACCGTGTGCGGCTCGCTGCGCCAGGCGCTCGGCGAACTGGATAAGGATCGGGACTTCCTGAAAGCGGGCGGCGTCTTCGACGACGACTTCATCGACTCGTATATCGATCTCAAGATGCAGGAAGTGATCCGGTTCGAGCACACGCCGCATCCGGTCGAGTTCGATATGTACTATTCGGCGTAAGCATTCCACCTGGTCGTCGCGCAAGCGACGTGGGTTTGCGATGTAACTTCGGGCGCCCCGCAACGGGCGCCCGATTTTCTTCCTGGGAGGTCGATCAGACGATCAGAAAGGCGACGACGGCAAGGCCGGCCGCCACACCAGCGGCAGTCGCGAGCATCTGGCGGCGATGGCGGCGCGGCCCGTAGACGCCGGCAGCGCGGCGCGCCGCGATCAGGGCGGCATCGAATTCGGCCGAGTTGGAATAGGCGCAGGCCAGCGCGGCGCCCGCACGCTCAGCATAGGCTTCGAGCTGCAGCACCTCAGCCCCACCCTGGCCGTGAATCGATGGTCCCCACATGACGGAATGGTACCGCCGGCATGTAAACGAGACCTTTCAGTTTCGGGAAACGCACTTACGGCTTATGGATCAGGCCGAACGCGCGGGTTTGTTGCGCTGCGAAATACGCGCAAATGCGGCCATGCCGAACGGACGCGTGCGTCGCGCCGCGGCAATGAGTCGGGCGCGTTCCGAAGCATCCTCGCTCTCGGTCGCGACCACGCGATTGCGTCCATTGTGCTTGGCCCGGTACAGCGCGGCATCGGCCTTTGCGATCAGGGACTCGATCGCCATTGTCGCATCGTAGGAGGCCGTCGCCCCAATGCTGACGGTGGCGCCGATCGGCTGGCTTTCAATCACGGCCCCGGCGTTTTCAAATGCTGCCCGCACACGCTCGGCAATTTTCTGAGCGACCTCGATGCCGCCCGGAACGATTGCGATGAACTCTTCGCCGCCGAACCTGCCGATGATGTCATTGAGACGCGTGCTCGCCCGCGTGACCCGCGCGAACAGCCGCAGCACCTCGTCGCCGGCCGAATGGCCAAACCGGTCATTGATCGATTTAAAATGATCGAGGTCGAACATGAGCACCGCGACCGGCTCGCCCCTTTTTGCTTGCCGCTTGCAGAGAGTCTGGGCGGTCTCGATGAAGGCGCGACGGTTGAGAACCCCGGTAAGATGGTCGGTCGAAGCTGCCGTGCGATAGACGTGCACGTGATGGTCCTTGACCATCAGCATCACGATGAATGCGGTGCCGACGGCATAAAGGATCGTTTCAAGCGTGAAGACCGTCAGCCAGGCGCCGCTATGCCCGTCAGGCAGGAAGAGGCGCATTGCCAGGGGCACCAAGAAGATGCCGGCGTGCAGACAAGGCACCACGATCGCCGCGGCGCGCGAATAGCGAGTTCTGCGTCGCTCACGCCACAACTCCATAGCAATGAAGAAAGTGTAGACGGGAACGATCAGTGCACCGACAACCTCACCATTGCCGCCCTCAAGCATTCCTGGAATCTGGGCAAGACCCAGCCACAACACGGCGCCGATGAAGGTTGCGAATGGCAGCACGCGACGGCCCTGGAAGAGCCGGACTCCGTTCCAGACCATACCGCAGGCCAGGAACGTCAACGCGCCCGGCAAGGCTGCCGGAAGTTTGATAAACGGCGCAGGCATCGTGCCAATTGCCATCGCTGACGCGCCGATCAGGTAAGCGGAACCCCACCACGCCAGCGCGCGGACGTTGCGCTGTTGCATCCAGTCAATGATGAGGAATAGGCCAAGCAGTCCGGCAATGCAGACTGCGACCAACGACAGCGTCGGCAAATCCAGCGACGAGGATTGCAGGCCGCCTGCGAGCAACATTTGAGCTCCCACCTCCGTTTGGCGCGCACTTCGCCAAACTGGGACGGTAAAATAACCCGGTTTTGATGGGGAAACCTTTGCACTAATCGCGGGGCTTCGATGAAAGACTGTCGCGAATTCTATTCAATCTTGAGGATTGTCCCGCCCGAATCCACGCATTCACGCAATTAACGCGCCGCAAACAAAATACTTACAATTCGAACGATCGCGAACGGCAAACAAAAAGGCGCGCTTTTGGCGCGCCTTTTATGACAATCTCAAACAGGAGATCGCTTAGCGCTTGGAGAACTGGAAGGAGCGTCGCGCCTTGGCTCGGCCGTATTTTTTCCGCTCGACCACGCGCGAGTCCCGCGTCAGGAAGCCGCCGCGCTTGAGAGCGCCTCGAAGATCCGGTTCGAAATAAGTCAGGGCCTTCGAGAGCCCGTGCCGCACCGCGCCGGCCTGGCCTGACAGACCGCCGCCTGAAACGGTGCAGGTGACGTCATATTGTCCATTGCGGTTGGTCGCGATCAGCGGCTGCTGAATGAGCATTCGCAATACCGGCCGCGCAAAGAAGACTTCCACCGATTTGGTATTGACGAGGATCTTGCCTGAGCCGGGCTTGATCCAGACACGTGCCACTGCGTTCTTGCGCTTGCCCGTC
>Ga0310810_10001640_pt1 | contig 23644 bp, 21 predicted proteins | sample NCmetagenome_FD_207641 | JGI IMG/M metagenome (GOLD analysis project Ga0310810, IMG submission 207641) | Soil microbial communities from experimental microcosm in Duke University, North Carolina, United States - NC | ecosystem: Engineered > Artificial ecosystem > Soil microcosm > Unclassified ... | reverse complement strand
TCGTTGGGCTTTAATGGAGCGTGTAATTCCACATTGATCGCTTCGGAATGGCAGCGCAGCACGGGCACGCGGACCGTCGTGGCCGTGACGCGGAGCGCCGGAGCACCGAGAATCTTTCTGGTTTCATGCGCGATTTTCACTTCCTCGGAACAGTCGCCTTGATCATTGAACGCACCAATGTGCGGCAAAAGATTGAACGCAATTTGATAGGGATAGACTTCACTCTTGACGTCCCGGAACGCCATCAAATCTCTAGTCTGTGTCACTAGTTCGTCCATGGCCGCCGCACCCGTCCCCGACACTGACTGGAAGGTCGTCACGATCACGCGTTTGACACCGACCGTATCATGCAGGGGCTTGAGGGCCATCACCAAAGGTGTCGTCGTGCAGTTCGGGATCGAGACGATACCCCGAGGCATCGAACCAAGCGCATGGGCATTGACCTCAGGCACGACCAGCGGCACGGTCTCCTCCATGCGGAAGACGCCGCTGTCGTCGATGACCGCGACGCCGCTCTTTCCCAGGCGGTCACCATATTCTCGGCTGATCGCATCGGTGGCCGAAATCAGGGCGATGTCGACGCCGGCAAAGGACGACTGCGGCGTCAGTTCCTCGACGGTCCAGGCCTTGTCCTGGCACGTGAGGACCTCACCGGCGGAACGTTTTGACGCGAACAAGCGGAGAGCGGCGAGGGGGAATTTCCGCTCGTTAAGAATTTCGAGCGTCTCTTTTCCGACGGCGCCAGTCGCGCCGAGGATCGCCATGACATAGGAGGATTTCTTCTTGAACATCATGCACTCACAGAGCGATGCCGATGGAAACCCGTTACTGCGTGATCTCCCGGACGCGATGGTTGAACGTATCGGCTATGAGGACGCGGCCGACGCGGTCAACCACAATCCCAAAAGGATACGAGAGGCCGGCCTCCGCCGCTGGTCCGCCATCTCCACACTCTTTCGGCTCGCCAATGCCGGCCACTCGGTCGATTCGGCGGGTCGCTCGGTCCCAGCGCCGCACCAAATGATTGTCGGAATCGGTGATGAACAGGTTGCCAGCGGCATCCACGGCAATGCCTGAGGGTCGCGACAGACTCGCCGAGCAGGCTTCCATCGGACCTTGATACCGGTACTCTCCGCCATCACCCACTATGGTTGTGATCACTCCGGTCGCGGGATCAACGGCCCGAATCCTTCCGTTGAACGTATCGGCAATAAACAGGGTACCGTCCATTCCGACCGCGAGCCCACTCGGACCTGCAAGGGCCGTGTCCCCGGCCGGCATACCGTCTCCATTATATCCGGCGGGTCCGGTGCCGGCGACGCTGGTGATGATCCCGCTGGTCAAATCGATCATTCGAATCCGATTGTTGCTTTGATCCGCAATGTACAGCAACCTCCCGTGCACGGCCAGCGCCGCGGGTTCGTTGAGCCCCGCATGGATTGAAAGACCGCCATCGCCGCTGAATCTTGGCTGGCCTACACCGGCGAACGTGGCGATGACGCCGGTTTTGGCATCAACCCGTCGGATGCGATGGTTCATCGTATCGGCAACATAGAGGTTTCCATCTTCGTCGACGGCAACCGCCGTTGGAAAATTCAATCGTGCATCGACCGCCGGTCCACCGTCTCCCCCGAACCGCTTCCTCGCGCCCGCCCCATTGACCACATAACGGACCGTCCCGCTGATATCCGCTTGCTGTGCAAAGGCGGCTTCCGGCTTGACATCTCCCTCATTAAACGGATCATCAATTGCGACGGCCGAATCCTCGTTCATGCCCTTTTCCTGCGGATCCCGCGCGGCCGAACATCCAGCCACGGTCACGATCATCCCTGTTGACCGATCGAGCTTGCGAATGACGTGGTTTTCGGAGTCCGCAATGAGCAGATTATTCTTAGAGTCAAGTCCCAGAGCTTTCGGTTCATTCAGAGAGGCCGAAAGAGCAGGGCCGCCGTCACCCGAAAACGCAGCTGTACCGTTGCCGGCAATCGTCCTGATCGTGCGGGTATGAGTTTCGACCTTCATGCATTACCCCAGGCTTCTGACGATGGCGTCGCCCATCTCGCTGGTGCCAACCACCCGCATACCCCCACTCTGGATATCTTTGGTTCGGTAACCGAGATCCAGCGTCTTGACAATCGCCTGCTCGATGAGATCCCCTTCCTTCTCGAGCTTGAACGCAAACGACAGCATCATCGCCGCGGAGGCGATCGTCGCAATGGGGTTGGCGATGTTCTTCCCGGCAATGTCCGGCGCGCTCCCGTGAATCGGCTCAAACAGCCCCACCTGCGCGCCGAGGCTGGCGGAGGGCAGCATGCCGATCGAGCCGGTCAGCATGGCAGCCTCATCGCTCAGAATATCGCCGAACATGTTGTTACAGAGCATGACGTCGAATTGGCGGGGGTTCCTGACCAGCTGCATGGCCGCGTTGTCGACATACATGTGCCCCAGTTCCACGTCCGGATACTGCTTGTGTACGTCCGTGACGACCCGGCGCCACAACTCTGAGGATTCGAGTACATTGGCCTTGTCCACAGACATGACTTTCTTGCGTCGTTTGCGGGCGGCGTCGAAGGCGACCACGGCGATCCGGCGAATCTCCTCGGTCGTATACACCTCGGTATTGATCCCCCGTTCCGTCCCGTTCGGCAATTTTTCAATACCTTTGGGCTTGCCAAAGTAAATGCCGCCCGTCAGTTCGCGAACGACGAGGATGTCGATTCCCTCCACGACCTCTTTTTTGAGCGTCGAGGCGTCGGTTAAGTTCGGATACAGTTTCGCCGGCCGCAGATTCGCATAGAGACCAAGCGCTTCCCGGATGCCGAGCAAGGCCCGCTCAGGTCTCAAGCTGTAGTCCAGCCCTTCCCATTTGGGTCCGCCCACGGCGCCCAACAGCACGGCGTCGCTTTGCTTGGCCAAGCTCAAGGTGTCTTGAGGCAGCGGGACCCCGACCTTGTCGATGGCTTGTCCGCCGATGTCGCCGGGTGCAAACTCGAAGCTGTGTCCGCATTTTCCGGCCACCGCCTTCAAGACTTTGACCGCCTCGGGAACAATCTCACGGCCCACTCCATCGCCTGCCAACACTGCGATTTTTGCCTTCACTGATTTCGCCTCCCCTCGAGAGACCTAGAGCTCATGCGCGTGACCCGCCCGTCTATCCACGGTCATTCGAGAACACGTTCATCCTTAACGTCCCAAGCCGGATCGACAAGGCACAGAAACTCGATGTCCTTGCTGCCTGTATTTTCCAGCGATTGCCTGCCGCCCGGCGGCACGTATAACGTGGTGCCGGCTTCAACGCCCGTGACTTCGTCGTCAATCGTAAAGCGTCCTTGTCCTGCGAGAAAATAGTAAACCTCCGAGGAACCGAGGACGTGCCACTTGGAGCGTAGTCCCGGGGCCAAGGTTCCGTGCGCAAGGCTATATCCCAATTTCAGCCGATGCTTGGCGGGGTGAAGGAGCTCTCGGAGCCGTGTATGGTCGCCGGCGAGGAACTCGGGACAATCGGAGACTCTGATTTTGAACACTGAGGCTTCCCTTCAGCCACAGGACAGCACTAAGCGAAGAGGGCACTGTACCGTGGGGGGCTTCCTCAGATCAAGTTCACCCTCTGCTCCCCTTGCGCTTGCTTGGTCGCCAAATAGGCCAGTTTATTCAGGGCGCTCAGATACGCGCGCGCGGAGGCCGTGATGATGTCGGTATCGGCGCCGTGACCCGAGACCGTTCGACCGTCCTCCTGGACACGGACGGAGACCTCGCCCTGCGCATCCGTGCCGCCGGTGATTGCCTTGACCACGTACATGAGGAGCTTGCTCTTCGTTTGCGTGATCCCGGCGATGGTCCGATAGACCGCGTCCACCGGCCCGTCGCCTGTGCCCGTCTGGCTGATCGCTTTGCCGTCCACTTCGAGCTCGACGGTGGCCGTCGGCACACGGTCCGTCCCACTCGTCACGTTGAACGACTTGAGCGTGATGCGGTCGGCCATCTTGGCCAGCTCTTCCGACACGATCACTTCGAGATCTTCCTCGTAAATCTCCTTCTTGTGATCGGCGAGCTTCTTGAAGCGCTCGAACGCATGGTTGACTTCCTCATCGGTGAGCTTATAGCCCAGTTCTTCGAGTCGCTGGCGGAACGCATGACGTCCCGACAGCTTGCCCATGACCATCTTGCTTTCCACGAGCCCGATCGATTCCGGACGCATGATCTCATAGGTCGTCTTGTCCTTCAGCAGACCATCCTGATGAATGCCCGACGTGTGGGCAAACGCATTCGCGCCGACGATGGCTTTGTTGGGCTGCACCACCATGCCGGTGATCTTGCTCACCAACCGGCTGGTCTTCGAAATCTCTTCCGTGTGAATGTTGGTGTCAGCGTGATACAGGTCCTTCCGTGTCCGCAATCCCATCGCAATCTCTTCCAGCGACGTGTTCCCGGCCCGCTCCCCGATTCCGTTGATGGTGCATTCGACTTGCCCGGCCCCTTCCATGACGGCGGCCAGGCTGTTGGCGACGGCGAGTCCGAGATCATTATGACAATGCACCGAGATCACCGCCTTGCCGCTGTTCGGCACACGTTCGCGGATCCCCCTGATGAGCCTGCCGAATTCCTGTGGTATGGCGTAGCCGACGGTATCAGGAATATTGACCGTGCCGGCCCCGGCGTCGATCACCGCCTCGATGACTTCATACAGATATTCAGCGTCGGAACGACTGGCATCCATCGGTGAAAACTCAACGTCGTCCACATATCCCCTTGCCCGCCGGACCATTTCGACAGCGCGCTTTTTCGCTTCTTCACGTGTCATGCGGAACTGATGCTTCAAGTGAATATCCGATGTCGACAGAAAGGTGTGAATGCGGACTTTCGGCGCACCTTTCAAGGCTTCCCAAGCCCGATCGATGTCTTCAGGACGCGCCCTGGCGAGACTGCAGATCGTCGGACCTTCAACCTCCTGAGCGATGCGCCGTACGGCCTCGAAATCCCCCGGCGAGCTGTAGGCGAACCCTGCCTCAATGATATCGACACCGAGGCGCGCAAGTTGCTTGGCGACCATAATCTTTTCTTCTACATTCATGCTGGCGCCCGGGGATTGCTCCCCATCCCGCAACGTCGTGTCGAAAATCCTGATCATGCGCGTCATCGTGTCACCCCTTCTATTCTTTGTGGCCCACTGCTAATTGCGACCGATCAAAATGGATTTTCTGCAAGGCCGCACTGAGCGAAACGGCGAGGCGTACGTTTTCTGATACGTCCAGCTGTTAAGCGATACGAGAACGAAACAGAAACCCATTTTCATCGGCGTCACAAACACAAAAGCCTTCATCCCTTCTTGTTCAGGGACGAAGGCTTGACGCGCTTCGTGGTACCACCCTGGTTCGGTGTTGAACGACCTTCTGGCCATCCACCACCCTTCATTCGCCCATCACGTGGGCAAGGCGGAATCCATTACTCTCGTTTCACGGATTCGGCTCGGAGGCGAGTTCAACAGCACCCAGATTGGCTTGCACCACCCGCCAATTCTCTCTTCAAAATGTTGCAACCGGCCCCCAGCTTCGTGCTTGCATCGATCAAAGGCTCGAGGTACCAGAAACGTACGCCTCGCCTTCTCACTCGCTGCCGCCTTGCTGGATGACCGCTCTCAACATTCTGTTGTCCTAGATTGCTGTTTACTACTCCTCGTCGTCGCCCTAAAACTTTAGTTCGCTGAGCGGCTGCTCCCTTTTCGGTTTTCCGGCCAATTTCCCGAGCATGCTGAGCAGACGTTCAACCGGCCCCAACAACGCATAGCCGGCGAACATGACAAATAGCATAACTTCCGGCCACGCCGCTACTAGCACCAGAGCAAGAATGCCCCAGACGAGGTAGGTGATGTGCTGCCGGCCGCGGAATTTCAGATCTTTGAAGCTGCGATATTTGATTGTGCTGACCATCAAAAAGGAGATGATCAGGGTCACGACCAGCACCGCCATCGGCTTGACCTCGGCTCCAGCCCGAAGGATGTAATGATCAAAGATGACCATGGAGGCGACCACCCCAGCCGCCGCGGGAATCGCCAGGCCGGTGAAATACTTTCCGTCGGACGGGCTCGCCGTCGCGTTGAACCGGGCAAGTCGAACCGCCCCCATCGCCACGTACGCGAACATGACGGCGACCCCGAACGTACCCTGCCCGCTCAACGCCCAGGAATATAGAAGCAGACCTGGCGCGACACCGAAGGATACGACGTCGGACAGAGAATCGTACTCCAAACCGAAGTGGCTGGTGCTGTTCGTCATCCTGGCGGATTTCCCGTCCAGGACATCGAAGATCATCGCGACCAAGATGGCAATCGCTGCCGCCATGTAATTGGCGTTGAAGACGGACAGAACGGCGAAGACGCCGCAGAACAGGTTTCCGGTCGTGAACAGGTTGGGAATGAGGTGCATCGCTGCGCGATGACGTTTTCCGCCCTTCGCAAATGATTGTCTCAGTGCCGTGCCTTTCATCGTAATACTCCAAGAATAGTCTCTCCGCCCTTGACTCGGTCACCGACAGCGACCTTGATCGCCGCCCGAACGGGGAGATAGGTGTCCATGCGCGACCCGAATCTAATCAGCCCGTACCGTTCCCCGCGCACCGCGCGGTCTTTCGGGTTCACCCACCAAACGATCCGCCTGGCGATCAATCCCGCCACCTGAACGCAAAGCACCTTGGCGCCTTCCACCGTTTTGATCATCACGGCGTTTTGCTCGTTTTTCAACGTCGCATGCGGCTTGCTTGCCACTAGAAACAGGCCGGGTTGATACTGCACATCTTCGATGGTCCCTTCGCAAGGTATCCGATTGATGTGTACGTCGAACACGTTCAAAAAAATCGAAATGCGAATCGCACGGTCCTTCAGGTACCTCGGTTCGAATTCTTCCTCCACCGCCAGGACCTTGCCGTCTCCCGGCGAAACGATGAGTCCGGCTCCTTGAGGAATGGCGCGCGGCGGATTGCGGAAAAACCACGAGACGAAAACGGTGACGAGACCTGCCGCCACGGCGATCGGCATCCATCCCAGCAAGCCCGTAATCAGTGTAATACCGGCAGCGGCGCCGATGAAGGGAAATCCCTCTTTGGCAAATGGAACACCCGCCGCACGATCCGCCACGTTGTCGCCTTCAACGGCCAGCAATCAGCGGGTTTCCGCAGACTCTGTCCACGGCTGACGGCTGATCGCCGATCGCTGCTCCTTAGTTCTTGTTCTTGTCGACGAGTTGATCTTTCTTCAACCACGGCATCATCGCGCGAAGCTTCGCGCCGACGCCTTCAATGGGGTGCGCTTCCCCCTTCGCCAGCAGCGCGTTGTAGACGGGACGATTGGCTTGGTTTTCCAGGACCCATTCTTTCGCAAACTGTCCCTGTTGGATCTCGCCAAGGATTTTCTTCATCTCCTGCTTCGTCTGCTCGGTCACAATCCGCGGACCTCGGGTCACATCGCCATATTTGGCGGTGGTGCTGATCGAGTACCGCATGTTGGCGATTCCGCCTTGATAGATGAGGTCCACGATCAGCTTTACTTCATGCAAGCATTCAAAATAGGCCATTTCAGGGGAATAACCGGCTTCGACGAGGGTCTCGTAGCCCGCCTGAATGAGCGAGGTCAGTCCCCCGCACAGCACCGCCTGTTCACCAAAGAGGTCGGTTTCGGTCTCTTCGCGAAAATTCGTTTCGATGACGCCCGCACGGGCGCCGCCGATGGCGCTCGCATAGGCCAAGCCCACGTGCTTGGTGTTGCCGCTCGGGTCTTGATGCACCGCCAACAGACAGGGTACGCCGCTCCCCTTTGAATACTCTGATCGTACCAAATGACCTGGCCCTTTGGGAGCGACCATGAAGACATTGACCGTTGGCGGCGGAACGATCTGTCCGAAATGGATGTTAAAGCCGTGCCCGAACGCCAAGTAAGCGCCCGGCTTGAGATTCGGCGCCACGTCTTGCCGGTAGATGGCGGCCTGCGCTTCGTCAGGCGCAAGAATCATGATGACGTCCGAGGCTTTGACCGCATCGGCCACCGGCATGACTTTTAGGCCGCTCTGCTCCGCCTTTCGCCATGACGCGCCTTCACGGAGACCGACCGTCACTGTCACGCCGCTTTCTTTCAGATTCAGCGCATGCGCGTGCCCCTGACTGCCGTAGCCGATGACAGCCACCTTCTTGCCCGTAATCTGTTGGAGGTCGGCGTCTTTATCATAATGAATTTTCATCATATACTCCCGGATCACAAGAGGTTCATACAGTTTCTTGTCAGACGAACGAACGGATGGCCCCTACTACTCGCGGGCGACCTTCTTGGGTTGTGTCGTAGTGGAACGAAGCGGCTCACGGGCAACGGCCACCCGGCCGGTTCTCGTCAATTCTTTGATGCCGAGCGGCTGCAGGAGATTGATGATCGCCTCGATCTTCTTCGGATCACCGGTCACTTCGATTGTATACGTCGCCGGCGTCGAATCGATGACGTTGGCGCGAAAGATATCAGCGATCCGCAAGGCTTCGGCCCGGTCTTCCTGCCGGGTATGAACCTTGATCAGCGCCGTCTCACGCGAGACGAAGTCGCTTTCATTGAGATCCACCACTTTGATCACGTCGATGAGCTTGTTCAACTGCTTGACAATCTGTTCGACGATCCGTTCATCGCCCGACGTGACGATGGTCATCTGCGACATCGACGGATCGAGCGTCGGTGCGACCGACAGGCTTTCGATGTTGAAACCGCGGCCGCTGAACAGCCCTGCGATGCGTGAAAGCACGCCGAACTTGTTTTCGACAGTGACGAGAATAATGTGTTCCATGCTAGGCCGTGAGGATCGTGTCTTTGTCCTGCGGCGCCGTCTTGCCGACCCCACTCTGCTTCTGCTTCAACTCAGGCGGATCTTCCAGAATCATCTCATGATTGCATCCGCCGGCGGGAATCATCGGATAGACGTTCTCATAGGGGTGGGTTGGCACATCGACGATCACCGGCCCCTTCGTTTCGATGGCCTGTTTGAGCACACCGTCCAGATCGCCGACTTTACCCGCGCGCAGCCCAAGGGCGCCGTAGGCTTCGGCCAATTTCACGAAATCCGGAGTGGTATCGAGATAACTTGACGCATATCGTCCTTCATAGAAGAGGTCCTGCCACTGACGGACCATGCCGTGGAATCGATTGTTGAGCACGATGACTTTCACGGGAAGCTTGTGGACCACCGCCGTGGCCATCTCCTGCATGTTCATCTGCACGCTGCCGTCGCCTGCAATACACAGCACCAGACGGCCCGGAAACGCCGCTTGCGCGCCCATTGCTGCAGGGAAGCCGAATCCCATCGTACCCAGTCCGCCCGAAGTTAACCACCGGTTCGGCTTAGCCATTTTGAAGTACTGCGCTGCCCACATCTGATGCTGGCCCACGTCCGTGGACACAATCGGGTCGAGGTCCTTGGTCAACTCATAGAGGCGCTTGATCACCTGTTGCGGCTTGATCGGCCCCTCGGAAGCCTGCTCGTAGGTCAGGGGGTGCGCCCGTTCCCACTCGCGGATCTGATCCCACCACGTCTTCCGGAGCTCCTTTTGCTCTCCGTTGACGGTGGCCTTGAGTATTTGATTCAGCTCTCGCAGCACCGCCTTGCAGTCCCCGACGATAGGGATATCGACGTGGATGTTCTTTCTGATCGAGGTCGGGTCGATATCGATGTGAATGATCTTCGCGTACGGACAGAATTCCGAGACTTTGCCCGTGACCCGGTCATCGAACCGTGCGCCGATCGCGACCACGAGGTCCGAGTAATGGACCGCCATATTGGCTTGATAGGTGCCGTGCATGCCCATCATCCCGAGCGACAACGGATGCTCTCCAGGAAAGGCTCCGAGGCCCATCAAGGTCATGTCGACGGGAATTTGCGTCAGTTCGGCCAATTCGATCAGTTCCTTCGACGCTCCCGAGAACACGACGCCTCCCCCCACATAGAGGATCGGCTTCTTGGCCTTCATAATGGCTTCAGCAGCCTGCTTGATCTGCCACTTGTTGCCTTCGTACGTCGGGTTGTACCCGCGTATTGAGACCGAGTTCGGATAGTTGAATTCCGTCTTGTCCATCGAAACGTCTTTGGGGATGTCCACGAGCACCGGTCCCGGACGGCCGGTGGTGGCAATGTAGAACGCTTCCTTGATGGTGGACGCGAGCTCGTTCACGTCCTTGACGAGGAAATTATATTTCGTACAGGGACGGCTCAAGCCGATGTTGTCCGCTTCCTGAAAGGCGTCGTTTCCGATGAGGCTGGTGGGAACCTGGCCGCTGAAGCACACTAAGGGCACGGAATCCATATACGCATCGGCCAGGGCAGTGATGACGTTGGTCATACCCGGTCCCGACGTCACCAAGCACACTCCCGCTTTGCCGGTAGCCTTGGCATAGCCCTCGGCCATGTGGCCGGCGCCCTGTTCATGTCGGGTCAACACCACCTCGATGTCTTTCTGCTGGTGAAGCGTGTCGAAAATTTTGAGTACGACGCCCCCTGGCAGCGCAAAGATGGTCTTGACGCCTTCACGCCTGAGGCATTCGATGAAAATTTCAGCGCCTGTCAGTTTCATGCCCAGCCTCCTCTCCTACTCCGCGACCGTACACGGAGGGAGACACCTCCGCCTCTGCGGGTGGTTCGAGATTTACCACCGATCACTCAGAAATCTGTGAAAAATCAATGAGAAAGATCAGAGATCCTAGCACCACGTTCATACCAGGTCAATAGGATGACCGCGGCAAAGCCGTGCCGCTGGTCGACGCACATCCGAAGAAGTTTGCGAGGAAGGGCGCGGTGGAGGGGACCTATAAGCCGGATTCTGTTCCGCTTAGGATCTGCTCCCGAGCGGTGGTGATCATTTCTCTGGGATCCGAGTTGCCACGGACCTCAAGCGACCTACCCGAAGACCTCGGCCGGGCCAGCCGGTCGCCGCGTTCCAATGGAAGCGGCAGTCGTCTTCCTATTTGGCCTTGCATCAAGCGACGCTTACCGTGCCGGTGATGTCGCCATCCCCGCGGTGGGCTCTTACCCCGCCGTTTCACCCTTGCCTGATCCGCAGCGACTCGATTGGGATCCCGTCGCTTTGGCCATCGGCGGTCTGTTCTCTGTGGTGCAGGTGTCGGATTGCTCCGCCTGGGAGTTACCCAGCGCTCCGCCCGTGAAGTCCGGACTTTCCTCTCGTCAATGACGAGCGATCACCCGGTCCTCTCCCTCGCGCAACTGGCAGTATAGGAAACCCACACACCGGATGCAACCGGCGGGCGATTGTGGCTGGACTGGCTAATGACCAATCTGCGGCAATTCAGCAGCTGAAACCGGTTGTTTTGTTTGATAGATCGCCATCGCTTCCGGCATCCATGCTTTGAGTTGCTCGATCCTTGTCTCATTTCCGGGGTGCGTCGACAAGAACTCCGATGGGCCTCCGCCACCGGACATCTGCTCCATCCGTTCCCACAAATGCACCGACTCCCGCGGGTCATATCCTGCGTCGGCAGCAAGCAAGACGCCGATGTAGTCGGCCTCTGATTCATGTTTTCGGCTGAAAGGAAGCAACACTCCAACTTGCGCTCCGGCCCCAAGCGCCGCCATTGTGGCTTGTCCCAATGCGGCGTTGCCTGTGCCGATGCCCGCCGCCGCTCCCAACAGTTGGACGCCGAGATTCGTAGCCTCCCCCTGACTCATCCGCTCTCCTCCGTGACGTGCAAGGGCATGCGTCACTTCATGTCCCAACACTGCGGCGAGTCCTGCTTCGGTCTTGGCCACGGGAAATATTCCCGTATACACGGCGATCTTCCCGCCTGGAAGCGCAAAAGCATTCATCGTCTTGTCATCCTTGATGACCGTCACTTCCCACTGGAATTGCTTCGCCATCTCTGCATACTTCGACCGCTTTGCTGCTTCAACAATGTGGGCCGCCACCCGCTTCACCGGTTCGATCTCGCGCGGATCTTGTGAGTGCTTCATCTTCGGATCATTTTTCACCTGATCGTAGGCTTGTGCTCCCATTTTCATTTCATCCGAGACGGAGGTAATGAGAAATTGCGATCGTCCGGTGTACGGGTTGGTTTCGCATCCGCTCGTACCTGCGATAAGCGCGGACAAGACGCACGTGATCACCGCCGAACGCAGTGGCCGTGGAGATTTCCACATTGTGTTCCTCCGCCCATGGCGTGACGCAATCTCAATTCGTTGACCGACCATCATGGCTTTGGTACATTACCGCGCCTCAACGCTAATTTCTACTGGCGGCGGCGCAGCGGCAAGTTCCCGGCCGCCGTCTCATCACGTCACGCACGGATGACATCAGCTTCCATTGAACGTATCGGCATCGACGAATCAGGCAAGGGCGATTACTTCGGGCCGCTCGTCATTGCGGCGGTGTTCGTCGATCAGACGACGCAACACGAGCTTGCCCTGATGGCGGTACGGGACAGCAAAAAGATTTCAGACGGCCGCATTCTCGAACTGGCCCCAGACATCAGAACGATCTGCCCCCACAGCATCATCGTCATCGGTCCGCAAAAATACAATGAGCTTTATCTCAAGATCAGAAATTTGAACCGGTTGCTTGCATGGGGACACGCCAAGGCCCTCGAGACCTTGCTGGACCGCGTGTCGTGCACGCGGGCCATTTCAGATCAGTTCGGAGATGAGCGTCTGATTCTTAATGCGCTTCAGGAGAAAGGGCGGCAAATCACCCTCGAGCAACGCACGAAGGCGGAATCGGACGTCGCCGTCGCGGCCGCCTCAGTCGTCGCTCGCGCCGAGTTTCTCCTCCGGCTCAAACGGCTCTCGGATGACGTTGGCACGACGCTGCCGAAAGGAGCGTCGCCCGCCGTGGAATTAGCGGCCAAAATGGTCGTGAAAAAGCACGGAGAGCAGCGGTTGGGAACGGTCGCGAAGCTCCATTTTAAGACGACGAAGGCCGTGCTTGGAACGCCGACCGACTAACTAGACGCCGTCTGGGAAGAGGCACGTGGAGAGGAACAATTCAGACGGATTCACCGACTTCGAGATCGGACGTCTTCGATGGATTGGACGGTCTCTGCTCCTGTGCATCGCCGTCCCAGTACAACATGCGATGACAGTAGGGACAGGTGTGAAGATCCTGTGACCGTTTTACCTCGGCAATCAATTGAGGAGGAATCTGCAGACGGCAGCCTGCGCACATGCCGCCCTTGATCGCCGCCAGCGGCTGGTCCTTTCGGGAGGCCTTTAATTTCGTGTAGCGGACGAGGAGGGCCGGCTCGACCTTGGCGGAGCGATCCCGATGCCGCGATTCCAGTTCGGCAAGCTCGGCACTCAGCCGGCCATCGAGCTCATCAAGGACCTGCTTTTCTTTCGTGAACACCTGCTCGGCAGCTCGCACCTTGTCCTGCGCGTCCTTGGCAACCTGTTGCAGCTGTTCGATTTTCTCCATGCAGGCCAGCACCCTGTCCTCGATTTCAGACTTCTTCTTGTTCGCCATCTGTAATTCAAACAGATGGGCCTGATATTCCTTGTTGGTCTTTAGCTCCGATAAGCGTGCGCGCATCTTGTCCGTATGCGCGTCCTGCGCCTCGACATCCTTTTCGTGAGCGCGCCGCTCCTTGACGGACGCCTCCATCGCGACGCTGGTTTCGTCCAGCGATTGTTTCGCCTCCCGTAGCGGCACTTCGACGGCCTGGAGACGTTCGGGAATCCGCCGGCGCTGCTCGGCGATCTCCATGATGCGAAGATCGAGCTTCTGCAGTTCGATGAGCGGTGACAGATTTTGGTTCAACGCACTCCCATGCTTGATATTCACCGAGGAAGGAATTTTGCCGGTCCATTGGTGGGCCCACTAGGACTCGAACCTAGGACCAGCTGATTATGAGTCAGCCGCTCTAACCACCTGAGCTATGGGCCCCCGAACGGAACGCTCATCCTCCGCCGGCTCAGATTACGGTCGAGACCCCCGCGTGCGCCCGGCCGACTCGACGAATGTGATTCTAGGCCTGACCGCGAGACGGAGTCAAATCGTTCGGTTCCTCTCACAAGCTTTCGACAAAACTGCGGAGCTTTTTGCTGCGGCTAGGATGTCGCAGCTTTCGCAGGGCCTTCGCTTCGATCTGGCGGATGCGTTCGCGGGTGACCTCGAAATCCTGGCCCACCTCTTCGAGCGTGTGATCGGTCGCTTCCCCGATCCCGAAACGTTTGCGCAACACTTTCTCTTCTCTTGGCGTGAGCGTCTCCAGCGCGCTGTTGATCTGCCGTTGCAAGTCATACCGGATTGCGGCTTCCAGCGGTGAGATCGCCTTCTTGTCCTCGATGAAGTCGCCAAGATGGCTGTCCTCCTCTTCACCGATCGGCGTTTCCAAGGAGATCGGCTCCCGGGCAATTTTCAAAATCTTCCGCACCTTGTCGAGAGGCAAGTCCATGCGCTCGGCGATCTCTTCCGGCGTAGGTTCACGACCTAGCTTCTGCACGAGGTGCCGGGACGTTCTGATCAATTTATTGATCGTCTCGATCATATGGACCGGAATGCGGATCGTCCTGGCCTGGTCGGCGATGGCACGCGTAATCGCTTGACGGATCCACCAGGTTGCATAGGTGCTGAACTTGTATCCGCGCTTATACTCGAACTTGTCGACGGCTTTCATCAATCCGATGTTGCCTTCTTGGATCAAGTCCAGAAACTGGAGGCCCCGGTTCGTATATTTCTTCGCGATGCTGACCACAAGCCGTAGATTGGCCTCGACCAGTTCAGCCTTGCCCCGCTTGACCTTTTCTTCGGCCACGTCCAGATGTTTGACGGCATCCTTGATTTCTTCCCCCGAGACCAAGGCCTCTTCCGTCTCCAATTGACGGATGCGGCTCTTGGCCGCCTGGTACAGTTTCTTGATGTCGAGAAGCGTTTCCTCCGAGACGCCGCTTTTGCGTTTGACCGCCTGGAAATCCTTTCGCTCTCGGCAGAGTTTCCGCAGCAGTTCCGCACCAGCTTCACCGCCGACACCAAGACGCCGCTGGCAGCTGAGGATCTCGCGCTCCGCCGTTCGAATCTGAATCGCCATCTCGCGGACGCGCTGCACCATCCGGTCCTTGAGGACCCCGTGCAGGTTCACCGCCTCCATTTTGTCCACGACCTGTTCACGTATTGCGTCGATCTGCTTTTTGATTTTCTTCAGCTTGGCGGGATCCTTCGACGACTGGCGGGCTTTTTCATATAGCCCCTTGAGCGACATGGAGACCTTGCGGACGACGTTCAGCCCTTCCAAGGTCTTGAGACGCAACTCTTCATAATCGCGCTCGATTTGTTCTTCCTCGAAATCCTCCTCGGTTTCCTGGATTGGTACGATCTCCCGAACGTCGATCTTGCCGTTCTTGAGCTGATCTCGAAGCGACAGGATGAATTCGATCGTCATCGGCATGCCGTAAATGACGAACGCGATGTCCCGTTTGCCTTCCTCAATGCGCTTCGCGATTTCGATCTCGCCTTCCCGGCTCAAGAGCGCGACGCTGCCCATTTCCTTGAGATAGAGCCTGACGGGATCATCGGTCCGGCTCAAGGCGCCAGGCGTGAGGTCGATTTCCTTCTCGCCGTCGTCTCCGGAGTCGCCTTCGTCCGTCTCCTCCCCTGCGTCCTCCTGGTCGGCGGTCGGCCGCGGTTTCTGCTGACGCTCCCCTTCAGGCGCATCGACGATCTCGATATCCATTTCGCCGAACATCGTCATGATGCTGCCGAACTGTTCCGACGAAACCACTTCCGCCGGCAATGTGCTGTTCAACTCGTCGTAGGTGAGAAACCCCTTCTCTTTGCCGATTGAGATAAGTTTCTTCACTTCCACGAGCAATTCTTGTTTCGCCATACCTACTCCTTCACCAAAGAAAGCGTTCCTGCCGGCCGTCCGGCTTTCTGCAACCGCAATTCATTGACTTGCGCGTTCAGCGCCCGCGCGTCCTCAACCCGCCCTTCGCGTTCCGCGGCTTTCAATTGGGCGATCAAGTCGCGCAATACCGCTTCCGAGCGCTTGCGGTCGATGGTATGCAGGCACCCCTGAATGTGCGCACGCGGATCGTCAAAATGTTCTTCCGCCATCGACAATTCGGTCGCCAATGAGCCGCATTCCGGGTCGTCGACGACACTGTCGAGTACCCGACGAACTCCGACCCGGCCGTCGTCCTCAAGATTCGCCAGCGCTTGTTCGACGATTTTCCGGCAGGCCGGCATCGAAAAGTCCTCGGGGCGCAGCCTGCGCACATCGGCAGGCAACAATTGTCCATGCAGGAGGAGATAAACGAGATCGCGCTCCTCCAGAGCGCCTTTAAAAGGCGCCGGGGGGGCGGCGGGCTTGGAGGCCACGGCGGCCGGACGCGATTTCTCGCGCAGCGCGGGGTACCGGTCAATGAGACGTTGCTGGCTGATCCCGAACCGCTCGGCCACCAGGCGAATACGCTCCTCCCGTTCGATGGGATGTTCGCTCCTTTGCAAGATCCGCAAAATCTCATCCACACTACGGATGCGTCCTTCAATGGTCGTGCCTTCGGCGGTCTTGAGACTGTGTTCGAGAGCAAAGTCAAGCAAACTTGGCGCCTGCTGCTCGAGCTGGCCAAATGCGTTAGGACCGGCCTTTCGCACATAGGTATCCGGGTCGTCTCCAGATGGCAGCGTCACAACCTTCACGCCAAGTCCGCTGTTGACGAAGAGATCCAACCCACGCAAGGCCGCCCGCACGCCGGCGGCATCAGGGTCAAAGAGGAGAACGACCTTTGAGGCGAAGCGCCGCAGGACCTGCACGTGTTCGGGCGTGAGCGCGGTGCCGAGCGTCGCCACGGTATGGGTAAGGCCGGCTTGATGCAACGCGATCGCATCGAAATAGCCCTCGACCACGATGACGCTTTTCGTGCGAGTAATGGCCTCGCGAGCCACATCCAAGGCAAAGAGCGTCTGTCCCTTCTTGAACAACGCTGTGTCCGGGGAGTTGAGATATTTCGGCGTTCCGTCGCCGAGGACCCGCCCGCCAAATCCGACCACCCGTTTTCTAAGATCCGTAATCGTGAACATCACTCTACCCCGAAAACGGTCGTAATGGCCCGTCCCGCTGTCGCGTGCGATGACCAGTCCCGCCATGGCCAGTTCCTGGGAGGTGACGCCGTGTTTGACCATCGCCTTCAGTAAGCCATCCCAGTCCACAGGAGCGAGCCCGATGCCGAAGCTGTCGAGCGTCGCTTGCTGAATGCCCCTCTCCGCCAGATAGGCTCGCGCCGCGGCACCCAGTTGCTCGTGACGGAGATTATCCTGAAACCACCGTGCCGCCATCTGGTTGACCTGTTCAACCCGCTGGCTTTGCGGGGCGGAGCGAAGATCAAGGCTCGACTCCTGGACTTCGATACCCACTCTCCGGCCCAGGTCACGAACCGTTTCCGGAAAGCTTCCGCCGGTAATTCTGCTTAGAAAAGTGAATACGTTGCCGCCGGCGCCGCAGCCGAAGCAATGAAAAATCTGACGGCTCGGGCTGACCGTAAACGACGGGCTCTTTTCCTGGTGAAAGGGGCACAAGCCTTTCAGATTCTGCCCTGCGCGGGTCAAACTGACGTGCTGTCCAACGACGTCGACGATGTCGATGCGGTCTCGGATCTGGCTGATCACATCTTCAGAAATCAAGCCTCGGCCCATGGGAGACGCAGCTCCTCACCCACCGACAGCGGTGAACCGGTATGCGTAAGTGATCGAAAAAATTGAACGGTCAGGGTAACAGACGGAAAGGAAATATGTCAATGTAACGATGGACGAGTGGTGCCGAATTACCCTGGCGGCCAAGCGAGGTGGCGGCCGCCTAAAACGTGGAGATGGAGATGGAAGACTGTCTGTCCGGCATCTCCACCGGTGTTAGTCACGATGCGGTACCCGGAACCGGCCAAACCTTTTTGTTTTGCAACGTTGGTAGAGGCGATCAACAGCTGCGCCAGGAGATCTCGGTCCTGGTCGCGACAGTCCTGTACCGTCGCTACATGTCTTTTCGGGATAACAAGCGCATGGACAGGCGCCTGCGGATTAATATCGTCGAAGGCCAGCGTGTGATCGTCTTCATAGACGATCTTGGCGGGGATGGTTTTCTGCACGATCTTACAAAAGAGACAATCGGCCATGGCATGCCTCAAGATGGGTGTCGCAGCCCGGACTTGCCGTACCGGGCGCCTAATTCTTGATAGATTTCCAGAAGAGAAAGGTCGTGATAGCCCAAGAGCATCAAGGTATGGAACAGGAGATCGGCCACTTCGTACACAATTTCCTGCCGCTTCCCCCCCTTTGCCGCGATTAGGACCTCCCCGGCTTCCTCTGCCACCTTTTTCAAGATCTTGTCATGACCGGCTTCAAACAGCTTGGTCGTGTAAGAACCCGGCTGCGGGGCGGCCTTGCGGTTCGCGATAATGCGCAGCACACTCTCGAGGATCCCGCCATGCGCCTCGGTGGATGTGCCGTCGAAAGTCTGATTTGCTTCATTGAAACGGGAAAAAAAGCAGGCGCGCTCGCCTGTGTGGCAGGTGGGGCCGATCGGTTGCGCCTTGACGAGGATCGTGTCTCGATCACAGTCGATGAACATGTCCTTCACGAGCAGTTTGTGCCCGGAGGTTTCTCCCTTCTCCCAGAGTTGTTGTCTCGAACGGCTCCAGAAATGCACGGACTTGGTCGCAAGCGTTCGGGCCAGCGCCTCTTGATTCATGTAGCCCAGCATGAGCACCGTCCCGTCCAGCCAGTCCTGGATGATCGCGGACAGCAATCCCTGCTCATTGAACTTGAAATCCTGATTGGCCATTCACGCCACCTCTGGTGGCGGCTGCTGCCGTATCGGCACACCCCGCTGCCGGAGAAAGGCCTTCGCCTCAGGGATCGTAAAGGTCCGAAAATGAAAAATCGAGGCGGCAAGAACGGCGTCTGCCTTTCCTATGACGAGTCCATCGTACAAGTGCTCGAGTGCACCGACGCCGCCCGACGCAATCACCGGAATTGACACGCATTCCGACACGGCCGCCGTCAGGCCGAGGTCATAGCCACGCTGTTGACCGTCCTCGTCCATACTGGTCAACAAGATCTCTCCCGCTCCGAAGCTTTCCATCCGTCGGGCCCACTCGACGGCATCAAGGCCTGTCGGCTTCCTCCCTCCGTGCGTGAAAACTTTCCACGCACACGCTTGCGCGGCCCGCTTCGCGTCAATGGCCACCACGATGCACTGGGTCCCGAACCGTTCTGCCGCCTCCCTCACGAATTCCGGCCTTTCGACCGCGGCGGTGTTGATGCTGACCTTATCCGCTCCGGCGTTAAGCAGATTTCGAATGTCGTCGAGCGTGCGTACGCCTCCGCCCACCGTGAGCGGCATGAACACGCTTGCCGCCGTGCGTTCGACCACGTCGATGATCGTCTTTCGGTTCTCATGTGATGCGGTGATGTCGAGAAAGCACAGCTCGTCGGCACCCTCGCGGTCGTAGATTTTGGCGGCAGCGACTGGATCGCCGGCATCTCGCAGATTCACGAAGCTGACGCCTTTCACGACCCGTCCATCTTTCACGTCGAGACAGGGAATAATACGCTTGGTCAACATGTCGCCTGTCGCTGTCAGCGCTCCTGCAGCGCAGCAACCGCGGCCTGATACTCCAACTTTCCATCGTAGAGCGCCTTGCCGACGATGACTCCGACTACGCGAGGGCCGATCGAGCGGATGGCCTTCACATCCTCGATGCGCGACACCCCTCCCGAGGCGATGACCGGAAACGGGGAATGCGCTGCAATCTCGCGCAGTGCGGAGAGATTCGGTCCATTCAGCATCCCGTCCCGTGCGATATCCGTATAGATGACCGCTCCGATTGGATATCCGGAAAGCTCCTTGAGCAGGTCGATCGCCCTGGTCTCAGAGACCGCGGTCCATCCCTTTACAGCCACTTTTCCATCCCGGGCATCCAGCCCAAGCAGAATCCGCCGGGGAAATTCAGCGCAGGCTTGATCGAGCAGTCTTCGGTCGGTTACGGCCGACGTGCCGAGTACGACGCGGGACACTCCGGCGTCCAAATAGCGCCGGACGGTCGCCATGTTCCGCAGACCGCCGCCGACCTGTATTTCTGCGTGCACAGCCTGTCTCACGGCGTCGATCTGCGGAAAATTTTTTGGCTCTCCCTCGACGGCGCCGTTAAGATCGACGAGATGAATGAGACGTGCCCCCGCCTCTTCCCACCGCCGTGCCATCGACGGTACGTCATGAGAATAAACGGTTTCCGCGGCCATGTCGCCTTGGCGTAAGCGGACGCAGCGTCCGTCCTTCACATCGATGGCCGGAATGACGAGCACGCGCTATTCTCCGGTGCCGAATGGAAACGTCTTGAGCACCTTGTCCACTCCGTACTCCGCCAGTTCCTGCGCCGTCACAAACACTCCCCCGTGCTGGATGTAGCCGACGATGTCCTGGATCATCGGTTGTTGCCGTTCGTAATAGTTGCCGACCCACAATACTTGGCCGTCGGGCGCCACGACCTTCACTTCAAAACCGACGCTCGCCGGCGGATTCGCCCCCAACCGGCCGCCCGATCGCTCCTGATACACGAGAACCTGCCCCATTAAGGCCGCGTCCGCTTTCAATGTCGCAGCCACGTCGGCCGCGTGCCGCTCCGGCACCGTCTTCTCCGTGTCTTCCGCCGCACGAATGGCTGCCTTTGCGCTCTGGGTCGGCGAGAGGACGGTGAGCCCCTCCCGGTTCTTCAACCTCGACCAGAAGAGTTGCGTCACCTTGTCAGCCGCATACGACGGCACCGTTGCCGTTTGCTTCAGCGGGGACTCGACGTTCGGAGGAACGCCTAACGAAATATCGGAGCCCTTGACGCTCTGAGGCGTGGACAGATACGTATCGGCCGTATCCCGTACCTGGGGCGTCGCCAATGTCGTAAAGGGCATCAAAGCGATGGTCCGTATCTGATAATGGGAGAGCTCGGCGGACGTCTGCGTCGTCACCTTTGAGCCGCTGCACGCGACCCCCACAATCGCAAAGGCCGCTAACACGAGTCCCCACCGACGGCCTTCGAGCCGTGGAAGATTACGCACGCCACGCTCCGAAGTTCTTCAACAACCGCAGGCCTACCGATTGACTTTTTTCAGGATGAAACTGGCAGGCCACGAGATTATCCCTCCAGACGCTTGAGACAAATGAAACGCCGTACGTGGTGACGGTCGCCGCGACGAGAGGATCGACGGGTTCGACAAAATACGAATGCACAAAATACCAATCAGATCCGTTGGGAATCCCGCGGAACAGAGGACAGTCGCCTTCACCGTGCGCCTGGTTCCATCCCATGTGCGGAACCTTCAGTGCGGCCTCGAGCCTGAACTTCCGGACTCTTCCCGGGATAATGGCGAGCCCCTTATGAAGTCCGAACTCTTCGCTCTCCGTGAACAGCAGCTGCAAGCCGAGACAAATGCCGAGAAACGGTTTTCCGGCCTCAAGGGATGCCCGGATCGGCTCGATGAGATCAAATCGGTCGAGGTTTGCCATACAATCGCCAAACGCACCGACCCCGGGCAACACGACGTGAGAAGCGTTCTTGATGACGGCCGACTCTCGCGTGACCACGGCGTGATGACCGACCGACTCGAACGCCTTGGAGACGCTGCGTAAATTGCCCATTCCATAATCCACAATTGCAATCATGGCTCTTCCTTCGAGGGACTGTAACAATACCGCAACCGAATCCAGCCCGCCACTGTGTCCGTCGGTGAAAACACAAGGGGCAGGTTTCTTCTTCAGAAACCTGCCCCTTCTCCTTCTGAAGACCTTCCCGCCCTCCTATAGACGATGCGGTCCCGCGACAGGTACAAGGACGGCTACAACATCCCCTTCGTCGAAAGCACCTTCCCCGAGAGCCGCTCCTCAAGCCCCGTAGCCTGATCCAGAGCCTTCGCCGTGGCTTTGAAGATCGCTTCCATGATGTGATGGGGGTTGCGACCGTACAGAAGATTCACATGAAGATTGAGCCCGCCGTGGGTGACGAACGCCTGGAAGAAGTCTTCAAAGAGACCGAGGTCGAATGCTTTGATCTTTCGGTCCGGCAGATTCACGTTGTATACGAGGTACGGTCTGCCGCTGAGATCCACAGTGACTTGGGCCAGCGTTTCGTCCAGGGGAGCTGAAGCAAATCCAAATCGTTTGATCCCCGCCTTTTCCCCCAGCGCCTGATGAAGTGCCTTTCCCATGACGATTCCAACGTCTTCAACGGTGTGATGCTCGTCGATGTCCAGATCGCCTTTCGCATGAACGGTGAGATCGAAAAAGCCATGCCTCGCCAGCAACTCGAGCATGTGATCGAGAAACCGGATGCCCGTGTCGATCTTGCCCTGTCCGCCGCCGTCAATCGTCCATTCCACTCGAATGTCGGTCTCTTTGGTCGCACGATGCAGAGACGCCTGTCTTGGGGCCGATCCCTCTTTCTTCATGAGAACCTGCTTTGGGCCGATTTGGCATGCGCGTCGAAGCCCTCGATCTGCGCGAGCCGTATGAGATGATCTTTGACTTTGCTCAATTCTTCCTTGGTGTAGTGCACGATGTTGCTGATCTTCGTATAGTCATGAATGGATAGCGCAGAAAAAAACCGCGCCGTCGCTCCCGTCGGAAGCACATGGTTGGGCCCGGCAATGTAATCCGCAACGGAAGGCGGCGTATATCGGCCCAGGAACAAGGCGCCAGCGTGTCGAATGCGCTCGAGATAATCGAACGGCTCGTCGACGGACAGCGTGAGATGCTCAGCGGCGATCTCATTCGCGACATCGATCGCCTCGTCCATACTGGCCACGACGAATGCCACCGAATATTTATCGATCGATTTTGCGGCGATCTTTTCCCGCTGCAAGCCTTTAACCTGACGCCTGACGAGTTCCACGGTCTCCTTGGCAAGCGATGCCGACGTCGTCACCAACCAGACCTGCGCCTCTTCATCATGTTCGGCTTCGCACAGTAGATCGGCGGCCACGTGCGCCGGTTTTGCTGCCTCATCCGCGACGACGAGCAACTCGCTGGGACCCGCGACCATATCGATGCCGACCGTCCCATAGAGTATCCGTTTAGCCGTGGCCACGTAGAGGTTTCCCGGTCCCACAATCTTATCGACCCGATTGATCGTATTCGTGCCGAAGGCAAGGGCACCAATCGCCTGAACGCCGCCCACCCGATAAATTTCCGTGACGCCGGCAATATCCGCCGCGACCAGCAAATGGGCATTGATGCCGCCCTTTTGGGGCGGCGTGCACATCACGATCCGTCGTACGCCGGCGACCTTCGCCGGAATGGCGCTCATCAGCACGGTCGAAGGATACACGGCTTTGCCGCCCGGCACGTAGACGCCTACGGCGTCGAGCGCCGTCACGACCTGGCCCAGCGTCGCAGACCCATCCTGATACATCCAGGTCTTGGTCCGTTGCCGTTCATGAAAGGCCTCGATACGATGGGCCGCAAAGCGGAGAGCATCACCCTCCTCTTTACGGATATGAAAGTACGCATCCTTGATCTCTTCAGCAGTGACTTTCACTTGCTCCGTGGTAAGTGCGACTTTGTCGAATTGCTTGGTAAAGCGCAACACCGCCTTGTCGCCGCCGCGTTCAACGGCTTGGAGGATCGCCCTGACCGGCTTCTCAACGG
>Ga0310810_10001638_pt1 | contig 23663 bp, 29 predicted proteins | sample NCmetagenome_FD_207641 | JGI IMG/M metagenome (GOLD analysis project Ga0310810, IMG submission 207641) | Soil microbial communities from experimental microcosm in Duke University, North Carolina, United States - NC | ecosystem: Engineered > Artificial ecosystem > Soil microcosm > Unclassified ... | reverse complement strand
GGAGTTGGGCGAAGCGGCCTTCAGAGTGGGATTACTGCTACGGCGCCGACGCAGTACCGCTGGGAGGACAACAGGACAACCCCATCACATTCTTCGCGTACGAATGGAAGAACCCCCGGCTCGGGAAAAAGATTACCGGGATAGGCCTGAAGGGGACTACCGGCTTTCGGGGTGCTGCGCAAGGCTTCAGCAGCAGCTACGGACCGCCTATTCCAAAAAATGCGATTATCCTCAAGGCGGTCAGCTTGGTAAAAAAGAGAGATTAAGGGGAGGCGATATCGCTGGTCTGCCCTGAAATATAGGAGACATGATCGGCCTAGCGTCGGCGGATGACCTAGGCCGATCGAACGCCCAAACCGCGGTTATGCCGGTGATATATCTGAAGCCTAACCCCTGGGTTGTAACTGTCCGTCCGGTCGTCGGTGCGCCTTCAAATCACCAGCTTGTAGCTCGCGCTTTGCGTCGTGCCGCGCCGGCACCCGGCTCACTGTGGCCGTGAAAATTCCCATTACATCCAACGAAGTGCAGTGGAGCAAGATCGAGGCATGGCTTCAGAGCGCGGGGAAGCCGAATGAGCAGGCGATGAGGCAGGTTGAGGGAGTTGCTGAGGATGTGACGGCTAATCGGCGCATTGATTGTGTGCTTGCGCCGTTTCCAGACCCTGGAGGCCGTGTTGTAGAAATGTCGGTGTTGGAGATGAACGAAGCGATAGCAGTACGGTTGCGGGTGTACGCACAAGGCCAGCTCTATGCTTCGATCAGGCCGCAACGCACTGCATAGCGGACCACTAGCGCAGTCGAATGGACATTGAGTTTCTGCATCAACCTAAGCCGATGGCACTCTGCGGTCTTGAAGCTGATACCCAGGTTGGCCGCAATTTGTTTCGTGGTCATGCCATTCGCCACACCGACGATCACTTCCTGTTCGCGTTGAGTGAGTATATCGTGTGCGTTGGACTGGAACGGTGTGAGTATCGTCTCGCGGGAGTGCATGGCGATCAGTTGCGCAATTGTTAAACCACTGCGCGTCGTTAGAAGCTTGCGCAATGTGCAATGCATCACCTTCACTGATAGCGCTAGGAAATTGCGCCACTTCAGGCGGTGATCGCGTCAGCGAAACTTTGCACGCCGCCCAATGTCGTCCTGTGTTCAGGCCCAGACGACCATCACATTTGCCACGCCGGGTATTTGCGCTGGAGCACTTTGGCCACAGCAGTGTGTCAACGTGGCACATGACTCTGGGCATTGGCTCACGCAGCTGGTGGCGGCGCGGTAACCGAGTAATCCTCAATGTGGCAGCCTAGGCCGAAACCACGGTGAACAGGTTCCACTCGCTTGACTGTGACGTGGCATTGCAGCCGGAGGAACGGTTCAGCGGAGCCGAAACTCTCTCCAGGAACAAGAATCTCGCATTGCAGGCGCTCGCCTCGTTTGAATCGCTCTTGCGTGATGCAATAGAGTCCTTCGCTGCTGAGATTTTTCGTGACGCTTTCTACCGATGGCCCTTTTTGCCGCAACAGACGCAGCGGCCAATGCAATGGTACCCGCTTGCGTTTGCGGCGATCCCCCGTTGAGGCCATGACGCGACGTTGGCCCAGTCAGTCACGAAAGGCACGAGACGGCTCTATTCTTCGGACTGTCGAGCAGTGCTCTTATGCTACCAGCCAACGCATCCGCCTGGAACGGTTTTTGAAGAAAGGAGCATTCGCAGGGCATAGCAAATTTCTCGGCCCTTCGTGCTGATGATGCGTCGGTCAAAAGGAGAGCACGTATTTCGGGATGGACAAGTTGCAGCCGAGCGAAAAATTCGTAGACACCGTCATGGTCCGGACTTGTTTCCATCATTATTAGGCGAATCGTCCCAGCGTGCTCGCTGCAAACACTCCAAGCTTCGCCGCGGCTACGGGCCTCCAGGACCGCGTAGCCAAAGCAGCGCAGAATCAACGACCGCGCTACGAGAGTTGCTGCATCATTTTCGACAAGAAGAATGGTCTGTATAGGCCCTCCGTCAAATTTTCGGTTGATTTGTGGGCGAGGCGGCGGCCCCTTTAACTGTAAGAAACGGTATGTTTTACCGCCAACCCTGAGGCTCTTCATTCCGATGGTTGCGGCGAACGCGATCAGCGCCACGACTAACCGTACTCGGTCTGATCCTGGCCATTGTCGTTTAGCAAAATTTGAATTTTCGTTTGCAGTTTCAGCAGATGTTCTTTTATCGATGGCTTTATTCTTTTCCCTTCATGTCATGCCGGCCCCAGCTTCTTCACGCGCTCCCTGCAGCTCTCGGAGGAGAGGGGCCAGACAGTTGGGCGCGCGGCGCGACTGGGGCCGACGAGATTATTGTGAATCAGCTTCCCAATGAATGCGGCGTATCTTTCGGCCATTTTTGGCTAGGGCCATTCCCCGAGTAGCCACATTCCGGTGACTGCCACCGCGCACGAGGCCCGCCTCAGCAAGATCGAAGCGCGGCTTCAGAGCGGGGGCAGGAGTCCGAACGAACAGGCAATGAAGGGCAGGCTGAGGGAGTCGCTGCGGATGTGAGCAATGCCTTGGCGTGACGCGGATGTTCACTGTTAACGACGAAGACTCTCTCTAGCAAACCGAACTTCAGCGGATTGGCCGGGACGAAGTGCCGATTACAACTGGGATCGCGTTCCCGTCCAGGGAAGCAGCCACAGGTTCACCTATCTGAATTTCCGGTGTTCTAATGCTCGCTCGACCGTGGGCCTCGTATTTTAACTGCGAAGGGCGGTCTCGTCCAGCCAAGCTCTGATCGACTTTGATCTTCAGTATCGCAATAGGCCCGTTGGGAATCGTCTTGCGATTCATTCCGTAAACGATGCACTTGGCCCCGTTACAAACAAGTGTCTTCCCTGCTTCCTTAACGGCCTTGCCCGCATCGATTCCTATAATATCCAGACCGGGTGGAAGCCCAAATGTCCACTGAAGACCGGCTGGCGCTGAGTGAGCGGGCGCATTCAGAAACAGTTTTAGTTGAACCGCGTTATCGAGGTGGGTTTCCGCAGACGACAGCGTTAGCACAACCGCTTTCCTTGCACCGAGACGCGTGACAAAGAGCAAAACGCAAATCGCTGCGGTTCGGACTGGGGACAATTTCACAACGCCTCCAGCTAATGTATTGCAACAGCACCGGCGATTGGAGCAGTTTGCGCACCACCCAAGCGAGTCGTCGTAAGGAAGGACACACTATCCGGTTCCAAAAGCGCCAACTTCCGCAAATGCCTTGGCTACTCGATTCTTCTCCTTGGCCGAGAGTTAGAACGATGACAAATGCATTCTCGGTGGTCTGTCCATATTGCTCACCGGCGCAGCAGTTCCCTGTGCAATTTTGGAGTGTTGAACACGGCAATCACTTCATACTGCGGCGACTGCGACAGTTCATCAGGAAAATACCTGCTTGTCGTGGTCAGCAAGGTGAGGCATATTCGAGTCACAATGGGCGCGTTGGAACGATTGAACCTGGCACTCAAGATCCTGACGGGCAGACACGTTCCTACCCGATCTGAAATTGAAAGCCTGAAATCCTCGCTCCGTGTGGCCAGGCAGATGTCTGCGAAAGAAATTGCCTCTGCGGTGATCCACCAGGAGTTGAGTCGGCACAGAGAGCTTAAGACGGTTGGTGCTAAGGGACGACGATAGGCAGGGGGGCAGATCCCGCCCGAGGCATGGGGCAAGATCCTGCTTTGGGTCTTTCATGTCGTGAGGGATAGTCTGAGCTGCTTGCCGTTGGAGCACGCCCATCAATAGCGGTTCTGCACAGGCTGAGCGAATTCCAATCCGATTCTGTATCTCCATAATCGCCCCGTAGAGTGTCGGACAAACGCGACTCCGGTCAGCAGTTCATTGGCCTGTATGCGCACTTGGGAGCCAACCGCAATGGGTTTTAGTACTTCGACCAACGCTCCCGATGCACTCATGTTGAGTACGCGCCCACGGATCATCCTTCTGCTGTGGTCGCTCTCGCTTCCATGTGATAGGTCTACCGGGCAGCAAATGGGAATTCGTTCTGAAACCCTGGCTTCACCCGTTCGAATCGGTTTCGCGGCGGCTACGTCTTCGTCTTGTGGGCTTGTCCAGGCAAGACTCATAGAGATTACGGATCAGATGTTCAGCAGTACGATTGACGTAACTCAAGTGTTGCTGACGCCCGGTTTCTGTTCAATCGGGCAAAGTCCCGAACTGTCACTGTCCAGTAACTTCCTGATTCCAACTCGGTGGATCATCGCCCACCATGCCCTCGTGGGCCGCGCCCGGCTGCTCATTCGTGGTCGCCTGCTGATTCGAGGTTTGGTGGTATCAGATCAAGGGTTCCCGTTTCCATCTCCGGCCCCGCCGTCGCCTTTGCCACCCCCGCCGGGGTTGCCCCTTCCGGGGTTCCCGCTGCCATGACCCTTACCGAAGGCGTTGCCAATGGCTTGTTTGTGCTTCGAATCGATGGTGTTGTAGGCGGTGTCTATGTTGAGCCCAATTGAAACGGCTAAGCCGGCGCCGATTAATGCCATCAGCCCGCAGAGGAGCGCGTATTCAATCACGTCCTGTCCGACTTCAGTCTTGAAGAACTTGTTGACAAACACTGTGGCGCTTTACAAGCAATTGTTGGTCCAACGGGCGACCCTCGTGTTCTTAAGCCTTGGCCTGCCGCTGCGCTCCGTGGGCGTGTATTCAAAGCCAAATTCTTCGTATTCCGATCCCAATGAGTTGGAACAATGCCCGTATTTGTTTCTTCGACCGGAAGCAGGTCGCTACACCGCCGCACGCACGGAAAACTTCGACATCTAGCTGGTTGGTTGGCCCGACGCAACAAGAAGATCTTTGGGACGCTTTTCGTTCCGTGGGTTTCAGATCGCAATGGAGAAAACGTGTCTGCCACCGCTCCTTACTGAATCACTGCTGCTTGGAGAACCACTGCGCCGTGCTCCCGCCGCTCTGCTTCCGCCTTGCGCTTCTCGTCGGATGCGCGTTGGCGCGCGGCAATCTCGTCGAGGGCGCGCCGTTTGGCCTCCATCCGCACGTGGGAATAGCGCGAGAGCATGGCGCGTGAGACGTGCCCGGCGATGCTCATGATCACTTCGTCGCCCGCGCCTGACTCCGAGAGTTCCGTGACCAAGGTGTGGCGGTTATCGTGCCACCGCCCGACGACTTTCGCGTTCTTGCGCACCTTCGTCCAGGCTGTCCTTAACGTCGTAACGGGGCGGGTGGGATCATTCGGCTGTCCCTTTCCGGCGGGGAAAACATACCACTCCGGCCGGCACTCACCGAATCGCCGGATGTACCAGGCAGCGTGTGCCTCGAGGGCGACCAGGACCGTATCATTGAGGGGGATCACACGCCCGGTGCCTGCAGTTGTTTTCGATTTGCCCACCGTGAGCGTCTTCTTGTGTACGAGATCGATCTGCTGCCACCGGAGCTCGCGCAGTTCCTTGTCGCGCAGTCCGCAGTTCAGATCCACCACCAGGGCGGGGTACATGTTCTTGCTCCGCAACATCGCAGCTTCCGCGAGCATGCGCGCCTTCTCGTCGGCGGTATAGGCGCGTCCCGGCGATGGCGGGGTCGCGAGTTTCATGGCCTTCTCGCGGCGCAACTTCGCACGGATCAGATCTCCCTGGTCGCCACAGAGCCGCAACAGCAGCAGCACCTCGTCGTTGATGGTCTTCGGGCCGGCCTTCTCCGCTAACCGATTCGTCTGGTAGCGTTTCACGACCCTCGGCGTAATCTCGACGACGAGCTTCCCGCCGAGGTGGTCCGTTACGTGCCCGAGCGCATAGACGGCGAACGTCGCGGATTCGTGTTTCAATTTGTAATCGAGAAGGAATTCACCTGCTGCTTGCTGGATCGTTTTCCGCCGCTGTTCGCGAGCTTCCCCTTCGATGACCTGGCTGTAGCTCTTTTCTAATCGCTCGCGTTGGAGGCGCTCCTCCGCGATGGCCTGTGGCTTGCTGGCGGTGCCGGTGGAACCTCGGTGCCGCCGTCCGTCCAGTTGGAACTCGTAATGATAGAACGTGCCGTTCTTGAAAACGCACATACGGCGAACTTTGCCTCGACCCCATTCGGGTCTAGGGTTGTAGGAACAGTCAAGTCAAGGATTTGCGCAGCCGGCCAGGTCCGCGCTTCGGCTGATGACTTGGCTTGGCGGCGCCACCGCCACCCGGTTGCGATTCCAGAAAGGCAGCAATATCCCCGATCTTGTATCGAATCGTCGTTCCGTTGATGCGCCGGAACGCGCAGCCCATGTTCAATCGTCGTTCGTTCTGCAACACCTTCACGCTGCACCCGCGGATGGCGGCGTATACGCGCTCGTCGACCCACGCCCAGGGGACCGTGGGCACCTGCGTGAGGTCGACAGGCCGGGGAACGCTGCTCATATCGTCAGGCCCTCTGCCCTCGAGCGTCCCGGTGGCCGGCTCCTCAAATGGCGTCACTGGTGTGCTCCTCCGTCTTGCGCTGCGAGTATTCAGCGGGATCGAACTGATCCAGCGGCAGCACCCACCGGCCCTGTTCTTTGAACTTCTGGCCGCGAACGCGAATGCTCTGGCCGCCGAGTGCCCTGAGCATCGACGCGGCCGCCTTGACCGAGAGGATCTGGAGCATCGTCTTGTTGACATACATCTGCAGATCGCTGGCGCAGATGGCGACCTTGCCGTCCAGCACGATCGGCTTGCGCTGATTCTGGACCTGCTGCCCTTCGAGCGTGTCGAGGAAGCCGGTTACCGCCAAGTAGCGCGCCACGTACATGCGCGCCGCGCCTTCCCGCTCGTTCTCCTCGCCGCTCTGTTCAATCACGCAGGCGTCGAGCATGGCCTGCGCCAGTTGGTCCCAATCGGTGCCCTTGAACTTCCGGATGATCTTTCCCGTCGATGCGGCGATCTTCTCCCGCACGGCACGCTGCGACATGAGCTTCCGAACGCTGGTGAACTCGACTTTCTTCTCTTCCAATTCCATGCGGAAGGTCGGCTTCTTGCCGGCGAACTTCACGAGGCGACAGATCCGGACGCCCAGCACCGCGGAGAGGCGTTCGCACAGGAGCGCCTTGGCGGCGACCGGATCGAGGGCGGCATTGTCGTCCGACCCGCCGGCCCCCAGCGCCACAGGCGCACTCTGCGGCGCAGCTAGCTCGGTTCGCTCTGCTTGAGTCATCGTGGTTGTCCCTTCCTCGGCAATTTGTGTTCAATTGCGTTCAAATCCAGCCACACAGCCTCGCCTAATCCCACGGCTGTGGCTTGGGGGTGGGAGTATGAGGGAGGGGGTGTACGAGAAACTGTATGGGTTATAGAGAGAAGACAATTCCGTACAGTTCGAACAGTGCCGTACACTTCCGTATAATTCCATGTAGTTTTCGACATCACCGGATCAACTCCCATTTGCGGTCCGCGGTCTTCCTCACCCGCTGGCCAGCTTGCAAACGCAGCAGCGCCTGCCACACCGCCCCAAACGTAGCTTTTAGGCTCTTGGCGATCGAAGCCGGCTTAGACGGGCCCTCGGCTTCCAGGAAGGCCAAGACCTCCTCCGAGGTCTCGCCCAGTGTTCGCCCCCTAGATGTCTCGCCTTCGAACGTCCAGCCCCATATATCGCCGTCGTGCCAGAGCATTTCGAGTTCGGTCCTCGGAACCATGCGGCCGACTATGGTGAGCTTTGCGTTGTAACCGTTGCGCTTCAGCTCGCAAACCGCATCAGCCGCCGCGGTATTGCCAGTCGTCCCCATGAGGTTTTCGACCGGATCTCCTCCGTTGGCGCCCTTTCGGGTGTGCATCACGATAATTGCGGCGCAGTGGTGATCGAGGGCGATCCGCCTAACGCAGTCGATGACATCGTAGTCGCGTTGGGATATATCGGCCTTCTGCTGTTGATGATCCGCGAGCTTGAACAGGCTGTCCAGGATGACGAGTTCCGCCGGATGCTCGGCGAGCGCTGCCCTGATGAGCTGATCACCACCGGCGAGAAGGGGCTTTTGCAGCTCGTGGAAGGTTCGAAGGTCGCGGCTCGCTTCTGGCATCGAGCCGGCGAGTAGCTTTTTCATTTTATCTTTCGTGATCGCGAGACCGTCTTCTAGCGCCCACAAGTGGCACCTGCCAGGGCTCAGCACGCGCAGCCAGCCCCCAAGAGCTTGGCCGGTGATGAAGCTCAGAGCCACCTGAGCCGCAAGCCAGGACTTGCCTTCCTTCGGCCTTCCGCCGAGAAGCACGAGCCCGCATTTCGGGACCAGTCCCTCGATGGCCATTTCGGGTAACACAATCGAGGCGTCGTTCATCATGTCCTCCAGGTCTACTGATCGAGGTGCCACAATCTGAGGCTTGACACCCGCTGGCTGCGCAATCCCGAGCCATGCCCATGCCGCGTCAATGGCCCGCTTGTCGATCAGCGAGACGAGAGACGGTACACCCCTCACTTTCTGGTTGGCGCCGTGCTTTTCGTACGTCGCCACCACTTCGGCCTTTGACGCGCCAAGGTCGGCAGCCGCACCCCAGAGCCCCAGGTATATCGCGCGGTGAAAACTGGTTGTCTGATCGACGGCCCAGCCAGCTCGCGCAAATGCACCCGCGAGTGCCAGAAACGCTTCGTTGCGTCCGGACTTCTCACCTGGCCAATGGCGCACAAGCACCGCAGCCGCGGCGATGCGAGCCACTGCCGCCTGTAATCGGGGGGCGTCAACGTTCGCGGGGTGTCCATCGCAGCCAGGCTCGAAGCGTATCTGTTCGCCGCTCGGGTGAATTGACGGCGGGACAACAGTCTGAAGCCCGGGCGTGCTGGCATCGCCTTTCCTGCACCTGAGTTCTACGATGGTCTGCTTGTTCACCGGATCCTGGAGTCGCTTCGATCTCACCGGCGGATCGCAGCGATAGAAGCGATGGCTCGCTGGCGCGGACTTGCGGCCGAACACCATGGCGGTCTCGGGCAGGAACTCCCCCGAAACGGTGATGGCCTCAGGGCAGTCCAGGTCTACATCGGCCAACCCGTACTCGTCGCCCAGGATGATGCCAATGTTCGACGGCGCACCATTGAAGTATCTAGGCAGCTCGGCGGCCGTGAGACGAAGCGCCGGCCAATTATCCAGTTTGGGTGCCTTCTCGCGCGAGGGGATCGGGATAGGATGCAAGCCGCGGCCGATGTAGAAACCTGCGGCTTCGAGTGCTGTCAAATCCGCCTCCACGCAAGCTCCAGCAGCCCGCGAAAGATGCGCCGCGTCAGGCGAAGGTAGATCGGCATTGGCCTGCCCGGCTCGTAGCAGCGACCAGAGACGCTCTCCCAGAGTTCCTCAAAGTCCAAATTCGGGAGCTTCATTCGTTCAGCGCCTGCCCGCCGCGGGAGTTGGCTTCGATGTAGGCCGCTAGGTCTTCCGGCCGGAAGCGAACGAGCGGCCCGATTTTGACGAACCGCGGACCCGTGCCGTCCTGGACCATTTGGTGGATTTTGTGGACGCTCACGCCCAGGTAACGGGCGGCGTATCGTTTGTCTTTCAAGTAAGGGGGTTCGCTCTGCTCATTCCGCATGGGAAAGAGCATACGGCCTTACGCTGGGCGTAAATCAACGCGTAATGCGTAAGAAAATGCGTAAGTTTTTCCGGTGAGACTAGCGACGACGCAGCGCTGCTAGGAATTGTTCGCGGGTCATGGCGAGCACCCGGTTATAGTTCGTTGCGGCAAGCCGCGTGCCCTTGCCGGCCTGAAGGTTCTGCCTGGTCTTTGGAGTTCTATATCCCAGGACGGAATCGATGTCTGATCTGGTGATGCGGTACTCGGCGGTGGAAACCTTGTCGATGAACCCATCAAAGCGTTCGGTCCAATTGGCTGTGCTCGACTCAGTCTTTGGCTTGCTGGCTTGCTCGAACGCCGGCGGCTGCGATGATCGCATTATCTGCTGAGCCTTCCACTTTGAGCGCGGGCCGACGAACGCCCTGCGAGTTTGATCGGCAACTCGAGGTATTAACCAATAATTTCCATATGGTATCCACGCCGAACTCGGGCGCGGTGCGTCTAACGGTAAAAATGGGCGCGGTAGCGCGGATGTCGTGTCCCAGTAGCCGATCAGAGACCATATCCACTGATGCTCGATTGCGGCATCGGAAGCTAGTTGGGGAATGTGCTCATTAAGAATGTGATCGTCGAGCGGAACCCCTTGGTTGAAAAATTCCTCCGCAAACACATCGTAGGCGTGGCAGTAAAATGAGCGCGCCCAATTGAACCGGGAATGCGGATTACCGGCATTTGGTACGGGCCGATGCCAGCGTGAATTCAGCAGTAAGAGATTCGCTTCAATGCGCCGCTGCGACTCAGCAGAAAATCGCTCAAATATTTCGCGATGCGGTCTGGTCTTCGGTACTTCGTCCATCGCTCCCCGTTAGCACGATTCCCCTTTTCTCACGGAAGAGAGAGCGCCGCCAGCGGAAAGGGGTTCCCGCTTGTCGCCCTGCAGGAGCTAGGCGGCTACGGAAAACATAACATGCTCCGATTGTTTTTTCCAGAACTGTCGAGGAATTTGTAGGGACGCCAGCCTTACTGACGCTAAGCATGCCTCGCACCTAATCTGACGCAAGCGATGAATCCGTTGCTATTTATCTGAAAACACGAGCGTTGCGAGGAAGGAGGACGGCCTGAAGGGATTATGGGAGTCCGCTCCTACTAACGTATATAAAGAGCTGCGTGCTGTGAACCTCATGATCGGGCGACCGCAATAAATGGCCATGTACGGCTCCATTTGACCATCGTTGCCGGTCGAATCGTGAGTTTCTTCGAATCGCTCGTGACCGGCGGTCATTTTGAGCGCGTGATCTGAAGTGGCTATGGGTGCAGTGAAGCCCGAGAGGTGCCTCGGTGATATATGAGACCGCGAAGCGGATAACCGTAGGCGCAGGTTCCTCAAGACTCCATCGATTTGGGTATTGTTGGATGGTGATTAAGCCCAACTGAGAAGTTGCTAGAGTGAGAAGCGATATGTCGTCCAGGACGATTGCGAACTTGATCCAGCAACTGACCGAAGATCCCTGGAGGATACACGCCGGCTTCAGCCCCGAGGTGCAGTCCGCGCTTGAACTTGTCCTGGACCCATCCACGCCGGACGCCGTGGTTGTGCAGACCCTCGCTGACTGGCTGTCGAAGTACCAACCCTGTCTCTTTGGTCGCATCGCGGCCAAGAAGGGATTACTGAGCTACTGTGTGATCAGCGAGGGCGAATTGGCCGATTCCGACGAGGTCGTCGCACGGAAGATTCAGAATGCTCGCCGCGAGTGGATCCGTCTCGGATTCGAGGGCAAAGCGAGCGGATTCATCATCGTCCTCCGGTCGCGCGCACTTGCCACGGCCGTCCCGGATGCCATCGTCAAGGCCATTGCTCAGCGCGTGAGCTTCCTCTATCTCAAAGAGGAGGTGTCGACCGACCGGATCTACGTCGACCAAATCTACTTGGAGCAGCCCGGTAGTGGACGTACGACCTGGGAATGGGTGACCGGCGTGAATTACTTTTCCTCCCAAGGCGACAAGCGCTGGTGGCAGGATCACCGAATCCCGGCCGGCATGGCCTTTTCAGTTAATTCAGTCGGTCACATGGTCAAGTCCGGAAGGCTCGCGCGCGCGATGCGGGATCTTGAGGAGGTCATGGAGACAGCCCAAGGTGACATTATGAACCCGGTCGTCGACTCTCTGGAAAAGGCGCTCGAACTGGCCATGCGAACAATCGCTCTCGCGTCGGACGGCCCTTCCGGAAAGGCAACGGCCCTCGTGTCACGTCCATCGGCCACTGGTCTTCCAAGGTGTCCGGTGACGCTGCCATCAGCCTTTGCGGACAAAGACTACTGTGGGTATCAGGGGTGGTATCACACCGACTACACGCTCCCAGCGGAGTATTTCACTCCAGACGTGGAACGTCCGGCACCCATCCGGACGCACGAGTTGGACTTTACGTACCTATTCGATCAGTCGCTTGATAATCCAGATTTCGATCGAATGGGCCGCGGCAGGATGATTCGCGATCCCGCCGCCACGACCGACCCCGAGCTACCCGCGGCGTACAAGTGGCACAAACGCCTTCGCGGCGAAGCCAGCGAGGTTGAGATGGATCACGTACCAAGGTTGCGCGAGGCGTTAGGCAATTACTGAGCACCTGTAGCGCACAGCCAGCAGCTCAGCGAGGTCGATCGTTCGGGCACGCGACGTGGCCGGTTTAACCAGCGCTAGGCACTGCAGGTTTCTCTCGGTGCTCGTGGTATCCAACAGGAAGTCGATTGGGTCTAGGTCCTCCGCCTCGATCCTCACGATGCCTAGATAGCGAGAGAACGGTACGGATGTGCAGAGGCGCGCGACAAGCGATTCGGACGCCCTGTTTTCCCTTAGTATCAACGATTCGACGTACGAGTGAGACTTGGCAATCCAGCAATCCCACGATGTAACCGTTCCTGGCGCGCCTAGCAATGACTGCCGATGTGCGTGTATTTCCGTAACCAATCTGATCGCCGCTCTTCGAAGCTCACCAAACGACAAACGGATTTTCGGATGCAGCGGGATCAGGATATGGGTTAGCACCCACGTTTCAACAGACGAAGAGTTCCTGAGCTTGATCTGCAGATGCAGGCGGTCCTTCCTCCGTCGAATATCGGCTTTGAGGTAAGGGCCGTACCTGTCATCGTGGATGTAGATTGCGGCTAAATCGCCAGCGCGGTCGTCCATCAATGGATCGACGAGACGTCCGACGTGGGACTTGCTCACTTTCATGCCAGCGACCGCAACCGCATGCGCTCGATCGCCCTGCTCGATTATCAGAACCGGAGAGATGCCGGACAAGACTGCCGAATACAATAGAGCACGCGATACATCGAACGTGTCAGCCCGATACAGATTTGGTGCGTAGCCCAGGGAGTGAACGGCTTGGCACATTTGATCCAGCGAGAGTCCCTCGGAAGGCATGGGACGACCAAAGGGGAGGGTGAATTGGGAAGCCCGCATTGTGATCTGCGCTGGCGTTGCAGCTGCGCCTTCTTCGAGTTCACGCGCCTTCTGCAGAGCAGACCATAGCGCTGTTGTTGCACACGCACTTACCCCAAGGTCCTGCTGTTGAAACGCGAGGCCTCTGATTGATAGGGGAACACCGAGGAGATGCGCCCTGCAGTCGCAGGCGCAAGCAAAATTTCGGAGGAACCCTTTATCGGCCTCGGCTGCAAAGCACCGGAGGATCGTCCGGCCGACAGGACAGCCGGGAAGTGGTTTGATCACACTGAATCCGAGGTAGAAGTTCTTCGAGAACTCGGCACTCTCGGCTCGAAAATTCTCAGTTGTGACCGCGCTGCGGAGGCGCTTCAATTCGCGCCTCAAGACCGCAGGTTGACACGAGAAAAAGTGGACCCGTCGGCAGGCGTTGGGGTACGGCTGGAGGCTCTTCGAATAAAAGACGCTGTGGTCCTCCATATGATCGCGATCGATATAGTGAGCCTCAACGACCAGCGACTGACACCCCAGGTCACGTACATAGCCCTCTACGTATTGGAGCTGTCGGTGAGCCTCATCCTTGCTGGTGAAGGCCGGCACGTTCAAAGCGAGAACGTCTGGCAGTGAACGATTTCCGAAGCTGACGAATGAAACCTTTTGTCGCGGTTGCGCCAACGCCGTGCTACGACACGCCCGGTCAACCTTTCGTGTTGATACGGATCGCGAAGTCCTTTTCGGTGAGATGTTCTGAAGAACGCACGGCCTCGACGAGTGGCTTCGTCCGGCTTTCCCACCGAGCAAGCGCCCGGTTCAAGCGTTCCTGGACTTTGGGGTCAGCTAATCGCTCCGTCGCGGCAGCGGCGGAGATGTGCCTTCGGACAGTCTTCTTGCGTGTCATGAAGTCTTCCTTTGGTCCAGAGTCGAAAACGTCCATGATCCCACAGCGGGCAGGGGAATCGCCACGAATGTAGTTCCCTAGGTGATTTCCCATTTTCGCCGCAACTCGATGATCGAAGCACCACGGATCTTCCAGCGTTGCTTCGGTCCAACTTTCTTGGCCTCGACTTCCTCGCGCTTGCAGTACTCCTTGAGTGTGGCCTCAGTTACCTCTCCTGCGAAGAATTCTGCGGCCTCTCTTGCAGTATACCAATCCTTTGGTTTGAGTGGTTTGGCCATTCATCCTGATGGTATATGAGGTTAGATACGTTTGTCTATGGGAATCCATCGGAATCTACAGGTCTGTGTTCCTACTATTTTGGGTCTGCCCTGTACCGCCCAAATTGCGCGAATGGAACCTAGGTCTGCGCGATTATCTTCGGCGGATCGCGTCTGACCGGAACCCAGATTTCTGAAACCCGCACATGGCGAGGAGTTTTTTTGGGCGCGGGGTTGCCCAGGAGCGCTAAACGGCTGCGGACCCCGCTGAGCCCGGTGTTTTTCGGATTAGCGAGCAATTGCTTGGGATCTTCTTCGCCGGGGCCGGGTGTTTTTCTTCCGGACGTCCCAGCAAGGCTCATGTCGCAACCAATAGTGGGATTCCCGAGCGCCTGGTTGGCCGCGTCCAGGTTCGCCTGCAAGTGTTGAATCGTCAGAGCCATGTCAACCTCGCTTAAACCAATCACGCCGTGGTATCCACCTTTCCTCGTGCTCAGAGGGGGCAGGAGCGTGCCCCTCGGATTGAGTCGGCTCGGATTGCTTGGGCCGCGAGCGCGTCATCTGCGCAAAGCGATCGCAGTGGGCGGTCAGCTTCAAACCGCTTGCGTAGAGCGCGTGTAGTGCCGCGTAAGCGTACACTCGGCAGTCCAGCGCCTCGTTCCGCGCCGCGGGAGGTTTTCGCCATTCCTGCCTGGGATAGCCATGGTGATATCGCGTATACTTCTTCTCGGCCGTGAGTTGATCGAAATATTCCTGGTCGCGGCCAATCGGGAAGTGGCAATATCCCGGCCCGGCCTCCCTGATCTTCAGCCGGTCATAAAGCGCCGTCTTTCCGGCATCCACACCGACCATGAAGAACGGAGTCTGGTGTTTCCGGCTCGGCGTTCGTGGCCAGATAGGAGACTCGCCCGCGCGTCCCTTCACCGCGTACACGCGGCGCGCATAACGGTCGCGCGTGAACCGCAGCACGGTTGCATCCTTGAATCCGCAATCGATGCACGCCGCAACGATCCGTATTGGGTGACCGGAGTCGTGCAGATACTCGGCCAGGAGCAATCCTTCCAGCTGATCCCAAACTTCGTTACGCATGACGTCACCGGGGATTACATGATGCGCGATCGACCAGGACTCCTCGTCGCGCCCCCAGCCGACGATCTCCACTTCGAGGCGGTCGGCCTGCACGTCCACTCCCGCGGTGATGAGCGCGACACCCTCCGGCGCCTCCGATGCAAACGGCTCGCAGCGATTCCACAACGCCCGCGCATCCGTCGGCACTTCGTGGTTCTCTTCCCACAACTCCGCCAGTACGGTATTGATGAAAGCCTTGAGCGTCTCTGGCGACTTCTTTGCCGCGATGAACTCGGTGGCGATCGAACCCCATGCGCGCTTCAGTGAAACCAACTGCGAGATGCGAAAGCCCGGAATCAATGAGGTTGGGTTTAGTGCGCGATACTCGCCGCGTTCCACCATCCACGCTTTCTGGTGGGCTGGAATCAACTCGCGGCACCCGGCGCAGCGGTACATCGTATCTTCGGGCTTCCCCTCGGGCCACACCAGGCCAGGCCCCGTTCCGTCGCCGAGCACGAGCACCTGGTAGTAGCCGCACTTGGGACAGGGCACGAAGTAATCACGCTGGTCGCTTTCAAGCCACGCCAACTCGATCCGGCTGATGCCCTTGATCGTCGGCGTGGACGCCATGACGATCTTCCTGTTGTGCTGGAACTCCGCCGTGCGTTGAACGGCAAGCGATACCGGATCGCCCTCCGTGCCGGCGCTCGCCGGGTACCGGTCCACCTCATCCAGGAGCACATAGCGGATCGGCCGCATGGCCAGACCGGACGGCGAAATCGCCCCTGTAATACTGATGTGCCCCGCACCATTGACGAACACTTTGTGTAGCGTCGTGTTGTTGGAGTCGCGCGACTTGACGGGCGCGATCTTCCCGCGCAAGGCCGGCGTGCTGCGGAACATGGGCGCCACGCGGTCCTTCGAGAGAGCCTTGGCATCCTCGGTGCGCGGCTCCACCACCAGCACCGGCCCCGGATCGACATCGGCGATGAAGCCGAGGAAGTTTAGCAGAACCTCGGTCTTCATCATCTGCGCTGCCGACAGCAACACCACTTGCCGGCACGGGTGGCTAGGGCTGAGAACGTCCATGGGCTCGCGCTGGTACTGCCGCGTGCGCCACTGGCCCCGCTCGGCCGCCGCGCCACCCGTCAGGACGCGGTTCTCGTCGGCCCACTGCGAGACCAGGATGTCTGGCGGCGGCAGCATCGCCCTAGCGCCAACTTCGTGGATGGAGAACGGCTGCATTTAAAGCCCCGCGTCCGCGATCGCCTTACTCACCTTCTGCAGCACCGCTGAGACCTCGGCGGCCAGCATGCGATGAATCGCCCTCTCGTCATCCACTGCCGCGAGCATCGGCGCGAGGCGATCCGGCATGGCCATCAGTCCGTCTTTGACGATCGAAGAAAACCCCGCGGCATACTCGGAGGCTCGCACCGCCTGGATCAGCTTGCCAGCGCGTTCCTCATATTCCAGTTGGGCGGTCCGCGCCGCGAAGCTCTCTTTGACCGCCCGCGCCCGCAGGTATGCACTGACCGGATCACCCGATCCAGGCACGGACTCATGCACCGGCGGAATCCGATCGGGCGAGGCGGTGCTCGGCTTGTGAATCGTCTGGCCGGCGAACGTGTTCTTCGCCCACTCCTGGTTGGCACGCTCCGGCTCGATGGTCCCATCCGGGAGCGTCGTGATCCGCTTGCTGGAGATCGCCTTCTGGACGGCGGTCAGACTGCACCCGCGCATCCGCGCGTATGCCCTTAAGGAGACGCCCGTCATGCTTTTCCTGCAGATTTCGCTTGCTTCCCTGGTGAAACAGAGTGATGAATCGTCGTGCGCGGAGACGCGCAAGCCACTGACCGGAAAGGATTAAGACCCATGAAGAATAACGAATCCACTGACAGCACCCAAGCCGCCGCCGTTGCGGAACAGGGCGCGCACGTCGCGCGGGAGTTGGCCTCCTCGAAGAAGGGCGCCAGCCAGAAGAAGGGCGCGCCCAAGGGCCAGAAAACCGCCAAGGGTGCCAAAACCAAGGCCGGCAAAAAGGCCGCCAAGCCCGCCCGCACGAAGGAAGCCAGCGCGCCGCGCGCGGAGAGCAAGGGCGCGAAGATCATCGACATGATCGGACGGGCCAAGGGCGCGACCCTTGCCGAGATCATGAAGGCCACCGACTGGCAGGCCCACAGCGTCCGGGGTTTCATCTCCACTGCCGCCAAGAAGCACCGCATCAAGATCGAGTCCTCAAAGAACGATGCGGGCGACCGCGTCTACAAGATCGCCAAGTAGAGACGTTCCCACCTGCCAAGCCGCCGCCGGGTTCAACGATCCGGCGGCGGTTCTGCTTCTGCTCCTTCAAGAATCCGCAGCTCCGCCGACCAGTCTGATAGCGCCAGGCAAAGGCCCTCGACGTCCGGATGCCCGGCGAGCAGCAGCGCTTCGATGGCCGCGATCTCGGCGCGGCAGCGCACAATCTCATGCTCTTGGCTCACACCGCCACTGAGCTTCTCGCTCTGGCGACCGCCTGGTAGCTTTTCCCGTCGGACTCAAGCTTTCCTTCTTTCCCGGTGAACTCCTGCCAGCGCCGGATGATCACATCGCAGTACTTCGGCTCCAACTCAATGAGCCGCGCCTGGCGGCCTGACTTCTCGCACGCGATCAGCGTTGTTCCGGAACCGCCGAAGACGTCGAGAATCGTGTCGCGCGACTTGCTGCTGTTCCGGACCGCCCGCTCGACCAACTCCACCGGCTTCATGGTCGGGTGCTCCAGATTCGCCATAGGCCGCTTGATGAACCACACGTCGCCCTGGTTCCGGTCACCGCACCAGAAGTGATCCGTTCCGTTGCGCCAACCATAGAGGATCGGCTCGTACATCCGCTGATAGTCCGACCGGCCCAACGTGAAATGGTGCTTGGCCCAGATCACGAACGTGGACCAGTGGCCTCCGGCCTCGGTGAACGCCCGGAAGAGCGTGTGCAATTCCGACGAGGACATGCAGATGTAGATGGCTCCCTTGGTAACGGCCAGCATATTGGCCGAGGACTCCCGCAGGAATTCATAGAACTTCTCGCCGAGCGCGTCATTGCCGATCGTGAGCTTCTTGGCGGTCTTGCCTTCGTAGGCGACGTTGTATGGCGGGTCCGTAAAAACCATGTCGGCCAGCCCGCCTCCGAGAACCTTTTCCACGTCGGCCATCTGCGTCGCGTCGCCGCACAGCAGACGATGATCGCCCAACATCCACACATCGCCGGGCACGGTAACCGCACGCTCCGGCTCGTCCGGAACGGCATCTTCATCAGTCAGCCCAGCGTACGTGTCCTCCGGATCGCGCAGCAGGTTTTCCATTTCCTCGTCCGTGAATCCAATCACGTCGAGGTTGAAACCGTCTTCTTGGAGCGATGCCAGTTCGACCCGCAACATCTCCTCATCCCACCCGGCATCCAATGCGAGCCTGTTATCCGCCAGGACCAGCGCGCGCCGCTGCGCTTCTGTCAGGTGATCCAGGACGATAACCGGGACCTCGGTCATCTTCAGCTTCCGAGCCGCCGCCAATCTCGCGTGGCCCGCGATGATCACTCCGTCCGCAGCCACCAGGAGCGGATTGGTCCACCCAAACTCCCGGATCGATGCTGCAACCTGCGCCACCTGCTCGTCGCTGTGGGTGCGCGCGTTGCGTATATAGGGCAGCAGCCGGTCGATTGTCCAGATCTGGACCTGCAAGTGGGACAGTCCGATCATGATGCCTTCCGCTTCGAACCGTAGTTCGGCCGCACACCGTCATGCTGAATCCGGCGTCCGTCTTTGTGCTTGGGGTTCTCCAACTGGTCCTCCGGCACGCCGCGATCCAGGGCGACTTCTGAAAGCGACTGGCCCGTGTCGGCCAGCACCGGCTCCTCGCCCGTCAGTTCCTTCATCCTGCCCAGGATCACATCGCAGTATGCCGGCGAGATCTCGCAGCCGTGCCCGTTACGCCCAAGCACATGCGCGGCGGCCATCGTGCTCCCGCTTCCGAGGAAGGGATCGTACACGATGTCGCCGGCATCGGAGAACGCCTTGACGAAAAACTCAACCAGCGCCCGCGGGAACGGTGCGGAGTGCGATCCTTGGCTGCTCTCCGTCTTGACTTCGATCACATTGCTTGGGCGCGCGATGCCGGTGAAGCGGCCATCGTTGTCGTCGGCGCCAGGCTGGCCCGCCGCGCAGCCGCGCGCTCCGGTACCGAGCAGACCGCTCCCCGAAGTCGATTTCGGATTGCTCGGCGAGTAATCGAAACAGTCCTCCGAGACATGGCCGACCGCCGTCGGCCGGAACTTGATCTCGGGCTGGCGGCAGAAGTGGAAGACCGGCTCCCAAGCGTTCTTGAACCTGTTTCCCCAGCCACCCGGAACGCCATTGTCAGTCTTGCGCCAGCAGAACTCGTCCACGAACCGCCATCCCCACAGGCGCCGGTGCGCGAGCACGAGATCCTTCACGTACAGGTTTCGCTCGCCATCGTCCGCGTGCTCCTTGATGTTCAGGAAGTAAGAGCCATCGTCGGCGAGGATCGTCGCGATATTCGCCGCCACCAGCGCATACCAACCGACGTATTCCTCAGGCGGGACGGGCTCGAATCCGCTCGACGGATCGTACTCGCGCTGCGTAGCATAGGGTGGCGATGTGATGACGATGTTCGCGCGGACGCCCTCGAGCACCTGTGCCACTGCGCGAGAGTCGCGGCAGTCTCCACAGATCAGCCGGTGGCGTCCGATCGCCCACACGTCGCCCGTGCGCGACACCGGGCTGATGGGTGCTTCCGGAATCTCGTCTTCCGCTGCTGTGTCTGCCTCACCAGGGACGGCCGCCAGCAGGACGCGAAGTTCCTCGTCGGAAAACCCGACAGCATCCAGGTCGAAGCCATCCTCCTGGAGCGAAGCGACCTCCGCGCGCAGCATCTCCTCATGCCATCCCGCGTTGAGGGCCAGCTTGTTATCCGCGATCACGAGGGCCCGGCGCTGCATCTCCGACAGGTGCCCGAGCACAATCACCGGCACCTCGGCCATACCAAGGCGGCGTGCCGCGAGCACCCGTGCGTGCCCGGCGATGATCACGTCGTCGGGGCCGACCAGCACAGGGTTGGTCCAGCCAAACTCGCGGATGGAGGCCGCCACCTGGGCGATCTGCTCGTCGGAATGGACCCGGGAGTTGCGGACACACGGCAACAACTGCTCGACGCGCCGGAGCTCGATCTGCGTGGGAAGATGCATCAACTGGTGACAACCGACAACCGGGAGTGACAACCTGGATAAACCGCTCTAACTAGGCAAACTGCGCAATATTTCAACCCGCAGGCGCAGATTCGCCACACAGTACCTTTTGATTTGGTGGCTCATCGTTTCCGTTCTGTCAGCTATTCGCGGCGCTTCTCGAAGCCCGCGAACTCGCACGGGGGACGCCACGGTTTCGCGCCCGGGTGCCCCGTGTTGCGCCGTCCGGCTCCGGGTTGGCCGGTTGGTCCAGGCTTGCTCCGGCGCTCCTGGCCGCCACGGAACGCGCCACGCCTGCAGGCGATGTACCGAGCACCTATTTCTCGTCGAGCTTTTCAGGGGGCCATGCAGTCCTTGACTACTTGCAGGAAGACGCCGCGCGTGGTCACCGGCATGCCGTCGTCGTCCCGTCCATCTACTCGGCGAAGCTTCCAGCAGCGGTTGCCGTCGCCGAGGTTTTGAAGAAAGCTGCACCGGGTACCGGTTCGTGCCCGAGTCCCCACCGGGCTGCCGCCCTGCTGCTGGCGTAACCAGATCGCTTTCAAATGGCCCTTCCGGCCGTAGGTAGGTTTCACATGACCGCCTGCGATGAGTCGCTTGGCAGCCTCGAGCGAGCGTAAGCCTAGCGAGGCGCCGTCGGCCGCATAGAGCGGTACCTGTTTGCGATTGGAAGACACGGGGAGTGTTGGAACCGGAGGGAAAGGGATTAACGAGCGTCCCGTCGCTCGATCAGCACAGAAGCGACACAAACTGCGTGTCTATTCTGATTCTCTCAAACACAGAATGGACGATCAATGCTTTTGTTCGAGAATCGCCTTTGCTTTCTGTTGGTTGAGCACTCGACGCAACGCCAAAACATCACGCGATGGCTACCATGAATACCATGGCTACCAAACGTTCCCGAATCACGTCCGATTGGGAGGCTCTCTTCTATAGGAAGGGGAATTCTTCTTCCTGGCAGACAACAAGACCAATGATGGCTACCATGGGTGTCACGGTCCTCGATCCCGCTGAGACCGAACTGGTGCCGGATACTTCGTCACAGTTCCGCAACAGCCGCCTTAACCTCGAAAGCCTGATGCGCCAGTCAATGACCTCTGTATCCGCCGCCTCGCCACCGGCATCGGGGCGAAAATCGGGTGTCACAGCTTCAGCGCGACCGGCATCACGGAGTATTTGCGAAACGGTGGCAAACTCGAAGTCGCGCAGATGGCCAACCACGAGGGCGCCCGGACCACCGGTCTCTACGACAGGCGCAACGATCAGGTTTCGCTCGATGAGGTCGAGAGGATTTTGATTTGACGATACTGATGATAGTTTGATTTGGTACCCAGATGAGAACGGACCGCTACGATATCCTCGCTCAGCGTGGTCAAGATTGGGCGCGGCTAGTCGCGAATCTCAGGCAGATCGAAGCCGCCATCGCTTCGATTCCATTCGAACCATTCTTTGAGCCTCTCGCGCAACTGGTTAGCCATGACCTCGATAGCCCAGCGCCACTTGCCGCGATTACGGCCTCACACCTCGACGCATGGACAAGACACGTTGCCTACGGAACAATTGTGAGGCTCGGCAGCTTGACCGGCCCGTGTCTTGACCTCCTCGGAGAAAATCAGCTGATCGCTGCTGGGCTCGTTGAACGCTCGATCCTCGAACACGCCGCGCGAGCAGCGTATTCACTTGAGGCGCTCACGGGCGCTTACAAAAGCAAGTCGTGGGACAAGATACGCGAATTGATCCCCAAGGTGCTTTTTGGAACCTGTCTGACCAACCCCGTCGGTACGATATTTGACGAGTTTGCTGAAGTCACGGCTCAGCGACCCACCAAACCCTCGAAACTTATCGACTCGCTTGAATCTTTCGCGGGCACCTCTGAGACCTCAGGCAAATCTTTCTTTGGCGGCCTGTACTCGTTCCTCTGCGACCTGACCCACGCTTCACAGAGGGCGAATAGTGCATTCTGCGAAGTTTTGGCCGATACCGGAGGCGGATGGTTGCTGAAGTACAAGAAAAGCGAAGAGGAAAACGACGAGGCATTATTGGGTGCACTCCGAGCGACGATGCGGTGCCTACAGGCTGGATATGGGGCATCTGCGCTCCTTCTTCGATGGAGCTTTGACGACGGAATGCCCAATCTTGTCGCAAGTGCGCCAGGCGAAAAGGACATGGCACGGATTGGGAAAGAGATCCTCGATCCGCAGCTCGTGTTCTGGCAGTGACCATTCAACCTGCTGGGCCAACGTCTACTTGAAGACGATGCCTAATCGCTCCACGATGAGCCGCCGGAGGACGAAGACCTGTATGTTATTCGGGGCATCATCTCTGGAAAGCAAAACTTGCCTGCAGTTGTCACTCGTCTTCCTCGGAACGGCTTTACTAAGCCGCCTGACGCCTCCCCATTTACTGCGCCATATCTGAGACCTCCATTGGTCGAACTCATATCTTATAGACCGATAGCATACAGCCGCCCACGCCAGCCGGGTTAATTCGAAAGGAATTGTGATAGTATGCGGCTGATTCGATGACTGCTGAGGCATCTTCCAAACCACCTACCGCCGCAAAGCCCATCACTGTCGGCGAATACCTGAATTACGTCATACCAGGACTTAAGGACGAACTGCCTCCAAAGTGGCCTCCCGACGTATTCGGCGTAGCTGCCGCGATTCTGCATAAATCGGGAAGTTACAGTCACGCGGTCTGTCACCCATGGCCCCCCGCACAGAATTGGACGAAAAGTGTGCGCAGCCTTGGAAAGGCATGGCGCACGACGTCGAATTCCGGCTCGCAAATACCAACAACGGTTAAGACACTCTGGAAAAGACTCCTGCGCAAGCGGGGAACCGCTCTTCAAGAAATTTCGCATGATGTTGAGCTTTGCCGAATCCTACTTGAACTTAGTGCTATTGCGGATGAGGCTTGCGTTGGGATCGGGCTCTGGTCGGAGGAAGACTTTCTGATTCAAGCGCATGAACGCCTCTTACAGGTATCAACGCTTTGTCACAGCATTCATCCCTCTCGACTGCGAGTGCTTCCGAAGCTGCACACGCCTCAGAGCGGTCTCACTATTCGTTCCTTTTCCCATAATCTTGCGTTGTGCCTGACCGGCGATATCACACCGCATTGGTATATCGTTCCGGCACACAGTTCCGAGCCACACAGCTTGAACTTGTTATTGATTCCTTGGCCGCCCTTCATCAACCCGTCTCAATTTCGGCATTGTAAGAGCATGCTAACCAATATGCCGGATGAGTACGGCTTTTTTACTTGTGATCCTTCG
>Ga0310810_10001636_pt1 | contig 23670 bp, 18 predicted proteins | sample NCmetagenome_FD_207641 | JGI IMG/M metagenome (GOLD analysis project Ga0310810, IMG submission 207641) | Soil microbial communities from experimental microcosm in Duke University, North Carolina, United States - NC | ecosystem: Engineered > Artificial ecosystem > Soil microcosm > Unclassified ... | reverse complement strand
AAACAGAAAATCGGATCGGTTATAGAACCGCTCAGCAACCTTCTCCATGACCGCAGACGCCTTGATCGTGTGTTCGATGGTTTGTGGCATCTGGAGAAGTTCGGCAATGTGATTACGGATCTGCGCCGAGGTGAGTGTGCCGCGAACCTGCGCCATGTACAGGGCGAGAAGCTGCAGCGCCACGAGCTGCGACGTGAACGCCTTGGTGGAGGCCACCCCGATTTCGGGACCGGCATGCGTATAGACAGTGCCCTCCGCCTCCCGTGTCGCCATGCTGCCGACGACATTGCAGATCGCGATGCTATGAGCGCCCTTCCGCCTGGCCTCACGAAGCGCCGCAAGCGTGTCCGCCGTTTCGCCTGACTGCGTGATGACAACGGCCAGCTCGTTCGACGCGACGATGGGATTGCGGTAGCGATATTCGGACCCGTAGTCGACTTCGACCGGAATCTGTGCGAGCGCCTCGATGAGGTACTTCCCGACCAGACCCGCATGCCACGACGTGCCGCAGGCGATGATGCTGACCTTCTGGAGTGCACGGATCGTCGCGTCGGAGATGTTCAGATCCTCGAGAAAGATCTGGCCGCGATCCAGCGACACCCGTCCGAGGATGGTGTCGCGCGCGGCGGTCGGCTGCTCATAGATTTCTTTGAGCATGAAGTGCTTGTGGCCGCCCTTCTCCGCCGCGATCGGGTCCCACAGCACGCGCTGGGTCGTCTTCGAGACCGCGCGCCCCTGATAATCGGTGAACTGGACACCCGAGCGGGTGATCACCGCCATCTCCTCGTCGCCAAGAAACACGACGTCCCGTGTGTGGGCAAGAATCGCCGGAATATCCGACGCGACGAAGAACTCGTCTTTGCCCAACCCGACGACAATCGGCGGCCCGTTGCGAACGGCGACAATCTTCTCGGGGTCTTCAACCGAGACGAGCACAATCGCGAACATGCCGCGCATGTAAGTCAGCGCCCGACGCACCGCATTCTCCAGACCGTCATCTCGCATCTCGCGCTCGACCAGGTGCGCGACGATTTCGGTGTCGGTTTCGGTGTTGAACTCGTGGCCCTGCGACTGAAGCTCTTTTTTCAGCTCGAGGTAGTTCTCGATGATGCCGTTGTGGACAACGACGATGCGTCCGGTGCAGTCCCGGTGCGGGTGGGCGTTTTCCTCGGTCGGACGGCCATGTGTCGCCCATCGCGTGTGACCGACGCCGTAAAGTCCTTCGACGGGTTCCACGCGAATCGCCTGCTCGAGGTTCGCGAGCTTGCCCGCAGACCGCCGGAGGGCGATCCCTTCAGGACTGACAACCGCCACGCCGGCTGAATCGTAGCCCCGATATTCCATGCGACGCAGCCCTTCCAGCAGGACCGGGACAACAGGTTTCGAACCGATGTAGCCGATGATTCCGCACATGACCTAATCCTTGGGTTGTGTTTTCTTCCGCTCCACCCAGCCGGCAACATTCGTTTGACGCCCGCGCGCAATCCCGAGTGCGCCTGAAGGAACGTCCTCCGTGATTGACGAGCCGGCGGCCACGTAGGCGCCTTTACCCACGCGGACAGGCGCAATCAACTGCGTGTCGCTACCGATAAAGGCACCGTCCTCGATCACCGTCGGGTGCTTCGACGTGCCATCGTAATTGCAGGTGATGGTCCCTGCCCCCACGTTGACCTTGGCGCCGATCGTCGCGTCACCCAGATACGCGAGATGGTTCGCTTTCGACCCGGGCCCCAGCGTTGTCTTCTTCAACTCCACGAAATTGCCGATTTTTGCCCCCTCGCCCACCACGCTCTCGGGCCGCAGATGAGCGAACGGGCCGACCGAAGCGCTCTCTGCAATACGCGAACCGAGGATGAGGCAAAAGTTCTGGATCACAGCTTTGTCGGCGATTTCCGAGTCAACAATCCGAACGTTGCTGTGGATTTCGCAGGCAGCGCCAATTCGGCTTTGTCCCTCGATAGCCACACTGGGATGAATGACCGTATCGGGGCCGATCTGAACGTCCGGGTCGATATAGGTGGTGGCCGGGTCGATGATCGTGACGCCGGCGGCCATTAGTTCTTCGTTCTTTGTCTGTCTCACGATTCGACTCACTTCCGCGAGTTCCGTACGGCTGTTGATGCCTCGGATTTCCTGCGGGTTATCGACAAGCAAGGTCTCAACGCGCAACTTGCGACGACGGTAGATTGCGATCAGATCGGTAAGGTAGTACTCGCCTTGGGCGTTTTGTGAGGCGATTCCCCGTAACGCATCAAAGAGCGGCGCCAGGTCGAACGCATAAATGCCGCCGTTGATCTCTCGGATCTGCCGGACGACGGGGGAGGCATCCCGCTCTTCGACAATCCGAGCAATTCGGCCTCGAGTCCGGACGATTCGGCCGTACCCGTATGGACGTTCGACGACGGCGGTGACTACGGTCGCGGCGGCGCGCGCGGTTTGATGGGTGTGGACGAGGCGTTGGAGAGTAGCAGCCTCAAGCATTGGGACATCGCCCGAAAGAAGAATCAGCGTCCCCTGCTTTGCCGCAAGACGTGGTTCGGTCTGCTGCAGGGCGTGGGCCGTACCCAGCTGCGGCTCCTGCAAAACCCATCCAATATTTGGTCTTTCACCCACAAAGAGGCGAATTGAGTCGGCTTCATGGCCGACCACCATCGTGATCGTCGCGGGATTGACGACCTGAGCGACTCCGAGGACGTGCTCGATGAGGCTCTTCCCACCAAGACGATGAAGTACTTTGGGTATCCGCGACTTCATTCGCGTGCCCTGCCCAGCCGCGAGAATGACTACGTGGATATCGGAGGCGGACATTTATGTTATTAGACCAATTTCTTGGCCCGTTCGATCGCGGAGTAGACATCCTTGGAGCTTCGACCCGAGCTCTCCGCGACCAAACGGACGACCTCACGCCTAGACGAGCCGCCAATTTCTGTTAGACGCCAAAACTCTCGAACTACGGCATCGTCTGATGCGCTTAATCGGTTGTCGTTGTGGAGCTTAAGTAGTGGTCCAACGATGATCGTGAACTCGCCACGCGGTTCGACTAACCGCTCCAACACCTCGGACGAAGTGCCTCGGATGAACTCTTGGTGGACCTTCGTGACCTCTCGCGCCAGAACAATTTGTCGTTCGACCAAAAATTGTGCGCCTTCGATGAGCGTCGCCTTGATACGATGCGGAGCCTCAAAGAATGAAAAGGCGTGCTCTGTCGCGCAAACGGATTCCAACCATCGAATTCTGGCTACTGACCGATTTGGCGGGAATCCAAACACAGTGAATGGCACCATCGGGAAGCCCGAAGCTACGAGCGCTGTAAGCGGAGCACTAGCGCCGGGGACCGGATCGACGGCAATTCCATTGGCGATGGCCGCTTGCACCAATTCGAGGCCGGGGTCAGATACACCGGGCGTTCCAGCATCGGTGACGACGGCGATGCTGGAGCCCGTCTGGAGACGGGTTATCAGCTGCGGCACGCGAGAGCGGGTGTTGTGAGCGTGAAAGCTGATGGTTCGCGTCGAAATGCCGTGGTGACTCAACAACCGGGCCGTTCTCCTCGTGTCTTCGACCGCGATCACATCGACCTCACGTAACACGCGAAGCGCCCGGAGCGTGATGTCTTCGAGATTTCCGATGGGGGTCGCGACCACGTACAACGTGCCGGACATCGGGAGGGACAGGCGGATTATTGTACCATTGCGGGATGTGCGCTCACCGAGTGGAGCAGCAGAGCGCCAGCATGATCAGGCATGTACCCATCGGAACCTTTTCCTCACTTTGTGGACGATTACCTCGCCTATCTATACGAGGTGTGTCCAACTCAGGCGACGCTCGACGGCACCCATCTCCATGACGACCATCTCGAGGACCTGAGCCGTCCGGCCATTGACGCTTACGTCCGGGCGCTGTCTGGGTTTGGCCGCCGGTTGCACCAGATCGACGCCACGACGTTGCCGCCAACGGAGGCCATAGAGCACCCGATCGTTGCCTCAAACATCGAAGCCCGCATGTTCGAGTTCGAGGACGTGCGAACCTGGGAGCGGAATCCGCAGCTCTATGCCGATGTCATTGGCGCGAGTCTGGCGGGCCAGGCGCTGTTTGCCTACGCACCCGAAGCAGAGAGGGCGCGGCGGGTCGTGTCGAAGCTGCGTCAGGTGCCACGGCTTGTGCAGGCCGCCCGGGACAACATCAAAGAGAGCGCCGGCATCTTCGTCAAGATGGGGCTTGAAAGCTGGCGTGGCATCCTCAAGTTCGTGGACGTCGAATTACCGCGCGCGTTTGTGTCCCTGGACGATCTTCATATCCTCGGGGATCTCGCGGACACCTCCGCCGAGGCTTCAACCTCAATCAAGTCCTACATCGAGTATCTCGAAAACGATCTGGCGCCGCGGGCCAAAGCGTCCTTTCGCCTCGGACGGGACAAGTTCGAAAAGAAACTTCGCGTCGACGAGGGAATCAGCTTCACGGCCGACCGGCTGCTGAGCATCGCCCTCCGAGAGCTCCACGAGGTGCAGGAGGAGTTTCGATCTGTTGCCGGCCGGCTGGCCAGTGGCGACGTCCAGACTGTCTGGCGCAAGGCGACCGAGCAGCATCCGGCGCCCGGCGAGGTCGTCAAGGCAGCGCAGGAACAGGTGAAGGAGCTCGAGCAGTTCCTCCGCAAGCAGGCGATTGTGACGCTGCCCGACGGTGAGCCTGTCGTCGTGGCCCCGACGCCGGACTTCTATCGCTGGACGTTCGCATCCATGTGGACGCCCGGCCCGTTCGAGACCAAGCCAAGCCGCGCGTACTACTACCTGACCGATGCCGATCGAAGCTGGCCGCCGGAGCGTCAGGAAGAGCACCTGCGATACTTCAACGTGCCGACGCTGTGGCACATCTCAATCCACGAGGTCTATCCGGGCCACTTTCTCCATTTCCAGCATCTGCGACAGGTCGACTCGAAAGTGCGCAAGTCGATCTTCTTCGCGCCCGCATCCTTTGTGGAAGGATGGGCGCACTATTGCGAGCAGATGATGGTGGAGGTAGGGTTCCGTCGGAATGAACCGGCGATCAAACTCGCGCAGCTGGCGGAATCGCTCGTGCGGCTCGCTCGTTTCGTCGTGTGCATCCGCCTGCACTGCGAGGACATGTCCGTCGAGCAGGGGATGCGCTTCTTCCGCGACGAGGCGTTCCTCGAAGAAGCGACGGCCCGGCGTGAAGCGGAACGCGGAACGTTCGACCCCACGTATCTGGTGTACTCGCTCGGTAAGCTGATGATGCTGAAGCTGCGTCACGACTACAAGGAGCAGCAGGGCAATAAGTATTCGCTGCGGTCGTTTCACGACGCAGTACTTGACCAGGGCTGCGCGCCCTTTCTGGCGATGCGTCGTTTGTTGCTAAACGACGGATTCGACGCGATGCTGGAGTAACGACGTGCCTTTGTACGAGTACCAGTGCGACGCGTGCGGATGCCGGTTCGAAGTGATTCAGAAGTTCTCTGATCCGGCCGTCGAATCGTGCAAGGAGTGCGGCAAGGGTCCGGTTCGTCGCCTGTTGTCTTCGCCCGCGATTCAGTTCAAAGGCACGGGTTGGTACATCACCGATTACTCGCAGAAGGGCAAGTCGGACAAATCCAGCGGAGGAGCCGCGAAGACCGACGCCGCCAAATCTGACAGCGCGAGCGCCGACAGCCCGTCGGCAAAGAGCGATGCCGCCAAGAGCGACAGCTCCTCTGCCTCGTCTACCTCGAAGGAGTCGAAAGGCTGAACACCTCCTCCAGATACTTGCGGAAGGGTTCTGCAAGGTCCGGCCGCCGCATCGCGAAGTAGACCAGCGCTTTCAAGAATCCCAGCTTGTTGCCAGTGTCGTGTCGAACACCGTCAATCTCGTAGGCGTAGATCGGGCGGGAGCGGAGGAGATCGCGAAGTCCGTTGGTTAGTTGAATCTCTCCGGTGCGATCGCTTGCGGTCGCGGTGAGTGAGCGGAAAATGTCCGGCGTGAGAATGTAACGCCCGATGATCGCCAGATTCGAAGGCGCGTCCTCACGGCGCGGTTTTTCGACCAGATCCGCGACACGATACACACCGCGCCCAAGGTTGCCGGCAGCGTCATCGATTTTCACCACGCCGTAATTTGAGACCTGATCGGCCGGGACACGCTCGACGGCCAGCACGGGTCCCTCCACACGCGCGAACACGTCGATCATCTGCTTGAGCGCCGGCGGCGTGGCGTCGATCACGTCGTCGCCAAGGATCACCGCGAACGGTTCGTCGCCAATCAGGCTTTGCGTCACGAGTACGGCGTGGCCGAGGCCAAGCGGCTCCCCCTGGCGGACGTACGCCACGTTGATCAGCTGCGTGATCTTGCGGATCTCTTCGAGCAATGACGTCTTGCCGCGCTGCTCCAGATAGCTTTCCAGTTCGACGGCGACATCGAAATGATCTTCGATGGCGTTCTTGCCGCGGCCCGTCACGATGACGATGTCGCTGACGCCGGATTGGACCGCTTCCTCGACGCCATATTGAATGACCGGCTTGTCGACGAGCACGAGCATCTCTTTCGGTTGCGCCTTGGTCGCGGGGAGAAATCGCGTTCCGAGACCTGCAGCGGGAAAGACCGCCTTGCGAATCGCGCCAGCCATGGCGCTGATCGTATCGCAGCCCGCGTTCGCGAGTTCACGTCATGATGCGCTTCGGGCGAGGCGGGGCTGTTGTACGATGTGCACGCGAGCGCGCCCGTGATCGATCCCGCCCTTTTCCGAGACAACCTTGACGCTGTCCGAACCGCCCTCGCCAATCGCGGCGTTGACATGACGCGCGAGCTCGAGGAGCTTGCCGCGCTCGAGGCGCGCCGCCGGCGGCTCCTGCCAGAGCTGGAAGGACTGAAACGCGAACAGAACACCGCTGCGGACGAGGTCGCGAAGGCGAAGCGGCAAGGACAGGACACCAGCAAGATTCAGGAGGCGAATCGCCAGCGCGCCGCGCAGATCAAGCAGCTGGGCGTTGAGCTTGATCTGCTCGAGCAGCGGCGCAATCAGGGCCTGCTGGTCATCCCGAACATTCCGCATTCGAGTGTTCCGATTGGCAAGAGCGGAGACGACAACAAAGAGGTTCGTCGGGTCGGCACACCTCGGACGTTCTCGTTTGCGCCGCAGGCCCATTGGGATCTTGGTCCGGCACTCGGCATCATCGATTTCGAACGGGGGACGAAGATCGCCGGTGCGCGTTTTACGGTACTGATGGGCGCCGGCGCCCGCCTGGCGCGTGCGCTCATCAATTTCATGCTCGACCTCCACACGAAAGAGCACGGATACACCGAGGTAGAACCGCCGTTCATGGCGAACACGGCGACGCTCACTGGAACCGGGAATCTGCCAAAGTTCGAGGCAGATCTGTTCAAGATTGCCGGTGACTGGGATCTCTATCTCGTACCGACGGCCGAAGTGCCGCTCACCAACATGCATCGCGGCGAGATTCTCGATGCGCGCTCGCTCCCGATTCGCTACACAGCGTATACACCGTGTTTCCGCAGCGAAGCGGGATCGTACGGTGCCGATGTGCGCGGGCTGATTCGTCAACATCAATTCGACAAAGTCGAACTCATGGCGTTTGCACGCCCGGACGATTCATACAACGAATTGGAACGGCTGACGAGCAACGCTGAAGAAGTATTGAAGCGGCTCGAGCTTCCCTACCGGACGATGCTGCTGTGCACCGGCGATATGGGATTCGCATCTGCGAAGACCTACGACCTCGAGGTCTGGTTGCCGAGCCAGCAGACGTACCGCGAGATCTCTTCCTGCAGCAATACCGAGGCGTTTCAGGCGCGGCGCGCCAACATCAAATTCAGACCGGAAGCGGGTGGCCGAACAGAATTCGCGCACACGCTCAACGGATCGGGTCTTGCCGTGGGCCGTACGCTGATTGCGATCCTCGAGAATTACCAGCAGGAAGATGGGTCGGTGACGATTCCTGCCGCGCTCCGGCCGTATATGGACGGCCGCGACACGATTACCCGCGGGTAGCCCTGCTACACCGCGTTGAGTTCAGGCGCCGCGCGTCGTCCCGTGCTGCGCGATCGTCGTCCTGCCTTGTCGCGATACATGCGTTCGTCAGCGACTGCCAGCAGCTCCTCGAACGTCCTGCCGTCCTCGGGGAACCTTGCTGGACCGGCGCTGATCGAAAGCGCGATTCGTACACCAGGGCGCGGCTCGAACGGTTGGGTGCTGACCGCACTCTGCATGTCGAGCACGCGCCGGCTTTCATGCTCAGGGGTGTAGTCCCACAGGATGACCACGAACTCATCTCCGGCGAATCGAGCGCAGATGTCAGTCTGACGCACGGTCTTGCGAAGCGCGTCGCCGACCGTACGGATCGCGCGGTCGCCGGCTTCGTGGCCGAACGTGTCGTTGATCTCCTTCAGCCGATCGAGGTCGAGCACCACGACACTGAAGCCCGTTTTCGCGCGAAGGGCGTGGGCGATGCCTGCCTCGACCTGGCGATCCAGTGAGCGACGATTTGCCAGGCCAGTCAACGGGTCGGTATGCGACTCGTGCTGCGTCTGCTCGAAGCGCGTCGAGTTGTAAATCACCGCGGCCGCCTGATCGCTGACGCGCTCGAGCACGCGCCGGTGCTCGTCGGTGAAGCAGTCGTCGACCATGTGATAGATGACGATGCCGCCAATCAGCCGACCGCTGAATCGCAACGGACACGCCAGCACGGACGCCAGATCCTCGCCATGCCCTGCGCGTCCGTCCGCGCACACGGGAATCCGCAGGGACACCTCGTTCCACGATGTGGGAGTCGACTTGAACAGCGCTTCGGTTCCGGGACCGTGTGCATACCGACAGGTGTACCCATGCTCGTCATCACCAAGGAACAGCGCGCAGGTGACGAATGGAATGAGGCGGCTCATCTTCTGCTGAATGAGTGCCATCGCCTCCGCGACGCCGAGGCTCGAGCCGAGCGCCTGCGCGATCTCATACAGCGTCTGTGCCTCGCGATGGGCGCCCGCAATGTCCTGCAACGCCAGTTCGCCGCTCGGTGCCGTGGCTTGCTCTGTCACGGGACCGCTGACATGGAGACGGCTGGTGAGCAACTCGACGAGCGACGGGTCGTACGCCGTGCCTGAATGCTCCCAGATGACCGCGAGTGCCTCGGCTTCGTTGCGTTGCGGCCGATACGGCCGGTCGGATTGAAGAGCGCTGAAACAATCGGCGATCGCAAGGACGCGTGCACCGAGCGGAATCTCTGCTCCGCGGAGACCGCCCGGGTACCCGAGGCCGTCCCAGCGCTCATGATGGCAAACAACCAGCTCGTTGACTGGACCAGCGAACGGGACGTTGCCTAGAATCTCGGCTCCGACCCGCGGATGAATCTTGACGCGTTCGAACTCCTCAGCGGTCAGAGCCGACGGTTTCGACAGGATGTGCTCGGGAACGGCGAGGTTGCCGACATCGTGCAGCAGTGCCGCGGTTCGGACGGTCTGCACCTCGGCATCCGACATGCCCGCCGCTTCGGCGAGCATGGCCGCGTAGTGCTGGATCGATCGCACATGCTCCGGCGTGCAGCCGGCCTTCGCTTCAATAGCGAGCGCCAGCGCCTCGATTGTCGCCAGCTGGACGTCCATTGCCCGGCGGGTGTCGTCCTGTTCCTTGCGAAGACGCGCGACGACCGTGTCATAGCTGCGGAAGACGAGATACAGAGGCAACGCGAGCAGCGCGAGCCACACGAACCAGCCGCGCGTCCACGCGACATGGGCGAGTGCCGCAAGTGCCGCGCCCGCGAAATAGCTCGGCGCACTCCACAGGAAATTCTGTTGCCACGTGCCACTGATGCGCTGTCGAGTCGAAAGCGAGATTGCTCCGGCCACCAGCAGGCTGTTCACGAGAAAGTAGAAGGGGGCGACGAGTGCGGCGGCGCGAACCAGAGCGGCAGTTGCGGCGTCGGGCGCGAGACCAGACCACTGGAGCGGCACGACGGCGAGCGACACCGTCACGACCAGCGACGAAATGTTGAAGAGAACACGGTGTAGCCGATTACGTCCCGAGGCGTACACAGTTGATTGCGCCCACGCACTCACGGCTGCAATGCAGACAGCGTCGGCAGGCGGCATCGCAAAGAGTGCCCAGAAGTTCACCGCCTGAGACAACGAGAGGTTCGATTGGCTGCGCCCGATTGGCAGCTCGATCTTCGCTGCAGACATCGCCACACCCGTGGTGAGCAACGTCACAAAGAGCAGGATGTTCTCGGTGTTGAGCCGAACGCGAGACATCGCCATGACCAGACACACCACGCCTGCGGCGATCACGACCGCCACGTAGGCCCGGGCAACCGGAGGCAACCCCGTAAATGTGGAGCTGTCGGAATTCCGTCCTTTCATGCGGCCTAACTGACTCCGAAGGACTTCAGAAGCATTGGACGCCATATTCGCAACGATAATGCCTGACTCGCTTTTGACTAGTCCACACTCAAAATGACGCTCTTACTAGGGCTTAACACCCTGAATAAACGATGGTTATAGGAACTACCCGTTCCGGATGGCAAAGTTTCAAAATCGGGCATGGAAACTGTCTTATGTCCTTTTTTGGAGCATCGCTGACGACGTTGTCGGGAGGCGGCTGGAGGTTACACTTCCGATCGCGCGGAGAGGTGGCCGAGTGGTTTAAGGCGGCGGTCTTGAAAACCGTTGAAGCCGAAAGGCTTCCAGGGGTTCGAATCCCTTCCTCTCCGCCAGCCTCCGCTCGCCTTCGGCGAGCTTCGGCTCGGCCAGCCTACGGCTGGCCGAGTTTGTCTGTCATCATCGGCGAAGGCTGTCGCGCCAAAGCACGCGCCCCGTGCGGAGGCGACAATGTTCGCCAACATGCCTTCTACCCTCTCTCATCTTGAATGTTCGCGGCCGGAATGCGGAACGACCGTGCCGTATGCGCAACCGCAGAATCTTTGTCCTGCCTGCCGCGCGCCGCTGCTCGCGCGATATGACCTCGACACAGCGCGTCGCACGCTGACACGCGACGCGCTACGTACTCGCGAGCGGTCGATGTGGCGTTATCAGGAAGTGATGCCGGCGGCCGCACCTGCGACGCTCGGCGAAGGGGTGACACCACTCATCCACGCCCGCAGGCTCGGCGAGCAGCTCGGCCTGGAGCGGCTGTTCATCAAAGACGAAGGCCAGAATCCAACAAACTCATTCAAGGCGCGCGGACTCTCCGCGGCCGTGAGCATGGCGAGGGCGCTCGGCATCGACACGATCGCGCTTCCAACGGCGGGAAACGCAGGCGGCGCCGCCGCAGCCTATGCCGCGCATGCCGGCATCCGATGCGTCATTGCGATGCCGCGTGACACACCAGCCGCGATCGTGCTCGAATGCCGCGCGTTCGGCGCCGACGTTCACCTCATCGACGGATTGATCTCCGACTGCGGCGCATTCATCGCGAGCAACGCCGCCGCGCACGGATGGTTCGAAGTATCGACGTTGAAGGAGCCGTACCGCATCGAAGGCAAGAAGACGATGGGGTACGAGCTCTGGGAGGAATTCGACGGCACGTTGCCCGACGTCATCGTCTATCCGACGGGAGGCGGAGTTGGCCTGATCGGGATGTGGAAAGCGTTTGACGAGCTCGAGGCGATGGGGCTGACTGGCGGCGGCCGTCCGCGCATGATCGCCGCGCAAGCCGAAGGGTGTGCGCCAATCGTTCGCGCATTCGACCGTCATGAATCCACGTCGGCGATGTGGGAGAACGCCGCAACGGTTGCTGCGGGGCTTCGCGTCCCGAAACCGCTCGGGGACTTTCTGATTCTGGCGGACGTCTATGCGAGCCACGGCGAAGCCGTCGCCGTAAGCGATACCGATCTGATGGCCGCATGCATGCAGATGGCGCGGCTCGAAGGCATTCTTGCTGCGCCCGAGGGCGGCGCAGGCCTCGCAGCCATTCGCCAGCTCGTTGCTGGGAAAAAAATCAAATCGACGGAGTCCGTCGTGCTGTTCAATACCGGCAGCGGATACAAATATCTGGAAGCCTGGCAGTCGGCACTCCGCGACTGACGTGGTACCGTTGCTGCCGGGCTTGTCGTAACCGGTGCTGTTCTTCGAATTGTTTCCTATCTTCATTACGATCGTCGCGACGACGATTGCGGTGGCGCTTTTCATTGTCGCGAGGCGCCGCAAGGGACAACCGGAACGCAAACGCGAGATGCGTGATCCGAATCAGAAAAGTGCTGCACAGGGAGCGCGGTTTACGCGCCCCAGCATGCGCGGCTAGCGGGGACGGACGCGCGGAATTCCGGCTTTTACCTCAACCTTTAGGCCGGTGCGGGCTAACCGGTTCAGTTAGAACTTGAATAGATCGTCAAACGCCTTGCGCGCGTCGTCGCTCCGAGGCGTCGTGGTCTCGCGCTCGACCGTCGTGCGTGGCGAGAAGAGTGTGCACGCGTTGCGTGTGTTCTTCGGCGACACGCGCGCCGTGAGCGCGTGATCCATACATTCGAAGCGACTGCCAGGATCGAACGACACGCACTGCGAGCACGTGTGCAGATCGTTTCCGCATCGCGGGCATCGCGTATCGAAACCGATCTCGGACGAAACCGGATTGCCGCACTGCGAGCAGCGGACGACCTCGCGGAAGCCGGGCATATTGATGTTCTTCGGCCCGTCCTGCGAGATGCGACGAGCGCCGGCGGGTGCGCCGGGTTCCTGCGGCTTGCGCGCTGCAGGCTTCGGTGCGCGCTCACGATCGTCATCCTGATAACCGCGCTGCCGGTACTTCCGGTCATCGCTCATGAAAGTGATTGTCCTTCCTTGATCCTTTTTTCACAACTGTGGTACAACCCCATGTTGGTCCGCCGCCACAAGCCTGTTCGGGCAGGCGCTCATCACGCGGTCGTGCCGTCATAACAGCCAGATGCCGCAGATTTTCCGTCGAAGTGCCAATACTCTCTCCAAAGTCAGCATTTTCGGCCTTCTATCCCTCGTCGGCGGCCTGATTCTACTGGCGATCGTCCTCTCGAGGTCGAGCTACGTCACTCGGCAGGAGATCTTCGTCGAGCAGCCGCTTCAGTTCAGCCACATGCACCACGTCACCGACGACGGTATCGATTGCCGCTACTGTCACACGTCGGTCGAGACGTCGTCGTTCGCCGGCATTCCGCCGACGAAGACCTGCATGAACTGCCATTCAGTGTTGTTTGCCAACGCGTCGTTCCTCGAGCCCGTTCGGGCCAGCTTCAGGGACAACAAGCCGTTGCACTGGGTACGCGTGCACGACCTTCCCGACTTCGTCTACTTCAATCACAGCATTCACATCAAGAAAGGTGTGGGCTGCGAAACGTGTCACGGCCGCATCGATCAGATGCCGCTGACCTACCAGGAGAATTCACTCCTGATGGAGTGGTGCATTAACTGTCATAAGAACCCGGCGCCAAATCTCCGTCCGCGCAGCGAGATCACCACGATGGGATATCGACCGGCGGTGGACCAGGCGGTGCTTGGGCCGCAACTGGTCAAGGAATACGCCGTCAACCCGCCGACGAGCTGCTCGACGTGCCATCGATGAGTGACGCGAACATGAACCAACGGAACGACATCGAGGGATTGCGCGCGAAGCTCGAAACCACAAGGGGCCGCGAGTACTGGCGTAGTCTCGAGTCGCTCGCCGAGACCCCCGAGTTCAAGGAATTCCTTCACCGAGAGTTTCCCCAGAACGCTTCAGAATGGCTGGACCCTGTTGGACGACGCAGCTTTCTGAAGCTGATGGGCGCCTCACTCGCCCTCGCCGGCGTGAGCGCCTGCACGCGCCAGCCTGACGAGGAGATCGTCCCGTACGTCCGCCAGCCCGAAGAAGAAGTTCCCGGTAAGCCGTTGTTTTTCGCCACGGCCATGCCGATGAACGGTGCCGGTCTTGGGCTGCTCGTCGAGAGCCACGAAGGACGGCCGACGAAGGTGGAAGGGAATCCGGATCACCCGTCGAGCCGCGGCGCCACCGATCTGTTCGCGCAGGCATCGATCCTTGGCCTGTACGACCCCGACAGATCCAGAAACGTCACCAATCTTGGTGACATTCGTGCGTTCAGCGCGTTCAGCGCTGCGATGCGTGCACCGCTGCAGGCGCAGGAAGGCGTCCAGGGCGCGGGCATCAGGATTCTCACCGAGACGGTCGCTTCCCCGACCTTCGCCGCCCAAATGAAGGAGTTTCTGGCGAAGTATCCGCAGGCGAAATGGATCGAATGGGAACCCGTTGGCCGGCACAATGCCCGGGCGGGAAGTCAGCTGGCGTTTGGCGAGTACGTCGACGCGCAGTATGCGATTGAAAAGGCCGACGTCATCCTCTCGCTCGATGCCGATTTCCTGTGCTCCGGCGCGTCCGGCGTTCGCTACTCGCGCGCGTTTGCGTCGCGTCGCCGCCTCGAAGGCGATCAGACGCAACTCAATCGCCTCTATGCCGTCGAGAGCGACGCCACCAACACCGGCTCACGCGCGGATCATCGGTTGCCGCTCAAGGCGAGCGAAATTGAAGCCTTGGCGCGCGCGGTGGCGTCGCGCGTCGGCGTCGCGGGTGCCGGCGATGCGCAGGTGCCGCAGGCGGCGACTCGATGGATTGATCCCCTCGTCAAAGATCTGCAGGCCAGTCGCGGCCGCAGCCTGGTAATCGCCGGCGACGGTCAGCCCGCGATTGTCCACGCGCTGGCGCATGCGATGAACAATGTCCTCGGCAATGTCGGCGCGACGGTCGTTTACACGCAGAGCGTCGACGCACAGCCGATGGATCAGCTCGGAGCGCTGCGGATGCTCGCTGCCGACATGAACGCCGGCAATGTCAGTTTGCTGGTGATTCTTGGCGGAAACCCTGTCTATACCGCGCCGGTGGATCTGAAGTTCGCCGATGCGATGGAGAAGGTTGCCTTGCGCGTGCACCTCGGCCTCTATGAAGACGAGACGGCGGCGCGGTGTCACTGGCACATTCCCGACGCGCATTACCTGGAATCGTGGAGCGACGTGCGCGCCGACGACGGGACGGTGACGATCATTCAGCCGCTGATCGCTCCGCTGTACGGCGGCAAATCGGCGCATGAAGTGATGGCGGCGCTGAGCGGCGCCGAACGTCCCGCGTACGAACTCGTTCGCGCGTACTGGAGCAGTCCAGGCGCAGCGTCGGGCGCGGGCACGATCAGTTCTGCCGCCGCTTCGGCGAGCACGGGAGCCGCCGCTGCTCCTCAGCAAGGCGTCGCTGGCGCCGCCGCCCCGGGTGCGAGACCTGCCGCCGCCGCACCTGCCGGTCAGGCGCCTTCAGCGCCAGCGGGCGCGAACGCCAACCGTGGCACAGCGAACACCGCAGGTCAGAGTGCGGCCGCGGCGCCGACCGCGGCGGCGACAGCCGCCGCGGACGCCACATCGCAGTTCGATCGCGATTGGCGCAAGTGGCTGCACGACGGCGTCGTGCCGAATACGGCGCTGCCGCCGAAGACGGTGGGAATAAAGGCCAACTTTGCCGGACAGACGCAGCCACAAGCCTCTGCGCAGGGTCTCGAAGTGGTCTTCCGCGCTGATCCTTCTATTCACGACGGTCGTTTCGCCAACAACGCCTGGTTGCAGGAGCTTCCCAAGTCGCTGACGAAGCTGACGTGGGACAACGCGGCGCTGATTTCACCGTCGACGGCGGACCGGCTGCGGCTCGTCAGTGGCGACGTCGTTGAGTTGAAGCAGGGCGGCCGGACGCTGCGGATTCCGATCTGGCTGGCACCGGGACAGGCGCCGGATACCCTGACGTTGCATCTCGGGTATGGCCGTACGCGCTCCGGTCGCGCCGGCAACAACACGGGCTTCAATGTCAACGCACTGCGTACCTCCGATGCTCCCGACATTCTGCAGGGCGTCGAGCTCACCAAGACGGGTGAGAGCTACGACCTGGCGTGCACACAGGATCACTGGGCGCTCGAAGGACGCAACCTGGTGCGCGTTGCGACGAAGGCGCAGTACGACAGCGACCCGAAATTCGCTCAGAAGATGGACCACACCGAAGGCCAGGGACTGACGATGTTCTGGCAGGAGTACAAGTACGACGGCTATGCCTGGGGCATGACGATCGATCAGAACGTGTGCACCGGCTGCAATTCGTGCGTCGTGGCGTGTGTCGCTGAAAACAACGTGCCAGTGGTCGGCAAGGCGCAGGTTATGAACGGACGCGAAATGCACTGGCTGCGCGTCGATCGTTACTACACCGGCGATATCGACAGTCCCGACACGTATCACCAGCCGATGCCGTGTCAGCAGTGCGAGAACGCGTCGTGCGAGGTGGTCTGCCCCGTTGCCGCGACGACTCACAGCGACGAAGGCCTGAACGACATGGTCTACAACCGCTGCGTCGGCACGCGCTACTGCTCGAACAACTGTCCGTACAAAGTGCGGCGCTTCAACTTCCTGCTCTATCAGGACTGGGACACGCAGAGCTTGTGGCCGATGCGCAATCCGGACGTCACCGTGCGCAGCCGCGGCGTCATGGAGAAATGCACCTACTGCGTGCAGCGCATCAGCCAGGCGCGCATCGCTGCCAAGCTCGACGATCGGAAGATTCGAGACGGCGAGATCCTCACCGCCTGTCAGGCGGCCTGCCCGACCAACGCGATCGTGTTCGGCGACATCAACGACCCAGGAAGCCAGGTGGCGAAGCTGAAATCAAGTCCGCGCAACTACACGTTGCTGCTGGAATTGAACAACCGTCCCCGGACCTCGTATCTCGCGCTGGTGCGCAATCCCAACACCGAGCTCGAGCCGCCAACCACCGCCACCGACGGCGAGAGGCGCTGATGGCACAGCCGCAGCAACCGCTTCAGGCGCCTCCGGAAGCCGGCAGCATGACGGCCGCGCATCGCGAACTGCTCGCGCGGACGCCTGATGTCATCGCGCCGGGCCACACCTTCGGCTCGGTCACCGACAAGGTCGCCGGCATCGTTCTCACGCATCGCACGCCCATCGGCTGGTTTCTCGGCTTCGCGGTGGCCTTCCTCTTCTTGATGATCCTGAATGTCACGATCGTCAAGCTGCTGTTCACGGGCATCGGCATCTGGGGCAATAACATCCCGGTCGGCTGGGCGTTCGACATCATCAACTTCGTCTGGTGGATCGGTATCGGCCATGCGGGCACACTGATCTCCGCGATTCTGCTGCTGTTTCGCCAGCAGTGGCGAACCTCCATCAACCGGTTTGCGGAAGCGATGACGCTCTTCGCCGTTGCGTGCGCGGCGATGTTCCCGCTGCTGCACACCGGTCGTCCGTGGCTCGCGGCGTACTGGCTGTTCCCGTATCCGAACACGATGCAGTTGTGGCCGCAGTTCCGCAGCCCGCTCATCTGGGACGTGTTCGCGGTCACGACCTACTTCACGGTCTCGTTGCTCTTTTGGTTTACAGGGCTGATTCCGGACCTCGCCACGCTGCGTGACACGGCGCAGTCGAAGTTCGGACAGCGGATTTTTGGTGTGCTCGCGCTCGGCTGGCGCGGATCCGCGCGGCATTGGCAACGCTACGAGACGATTTATCTCATCCTCGCCGGCCTGTCGACGCCGCTCGTTCTCTCCGTCCACACCGTTGTGAGCTTCGACTTCGCGGTGTCGAACGTCCCAGGATGGCACGCCACGTTTTTCCCGCCCTACTTCGTCGCGGGGGCCATCTACTCGGGTTTCGCGATGGTCATGACGCTCGCCGTCCCGATGCGCGCGGCCTTCAAGCTTGACGACCTGATCACGATGCGCCACATCCACAACATGACAAAGATCATGCTGGCGACGGGCATGATCGTGGCCTACGCGTACGTGAACGAAGTCTTCTACGCGTGGTACAGCGGCAACCTCTATGAGCAGTTCATGATGACGAACCGGCAGACGGGTCCGTACGGACCGTTCTACTGGATGCTCATCGCGATCAACGCCTGCATGATCCAGCTGTTCTGGTTCCGCAAGGTGCGCGACAACGTTGTGCTGCTGTTCATCCTCTCGCTCCTGGTGAACGTCGGCATGTGGCTCGAGCGCTTCGTCATCATCGTCGTCTCGCTTCATCGCGATTTCCTGCCTTCGTCGTGGGACATGTACGCGCCGACACGCTGGGACTTCGGGATGTTCACCGGGACGATCGGCCTTTTCCTGTCGCTGTTCTTCCTCTTCGTTCGGCTGCTGCCGGCGATCTCGATTTTCGAGGTGCGCACGCTCGTGCCGGAGGCGAGGTTGAAGCACGGTACTGCGTCAGAACATCTGCTGTAGACCATGGCTCACGAATCAGAACCGGCGATGATTCACGGCCTCATGGCCGAATTCGACAACCCGACAGATCTTGTCGACGCAGCGAACCGCGCACGTCTTGCGGGCTACACGGCGATGGACGCCTACACGCCGTTTCCCATTGAAGAGCTCAACGACGCGCTCGCTCTCAAGAAGAATCCGCTGCCGCTCATCATTCTGCTCGGCGGGATTGCTGGAGGCACCGGCGGCTACTTCCTCGAATACTGGACGCAGGTGATCACCTGGCCGATGAACATCGGCGGCCGCCCGTTCCACAGCTGGCCGCACTTCATCCCGGTCACATTCGAGTGCACGGTCCTGGTCGCCTCGTTCGCGGCGTTTATCGGCATGCTGGCGCTCAACGGCCTGCCCAAGCCGTATCACCCCGTGTTCAATGTGCCGGCGTTCGACCGTGCGTCGCGTGATCGGTTCTTTCTCTGCATCGAGGCCACTGATCCGAAGTTCGATCGTCATGCAACCGAGTCCTTCCTGAAGGACTTTCACCCTGTGGGAGTTTCCGAAGTTGCGGCCTGAGGTAACGAACGCGCGTCGCCGGCCGCCGGTGGGGTCCGCCTTCAGCCGGAGCATTCTTGTTCTGACCGCAATCGCGCTTGCGGCATGCCGGCAGGATATGCACGATGCGCCGCGCTACGAGCCGCTCGAGGCCAGCTCGTTTTTCTCCGACGGTCAGTCAGCGCGGATGCCGGTGGCCAATACCGTTTCGCGGAATCCGCTGCAGGATACCGACGAGCTTTTGTACACAGGAAAGATCAATGGTGTGCTCGCCAACGAGTTCCCGATGCCCGTGACGGCAGCCCTGATGGCGCGTGGCGAGGATCGCTACAACATCTTCTGTGCGCCATGCCACGGCCGCACAGGCGAAGGCAACGGGATGGTCGTGCAGCGCGGCATGCGGCAGCCGCCGTCGTTCATGGAAGACCGGCTGCGCAATGCGGCGGCAGGTTATTTCTTCGACGTGATGACCCACGGCTTTGGCGCGATGCAGGACTACGCGGCGCAGATTCCCGTTGAAGATCGCTGGGCGATCGTGGCCTACGAGCGCGCGCTGCAATTCAGTCAACACGCGGCCGTCGGCGACGTGCCCGACGATAGACGCCCGGATCTCGATCGGCCTGCCCCGGCGGCCGGAGAGGCCCCCAGGCCGGAGGCCCGGTAAGTGAACGCGACGATGCCCTATTCTCCTCCGGCCGACATCGAGGCGCGACGCTCGCGCGCGCTCGTCATCGGCGCCGGTGCGCTCCTGCTGTGCGCCGTCGGGTTCTTCCTCAACCGCGATCAGTTCTTCCGCGCGTGGCTCATCGGGTACATGCTCTGGCTCGGTGTCGCGCTCGGTTCGATGGGCTGGATGATGATTCATCATCTGTCGGGCGGTGCGTGGGGCATGGTCGTCCGCCGCGGCTGGGAGGCGTCGAGCCGCACCCTTCCACTGCTCACGGTTCTCTTTATCCCCGTCGTCCTCGGCCTGAACCGGCTGTATCCATGGATGCACCCCGAGCTGATGCAGACCAACGAAGTTCTGCGTCACAAATCGGTCTATCTCAACCCGACCTTCTTTCTTGCGCGGGCGGCGGTGTATTTCATCGGCTGGAACGTGATCGCCTGGCGCATGACGGCGCTGTCACGCGCGCAGGACGCGGGCAGTGTCGCAGCAACCCGCAGCATGCAACGGCTGAGTGGCGGCGGCCTCGTGTTCCTCGCACTGTCGATCACGTTTGTCGGCGTGGACTGGTTCATGTCGCTCAATCCCGACTTCTACTCGACGATGTTCGGGTTCCTGTTCATGAACTACCTGGGCCTCGCCGGTCTCGCGTTCACCATCATCATGGCGGCCTACCTGCGCAGCACCGAGCCGCTCGGCCCGCTGTTCCGGCCGTCGCATTTCGCGGACTACGGCAAGCTGACGCTGGCGTTCGTGATGATGTGGGCCTACTTCCAGTTCTCGCAATATCTCCTGATCTATGCCGCGAACCTGCAGGATGAGATTCCGTACGTCCTGACGCGCATTGACGGCGGTTGGCAGTACCTCGCGATTTTCCTGGTCATCTTCCAGTTCGCGGTGCCGTTCGGCCTGCTGCTGTCGCGGCCGCTGAAACGGTCGCCCGAGCGCCTCGTCAAAGTCGCGGTGTTCCTCCTGATCATCCGCGTCATCGATACCTTTATGTATGTCACGCCGGAGTTCACTGCCGCCGGGGCGAACCGGTGGATGGTCCCGGGTGAGCACCAGAGCGTCTTTTTCGTGAACTGGCTGGACATCGTGACACCAGTCGCGATCGGCGGCCTGTGGTTCTGGATGTTTTTCACGCAGCTTCGGCAGCGCCCATTGCTGCCCATTGGCGATCCCTATCTGCCCGCCGCGCTCGAGAGCTCGGGAGGCCATTGATGGCAGAGCACGTTCATCACCACCACGCGCTCAGTCACGCATCCCCGGACGACCAGTACCTGGAAACGCCGCCGGGCTCGACCTACGAGCACACCGACGCCCACGTCGGGCCGATGATCAAGTTCGCCATCTGGCTGGTGATCTCCGCGGTCATCGTCCACGTCGGCCTCGCCGCGATGTACTGGCTGCTCGTCCGTGAATCGACCGAGCGCGTCGACACGCAGCGCTATCCGCTCGCGGTCAACACGCCGACGCGCCTTCCGGCCGAGCCGCGCCTGCAGCAATTTCCGCGCAACGAGCTGTACGACTTCCGCACGAAAGAGAACCAGCAGCTTCACAGCTACGGCTGGGTGGACAAGAACGCCGGCACGGTGCACATCCCGATCGATGACGCGATGCGCTTGATGCTCGAGCGGAACATCCTCACATCGCGGCCGCAGAATCCGGGCACGCCCGCATCGGCGGCGGACGTGTTCCCGTCGGATTCGAGTTCGGGTCGGGTACTTGAAAGGCGAAGAGAGTAAGGAATGGCTCGACGTGTTTTGGGTTGGGCGGTGGGCATCGCGATGAGCGCATTGAGTGTTCCGGCTGCGGCGCAGCAGCCGGGATTTCCGCAACCGAGCTTCGAGATGATGGAGCCCGGGACGGTGGCGACAGCGCGGCTGCCGCAGCTCGATGGGGTCAGCTTCAAACAGCGGCTGAACACGCAGCTGCCGATGGATGCGCGATTCAAGGACGAGACCGGCCGCGACGTGACGCTGGGCCAGTACTTCGACGGTCAGCGGCCTGTCGTTCTGGCGTTTGTGTATTACAGCTGTCCGATGTTGTGCACGCAGATCATGAACGGCGTGTCGCGCGCCGTAAAGGTGCTGCCCTTCAGCGCGGGCAAAGACTTCGATGTGGTCTTCGTCAGCTTCGATCCACGCGATCGCTTCGAAACGGCGGCTGCCAAAAAGACGGCGCTGATGAACTACTGGTCGATGCAGAATCAGTCTGGTGCCTGGCATTTCCTCACCGGCGAAGAACCGGAAATCAAGCGTGTGACGTCCGCGGCAGGCTTCTTCTACATGTGGGACGAGAAGACGCAGCAGTACGCACACCTCAGCGGCGTCCTCGTGCTCACCCCGGATGGACGGCTGTCACGTTATTTCTACGGGATCGAATACTCGCCGAAGGAGCTGCGTCTCGCCCTGTTTGAATCGGGTCAGGGACATATCGGATCGCTGGTCGATGAACTGCTGCTCTTTTGCTACCACTACGATCCCGCAAACGGCCGCTACGGCGCCGTCGTCATGAACCTGGTCAGGGCCGGCGGCGTACTCACCGTGCTCGCGCTTGGCGGTTTGATTTTGTTCATGCGACGCCAGGAAAAGCTGCGGGACTTGGAGGGCCACGCGTAACGGTTTTATGTTTTCAGGATTCTCCCTGTTCCCCACGCAGGCCTCGACGCTCGCTCCCGAGGTAGACAATCTCTATCTCGGGATCGTCGCGATCACGGCGTTTTTCGCCGTCGTCGTCGTCATCTTCGTCGTCTACTTCGCGATTAAATATCGCGACGATACCGGCGACAAGATTGGCGCGCCCATCACAGGCTCGATGCCGCTCGAGCTCGGGTGGTCGCTGATTCCGTTCTTCATCTCGATTGGCATCTTCGTCTGGGCGTCGGTCGTCTTTTTCCACATTGTCCGCGCGCCCGATCAGACGCTGGACATCTACTCGACAGGGAAGCGGTGGATGTGGCGCTTCCAGCACATCGACGGGCAGCGCGAGATCAACGAGCTGCATGTCCCGGTCGGCCGCCCGGTTCGCGTGGTGTTCACGTCAGAAGACGTGCTGCACGATTTGTTCATCCCGGCCTTCCGCGTCAAGGCCGATGCGGTGCCCGGTCGTTACAGCGCCATCTGGTTCGAGCCCACGCAGGTCGGCGAGTACCATATCTTCTGCGCCGAATACTGCGGGACCAGACATTCCGGCATGATTGGCACCGTCTACGTCATGGAGCAGGCCGACTACCAGGCCTGGTTGAGCGGCGGCGGCGGGCTTACGGGCGGCACGATGTTGCAGCAGGGTGAGGCGCTGTTCACGCAGCTGGCCTGTGTCACCTGCCACTTACCTGACGGCACAGGGCGTGGACCCTCGCTCGTCGGCGTGTTCGGGTCGACTGTGACGCTCGACAACGGTTCGACGGTCACAGCCGACGAGAGTTACTTACGCGAGTCGATCCTGACGTCGCAGGCCAAGACCGTCAAAGGCTACGAGCACATCATGCCGACGTTCCAGGGACTCATCAACGAGGACGGCGTGGCGGCACTCATCGAGTACATCAAGTCGATGCAGGCGGGCGGCAACCGCGTCGCGTCGGCGCAGTAGGAAAAAATTATGGAAACCACGGTCGTCGAATCACCGGTCAACTACATCAACCACAAGCACACGGTTGCTTCGTGGTTGCTGACCTACGACCACAAGCGGATCGGGATCCTCTACCTGATTGTCGTCTCGACGGCATTCTTCCTCGGCGGCATCTTCGCCGCTCTCATCCGGCTCGAGCTGACGACACCGGCCGGCGATCTGCTTTCGGCCGATGTCTACAACCGCATGTTCACGATGCACGGCGTCACGATGGTGTTCTTCGTGCTCGTGCCGGCGGTTCCGGCGGTGCTGGGCAACTTTGCGATGCCGCTGATGATTGGCGCGAAGGACGTCGCCTTTCCGAAGCTGAATCTGATGAGTTGGTACATCTTCACCATCGGATTCCTGTTCACCGTCACCTCGATGATCCTCGGCGGCGTTGATACCGGATGGACGTTCTACACGCCGTACAGCTCGCAGGGTTCCGAGTCGAACGTGTTGATCACCGGTGTTGGCGTCTTCATCACCGGTTTTTCATCGATTCTCACCGGTCTCAACTTCATGGTGACGATCCACCGGATGCGCGCGCCGGGGATGACATGGTTCCGGTTGCCGCTCTTCATTTGGGCGCTCTATGCCACCAGCCTTGTGATGGTGCTGGGAACTCCGGTGATTGCCATCACGCTG
>Ga0310810_10001635_pt1 | contig 23682 bp, 23 predicted proteins | sample NCmetagenome_FD_207641 | JGI IMG/M metagenome (GOLD analysis project Ga0310810, IMG submission 207641) | Soil microbial communities from experimental microcosm in Duke University, North Carolina, United States - NC | ecosystem: Engineered > Artificial ecosystem > Soil microcosm > Unclassified ... | reverse complement strand
ACCAGGGTGTCGCCGTGGTGCGTCGACTTGTGGTGCGAGATCACCTCGAGCGACTTCGAGATCGTGATCAGGAGATCGCGCGCGGTGCGGCTCATGTGGTCGTAGACCCCGTGCGGGGCCTCCCCCGCGAAGGCCGCGATCACGCTCTCGTCGCGGGCGAAGCCATGCTCGACCGCGAGTGAGTCCCAGGGGTTCTCTTCCTCGGACTCCCCGATGCAGTAGGTGTACCGCCCGGGGTGCGCCATCGTGGACATGCTGACCACACCCGGGATGGCCCCGCCCAGGTTCACCGCGATCAGCCGCAGCGCCCGCCCGATGGTGGCGTTTGCCCGCCAGCCCGGCCCGAACAGCCCGGCCCCGCAGTTGATGTCGAGGCGCGGGCGAGCGGGGCCGTTCACGATGAAGAGTGGCGAGGGGAAGTTGGTGGTGGCCGAGACCCCGTGCAGATCGAAGCCCTCGTCGCACATGGCCTCCACCCCCGCCACCACCACCGGCAGATACTCCGGCCGGCAGCCCGCCATCACCGCGTTGATCGCGATCTTCTCCACGGTGGCGCGACCGAAATTCGGAGGCACCAGCGCGATCAGGGCGTCGCCCGGGCGCCCGCTCGCCGCCACCGTGGCGGCCACCCGCTCGCGCGTGGGCGGCACCACCGGCAGCCCGTCGGTGACCCCGCGGGCGTAGAGGGCCTCGAACGGATCGGTCAGATCAGCCAACCCCGCCGGCCCTCACGGCTTGCACACCCGAAAGGCCGCGTAGTCGCCGCGCGCGGTGCTCTTGGTGTCGTCGGAGTCGGTGAGCACCGCGATCCCCGCGGGCCGCGGGACGTCCGATCCGCCGAAGTACTTCCGGTAGTCCTCGCGGACGTCGACCTGCTCGTCCACCCACTGCCCGAGCTTCTCCGGACCGGTCCGCAAGATGCGCACCTGGGTGTTGCCCGCGCTCGACGTGAGATGGGTCCCGACCGGTACCAGCCGGCTCCACACGTACTTCACGCTCTTGACCGAGACCGGAGTGCTCGGAAAGACCGCGTAGACGGAGACCGCGCTGTCGTTGCTCGCCGACTTGCGCTCGTCGGAGCCCGTCGGGAACTCGATCGGGCGCCACGACCACGCCAGGACCGGGTAGACCTCGAGGTTCCAGGCCACCTCGCGCCCGGCCTGGATCCCGAGCCGGGTGGCGGCCGCGCGCAGGAAGCGAAGGCCCGGCTCCTCCCGGATCGAGTACACCGGCCGGCCCTCGTCCTTCCGGGGCTTCCAGTCCGGGGGGAACTCGCCGACCGCGCCCCGGGAGAAGTCCTCCAGGGCCACGCACTCCGCGCCCGACGCGGGTCCCGCGCCGGCGACCAACCGGGCGACCAGCAGCAGGAGGATCAGCGCCCGCGGCGCCACCATGAATGCACGAGCTGGTCCACCACCTGGACGAGCTGCCCCACCGTGCGGCACTCCTTCACGATGTCACAGGACGGGGTGTAGAGCGGCATCACGCTGTCGCCGATACCCCAGCCCCACTGGCCCTCCGGGTTGAGCCAGATGATGCCCTTCACCCGCTCGCGGATCTGGCGGATCGCCCACGCCTGGGGGTCGTTGTAGTTGTTCCGCGCGTCGCCCAGGATCAGGACGGTGGTCTTGCGGTCGAGCGACTCGAGCTCGGTGCGCACGAAGCGGCTGAACGCGTAGCCGAAGTCGGAGCGGCAGTGGTAGTCGACCGACGACGACTTGAGCGCCCAGTCGATCGCGGTGTCCACCGGATACGTGCTGAAGGCCTGGGTGACCTCGGCGATCTCGGAGACGAAGACGTAGGAGCGGACGCGGGAGAAGCACTCCTGCAGGCTCCACACCAGCTGGAGCATGAAGCGGGAGGCGTTGCGCACCGAGTCCGACACGTCGCAGAGCGTGACCAGCTTCGGCTTCTCGCGGTGGCGCCGGCGGAAGCGGATCTCCATGGGCACGCCGCCGTACTGCAGGCTCTTGCGGATGGTCCGGCGCGAGTCGAGCCGCCCCTTCTCCTCCTGGCGCTGCCGGAGGGCGAGGGCGTCCTTGATCTTGCGGGCGAGCCGCGCGACCACCGCCTTCATCTGGGCCACCTCGTCCGCGGAGAGGGCGAAGAGCGGCTTGTCGGTGAGCACCTCGCGGGTGAGCTTCTCGCCCTGGCGGTAGGCGCGGCGCTCCAGCTCGCGTTCCACGTGCTGGCGGATCATGCGGCGGAAGGCCTCGAGGCGCAGGTCGAGGTAGTTGCGGATGCGCGCGACCATCCCCGGGTCGAGGCCCTTTGACTCCAGGAGCTGCATGATCCGGTCGAGGTCGCGCTCGATCGCCTCCCAGTCGAACTTGTCGTAGATGCGGCGGGAGAAATAGCCGACCTGGAGGAAGTACATCAGCCGCTCGAGGCCGGTGCCCTGGCCCTCCTGGCGGATGGCCATCTCCATGTCGCTGCCCTCACCCTGCATCATGAGCTCGGTCAGCTCGTCGAGCTCCATGCCCGCCTCGGCGGTGAGCCGCTCGAGCATCTCCCGGATCTTCGGGTCCTCCGGGCCGAGGGCCTTCTTGAGCCCCTCGCCCAGGGCCTGCAGGTCGAGGAAGTAGAGGTCGAAGATCCGGTTGAAGGTGACGAGGTCCCGGGACTCCTTGACCAGGGTGGTGGCGAGCGCGCTCTTGAAGGTCTCGCGGTCCTCGAGCCCGATCTCGGTCGAGGCCGCGAGGGCGTCGAGCGCCTCGCTGGGGGAGATGCGCATCTCGGCCCGCCGCAGGTCGCCGATGAACTCGAGGATTCGCTGATCCATCTAGCCCCTCACCTGGCGAAGTGGACCCAGGAGGACTTGAAGACGTCCTCGCCGCCGTCGCGGCTGATCGGGTAGAGACGGCCGTCCTCCAGCCGGATCAGGCCGTGGAAGGAGCCGTGTGCGATCAGGTGGGTCATCTTGAGCTTCCATCCGAGCGGACCGGCCGGGGCGTCCTCGTCGCGCTCCACCGCGCGCGTGACGTCGGCCACGTCGCCCACCAGGTGCAGCACCCGCACCGGTCCCTCGCTGCAGCGCAGGCCGAGGACCACCTTGTACGAGAGCCCCTGGCGGAAGGTCTCCACCGTCATCTCCCCGGGGTGCAGCAGGTGCGGCACCGCCTCCGGCATCGTCACGCGGTAGAAGTCGCGCGGCGACGGGTGGATGTAGTAGAAGTGCCAGCGTCCCGCCGCGGAGATCCAGAGCTTGGTGTACTCCCCCAGCGCGCCGGAGATGCAGCGTCCCCCTTCGATGAAGACGGGGCCGCCGGGGCCGAGCTCGGGCAGGCGAATGCGCGGGCTCGGAAACCAGAGCTCGCGGAACTCGGTGAGGCTGGACCAGCTCATGGGCGACTAGCCCAGGTCGGCCAGCACCTTGTCGAGGGCGCCCTTGACCCGCTCGAGATCCTTCTCGTGCTTCACGAGGAGGGTGAGGGTGGACTCCACCAGGTCGCGGTCGAGGGTGTCCGCGTTGAGGATGACGAGCGAGCGCGCCCAGTCGAGGCTCTCGGAGATGGACGGGGCCTTGCGCAGCTCGAGTCCGCGAATGCGCTGCACCGCGGTGACCACGGTCTGGGCCAGCCGCTCGGAGACCTCGGGGACTTTCAGGCGGATGATCGCGAGCTCTTCGTCGGCGGGGGGGAAGTCGATGAAGAGGTGCAGGCACCGCCGCTTGAGACCGTCGGACAGCTCCCGCGCGTTGTTGGAGGTGAGCACCACCAGCGGGATCTGGGTGGCCCGGATCGTGCCGAGCTCCGGCACCGAGACCTGGAAGTCGGAGAGCACCTCCAGGAGGAACGCCTCGAACTCCGGCTCCGCCTTGTCGATCTCGTCGACCAGCAGCACCACCGGATCCGCGGACTCGATCGCCTGCAGGAGCGGGCGCGGAGCCAGGAACCGGTGGGAGAAGAACGCGTCGTCCTGGCCCGAGATCCGCGCCACCGCGTCGGGCAGCGACGGGGCGTCCGCGATCAGCTCGCCGATGCGCTCGCGGAGCAGCTGAGTGTAGAGGAGCTGCTTGGCGTACTTCCACTCGTAGAGGGCCTTGCCCTCGTCGAGCCCCTCGTAGCACTGCAGGCGGATGAGATGCCGCGCCGTCACCTCGGCCAGCGTCTTGGCCAGCTCCGTCTTGCCCACCCCGGCCGGCCCCTCGATGAGCACCGGGCGGCCCATGCGCTCGGCGAGGAATACCACCGTGGAGATCCGGCGGTTGGCGATGTAGCGGGCGTTCTTGAACTGCTGCTGGACGTCCTCGACGGACTGAAACATGGTGGCTCCCTGGTTGTGAATTGGCGCACAGTGTAGCACAAACGAGCGGCCGGGTTGGCCGGCCTCCCGAACGGTGGGACACTCGCCTCATGGTCACGAGTGAGGCGCCCGCCGACGCGCGGGCCCGCGCCTACCACCGTCGCCAGCTCGCGCTGTCGCTCGGCGAGCTGCTCCTCACCGCGGCCTACCTGGTCGTCCTCGTGCAGACGCGCGCGGCGGGGCGTCTGGCCGAGCGGGTCGCGGCCTGGACCCCGCGCTGGTGGCTCGCCCTCGCGGTGGTGGCGCTGGTGCTGGCCGGCGGCCACCGGCTGCTGAGCCTGCCCCTGGCATGGCTGAGCGGCTTCTGGCTCCCACGGCGCTACGGCCTCCTGCACCAATCGCTCGGCCGCTGGCTCTGGGACGCCGCGAAGGCGACCCTGATCGGCGCCCCCCTGGGACTGCTGGCGGTGGAGATCGTGTACGGCCTGATGCGGTGGAGTCCGTGGTGGTGGCTGTGGAGCGCGGTGATCTTCCTGGGCGGGTACGCGCTGCTGGCCCTGATCGCCCCGGTCTGGCTCGTGCCGCTCTTCTACCGGCTGACCCCGCTGCCCGACGGTCCGCTCAAGAGGCGCCTGCTCGCGCTGGCGGCCCGGGTGGGCGTGCCGGTGACCGGGGTCTGGGTCGTGGACCAGTCTCGCAAGAGCCGCACCGCGAACGCGGCGGTGACCGGCCTGGGCCGGACCCGTCGCATCCTGCTGTTCGACACGCTGCTCGACACCTTCACGCCCGACGAGGTGGAAGCGGTGCTCGCCCACGAGCTGGCGCATCAGCTCCACGGCGACATCCGCCGGGGCCTGCTCGTGCAGGGCGTCCTCACCCTCGCGACCTTCTGGGTGGCGTCCGGCGTGCTGCGCGCGGGCGGCGCGTGGCTCCATTTGGCCGGGCCGGCGGACGTCGCCGGACTACCGCTCTTCGGCCTGGTCGTGCTCGCGGTGGGCCTCGCCGCGCTGCCGGCGGCCAACGGCTGGTCGCGCCACGTCGAGCACGCGGCCGACCGGTTCGCGCTCGAAACGCTCCCCGACCCCGAGCCCTTCATCGGCGCGATGGAGCGGCTCGCGACGCTGAATCTGGCCGAGCGCGAGCCACACCCGATCGAGGAATTCTTCCTCTACTCGCACCCGCCGATCGGCCGTCGGATCGCGTACGCGCGGCAATTTGACCGCGGTCTGACCTGACAGAGTGTCGCGGCAGCACCGCTGCTGGCCGCCTGCCCTCGGATCTACAAATGTAACTAGCTGGAATACATGGTATTATTCAAGTGCAATCCGTGGCATTTCGCTTGCTTGGTGGGAGACCGGACATCCAACGCAAAGCAGCCATGGGGAGCGAACACGAGCTAATGGCGCGAGTCAACAATCGAGGCTTGAGCGGCACCACTTCGCTCATCCGCCATCTGCAGATTCTCCGGACCGTCACCGAAGCGGTGAGCCGCTCGCTCGACCTCAACGAGGTCATCCAGAAGTCCCTCAGCGCGCTCACCGATGTGACCGGACACGAGATCGCGAGCCTCCATCTCGTGTCGGTCGACGGCAAGACCCTGCTGCTCCGCGGTGAGCGCGGGCTCTCCGATCGGCTGCGCGAGACCAACCAGATGCTGCCGATGGGTCAGGGCCTGATCGGCCGCGTCGCCGCGTCCGGGCGGGTGCGCCGGGTAGACGAGGCGAGCCGCGCTCCCGATCTCCTGCCCGCCGCGCGCGCCGCGGTCTCCGCCGACGGCATCCGCGGCTTCGTGTGCGTGCCGATCCGGGCGCGTCACCGCATCCTGGGCACGCTGTCCCTGGGGCGGCAGACCGAGGAGCGGTTCTCCAACGAGGAGGTGGCGCTGCTCGAGTCCACTGCCGACCAGATCGGCTTGGCTCTCGACAACGCCCGGCTGTACTCGGAGACCCGCCTGCAGCTCGAGAATTTGCGTCGCTCGCACACCGACGTGATCCGGGCGGAGCGGCTCGCCGCGGTGGGAGAGTTGGCGGGCGGCGTCGCCCACGAGATCAACAACCCGCTCATGATCATCCTGGGCCAGGTGCACCTGCTGCTGCAGTCCCAGGATCACGAGGGGGTCCTCAACGGCCTCAAGGTCATCGACGGGGCCACCAAGCGCGCGGCCAACATCGTGCGCGAGCTCGTGCTCTTCGCGGAGCGCTCGCCCCTGCGGCGCGCGCGCTGCAAGGTGAGCGATCAGATCTACAAGGTCCTGTCCCTGCACCAGTCGCGCCTCGAGGGCGCCCGCATCACGGTCCAGACCGACTTCGGCGAGGTCCCGGAGATCTGGGCCGACAGCAACCAGCTCCAGGAAGCGCTCTTCCACCTGGTGCAGAACGCCGAGCAGGCCATGTCGGCGTCCCGCGGCGCGGGCACACTCTCGATCCGGGTGCGGCCAGCCGCCGACGGGGTGCGCATCGAGGTCGCCGACGACGGGCCCGGCGTCCCGCAGGACGACCTGGCCCGTGTCTTCAACCCCTTCTTCACCACGAAGGGGCCCGGCGAGGGCCGGGGCCTCGGCCTCTCGGTCGCGCACAGCGTGGTGGCCGAGCACGACGGACGCCTCTGGGCGGAGAATCGGCCCGGCGGCGGCGCGATGTTCGTGATGGAGCTGCCGGTGGGCACCCCGGCCTCCGATCCGGCCCTCGCTCCGTCTCTCTGATCCCCCGCCCGCCTTCTCCCCCGCCGTCGTGCTACCCTGCTTCCTCGTGCGCCCCCCGTCCGCCCGCCGAGCCCTGATCGCCATCACCACCGCCCTCGTCCTGGCCGGCTGCGCCGCCGTCGCGACCCCGCGGCGCTCGTCGGAATCGCCGAGCCTGCGGTGCGTGAACGAGCCGGGCCGCGGGCAGTCGACCGATTCGTCCCGCCCGCTCTTCTTCGTCTTCTGCGCCCAGTCGCCCTGAGCCGGGGCCGGCCGTGGTATCCTCACGCCGGCTCGGCCCCTGAATCTGATTCCACCGCGGAGGTACCCATGACCACCCTCAAGGAATCCATCACCCAGGCCGTCGACCGGCTCGCCGACGAGCTCGAGGCTCTCTCCCGTCAGATCCACGATCATCCCGAGCTGGCGTACGAGGAGGTCCAGGCCTGCGGCTGGCTGAGCGACTTCCTGGCCCGGCAGGGCTTCAAGGTGGAGAAGGGTGTGGGAGGCGTGGACACCGCGTTCCGGGGCACGATCGAGACCGGAGAGGGGCCCACCATCGCGATCCTGTGCGAGTACGACGCCCTGCCCGGCATCGGCCACGCGTGCGGGCACAACGTGATCGCGACCTCCGGGGTGGGCGCGGGCGCCGCGCTCGCCGCGGTCCGGGCCCAGCTCCCGAAGGGCCGGATCCAGGTCATCGGCACGCCCGCCGAGGAGGGCGGCGGCGGGAAGGTGAAGTTGATCAAGAGCGGCGTCTTCCGCGACGTGGACTGCGCCATGATGATCCACGGCTTCGATCGCACGCTCCTCCACCAGGACCTGCTCGGCATCGTGCGCGGCACCTTCGAGTTCAGCGGCAAGGCCTCCCACGCCTCGGCCGATCCGTGGGAAGGGGTCAACGCCCTCGACGCGGTCATCCAGATGTACAACGCGGTCAGCATGCTGCGACAGCAGGTGCGCCCCGACTGCCGGATCCACGGCATCATCACCAACGGCGGAGCGGCGGCCAACATCATCCCGGAGTACGCCTCCGCGATCTTCTACGTGCGGGCGCCCCGCATCGACACGATGTGGGATCTCTTCAAGCGGGTGACCGCGGCCGCGGAAGGCGCCGCGAAAGCGACCGGCTGCACCCTCAAGGTCACCCAGCACGACAGCGTCTACGAGCCGATGAAGTCGAGTCGCGTGATGCTCGACCTCTTCGCCGCCAACATGAAGACCGCGGGCCTCACCGAGGGCGCCCCCATCCCGGATCGCCTCGGCTCCTCCGACATCGGCAACGTGAGCCAGGTGATCCCGGCCATCCAGCCGATGGTCGCCATCGCACCCACCGGCATGGCCATCCACACGCGCGACTTCGCGGACGCGGCGGTGAAGCCGCTGGCGCGCGCAGGCATGGTGGCCGCGGCCAAGACCATGGCCCTCACCACCTTCGATCTCCTCGCCGAGCCCGCCCGCGTGAAGGCGGCCAAGGACGAGTTCGGCCGGAGCAAGTAGCGCGATGGCCCCCGGGACGCCCCTCGACCAGGCCAAGACCCGCGTTGCCGAGACGGTCGACCGGCTCGCCGACGAGCTCGAGCACATCAGCCTCCAGATCCACGCCCACCCGGAGCTGTGCTTCGAGGAGCACAAGGCGGCGGGCTGGCTCACCGACTTCCTCGCCAAGCAGGGCGCGGCGGTCGAGCGCGGGGTGGGCGGGCTTCCCACCGCGTTCCGGGCCACGATCGCGGGCGCGGGCCCCGGCCCCACCGTCGCGATCATGGCCGAGTACGACGCGCTGCCGAACATCGGGCACGCGTGCGGGCACAACGTGATCGCGACCGCGGGCACCGGCGCGGGCGCGGCCATCGCGGCCGCGCTCCGGACGCTGCCCTTCCCGGGCCGCATCCAGGTCATCGGGACGCCCGCCGAGGAGGGCGGCGCCGGCAAGGTGCGGTTGATGGAGGCGGGGGTCTTCAAGGACGTGGACGCGGCGATGATGATCCACGGCCGCTGCGGGACCCAGGTGTGGCGGCCGAGTCTCGGCATCATCAAGGTCAAGTGCGAGTTCTTCGGGCGCGCCTCACACGCCTCGTCGTGGCCGTGGCGAGGGGTCAACGCCCTCAATGCGATGATCCAGCTCTTCGTCTCGCTCGACGCCATGCGCCAGCAGCTCCGCCCCGACGCCCGCGTGCACGGCATCATCACCAAGGGCGGCGACCAGGCCAACATCATCCCGGAGCACGCCACCGCGGAGTTCTACCTCCGGGCGCCCACCAAGGACTACTGCCGCGAGCTGCTGCGTCGCTTCGAGGGCTGCGCGGCGGGCGCGGCCACCGCCACCGGCTGCACCGTGAAGGTCGCCGCGGACGCGATCATCCACGACCCGCTGAAGGCCAACTTCGCGATGGCCGAGCTCTTCGGCAAGAACCTCGAGCGGATCGATTTCCCGGTGGATCCCGACGACGGCGAGGCCGGGTACGGGTCCACCGATTGCGGCAACGTGAGCCAGGCGATCCCGACCATTCACCCCTACATCCGGATCTCGCCGGACGGGGTGCCGGGCCACTCGCGCGAGTTCGCCGAGTGGGCCAAGTCGCCGCTCGCGCGCACCGGCATGGTGGCGGCCGCGAAAGCGCTGGCCATGACCGCGCTGGACCTGGTGGCGCGGCCGGAGGAGCTCGAGAAGGCGAAGCGGGAGTTCGCGGGAGCGTAGCCGGGCGAACCCGGCCGCGCGCTAGTCGAGGCGGATCGAGAAGCCGGCCCGGAAGTCGCTCGAATCCGGCTCCCGCTGGAGGAGGCCGCGGCCCGTCCCCGCGTCGATCCGGCCGCGCAGGAAGCGATACTCGCCGTAGAGCTGCGCCCGGCCCGACAGGGGCAGCGCCATTCCGGCCCCCAGCCGAACGTCGTCGAGCCCATCGGTATTGCGCTGGAGGCCCGGCAGGAGGCTCGCGTTCCAGGGCACCCCGAGAGCGGCGGTGGATCCCAGCGAGAGATATGGGCTCAGCACGCCGTAGAGCCGGTAGCCCTCCAGCATCAGGGGCAGGCGTACCGTGGTCTCACCCGGGGTGTCGTTGACCGACAGGTGCAGATCGGGGATCGGACGGCCCACCGCGGTCGGAGCTTCGATGTCCGCGGCCCGGGCGGCACCCGACCAGGCGCCGGGGAGGACCAAGAGCAGAGCCACCAGCCCGAGCCATCCCAGATGCCTCATACGTCTAATTTTACTCGACGCGTCAAGTCGCCCGGAGCACCTTCCGAGTCTGGCTCAGGTGGTCGAGCTCGTGGAGACGGAAGATCACCGCACAGGCCTTCCAGTCACACGGCTCGTTCCAGTGTAGCGCCGTCACCTTCCCGTCGGCCCCGCGCGTGTTGATGACCATGATGACCGGGGCCCGGGCCTCGGTCGGCCGGTCGGGTGCCGCGGCGAGGACGTCGAGCACCTCGGCGTGAATGCGGCGCAGCCCCCCGCGCAGGTCGTCCCATCGCCGGGCCATGGGCGCGGCGGACTGCAGGCCGGCCGGGATCGGGCTCACCGGCGAGTGACGGTTCTCGAGCAGCGCGCGCATCTCCTCGAGCGCCCGCGGGTGCGTCTCCACCAGGTGATCCAGGATCTCGTGCACGCTCCACTCGCCGCCGCCCGGTGCCCGCCGGGCCTGCTCCTCCGTGACCCCGTCGAGAAGGGCGTCCATCGCGGCGAAGGCCTCGGCCACGCGCTCACGGATCTGCGCGACCGGGGCCTGCGTGCCCTTCTCCAGGAGGTACGCCTTGGCCTTCACCTGCTCGGGGGGCATCGTCATGTCGGGTCTCCGGGTGTGAGGTAGCGCGCGAGGACTGTTTCCGCCAGCCGCGCCGCGCGCGACAGCGTCATGAGCCGGCGGTCGAAGGTGAGCTGGAGCGAGAGGCCGTCGAGGAGCCCCAGGACCACCGCGGCGGCTTCCTCCAGGTTCACCTGACGGACATGGCCCGCCGCCCGCCCCCGGGCCAGCGCGGCCCCGATCAGGCGCCGAGCCCGCGCGTAGGCCTGGCGGTTGACCGCGGCGAGCCGCCGATCGTGGAGGGCCTCGCCCCAGAACTCGATGAACACCGTCCAGAAGTCACGGCTCTCGACCGCGGTCTCGAGACAGGCGCGGATCACCGCCCGGAGCCGCGTGCGGGCGTCGCGGGCCCCGCGCGCCTGGGCCGCCACCCGGCGATCGAGGTCGGCGGTCACCCGGAGCGCGGCCGCGGCCAGCATCGCCGCCTTGTCGCGGAAGTAGTAGTGGAGGATGCCCTGGCTCACCCCGGCCTCCGCGGCTACCCGCTTCATGGTGAGCCCCGCGTAGCCGTCGCGGGCCAGGCAGCGGATGGTGGCCCGCACGATCTGCTCGCGTCGCAGGGGCCCCATGCCGAGCTTCGGGGTCACGATCGCCTCCCAAGAGATTATTGATTGGTCGACCAATTATCCAGCGGTGGGAAGTATGCGACGAAGCGGCGGGCGGGTCAAGCGGTGACGCGGGCGGGCGGAGCTACTTGTGCGAGGGGCCCTCGAAGTAGTGCTTGAACTCGTGCATGAGGACGTAGGGGTCGGCGGTCGAGACGATCAGGTGATCCGCCGGCACGTAGCAGCCGTGGATGCGGCCTTCCGGCGCGCCGGGCGAGCTGCGGAGCCGGCAGATCATCTCCACCTCCGCCTGCGGGCGGATGACCACCGTGACCGGGCCCACCTGGTACGGGGGCTTCCCGAGCGCGGTGGGGCCTTCGTTGAGATAGGCGCCCTGGGCCGCGCACCCGGTCGTCAGCGCGAGGGACAGGGCGGCCAGGACCGCCCGGGGCACTATCGTCGCCATGCCGTCCTGGTACGGCAACCTCGATGCCATCCCCGGCCGATTCCCGGGAGGAAGCCGGCCGGTCAATGGTGGGCGGCAGTTACTCGGTCGGGTGGGCCTCGGCACGGCAGGCGGCCCCGCGCCGGGTCCCTGGCGCGACCACCAGGATCATGGGGACGGCACCATAGGGCGGGTCGGCGCGGCTCAGGACCCGAGGCGTCGACGCTCGGCGGCCCGCTCCGCGTCCATGCGCCCACCCTCGGCGCCGGAATGGTCGACGTGGCGCATGGCCAGGGCCAGCGCCCGGTGCCCGGCCTGCTCGGCGATCAACCGGTGCATCGCCTGGCAGATGCGGCGGTAGGCGGGATGTCCTTGCGGAGCGGTGCGCAGCTCGATCATGTGCATCGCCTCGCGCGCGTTCAGCTCCATGTAGAACCGCACGCGATAGGCCATCGCCACCGCGTACGGCGCGGCGGCGGGCGCGGCGACCGCGAGGGCGTCGTGGAGCGCGGCCGACTCCTCCATGACCCGTGTCCAGTCCGCGAGCGCGCCGGCCTCCTCGAGCTCGTCCGGGGTCACGTGGCCGTGGCGGGTCGTGAGGGGCTGCCACTCGAGCGTCAGCAGCCGGTGGCGCTGCAGGTCGCGGAAGGCCCCGTAGTCGGCGAGCACGTCGAAGCGATAGGCGGTGCGCTCGAAGGCCCGGCCGGGCTTGTGGCGTCGGTTCTCTCGCTGGCCGACGTAGGCGGCCAGCACCTGGTGGCGGGCGGCCCCGTCGAGCTTGCGCGCGAGGGCCAGGAGCTGGTCGTCCGGCAGCGAGGAGACGGAGTACAGCGCGGCCGCCACCACCTTCACCTCGCCGTCGGGATCGAAGTCGGTGAGCGTGACCTCGGGCCGCGGCTCCGGCTCGACGCCGTCGAGCAGGCGCGTCGCCACCGCCCGGGTGGCCTCCCGCGTCTCCTCGAGATAGCGGGACCAGACGCCGCCGCGCTCCGGACGTTCGAGCCGCTTGAGGAACGCGGGGATCACCTTGCGCAGCTCGACCAGCATGAGGGCCGCGTAGTCGCGGACCTCGCGCAGCGGGTGCGCGCGCATGCGGAGCAGCAGCGCCTCGTAGCCCTGGGCGGTGCCGAAGATCCCCACGTTCGACCGGGTCGCCGCCGGGAGCAGGCCCCGGAGGCTGTCGAGGGCCCTCGCGCGGATCGTCATCCGGTAGGCCGCGTCGCTCTCCCCTTCCGGGCGGGGGAAGCGGCGCGCCCAGTACTCGCGCATCGGATCGATCCAGCCGGCGTAGGTCTCGAACGCGCGGTCCATCACCGCGACGTAGCGCTCGCGCAGCGGGAGCCCGTCGAGCTCGGCCGGCACGTGATAGCGGAAGCGGCCGCCCGGCCGATCCGCGTAGGGCACGTAGCGGGTCGACTGCTCGAGGTAGGCCATGAGCCGGCCCCACTCGAGGACCTTGGTCAGGACGTTGGACGCGCCCTCGCAGGCCAGGTGGACCCCGCCGAGCTGGGCGACCGAGTCGTCGCCGTACTCGCTGAGGACGCGCTCGTACAGCTGGTCCGCGCGGGTGGTCCCGACCGAGCCGGCCACCGCCGGCCGCCCGGCCGGCTCGAGGAACTCGTCGAGGAAGAGCCGGCGCAGCGACTTGGCGGAGCGCGAGTAGCGCGCGAACAGCGCGCCCTTGACCACCTCGGGCAGGTTCACCAGGGCGAAGACGGGCCCGTCGAGCTCGGTGAAGTAGGGGGCGAGCGCCGCCCGCTCCTCGGCGGTGAAGGTCTCCACGGCGGTCATCCTAGCATGCGGGCCGCCCCGCCAATTCCCTTGCCCCCATCGGCGTCTTCCCCTAGCCTATCGCCGAACCGCGGGACGGTCCGACGCCCGCCAGGAAGGAGGAGCCGATGGCTCGGCGGGCCGGTCCCGGGAAGATCAAGCGGAAGCGCGCGCGTCCCGCCGCTGCGCGATCCGGGCCACGCCGGGCACTCTCGCGCCTCGAGCTCGAGCGCCGTCTCGCCGAGGCGCTCGAGCAGCAGGCCGCCACCGCCGAGATCCTTGGCGCGATCAGCCGGGCGCAGGGCGACCTCGAGCCGGTGATGCAAACCGTGGCGGAGAGCGCCGCCCGCCTCTGCGACGCGACCGACGCCCAGATCTTCCGACTCGACGGGGCCACCTTCCACCTGGCCGCGTCCCACGGCCCATTGGGACCGGCCCGCACGGTGCCGGTGACCCGCGGCTCGGTGGCCGGCCGGGCGGTGATCGATCGGAAGACCATCCACGTCCGGAACGTCGACGACGCCGCGGTCCAGGAGTTCCCCGACAGCATGGCCTGGCGCATGGGCCGGCGCACCGTGCTCGCCGAGCCCCTGCTCCGCGACGGGGACCCGATCGGGCTGATCCTGATCCGGCGGATGGAACTGCGGCCGTTCTCCGACCGCCAGCTCGCCCTGCTCAAGGCGTTCGCGGCCCAGGCGGTCATCGCGATCGAGAACGTGCGCCTGTACACGGAGCTGCAGGCCCGCAACCAGACGCTCGGCGAAGCGCTCGAGCAGCAGACCGCCACCGCCAACATCCTGAACGTGATCAGCGCCTCCCCGACCGATCTGCAGCCGGTCCTGGATGCGGTGGTCGAGAGCGCGGTCCGCTTCTGCGGCGCCGCCGACGCCTCCCTGTTCCGGCTCGAGGGCGATCGACTGCGCGGCGACGCACACCACGGCCCGGTGCACCAGCCGCCTGACTTCCAGCTCCCAGTCGCGCGCGGCTCGGTGGGTGGCCGCACCGTGCTCGAGCGGCGGACCATCCACGTCGCGGATCTCCAGGCGGAGACCGACGAGTTCCCCGAGGCCAGCGCGAACGCGCGGACCTTCGGCTTCCGCACCACGCTGAGCGTGCCGCTCGTGCGGGAGGGCACCCCGATCGGGGTCATCCAGCTCCGGCGCGCCGAGATGAGCCCGTTCACCGAGAAGCAGATCACCCTGCTCCAGACCTTCGCCGACCAGGCGGTGATCGCGATCGAGAACGTCCGCCTCTTCACCGAGCTGCAGGAGAAGAATCGGGCCCTGACCGAGGCCCATCGCCAGGTCACGGAGGCGCTGGAGCAGCAGACCGCGACCGCCGACATCCTGCGCGTGATCAGCAGCTCGCCCGCTGATCTCCAGCCGGTGCTGGACACGGTGGTGGAGAGCGCGGCCCGCTACTGCGGCGCCACCGATGCCCAGATCTGGCGGCGGGACGGCGAGGGCCTGCGGCTGGTCGCCCATCACGGCCCCCTCGCCTCCCCGACGGGGCGGGTCCTGCCGATCGCGCGCGAGACCATCACCGCCCTTAGCGTGCTCGAGCAACGGGTGGTCCACGTGCCCGACATCGCGGCGGTGGCCGCCGAGTTTCCTCGGACCTGGCACCACGCCCGGGAGCTCGGCTTCCACGCGTCGGTGGCCGTGCCGCTCATGCGCGAGGGCGCGGCGATCGGCGCGCTGCAGCTCCGCCGCGGTGAGGCCGGACCGTTCACCGACAAGCAGGTCGAGCTGCTGCACACCTTCGCGGACCAGGCGGTCATCGCGATCGAGAACGTCCGCCTGTTCAAGGAGCTGGAGGCCCGGACCGCCGACCTGACCCGGTCGGTCGAGCAGCTCACCGCGCTGGGCGAGGTCGGCCGCGCGGTCGGCTCGACCCTCGACCTGGCCACCGTGCTGACCACCATCGTCTCCCGCGCGGTCGAGCTCTCCGGGCTCGACGGGGGCGTGGTCTTCGAGTACGACGAGGCCGCCGAGGAGTTCGTCCACCGGGCCGCGGCCGAGACCGGCGGGGCTCTCGCGGCGGCCCGGCGCAGCATCCGGATCGCGAAGGGCGAGGGCGCGATCGGGCGCACCGCGGTCACCCACGAGCCCGTGCAGGTGCCCGACATCACGGCGCCGGGCGCCTACGAGAGCCGGGTGCGGGACAACCTGATCGCCTCCGGCATCCGGGCCATCCTCGCCATGCCGATGGCCCACCACGACCGGCTCGTCGGCTGCATCACGGTGACCCGCAACCGTCCCGGCGAGTTCCCGGCCGAGACGATCGACCTGCTGCGCACGTTCGCCGCCCAGTCGGCCCTCGCGATCCAGAACGCGCGCCTGTTCAGCGAGCTCGAGGACAAGGGCCGCCAGCTCGAGGCGGCCAGTCGCCACAAGTCCGAGTTCCTCGCCAACATGTCGCACGAGCTCCGGACTCCCCTCAATGCGGTCATCGGGTTCTCCGAGGTGCTGATCCAGCGGATGTTCGGCGAGCTCAGCGACAAGCAGGAGGAGTACCTCAAGGACATCTACGCCTCCGGCCAGCATCTGCTGTCGCTGATCAACGACATCCTGGATCTCTCGAAGATCGAGGCGGGGCGCATGGAGCTGGCCCTCGCCGACTTCGACCTGCCCGCCGCCATCGAGAACGTCCTGATCCTGATGAGGGAGCGGGCCGGCCGGCGCGGGGTCACCCTCGCGCGCGCGGTCGACGAGCGGCTCGCGACGATTCACGCCGACGAGCGCAAGGTCAAGCAGGTGCTGCTCAACCTGCTCTCCAACGCGCTGAAGTTCACCCCGGAGGGCGGGCGCATCGACGTGCGTGCCGACCTCCGCGACGGCGTGGTCGAGATCGCGGTGACCGACAGCGGCATCGGCATCGCCCCCGAGGACCACGAGGCGGTGTTCGAGGAGTTTCGCCAGGTGGGCACCACGAGCCGCAGCGTGGAGGGCACCGGCCTCGGGCTGGCCCTCTCGCGAAAGTTCGTCACGCTCCACGGCGGGCGCATCTGGGTCGAGAGCGTGGTCGGGCACGGCGCGACCTTCACCTTCACGCTGCCGCTCGGCGGCCCGCCCGCCGAGGAGGTGTGAGTCACCTTCCGCCGTTCTTCGTCTCCGAGGGGAACTCGTTCGTCCCCTCCGCATCGGCGCGCGGGCCATGGAGCCCCCGGCATCAGCACGGCGGCCCACCCGCCGCGCTCCTCGCGCGCGCGTTCTCACGTCGGGCCGGGCCCGACGGGCAGATCGCGCGCCTGACCTTCGATTTCCTGCGGCCGGTGCCCCTCGCGCCGCTGACCGTCGCCACCCGTGTCGTCCGCGCGGGCGCGAAGGTCCAGCGCCTCGCGGGCACCGTCCTCGCGGAGGACGGCGCCGCCCTGATCGAGGCCACGTGTCTCGTCATGCGCGTGGCGCCGGACCGCGTCGCCGTCCCGCCCGAGACGCGGACGGGCCCGGCGCCTCCCGCGCAGAGCGCGCCCTTCGAGCTGCCGCTCATGTCGGGCGACGAGGGATATCACCGCGCGGTGGAGTGGCGGATCGCGACCGGGACCTGGGGGCGAGGACCGGTCGCGGCGTGGCTCAGGCTACGCGTTCCGGTCATCGGGGGCGAGGCGCCGACGCCGCTCGAATGCCTCGTCGCCGTCGCGGACTCCGCGAGCGGCATCGCGGTCGCGGTCGATCCGGCCCGCACGACGTTCGTGAACGCGGACCTGACCATCGCCCTGCACCGTCTCCCGGTCGGCGAGTGGATGGGTCTCGACGCGGCCACCACCGCGGAGCGCCACGGTGTCGGCCTGACGCGGGCGCGGCTGTGGGACACGAGCGGTCCGGTGGGGCGCTCGCTCCAGACGCTCCTGCTCGAGCCACGCGCCGGCGGACGCTGATCGACGCGCGACCGCGCGATTCGTTGACTGGTCGTCTGGTCTGATCCATAATCCGCGCCATGCGTTCGCCCGGATGGCTCGTCGGTCTGCTCGTTCTCCTCCTCGTCGCCGGCTGCATCTCGGTCAAGTTCGGCCGCGACTTCCCGTCTCCCGAGGAGGGATGGATCGTGAAGGGCAAGACCGACCGGTACGGGCTCGTGCGCATGTTCGGCGATCCGGTCCAGATCGGCTTCGACAACGGCGACCCCACGTGGCGCTGGTTCTACGGCCAGCGCGACTCCACCGCGGAGACGAGCAAGGACCTCACGGTGCGCTTCGGCGCCGACGGGATCGTCAAGTCCTACTCGTTCACCTCGAGCTTCCCGGACGACCTGCGGCGGCTCGACGACCCGAAGCGCGTCAAGTAACCTCGATCAACTCAGGAGGCCTCCATGCCCAACATCACCGTCCAGTGGTACGCGGGACGCACCGACCAGCAGAAGCGCGAGATCGTGGCCGCCATCACCGACGCGATGGTGAAGATCGGCAAGACCACCGCGGACCAGGTGCACGTGGTCTTCCAGGATGTCGAGAAGGCCAACTGGGGCGTGAACGGCAAGCTCGCGAGCGACCGCTAGGGTGGCGGGGATCCAGGTCGGCTTCATCCCCATCGAGGGCGGGCACTACTACCGCGACGCGCTCGAGGAGGTGGTGCGCGCCGAGGATCTCGGGTTCGACTCGGTGTGGATGGAGGAGCACCACTCGGTCACCGACCACTACTGGCCCTCGCCCCTGCCGGTCCTGGCCGGCTTCGCGACCCGGACCACCCGGATGCGCCTCGGCACCGACATCCTGGTGGCCCCGTTCTATCATCCGGTGCGGCTCGCGGAGGACGCGACGATGCTCGACGTGATGTCGGGCGGTCGCTTCGTGCTCGGCATCGCCATCGGCTACAAGCCCGACGAGTTCGCCCTCTACGGCGCCGCGCTCGAGAAGCGAGGCGCCCGCTTCGAGGAGCAGCTCGCGATTATGAAGGCGCTCTGGACCCACGACCGGGTCGCCTTCCACGGCACCTACTACACGGTCGACGGCCGGCTCGAGCCCCGGCCGGTGAGCCGTCCCCACCCGCCGGTCTGGATCGGGGGCTGGGGCGACATCACCCTGCGGCGCGCGGCGACCCTAGCCGACAACTGGGTGCCCGGCCCCACCGCGGATCTCGCCCGGCTCCTGGCCGGCAAGCAGCAGTTCCTCGCCAACCGGCGGGCGGCGGGGCGGGTCGAGCCGGTGACCGAGTGGCCGCTCACCCGCGACGTCATCATCGCCGACACCGATCGCGAGGCGCGCGACCTGGCCGAGAAGCACATCATGATCTCCTACCGGAAGGAGTACGCGGGCGGCTGGCGGCACCCGTTCATCGACGCCTCCATCGCCACCGACCTGGACGCGCTCATGAAGCACCGCTTCCTCATCGGCGGCCCCGACCAGGTGATCCGCGCGCTCAAGCCCTTCGTGGCCGAGTACGGCATGACCCACCTCATCTGTCGGGTCTTCTTCCCGGGCATGCCCCACCGCCACATCATGCGCGAGCTCGAGCTGATCGCGAAGGAGGTCCGGCCCGCGTTCGCCTGATCGCCCGCGTCGGTGTGATACGCTTCGCCCGTGCGCTGGCTGATCGTGCTGCCGTTCGCCCGCCCCGGTCACATGGGCATGGACTTCCGCGATGAGCTCGTGGCGATGGGCCACGAGGCCCGGACCTTCGCCTACCGCCGCGACAACCCGCTCTACAAGAACCGCAGCACCAAGGCCACCTACCAGCTCTTCATCCTCCGCCGGCTCGAGCGGGCCTGCGTGGCGTACCGGCCGGACCTGGTGCTCGTGATCAAGGGCGGCCCGGTCACCCCCGGGCTCGTCCGGCGGGTGAAGGCGCGGATCGACACCCGCTTTCTCAACTTCTTCCCCGACAACCCCCTGTGGATGATCCCGTTCGAGTGCATCGAGGCCTACGACGCCTTCTTCACGAAGGAGCGCTACGCGCTGCAGGCGCTGGAGCAGGCCGGCCTGCGCAACCTGCACTACCTGCCGATGTACTGCGTGCCGGAGATGCACCACCCGATCGAGCTCATCCCCGAGGAGACCCGGCGCTACGCGGCCCCGCTCTCCTTCGTGGGCAGCGCCTACGCGTACCGCGAGCGCTTCGTGCGCGAGCTGGCCGACACCCCGCTGCGCCTGTGGGGCGCGGGCTGGGACCGGGTGGAGGCGCCCGAGGTCCGCCGGATGGTCGCGGGCGGGCCGGTGTTCGGACGCGCCAAGCTCGCGGTCTACTCGGGCTCGACGCTGTCCCTGAACCACCACCACCCGATGAACGACATCGTGGGCGTGAACACCCGCGCCTTCGAGCTCGCCGCCAGCGCGGCCTGCCAGCTGGTGGACGCCAAGGAGGAGCTCGGCCGGCTCTTCACGCCCGGCCAGGAGGCGATCGTCTACCACGACCTGGCCGAGCTGCGCCGCCAGATCGCCTACTACCTGGCCCACCCGGACGAGGCGCGCGACGTCGGGGAGCGCGCCCGCAAGCGGGCGCTCGCCGAGCACACGCTGCGCCACCGCATCGAGGAGATGCTGGCGATCCTCCGGTGAGCCCGCCCGCCTCGTTCGCGACCGCGCTCCGGTGCATCGAGTGCGGCGCGGAGTTCGCGCTCGACTACCGGCTCGAGTGCGCGGCCTGCCGGGGCCTCCTCGAGCTCGCCTACGACTGGGAGGCGCTGCGACGCGCCGGTCCCGCCGTCTTCGCGGGGCGCGGGCTCTGGCGCTACGCCCCGGTGCTGCCGATCGCCGACCCGGCCCACCGGGTGACGCTGGGAGAGGGCGAGAGCCCGCTGCTCGACTGCCCCACCCTCGGGCGCGCCCTCGGGGTGCGGCGGCTCCAGGTCAAGTTCGAGGGCTCCAATCCCACCGGGACCGTGAAGGATCGCTCCTCGCCCACCGCGGTGGCCGCCGCGCTCCGGTTCGGCTTCCGGGCCACGTCGGTGGTCAGCTCGGGCAACGCGGGCTCCTCGATCGCCGCCTACTCCGCGCGCGCGGGCCTGCGCTCGCTGATCTTCGCCTACGCGCGCACCTCCGCGCCCAAGCTCGTGCACATGGCGGCCACCGCCACCGACCTGATCCTCTACGAAGGGGTCTACGACGACCTCATCGGCCTCTGGGACCGCCTCGTCGAGGACCGGCTCTTCTTCGACTGCGGGGCCTCCCGCAACGCCTACAAGCACGAGGGCAAGAAGACCCTCGCCTACGAGATCGCCGAGCAGTCCGGCTGGCGGGCGCCCGACGTGGTGGTGGCGCCCGCGGCGGTCGGCGAGACCTTCATCGCCGCCCACCGTGGCTTCGTGGAGATGGAGCGTCTCGGCTGGATCCCGCGACGCCCCCGCATGGTGGCCGCCCAGGCGAGCCGGGCCGACGCGATCGCGCGGGCCTGGCGCGAGAAGCGCCCGCTCACCCCCGTGAAGATCGGCTACACGGTGGCCGAGGGGCTGGCCGCCGGCAATCCCGGCCGCAAGGGCGAGTGGGTCCTGCGCCTCCTGCGCGAGCACGGCGGCCTGGCCGGCGACGCCGAGGACGAGGAGATCCTCGAGACGCAGGGACTGCTCGCCCGGACCGAGGGCATCTGGGCCGGCCCGACCGGGGTGGCGGCCCTGGCGGTGCTGCGGAAGCTCCTGGCCGCGAAGGCCCTCGATCCCGACGCCACCATCTGCGTGATCCTGAGCGAGACCGGGCTGAAGACCGAGGCGAGCGCGCCCGCCCGCCGAGCCACCGCCTTCGACCAGGCCTCACTCCGCCGGCTCGTCCACTCCCTACTCGGAGACAAGACATGAAGCGACTGCTCGTGGCCGTCCTGCTCGTGGTGGGCACCGCCCCCGCGGCCCCCGTGGAAGCCCAGAGCCTGGTGTCGACCTTCAAGCGCGTCAACCCGTCGGTCGTCATCATCCGCGCGCGCTGGAAGGAGGTCGGAGGCTCGGGCCAGGTCGGACGCGTCAACGAGGTGGGCTCGGGCGTCCTCGTCTCCCCGGACGGCAAGGTGATGACCGCCTCCCACGTGGTGCAGACCGCCGACGAGATCACCGCCGAGTTCCTGGGCGGCGAGGTGGTGCCCGCGCGCGTGATCGCGTCGGAGCCGGAGGCCGACGTGTCCCTGCTGCAGCTCGAGCGGGTCCCCGCCAAGGCGACGGTGGCCCGGTTCGGCAACTCCGACCGCGCGGAGGTCGGCGATCAGGTCTTCATCATCGGGGCGCCCTACGGGATCGCCCATACCCTGAGCGTGGGCTACGTGACCGGGCGCCACAAGCCCAACACCGTCTACAGCGAGCTGGCGCTCGCCGAGTTCTTCCAGACCGACGCGGCGATCAACCCGGGCAACTCGGGCGGGCCGATGTTCAACATGGCGGGCGAGGTCATCGGGATCGCGAGCCACAACATCACCAAGTCGGGCGGCTCCGAGGGCCTGGGCTTCGTGGTCACCGTCAACATGGCCCGCCGCCTGCTGCTCGAGCAGCGCTCGTTCTGGAGCGGCATGAGCGGCGTGGTCGTCGGCGGGCAGGTCGCACGGGCGCTCAACCTGCCCCAGCCGGTCGGCTTGATGGTGCAGCAGGTCGCGGCGGACTCGCCCGCGGCCCGCATGGGCCTCCGTCCCGGGGTCATCCCGGCGACGATCGAGGGGAAAGCGTTCCTCCTCGGCGGTGACATCATCATGGCGGTGCAGGAGCGGGAGCTCGGCTCCGAGACCTACGAGGCGCTGCAGGCCCGCCTGCGGAGCCTGCCGTCCGGGTCCATCATCTCGGTGATCATCCTCCGTGAGGGCCGGTCGGTCACGCTCAGCGGCGTGAAGGACTGACCGGCCGCAGCCGGAGCCGCCGCGCGGCCACCCCGGCCATGTGCGGATCGCGCTCCACCCCGATCCACTCGCGACCGAGCGCGACCGCGATGCGGCCGACCGTGCCCGCCCCCGCGAACGGGTCGAGGACGACGCCCCGGCGCGCGGAGAGCGTCAGAAGCTCTCGCAGCACCGGGTCCGGCGTGGCGTCCCACAGGCTGTCCGGGTGCGACCGCGGCAGCGGCAGCATGAAGCAGAGGGTGGCGCCGCCCGGGCGGACGGGGTGCCCCGCCTTGCGGTACCGGAGCAGGTAGTTCACCCGGTTGTCCCAGCGCTCGCGCGAGCGCACCTGGGCCCAGAGGCCCTTCGACTGGAGCCGGAACCCGACGCGCCGGAGCCAGCGCGTCACCAGGCCGTCGATGCCGATCCACTCGAGGCCGTCGTGGCGGTCGCCGATGACGAGCCAGAGGTCGCCGTGGTCGGCGAGGACCCGGCGCCATTCCCGGCCGAACCCGGTGGCGAGCTCGCGCGCGTACCGCTCGGCGCGCTCGCGCCCCCGTCCGCGCACCCAGTAGGGCGGCGAGGTCAGGATGCAGCCCACGCTGCCGGTGGGGACGTCGGCGAGCCGCCGGCTGTCGCCTACCCGGAGGCGGACCCGGCCGTCGCGGCTCGCGTAGCGCTTCACCGACGGCGCCCCGGGCGAGGGATCAGGCGGCGCGGCCGCGGTGGCGCAGCAGCAGGGGCACGCCTACCGCAGCCACCGCCATGCCGATCAGGCTCACGACCTGCGCGATGCGGAGCGGCCCCAGCATCAGCGCGTCGGTGCGCAGTCCCTCGGTGAAGAGCCGGCCCGCCGAGTAGAGCCCGAGGTAAGCGAGGAACAGCGCTCCCGGGGCCCGCTCGAGCCGATCCCGCAGCGCGACGATCAGGACGCCGAACACGAGCAGGTCCCAGAGCGACTCGTACAGGAAGGTCGGGTGGAAGTACTCCGACTGGGCGTATTCGAGCGGCCGGTGCGTCGGCGAGATGAACAGCTTCCAGGGGAGGTCGGTCGGGCGGCCGAAGGCTTCCTCGTTGAAGAAGTTGCCCCACCGGCCGATGGCCTGCCCGATGGCGAGGCTCGGCGCCGCGATGTCGAGGTACTGCCGCACCGGCAGCCCGCGGAGCCACGCGTAGCCGCCCCCCGCAAGGATGCCGCCGATCACGCCACCGTGGATGGCAAGCCCGCCCTCCCAGAGCGCGAAGATTTTACCGGGGAACTGGCCGTAGTAGTCGAGGTTGAACAGCACGTAGTAGAGGCGCGCGCCCACGAGCCCGCCGAGCAGGGCCAGCTCTGCCGCCTTGAGCAGGCTCTCGGCGTCGATGCCCCGCCGACGCGCGTCGCGGTGGCCGAGCCAGAGCCCCAGGGCCATCGCGCTCGCCATGAGGACCCCGTACCAGCGGATGGCGATCGGCCCCACGTGCAGCGCGATCGGTC
>Ga0310810_10001634_pt1 | contig 23696 bp, 23 predicted proteins | sample NCmetagenome_FD_207641 | JGI IMG/M metagenome (GOLD analysis project Ga0310810, IMG submission 207641) | Soil microbial communities from experimental microcosm in Duke University, North Carolina, United States - NC | ecosystem: Engineered > Artificial ecosystem > Soil microcosm > Unclassified ... | reverse complement strand
CGGCGATCGCACGTGGCCATCGCGTCTGTTCCTACGATCGCGCAGGCTCTGGCTGGAGCGATCCACGTCCGGATGTCGAGACGCCAGCCCGGATCGTTGCTGACTTGCACGCCCTTCTCGCGGCGGCTGGCGAGAAGCCACCGTATGTCATGGTGGGCGCGTCGGCCGGCGGCCTGTACGTGCGCCTGTATCAGTTGGATTATCCGAGTGAAGTCGTCGGTCTCGTGCTCGTCGATCCGGCCACTGAGGATCGGCTCTTCACCATGTATCAACAGCGCGCGGTTGCTATCGGATCGCTGACGGCCGAACAGCTCGCGTCGACGATGCCGAGCGCTCCTATTCCGATTCCGTCGCGCAAACCACAGACAGGCGAGCCGTTCGATCGGCTGCCGATGGACCTATATCAGTTGCGGATCAAAATCGATCAGCGCCTCATCGCGTCGATGCCAGCAACGGTCTCAGCGGAGATCGTGCGGGAAGCATCGGAGGGTCAGCGCGCGGGATTGGCCCGCCTTCTGGAGAGCCGGAGCCGTGCGGACAATCCGATGCGCAACATCCCCGTGATCGTGCTCACGCGCGGCCAAAACATGACGCAAGGCATCGCTGAAAACCATGCAGGCCTGGCCCGCCTCTCGATCAATTCACGACATGAGGTGGTGCCGACGGCGGATCACGAGATTCACCTGTTCACCCCCGCTGTCGTGATACAGGCGATTGAAGACGTGGCTGTGGCCGCCAGAGACCGGCAGCCACTCCGTGTTCGTCCGTGATGTGAGTTACTCGATCGGTTTCTCTGCGATGTGATCGAAGACAAGGACTGGCAGCGAACGCTTCTGCAGTTCGAGCTTCAATCCGAGCTGACGATCGAGCGCCTCGGGCAACGACAGCGCGCCGTTGGGCTCCGAGGCTGAAAGCGCGCCGCCGCCTGCAACCGGCCCGGTCTCTCCCCCACGCCCGGCACCACCTTGCACGAGCCCGATCGGGCTGAAGTTGACTGTGAATGTGTAGCCGCCCTCGAGCCCGGTCGCATCCAATGCCGGCACGCGTACGTAGCCGTTGGCGAGGCTTTGCAGCCGTTCCGCGAACTGCGCCATCGACATGTTCTGACAGGTGATCAGCCGCGACAGGATCGGATTGCGATTCCTCGGATCAGCGCTATTCGCAGCAGGCCCTTCCGAACATCGCGTGCGGCTCGATGGATCGGCCTTTGTCAAACGAGGCTTCGGTGCGGAGAGCACGTAGCCGGACACCTCGCGATTCTCGACATGTGTCTTGATCTGGAAGCGCTCGCTCAAGAACGTCCGGAGCATCTGGCGCAGCGTGTCGATCTCGATGGGCGGCTGTTCGGTGTTCGTCGTAGACGCGAACGCCCTGGCCACGAGATCGAAACGCGCTGACTCCGTCCATTTGGGCGCGTCGATCAGTTCGTCACCCTGAATGTCCCACGCGAGCGAGAGCATCGTCCTCAGCGGCAGGCCGACCGCGTTGACCATTCCCGTGGGCTGAATCTGAGCCCGGGTGAGCTTCTGATCCGGCGATGTCGGCTTAATGGTCGCCACCTCGAACTCCGGCGGTAGTGGCGCCGGCAGTGCCTTCGCGACGTCCGGAGCATTCGCCGTCGGCTTGCGCTCAACGCTATCCACGACGAGCGCTGACGTCGGCATGTCCTTCAGCTCGAGCTTCAAGCCAAGCTGCTTTTCCATCGCGTCGAATAGCGTGATGCCGTCGCTTCCCGCTTGAGCCAGCAACGGACGCGGCGTAAAGCTGAATTCGAAGTCCCACGCGCCCTGCAATCCGGTCTGATCGACGACGGGATTCGGCAGATACTGGCCCACCGCTCTTGGAAGCAGCTGCGCAAACGCCGCCATCGTCATGCCTCGGCAGATACCTGTCTGCTTCGGAATGACGCCGGGCTCAGGCTGCTGTGGCGGTGGAGCGGGCTGGCATCCTGGTGGCGCACCACCGGCGGCTTCCTTCATCTTGGGTTTCGCGCCGACGACAGTCATCGCATACGCCGTGAGTGGCCGCGTGTCTTCGTGAACGGTGAGCTTGAATCGATCGGCGAGCAATGGCCGCAGCATCAACCTGGCGTTCGCCAACGGCGTTCCAGAGGGGGCTTTGGCGATAACCGTGTAGCGATCCAACTCGAGCCAGCTCGGCCCGCCCATCACCTTCTCTGCGTCGACACCATACGCAATCCTGATCAGATCGACCATCGTCGCGTTATGCAGCTCGAAGCGATCGTCACGGATCGCATTGCCTGTCACGCCGATGTTGATCTGGCGATCGCTGACGCGAACGTCTGCAATCTCAAAGGTGGGACGAGCTGGCGTGGACTGTCCGAAAGCGGGAAGGGAGACGAGAACGGCCGTACAGACGAGGAGAGCTTTCGAAATCATGCTCCCTTCGACGTGCTGGAGACGGTTACGGTTCGATGAATCCCGATGTGGACGTCACGTGTGTTGCCGTCGCGAATCCGGGTTACGGTGGCCGGACCGCGCTGCGACGCCGTCGTCGGCCGCTGGACGCTCGGGTCGCGCCGGTTGACGGGACGAGCGCTCAACCTCGCTGATGCCCACTAGCTTCTCGCGCGGTCGAGCGATCGTGTCGCCCTGACCTTCACACGGATTCGCAACGGCAACACAAGTGACGTCTGGTCGTTCTCGCCGCTGCAGGCATACCGCGTGGCGGACGCGTGCGACCATGCCGAGCACACCGCGAAGCCGGAAATCGGCCGCAGCGATTCATCCGCGCGTCTTCCGTCATCGCGTTCTGGTTGCATCGAGTCAGCGCAGACGTTTTGAGCCGCGGAGCGGACGTCGTTGCGAGTGAGTTCCTAGACGCGCGGGGTCCGTGAGGGAACGAGCGAAGGTCGATTTCCCGGCATGTGGAGTCGCGGCCGCCAGGCGGTATGCCTGCAGCTACTCCTAGGCGATAAACGCCGCCTTCTTGAAAGCGGCAATCGATGCAGCGGTCAGGGTGTCGAGCTCACGAAACAGGGCAGGTTCTGTGGCGGTGAAATTGAAACACGTCTTGCCTTGCATGCGCGCATTCAACTGCTTGGACATCGCGGCGTGCACCGTCGGGACTGCGATACCCATCAGGTGATAGCTCACGTAGGACTTGCCGATCTCAACCCAGGCGACGGGGATCCGCGGTCTGCGGACCTTGCCGCCCCATGATTTCAAAGTGGCCGGACCGACGGGCGCCTCGACGCAATATTTTGTTGATGTGTCGTCGCTGACGGCGAGCGCTCCAGCGTGCTTCTTCAGCACAGCCTTGAGCGAAGCAAACACGTCGCCGAAGTCGCCCGTCTCACTCTTTCGCATTCAGTCGCGTGCTCTGGCTCGCAACTGCCAACCAGCGACCACCACGGTTCACCCACACATCCACATAGCGGTAACGAACTTCGGTCGGCTTCCCATTGACGGGACCAACGAGGATCTGCGTGAACCACACGACTGCCGTGTTGCCGAAGGTCTTGACGATGAACTCGTCGAGGCGGGAGGAATCGACTTGCTGTCGATTGTCGGTGGCAAGGCTCAGCTCTTTGACCTTGTCGCCGCGCGCGCCGTCGCCATACGTGGCGATGAATTCATCGGCGAGCAGCGTCTCAATGTACTTCGCATCGCCACGATGAAACGCGGCGTCCCAGAGTTGCTCAAGCTCGATCAGGACCTGCTGATCGGACTTGACCTCCTGGGCATTGGCGGCCGCGCCCATTGCGAGCAGCACGGCCACCACACCAAGAACCCGGAGTCGAGCCATGTCGTGCTCCTAGACTTTCTTCGCAGTCAGCTCGTCGTAAGCCACCTGCAACTGCGGCTGGCCTTCATTCTCAGCAAACTTCGGCATGCCGGCCTTGACGATCTCCTCGGCCGACTTGCCTGCCTTGATGCCCTTCTGGACGTAGTCGAGCATGGCTGAGAAGTAATCGCGTAGCGCCAGCAGATCGCCTTTCGGTCCAGTCACTGGCGCGCCAACCTTCGAGTGGCCGAAGATGTAAATGGTGTCGGCGTTGTGATCTTTCACAACTTTCTCGAGCGAGACGAGCCAGTTGCGGATCGAGGCGCCCGCGGGACGATCAACGCGCGGGTGTCGCTGATGTGACATCAGGTCACCCATGTGGACGATGTTGGCCTTCTGAAAGAAGATCACGCCGTCGCCGCCCGTGTGACCAGGGCCATAGTGGCGAGCCGAGACGACCTCACTTCCGAGGTCCACCTTCCAATCGGTTTTGTAGGTCGTGTCGGCGTACGCCTGCTGATCCTCACTCTTAGCCGCTGCCGCTTGCTTGCGTTGAAGGCCGGGCGCGTTTTCCTGCGCGACGATCTTGACCACCGACGGTTGAAGCACCTTGTTGCCGCCGGTGTGATCCGGATGATGATGCGTGTTGATCAGCAGGTCGATTTTGCGGCCGCCGGTCATCGGCTTGAAGCCGTCGAGGAACATCTTCGATGTGTCGGCGAACTGGCTATCGATGACCACGACAGCGTCGGGTCCGACGAGCCATCCCATCGTGCCGCCGCGGGCCGTAAACGTGCCGATGTTGCGGCGCAGCGACGCGAACATCGGAACGGTCGGCGGCTGCGGCGCGGCCGCGGGGGGCTGCTGCGCGAATAGCCGTCCGGGCACGAGCGCGCTGGCGGCCACAGCCAGCGACGATCTCAGGATGAACTCACGTCGGTTTGAATCCATGTGCGCTCCTCTGGCCCGTCCGAAAGGACGGGCCCTACGTGTCAGTCCGCCTGAAGGCGGACGCTACATCTGAATCACAACCTTGCCGATGAACTGCCCTGAGGCGTGATGCGCAAACGCCTGCTTCGCCTCCTCGAACGGAAACACACGATCGACAACCGGCTTCACCCCGTTCACCGCAATCGCCCGGTTCATTTCCTCGAACATGTCGCGATCGCCGACGAAGATGCCATGCAGATTGCCGCCTTTGTACATCAACGGAAATGGACTCGTGTCGCCGTCGCGGCCAGCCACAAAGCCAATCAAGCAGACCTTGCCGCCGCGAGCCAGCGACTGCACCGAACGGGCGAACGTACCACCGCCGCCGACTTCGATCACGCAGTCTACTCCGCGGCCGGTCATGCGCAGCACCTCTTTCTCCCACTCAGGCATGCGCGTGTAGTTGATGGCGTCGGAGGCGCCCATTGCCCGAAGCCGTTCAATTTTGTCGTCGCGAGATGATGTCGCGAGCACGCGCGCGCCGGCCGCACGCGCCAGTTGCAACGCGAACACGGAAACGCCCCCTGTGCCGAGCACGAGCACGGTATCGCCGGCCCGAACCGGACGGCCGGCGCGGAAGAGCGCATGCCAGGCGGTCACGCCTGCGCATGGGAGACACGCGGCCTCTTCGTAGGTGAGCGCCTCGGGAATCGAAACGACTCCGTCTTCATAGAAGGTCGCATAGTCGGCCAGCGTGCCGTCGAGCGGCGAGCCGAGCGCAACCGGCGGCGCACCGGGTGGGCCATTCGGTGGATGTTGAAAGAAGCAACCGGCGACACGATCGCCGACGCGCACGCGTGAGACGCCCGAGCCAACCGCCACGATATCGCCCGCAGCATCCGACAGCGGGATCAGATCGCGCGTATTGGGTCCGGTGAAATACGTGCCGTTGGCCACCAACTGGTCGCGATAGTTGAGCGACACGGCCCGTATGCGCACGAGCACTTGCCCCGGGCCGGGAAGCGGATCGGGACAATCGGCCAGACGCAGATCACCAGCGCCTTTCGCGCCGGGAGGAACAACCCACGCGCGCACTAGACCGAGACCTCGCTCGGCTCATTCACATTGGGACGTTTCCGGAGCACACGGTTCCACCACATGATCACGCCTGTGACAAGCATCATCAACGGCACGAGACCCACCAACGCCCACACCGCTTTGAGCACCGGCGCGTCGCGCCACCTGCCGAAGTGCAGCCGCGTGAGCCACATCAAGACGACATCACCTGGACGTTCGCCGAGGATCGCATCGGGATCGGACATCGAATCAACGAAGTTGGAGAAAGGTTCCGGGACGCCGAGATAAAAGCCGGAGATGCCCCACATCAACATGAAGAGAAACAACCAGAAGCCGACGGCACTGTGAAGATCCCAGTTGAACCGGCGCCATCCTGAACTCCACTTGATCCCGAGGCTTCGTTTCCAACGGGCGACGCCCGGCCACCACACAACGATTCCGGTCAGCGTCGTCAGTGTGAAGACGGCGCTGCCGACGCCGTTCCAATACTTGCCGGGGCGATCGAACAGCAGTTCGTCGTGAAGACGCGCCAGCCACAGCACGAAATACTCGCCCGGTGTGACCGACGCACCGAGATCCTCCCCGGTGTACGGATTGAACAGCCGCTCCTTCTTCTCGCTGCCACGCTCGACCCACACCTCAATCGTCGGATTGCGGCGCGTGATGCGTTCGCCAACGCGCGTGACCTTCCAACCTGGATAGGAGCGTTCGGCTTTGGCCTGGAGCTGCTCGGTCGTCAGACGTGTGGCGTTGGGATCGAACGTCGGCCGCGGCGTGGCGAAGAACCGATCGAGCTCGTTGCGATACACGAGCGCGCTGCCGGTCACACTCAACATCACCACATAGAGCCCCAATATGAGCCCGGTCCAGAGATGAATTTGAAAGAGTGCCCGGCGCAGCCACACCCTCTGCGGCTGTCGCACCCACCGTTGCCAAACCGACATGTCTCCCCTTGTCGACTGCCCGAAAAGTCCCGATGAGTTGTACACCACTTTGGTGCGCACTTCTGCATAAACGCGTAAGACTCCTCGACCTTCCCGCCGATAAAAGGACTAATAAGCCCGCCTTCGCCTTCGGCCGGCGGGGCAAGCCCCATACACGTTTACACAGTTGGGCACGGACTTACTCAATGGCCATTCGCGTACTGTTCACCGCTGCTCTGATCGTCGCTGTCTGGCCCGCGCCGGCCGATGCGCAGATTTATGCCTGGCGCGACGCCAATGGCACCCTGGTCGTCTCCGATCGCGTCATCGATCAGCCGACCGACGTGTATCAGGTTGAAGGGGCACCGCGGTACGTCTCGACGACTCCTGTTGTGGCCGAAGCCACACCGGCCCGCGAACTGTACGAACCGTATGTGCTCGAGTACTCCACCCGCCACTCACTCCGGCCTGAACTGGTCCGGGCCGTGATTCAGGTCGAATCGGGCTACAACGCGCGAGCACTCTCGCCCAAAGGCGCGATGGGGCTGATGCAGTTGATGCCCGACACCGCGAGGATGCTTGGCGTCCAGCGTCCGTACGATCCCGAGCAGAACATCCGCGGTGGCACCCGCTACCTCCGACTGCTGCTCGACAAGTACGACGGCAGCGAGGAGCTCGCGTTGGCCGCCTATAACGCCGGATCGACCGCCGTCGATCGCTACGGTAAAACCATCCCGCCGTATCGCGAGACGCGCGATTACGTGCGGAAGGTGGGCTCCAAAGCGGGTGACAACGCCTACGCGACACGCAAGGTGCGCATTTACAAGACCATCGAGATCCGGGATGGCCGCGTCGTCCCGCGCTACTCCTCCGAGAAACCCACCTCAGGAACGTTCGAAATCATCGCGCGATAGCTGGTCCCGGTCTTCGTCCCAGCTCACCGGCGTCATCATCGGTGAGCCGCCTCAGGTTGGGGGTAGACTTTTCGCATGCGTCCAGCCGCGATCGCCATTGCGCTGCTCGTCGCCGTGTGGCGGGCAGGCGCGCAGGTGCCTGAGCCTCTGCCGGAAGCGTTGACGCAGATGATCGAATCCGAGCGCGCCTTCGCCGCACGCGCGCTCGTCGTCGGCTCGAAGGATGCCTTCCTCGAGTACTTCTCTCCGGCCGCAGTTGGATTCGCCGACGGTCAGCCCGGATCGGCGCGCGAGCAGATCGCCAAGAATCCCGATCCACCCAAAGACCTGCAATTGATCTGGGAGCCGCGGTATGGCGACGTCGCCGCCAGCGGCGAGCTTGGATATCTCACGGGTCCGGTTCGCAACGTGCGTGCCTCACGCGACGGCGGCAAGCCGCGATTCTCGAATTACGCGTCGGTGTGGAAGCGGCAGAAAGACGGTTCGTTCAAGGTGGTCATGGACGTCGGCATCAACACACCGAGCGCGGTCCCGTTCCCCGCCGGCTTCACCCGGGCGCCGCACAAGAACCGCTTCACAGGCGATTACGACGAGTCCACGCCACCACTCGGCACGGCGGATGGACTGTTGAACAGCGCACTGAAGACCAGTCAGCTACGCGCCTACCGACCGCACCTCGCAGAGGGCGTGAGGTTCCATCGCCAGAACCAGATGCCGATCGTCGGGGTGCCCGCGGCGACGAAGTGGCTCGCCTCGCAGCGCGCGTTCTCCAGCGCCGATTCGCGCTTCTCTGAGGTGGCGCGCTCCGGCGATCTCGGCTACACCTGGGGCACATTCACGATTGCCCCGCGGACGGTGACGGCAGGCGGCCGCGGACAGCAGACCCTCAATATCCAGGCCGGATTCTACGTGCGGGTCTGGGTCCGCGAGCGGAACGGCCAGTGGAAGGTCGCGCTCGACGTGCTACAATAACCCCTTTGTAAGCACGGGAATTTTCACTAGCGAGAGGACCCACGCACTGTGGCCAAGCGTACAAAGTCCGCCCTGAAGGCGAATCGACAGAACATCGTCCGCCGCGAGCACAACCGTCAGATGCGTTCGAAGCTGCGCACCGCGCTGAAGGCGATTCGCGCGTCGCTCGATGCCAAGGATTTGTCGGGTGCCAAGACGGCGCTCAACAAGACGGTCTCCATCGTGGACAAGATGGCGACGAAGGGCATCATTCATCGCAACACGGCAGGCCGCTACAAGTCGCGACTCTCGGCGCGCCTGGCCAAAGCTAGCGCGTAAAGCGCCGGCCTTCCGGGCACATTTCAACAACGAGCCTCTCCAGGAGGATGCGCGCGTCCCCGCCGGATGACTTGAGCGCGATGTCGGTCCGGAACAACGCGTCCATCGCCGGCCGCAGCCGCGGCCCCGAGAGCTTCTCCGCCGCAATTCTGATCTGACCCAGGATCTTCACGGCGACATCACCGCTCTCGAACGCCAGACCCAACTCGCGAAGCGCCTCACGCACGTCGTTACGTTGAATCGCGTTGGCGATGCCCCAATCGGCTTGCGCCTCCGGTCCCGCTGACACCGACTGCCGCACATCGTCGACGGTGATCGCTGACTGGCCCATGGCGTAGATCGTCAAGCGATCGAAGCCAGCCCGTAGACGCACGATATCCAGCCCGGCACGCGCCACCAACTCGGCGACCGCTGCAGGATCGAAGGTCACCTTCTCTCGCGCCGCACGTGTCTTTACCCACCGCTGCGCGTCAGCCTCGCTTTCGATCGTGCCGCAATCAACAACGTGCGCCACCTTGATCAACAGCTGAACGGCTCGGCGTCGTCGATCGATGGGACCACACACGAACACGACCGTTGCGTGAGACGGCGGGTCCTTGAGAAACGCTTCCAGCCGCTCCTGCTCCGCGTCGGACGCTTTGCTCTCGCGCTTCGGGATCAGCAACTTCTCCGCTTCCGAGACAACCACGACACGGCGAGGCGCCATCATGGGCAGCGTGCTGGCCGCGTCGATGAGCGCATCCACCTTGGTCTCGCCGCCGTACAACCGTTCCACGTTGAAGGCGCGAAGGTCCTCCTCGACCATCTCGGCGAACTCCGCGGCGACCGAGGCTTTTTCGAGATCGTCGGCGCCGACCAGCATGTAGATCGGATCGGTCTCGCCGGCGGCGAGTTGTTTGCGAAGAATTGTCTGGGTCAGGACCGGCAACTAAAACGCCTCGAGGATGGCGGTGACGACCGTGCGAGCCACGTCAGTCGCGATGCGATCGAAGGAGCCGCGCTCCTGATCCAGAAACGCTCCGGCGTCGATGACGTTGCTGGCGCTACGGGTGGTGAGTTCCGACTCCTCCCGGAATGTCAGTGAATCGTTCGACCACAGCACCATGTTCGTGCGCGAGTCGGTGAGCTGCACTTTCATGGTCATGATGAAGAGATACCGCGACGCGAGCTGACTTTCGTTGAAGCCGACCGGCTGCGCCGAGATACCGATGATCTCGCCCGAGAGCACCGCGTCGGATCCAGTTGCGTCTGGGACAACCCTGTATTTCCCGCGACCGATGAACTCCGTGCGAATCTTGTCCGTGATGACCAACTCCACCTGGGGAAAGGTGCTGCGATTCTCGATCTGCGGGATGCCGATCACCCTGATGTAGTCGGGCAGGAACGAGCCACGGCCGGCAAGCGCGTATCCGCAGCTCGAGCTCACCATCGCCAACGCAAGGATCAGAGCGGCTCTCATCTCACGTCGCCACTTCATTTCACAACGATCGAGACCAGGCGGCCTTTCGCCACCACGACCTTCTGAACGGTCTTGCCGGCAGTATGTGCCTTCACGCCTGGATCGGCCAGCGCGAGCGCCTCGAGCTCCGACTCCGACGTCGCGGCCGGCACCGTGAGGCGCGAACGCACCTTGCCGTTCACCTGCACTGGCACGGTGATCTCTTCGGCCTTCGCCACTTCGGGATCGAACGACGGCCAGCTCGCCGCGGTGAGGCCATCCTGGTAGCCGAGCATGCACCACAGCTCCTCAGCCGTGTGCGGCGCGAATGGCGAGAGCATCAGGACGAGCGCCTCGATCGCCTCGCGGACGACAGCAATCGTCTCGGCACGTTCCACCTCGCCGGCGTGCTCGACGTCCTCGTCACCACGATGACCAGGCCCACCTGTGACCGTCTGCTCGCTGAACGCGTACAGCTCGTTGACGAGCTCCATCAACGCTGACACTGCGGTATTGAGCTGCTGTCGCTGCTCGATGTCGGCGGTCACGCGGCGAATCGTGTCGTGCGTCTTTCGCCGCAGCGCCCGCTCTGCCGCATTGAGTGACGCCTGCTGTGGCGCAGCCATACCTTCACCGCCCACCGTCTCACACCAGTGGTCGATGAGTCGCCACACCCGCGCGAGAAAGCGGAAGCTGCCCTCGATACCTGAATCGGTCCACTCGATTTCCTTCTCGGGCGGTGCAACGAACACGACGTAGAGCCGCAGCGCGTCCGCACCGTACTTCGCCATCATCTCGTCAGGGTCAACCACGTTGCCCTTGGACTTCGACATCACGGCGCCGTCCATGAGCACCATCCCCTGGGTCAGGAGATGCGTGAAGGGCTCGCTGTGAGTGACCATCCCGAGATCGCGGAACACGCGCGCGAAGAAGCGCGAGTAAATCAGATGCAGAATCGCGTGCTCGACACCGCCGACGTAGAAGTCGACGGGAAGCCAGTACTTCACCGACGCGGGATCGAACGCCTGCCGGTCGTTACGAGCATCCGCAAAACGATAGAAGTACCACGACGAATCGACGAACGTGTCCATCGTGTCCGTCTCTCGACGGGCCGGCCCGCCACACTTCGGACACGTTACGTTGACGAACTCCGGGACATGCGCCAGCGGCGAATCCCCACGACCGGTAAACTGCGCAATCCTCGGCAGCTCTACCGGAAGCTGGTCGTCCGGCACGGGGACGATGCCGTCCTTCTCGCAGTAGATCATTGGGATCGGCGTACCCCAATAACGCTGGCGAGAGATTCCCCAATCCTTGAGCCGGTACTGAACGGTGCCTTCGCCGATGCCGCGTTCCTTCGCGACAGCGGTCATCTTCTTCAGCGCGTCTTCGGATGACAACCCGGAAAACTCGCCCGAGCTCACGAGCCGTCCGTAGTTCGACACAGCCTCACTGAGGACGTCCGTCGTGGCAGGCGCCCCGTCAGGTGTCACGACAACGCGGATCGGCAGGTTGAACTTGGTTGCGAATTCGAAATCGCGTTCGTCGTGCGCAGGGACAGCCATCACCGCGCCAGTGCCGTACTCACCGAGAACGAAGTTCGCCACCCAGATCGGCACCGGTTCATTCGTGAACGGATTAATGGCGCGGAAGCCGGTGTCGAACCCTTCCTTCTCGATCTCGCCGCTCAGCCGGGCGGCACGATCCTGCAGACGGAACGCCTGTGCCTTCTGCTTGAGCGCCGCTGGATCCGGCGATTTGTTGGCCAGCGTCTGGACGAGCGGGTGCTCCGGCCCGAGCAGCACGAACGTGGCGCCGTAGATCGTGTCGATACGCGTCGTGAAGACCTCGATCGAGGTGTTCGGATCGCCTTCGAGCGGGAACTTCACCCGCGCGCCTTCCGACCGCCCAATCCAGTTCTGCTGCATCGTCAGAACTTTTTCGGGCCACTGGGTCAGCGTGTCAGTCGCGTCAAGCAGTTCGTCGGCGTAGGCAGTGATGCGGAAGAACCATTGCTCGAGATCACGGGTCTCGACCGCCGAGCCACATCGCCAGCACTTGCCGTCGATCACCTGCTCGTTGGCGAGGACGGTGTTATCGACCGGACACCAATTGACCGACGACTTCCGCCGGTATGCGAGACCGCGCTCGAACATCCGGATGAAGAGCCACTGGTTCCACTTGTAGTACTCAGGGTCGCACGTCGCGAGCTCACGCTCCCAGGCATAGCTGATACCCAGACGCTGGAGCTGACCCTTCATGTGCGCGATGTTGCCGCGCGTGGACGTCTCGGGATGAATCCCGTTCTTGATGGCGGCGTTCTCCGCCGGGAGGCCGAACGCATCCCACCCGAACGGGTGCAGCACGTTATACCCACGCATCCGTTTCAGGCGCGCGAGCGCATCGCCGATGCTGTAGTTCCGCACGTGCCCCATGTGGGCATGCCCGGAGGGATAGGCGAACATCTCGAGGCAGTAGAACTTCGGCTTCGAGGGATCGGCAGCAACCTCAAATGCGCGCGCGGCGGCCCACTTCTGCTGCCATTTCTTATCGAGGTCCTGCGGATGGTAGTCGGGCATCTCTGGCCGTTTGGCTCTAGGCTCTGGGCTCTGGACTCTAGGCCCCAAAAGCCTGAGGCTTCAGCCGCTTAACTGATTATAGCTTCCAGTGATCCGAGACGTGCGGGAGCACGGCCTTGACCGTTGCATCTCCGCGCGACGCGTCACCGGCCGGAGCGGCGAATTCCTTCGTGTCTCCCTCGAGCGCGCGAATCGACGCGCGGAGCGACTCGGCCAGCGCGGCCAGGTCGTATCCACCTTCGGTCACCGCGACCAAGCGGCCTTTGCAGCACTCGTCGGCCACAGCGGCAATTGCTGCCGTGAGGTGTCCGAAGTACGGACTGGTCACACGCATACCCGCGAGCGGATCATTCATGTGGGCGTCGAAGCCAGCGGAGATCAAAATGAGCTCCGGCTTGAACTGCTTCAGGATCGGCAGCGCGACCTTGGTGTAGGCCAGCTCGTAATCAGCGTCCGTCGCGCCTGCGCTCAGCGGAAGGTTGACGGTGAAGCCGGTACCTGCACCGGTTCCGACGTCGCCCGCAGCGCCGGTTCCGGGATAGTACGGATATTGGTGTGACGAGATGAACAACACCGAGGGATCGTTGTAGAAGCTCCACTGCGTGCCGTTGCCATGATGCACGTCGTAGTCCACAACAGCGACTCGGCTCAGGCCGCGCGCTCGCGCAGACGCAGCGGCGATGGCGATGTTGTTGAACAGACAGAACCCCATCGCGCGATTTCGCTCGGCGTGATGGCCGGGGGGCCTGACCATCGCCAGTGCACGTGTGCCGGCGTCGCTATCGAGCACGTGTTCCACCGCGGTGACTGCCGCACCAGCAGCGAGGTACGCCGCCGAGAACGAGCCCGGCGAGGTGAACGTATCGGGATCGAGCGCCACGGCGCGGCCGGCCGTCTCCTTGATGGAGGTCAGATAGTCAGCGTCATGAATCCGAGTGATCTCCACGTCCGTCACACTGCGTGGCGACTCGACGTGTCCCCCGCGCTTGCCGAATTCCGAGGCCACGACCTGCATGACCTCGAAACGCTCGACGCGTTCGGGATGACCTGGGGGAGTGAGATGATCGGCGAAATGCGGTGAGGTAAAGATCGTGAGCGACACCTTGCGGATTGTACGGCGTCAATTGCCAACGCCCAACTATCAATGAATATCCTTTTGTGGACCATCGGCATTGTGCTCGTGATCGTGGGTCTCGTCGGCACCGTGCTGCCTGCCCTGCCCGGCGCGATGTTGATCGTCGCCGGTCTCGTTGTCGCCGCATGGGCTGACGGGTTCACCAAGGTTGGGGTGGTGACGCTCGTCATCATCGGCGTGATTGGCGCCGCGAGTTATCTCGTCGACTTCGCTGCGGCAGCGCTGGGTGCGAAGAAGTTTGGCGCGAGCCCGCGAGCGATGGTCGGGGCCGGCCTCGGCACACTGCTCGGGCTGTTTCTCGGCATACCGGGCCTCATCATCGGGCCCTTTCTCGGCGCGGTCATTGGCGAGCTCACCGTGCATCGTGACATGGCGAAGGTCGGCAAAGCCGGACTCGCCGCGTGGATTGGTTTTCTGGCTGGGATGGCGGTGAAGGTCGGGATCGCCTTTCTGATGATCGGCATCTTTATCGCCGCGCTCGTGCTCTAATTGGCCCCATGAAAAAGCAGGCCATCATCGTCTGCGCTCTGGTCGCGGCCTTCGCGGCAGCAGTCGCGACTGCTGCCGCAGTTGCGACACAAGATTCCACCGTCATCACAAACCCGCCCGAACGCTTCTCGACGCGCGTCGTGATCTCGGGCCTCGAAGGTCCCTGGGAAGTTGCCTGGGGTCCCGATCAACAGCTCTGGGTGACAGAGCGCACTGGCCGTCGCGTGATCCGCGTCAATCCGGCGGACGGCATGCGGAGCGTGGTGGCCACGATCCCTGAAGTGAACACGACGTTCACGCAAGACGGTCTGCTCGGTCTCGCCTTCCACGCCGACTTCGTGCGCAACACCGGCAACGATTTCGTCTACGTCGCGTTCACCTATGACGATGCACCGGGGACGGCGCTGGCGAGGCGACTCGCGGTCAGACGGTATCGCTACGATCAGAGCACGCGTACGCTCGTCGAGCCGACGGACATCCTGACCGGGCTGCCGACCGACACTGACCATGTTGGCGGCCGGCTCGCCTTCGGTCCCGATCGCAAGCTGTATCTGACCATTGGCGATCAAGGCAGCAACTTCGGCGCGAACCGCTGCAACGTCAATCACGCCCAGGACCTTCCCTCGGCCGCGCAGGTGAAGGCCAAAGACTGGTCGATGTATCAGGGCAAGATTCTGCGCATGGAGCTCGATGGCTCCATCCCCGCCGACAATCCACAGATTGGCGGCGTGCGCAGTCACATCTTCACCTACGGTCATCGCAACCCACTCGGTCTCGCGTTTGGGCCAGGCGGACGCTTGTACGAATCGGAGCACGGCCCAAGCTCGGACGATGAAGCGAATCTGCTCGAGAGTGGACGCAACTACGGATGGCCCAACGTGGCGGGCTACAAAGACGGCAAAGCGTACGTCTACGCCAACTGGTCTGCGTCGACCCCGACACCGTGCGCGAAGCTGCCGCCGGGCGGTGGAAACGCGGTCCCTCCGGCGTCAGTTCCGCAGCAGGACGAGAGCAAGTTCACCAACGCGCAGTTCATGCCGCCGCTGCGCACCTTCTTCACCGTCGAGAACGGTTATGACCTGACCAAACTGGGCAACGCGACGATCGCACCTGGCGGCGTGGACGTGTATACGAGCGACGCGATTCCCGGCTGGAAGAACTCGCTGCTCGTGCTCAGCCTGGTGCGGGGCGCGGTGTTTCGACTGCCGCTCGCCGCGGACGGCCGCTCTGTGAAGGAACCGATCAGCGAGCTGTTCAAGTCAGTGAACCGCTATCGCGACATTGCGCTCAACCCTGACGGTCGCACGATCTATCTTGCGACCGATCCATCGGGCCCGAATCGCGATTCGTCGGGAGCGGTCACTCAGAAGCTGGCAAACCCAGGAAGCATCCTCGAGTTGAAGTACGGCAATTAGCGTTTCGCGTACGTCTTCGCGAAGCCGTTCCGTGCGTTGGTAACGGTGAACGAGCCGTCTTCCTTCGCAGATACCTTGATCCAATAGGCTGCGCCATTGTGCGCGGGCGGTGGTGCCGCGCCTGGGCCCGGCGCCGGTGCGGCTGCGGCCGCGATCGGCATCGCCGCCGGCTGCTCATCCACACCGTTGGCAATGAACATCCCAGGCACCGTGTACTCCTGACCGCTCAGCAGCGAGAAGTGCATCTGCCACAGATCCTCCAACCCGGGCGACGAGAACATCACTTTCATCGCATCGGGCTGTCCGCCCTTCCTCGTCCCGTTGTTCATGATCGCCACGCGCGGGGCCATCGCATGCATCAGGACCTCGGAGTTCGAAATCGCCTGCCCGTGATGCGAGACGATGAACAGATCGACGGTGCCGAGACGATTGGTCGGACACATCAGATCCGATTCCTTGTTCCACGTCAGATCGCCGAGATGAACGGTCTTGAAGCGGCCGAAGTGCGTGCCGACCGACTGTGCGTTCTCCGACGGATCCGGATCCTTCGGCTTGTAGGCGGCGCAGTACGGATTCTTGCTACCGGCTCCAGGCAGTGGGGTCGCGATCATCTGACCCGCCGATGCGACGACACGCGCGTCTACGCCTTTGAGCTCAATCTTGTCGCCCGGCTTGGCGACGGTATGCGTGCCCTTGGCGTACAACGTCGGATAAACCTTCTGCAGGAAATCATCCGTCGCCTGGTTCGGCTGCACGTTGGGTCCGTGATCGATGAAGTGCTTGATTGGGACCCTCGACGCCACCTCGCTCATCGAGCCGAAGTGATCGCCGTGGTAGTGCGTCGTGATCAGGTGATCGATCTGCGTCAGCCGCGCATCTTTCGCGGCGGCGAGAATGCGATCGGCGTCGCGCATCGCGGCGGCGCCGCCGTTGCCCGTGTCAATCAACAGCGAATCGCCTGACGGCGTCACGAACAAGGTCGCGTTCCCGCCCTCGACGTCTACGAGATAGATATCCAGCGTGGTGCGCGCCTGGGCCGAGAGCAGAGCGACCGACAGCGAAAGTACCAGCACTGTAAGGAATCGACGCATGGACATCCTCCTGGGCCCGCAAATGCTAACAGGTTGTGCGGGCGATGGCACTGCCCTGGGCGCCGTCGCGCAACGCGCGAGGGCGCCGCCTTGCCGGGTCAGCTGGCTTGCGATAAAGTCCGCCTCGGCCCGAAAGGTTGTGCATATGGCGAAGAATGGACGCAACGATCTGTGTTCATGCGGCAGCGGCAAGAAGTTCAAGAAGTGCCACGGCATCAAGACGGAAAGCCAGCGTCAGTCGAAGCTTCTGATGATCGTGGTGGGCGGCGCAGTGATCGCGGCCCTGGCCGCGGTTGTGGCGCAAGTGACCACCGAACGCACCGGCGTCGCCGAGCGCGTGTGGAGCCCTGAGCACGGTCACTATCACGTCAACGGGCGTGAGGTACCCTAAGACGGTCGAGCGATTTCTCTCGCTCGCGCTTCGAGGAGGCTGAGACGGCGCTCGAGCTCCTGTCTCGCCTGCTCGAGCACCTCCCCTGACACTTCATTCGGTATCTCGAGAGGTTCGCCGACAACAAGCGCGATCGTGCTGAAGGGTTTCGGGATCTGCGTGCTGTCCCAGCTTCGCAGGCTCCAGTGTGATGAGGCCTCGAAATGAAACGGCAGCACGGGATTACCGGTTGCGCTGGCGAGCCACACCGCACCGGCCTGCGCCACGCGAGCTGGACCACGCGGACCGTCGAGGGTGAACCCTGCGGCACGTCCGGTCTTCATATCCCGCACCAGTTGCAGCATCGCCTTCTTCCCGCCGCGTGACGTTGAACCGCGCGCCGTGCCATAGCCAAAGCGTTCGATGATTCGCGCGATCCATTCGCCGTCGAAATTTTCGCTGGTGATCACCACGATGCCACGACGGCGGAAGTAGTACGTCGCCGGCAGGATGCGTCCGTGCCAGAACGCCATCACCGGCTGACGCCCTGACGCAAGAATCGAGTCGAGATGCTGCAGCCCTTCGACTCGCCAGCGCAGCGTGTGACCAAGGGCATTGATTAATGGATAGCCGAGGCCGGCGATGGCCGCGACTTGAAAGCGCTTGAGGCGGGACGACCGCCAGGACTCTGTCACTCAGTAGATGGTAGCTGGTAGTCAGTAGGTGGTAGCAAGAACATCGGACTCCCTACCACCAACCACGAACCACCAACCACGAACCACCAACCAGCCAGCTACATGCCGTTGTACTGCGGACCGCCGCCACCTTCGGGAGGCACCCAGGTGATGACCTGATACGGGTCCATGATGTCGCACGTCTTGCAGTGCACGCAGTTCGACGCGTTGATCTGCAAACGCGGCGGCTGCCCCGGCTCGCGAATGATCTCGTAGACGTTGGCCGGACAGAAGCGAGTGCACGGGTGGCCATATTCAGGACCGCATCGCGAGCTACAGACTTCAGTCTGGACGATGAGGTGTGAGGGCTGATCTTCGTCGTGCGCGGTGCCCGAGTAATGGACGTTCGTGAGCTTGTCGAATGTGGTGACGCGATCGATAGCAGGGATGTTGCTCGCACGCGTGACCGGCACATCGAGGCCGTAGTACCAGGCAAGCGTCTTCATTCGCTGATAGCCCGGACGGCCGCGCAGATCCTCGAGCCACCGGCCACCGGTGAGCAGCGTCAGCCCCGAAAACATCAAACCGGCGATCAGCCCATAGCCGAAGGCTTGATGAACGTTGCGGACCGGATACAGCTCGCTGGCGATCGGGCTGGCGTCGATCTTGTCCTGATACGGTTTCAGCGCTGCCTCTGAGGTGTCCCCCGCACGTACCGCGTCGAACGCGGTCTCGGCGGCCAGCATGCCGCTGCGCATCGCCAGGTGAATCCCCTTGAGGCGCATCGAATTCATGAAGCCGCCGGCGTCTCCGGCAATGAGACCGCCGGCCATATACGGCTTTGGAATCGTGTTCCATCCGCCCTCGGGCAGTGCCTTCGCGCCATAGCGCACCAGCGTGCCTCCCTCGATCAAAGAGGCGACGAGCGGATGCTTCTTCAGGCGGTTGAACGCCATGTGCGGATCGAAGAGCGGGTCGGCGTAATCGAGCCCGGTCACGAAGCCGAGCGCGAGGCGACTCTCGGGAAGTGCGTAGATGAAGGCGCCGCCGAACTCCTCGTGCCGCAGCGGATATCCGAGCGTATGCGTCACGGTGCCGGGCTCGATGCGACCGCTGGGAATGTCCCACAGTTCCTTCAAGCCGACGGCATACTGCTCAGGCTCGCGGTCCTTGCTCAACTGGAACTCGTGGATCAGCCACTTGGTCAGATTGCCGCGCACGCCATCGCAGAAGATTGTGACCTTGGCGTGAATGTCCACGCCCGGCTCGTAGGTCGGTTTGTGCTCGCCGTGCTTGCCAATGCCGCGATCGCCCGTGCGGACACCAATCACCTTGATGCCGTCGGTCAGCACCTCTTGACCAGCAAAGCCCGTGAAGAAATCGATGCCCTCGGCTTCGACCTGTTGCGCCAACCAGCTCACGAACTGACTGAGCGAGATCAGGTAGTTGCCGTGGTTCTTGAGCGGCGGCGGCACGATCGGCAGCCGCAACTTGGATCGCTCGGTCAGAAAATAGACGTTGTCGTGCTGGACCGGCGACAGCAGCGGCGCGCCTTTGGCCTGAAAGTCGGGGATCAGGTCTCGAAGCGTTGATGGATCGAGGACCGCGCCGGAGAGGATGTGGGCACCTGCCTCGCGCGCCTTCTCGAGGACGGCGATCGACAGCGGCTCACCGCCACGTTGCTTCTGCAACTGCGCGAGACGGAGCGCGGCTGACAGACCGGCGGGGCCACCGCCGACGATCAGGACGTCAACTTCGAGAGTCTCGCGTGTCACGCCTACAAAATATCATTCGTGTGGGTCGTGACCTTCGCGGTTATTTCTTTTCGAGCTCCGCGGTCATGGCCGGCACAATCTCGAAGAGGTCACCCACGATCCCGTAGTCAGCCACCTCGAAGATCGGCGCGTCGGCGTCTTTGTTGATCGCGACGATAGTGCGTGAGCCTTTCATGCCGACCAGGTGTTGAATGGCACCCGAGATGCCGAGCGCGACATAGAGTCGCGGCGCAACCGTCTGCCCCGAACTGCCGACCTGGCGCTCCATCGGCAGCCAACCGCTGTCGCAAATCGGCCGCGAGGCAGCGAGTTCCGCACCCATCGCTTTGGCGAGATTCTGCGCCAACGGCAAGTTGTCCTGCGACTTGATGCCGCGGCCGACCGCCACGATCCGCTCGGCTTGACTCAGATCCACCGCCTGCTTGGCTTCCTGGAATGGGGCCTCCGGCTGTTGGCGTATCGCAGCCGTGTCGATGGCCACGTCCACCGCGGACACCGACGCGGAACCACCGCGGCGGACCGCATCAGCGCGGAACGAGCCGATCTGTACCGTGACGATCACGGGGCTCGAGGACGCGCGCACAGTGGCGGTGAGCTTGCCCTGGAACATCGGACGTGTGAACGTCGCCGATGCGCCTTCCCCGCTGATGCCGATGACGTCGGTCACTGCGCTCACGCGCAGTCTGGCCGCGAGCATGGGCGCGAAGTCGCGCGCCTGATAGGTGTGGGCCATCAAGACGAGGGCCGGCTTCTGCTGATCGATGACGCTCTTCAGCGCCATCGTGTACGCATCTGGCGTGTACTGACCGAGCGCCGCATGTTCGCCGGTCAGCACCTGTGCCACGTCGGCTTGTGCCAACTCCTTGGCGACGTCGCCAACCGACGCACCGAGCACGAGCACGTTGATCGGCAGACTGCCGGCCATCTGTTGCGCGGCCGCTATCGCTTCCCAGCTCGCGCGATTGAGTGCGCCGTCGCGCTGTTCGGCTACGACGAGAATCACAGGACTCTCGCCTCCTCTCTGAGCCGCCGCACCAGGTCCTTGGCGGCCTCGGCCGGCGCGCCGTCGATCATCTGCGTCTTTTTGCTGCGCACCGGCAGCGAGAGCGAGACGATCTCCTGTGCAGGCTTCAGACCGGCAGGCAGCGCGACTTTCTTGATCTCCTTCTTCTTCGCCGCCATGATGCCTTTGAGCGTGGCGTAGCGCAGTTGATTGATGCCGCTCTGGATCGTGAGCAAGGCTGGCAGCGGCATGGCGATCCACTGAAACCAGCCACCTTCGAGCTCGCGCTTCACGCGCAGGCGATTGGCTTCAATCTGCACTTCCATGATGATCGTTGAGTGCGGGATGCCGAGGCGCTCGGCGAGGATCACGCCCATCTGCGCGTGGCCTTGATCGTCGGACTGCAGGCCGGTGAGCACGAGATCAAACTTCTCGCCGCTCATTGCCGCGGCTAAAGCATCAGCCGTGAGCATCGCGTCGGCGTTCGCTAAGGAGTTGTCCTCGACGTGCAGCGCGCGGTCGGCGCCGCGTGCCAACGCTTCGCGAATGACCTGCTGCACGCGTGCGGGCCCCGCCGAGCAGACGACGACTTCCCCACTGAGCTTCTCCCGCAGCCGCAGCGCTTCCTCGAGCGCGTAGGCGTCGGGCTCATTCATCTCGAAGCTGGCGTCCTGCTCGCGGATCCAGGTCTTGTCGTCGGTGAGACGAGGCTGCCACTCGCGAGTGGGGACCTGTTTGATGCAGACGGCGATCTTCATGGCTGTGGGCTTTCGGCTCTAGGCTTTGGGCACTGGGCTGGCCGAAAGTCCAAAGACCAAAGCCCAAAGCCGCTATCCGTCGTACTTCTTGAAGAGCAATGCAGCGTTTGTGCCGCCGAACCCGAAGGAATTCGACAGCGCGTAGGTGATCGGCATCGGCCGGCTCGTGCACGGCACGTAGTCGAGATCGCACTCCGGATCGGGTTGATCGAGGTTGATCGTCGGCGGCGCGATTTGATGATGCACGGCCAGCGCCGAGATGCCGGCTTCGAGACCGCCGGCGCCGCCGAGCAGGTGGCCCGTCATCGATTTCGTCGACGAGATCGCCAGCTTGCGCGCATGGTCGCCGAACAACGTTTTGATAGCCAGCGTTTCGAGCTTGTCGTTGTACGGCGTCGAGGTCCCGTGGGCGTTGATGTAATCGACCTGATCCGGCCGGATGCCCGCTTTCTTCACCGCCATGCGCATGACGCGCACCCCGCCGTCACCGTCTTCGGATGGCGCCGTGATGTGATACGCATCACCCGACATCCCGTAGCCCACGACCTCGGCGTAGATCTTGGCGCCACGCCGCGTCGCGTGCCCCAGTTCCTCGAGAATCAAGGTCCCGGCGCCTTCACCGATCACGAAGCCATCGCGGTCCTTATCGAAGGGTCGCGACGCCCGATGCGGTTCATCGTTGCGCGTGGACAACGCGCGCAATGCCGCGAATCCGCCGAGGCTCATCGGCGTGATCGCGGCTTCGGACCCGCCGGTGATCATCACGTCCGCGTCGCCGCGCTTGATGATCTCGAACGAGTCGCCGATCGCGTGCGCCGATGCCGAGCACGCGGTGCAGCTGGCGAGGTTCGGCCCCTTGGCGCCAAACCGGATCGACACCTGTCCCGAGGCGAGATTGATGATGGCCGACGGGATGAAGAAGGGTGAGATCTTCCGCGGACCGCCAGCCAGGAGCGCGCTGTGTTCGCGCTCGATGGTCTGGAATCCGCCGATGCCGGAGCCGATGAAGACGCCGACGTCGGGCGCGTTCTCCGGGGTGATGCGCAGCCCGGAGTCGTCCATCGCGAACTGCGACGCAGCGAGGGCGTACTGAATGAAGACGTCCATCTTCTTGACGTCTTTCTTCTCGACGAAATCCAGCGGGTCGAACCCCTTCACCTCCGCGGCGATCTGCGCTGCGTACGCGGTGATGTCGAATCTGGTGACGCGCGTGACCCCCGAAGTGCCCGCCAGCAGTGCCTGCCAGGTCGCCTCCGTGCCAATGCCCAGCGACGACACCAGCCCGATGCCGGTGATGACAACCCGCCTGTTCAAACCTGGAGCCCTACTTCTTTCCCTTGGCGTGTGCGTCGATGTAATCGATCGCTTCCTTGACGCGGGTGATCTTCTCGGCGTCCTCGTCCGGAATCTCGATCCCGAACTCTTCCTCGAAGGCCATCACGAGCTCCACCGTGTCGAGCGAGTCGGCGCCCAGATCGTCCACAAACGACGCATCCGGCGTCACTTCCTCTTCATCAACGCCAAGCTGTTCCACGATGATGCTCTTCACCTTGTCTGCAACCGCCATCTGTCCTCCAGTCGGTTAGTGGTTAGTGGTTGGTGGTGAGTGGTCCTGTCACTCAACACACCGAACCACCAACGACCAACCACTACCAACTAAATTCAACTACCAACCACCAACTACCAACCACCAACTACATGTACATACCGCCGTTGACGGCCAGTACCTGCCCAGTAATATACGCTGCCTCATCCGACGCGAGGAAGCACACTGCCGCCGCGACGTCCTTCGGCGTCCCCAGTCGCTTGAGCGGAATCAGCGATTCCCACTCACCCTGCGCCTTCTCGGCAACCGCCCGGGTCATATCGGTCTCGATCATGCCGGGGGCGACCACATTCACGGTGATATTGCGCGACGCGACCTCGCGCGCCAGCGCCATGCTGAACCCGATCAGCCCGGCCTTCGACGCCGCATAGTTCGCCTGGCCGGCATTCCCCATCTGCCCGACGACGGAGCTGATGCTGACGATGCGTCCGGTGCGCTGCTTAATCATCGGCTTGAGGACTGCCTGGACGCAGGTGTAGGCG
>Ga0310810_10001633_pt1 | contig 23704 bp, 20 predicted proteins | sample NCmetagenome_FD_207641 | JGI IMG/M metagenome (GOLD analysis project Ga0310810, IMG submission 207641) | Soil microbial communities from experimental microcosm in Duke University, North Carolina, United States - NC | ecosystem: Engineered > Artificial ecosystem > Soil microcosm > Unclassified ... | reverse complement strand
TGCACGTCCGGTCTGGCGACCATCAATATTCAAAACGTGGCCGCGCGGCGTTACCCGGTGGTCGACGAAGAAGCCGGCGCGGTGCTGGCGATGGCAGTGTTCCTCCGCCGTCCGGGTGCAGCAACGCGAAGGAACGTGTTCAGCGAGTGGTTTTACATCGATAACGGCAAGATCCGCACGATCTACTCGGCAATGTTCTATCCAACTTCAGAAGTGCCGGTGCCGAACTGGCCGCCCTACGACGGGAATTGGCCGCTAACCATGCCTGCGACTCAGCCCGCTCCCGCTAAATAGAAGGGATAGAATCACGTCATGCGCGCCCTGTTCGTCGCCGTCGTTGCTATTGCGGCTGCTTCGGCGAACGCCGCCACCGGACCCATTCCGCTCAACTGCAATCGGGCGTGTCTCGAGAATCTGGTCGATCAGTACCTGGCCGCGGTTGTCGCCCACGATCCCAAACGCCTGCCGCTTTCGAAAGACGTTAAGTACACCGAGAATGACCAGGTGATGGAACTCGGTGACGGTTTCTGGAAAACCGCCGAAGGCCGGGGCAACTACACGCATATCTTCGCCGATCCGGAATTTGGTCAGGTGGCGTACATGGGGACCATGCGCGAGGCCGGCGCCCCGCTGCTTCTGAGCGTGCGTCTACGGGTAGAACTGGGCCGGATCACGGAGATCGAGAGCATCTTCTTCAAGCCCGGCGGCGGCGGGCCCAACAACATCGCCGGGATGGACGCGCCTTATAAGCCCGAGGACTTCTGGTTCAAGTCGATTCCGCCGGCTCAACAGATGTCCCGCCAGGAGCTGATCGCCGTCGCGGACGGCTATTTCACCGGTCTGCAGAAGAACGATGGCAAAGGAATCAACGGAACGGGTACCTATCCTTTTACAAACGATTGTTCGCGTATCGAAAATGGCAGCCTGACCGCGAAGGCTCCTCCGCGCTCGCCCGCGCCTCCTGACGGCATTGACGGCTTCTCCATGGATTGCATGGCGCAGTTCAAGCTCGGCTATTATTTCGTCGTGCAGAACATTCATCAGCGTCGTTTTCCCGTGGTCGATCGCGAGCGGGGTGTAGTCTGGACGCATATGGTGATTGACCAGGGCACCGTCAACAAAGGGGTTCTCTCCGATGGCAGGCCTTACGAATTCAAGGGCTTCAACCGGCCCTCGAGTATCCTGGCGTCGGAGGCGTTTCTGATTGAAAACGGAAAAATTCGCCGCGTGGAAATGGTCGGATCCTCGGCGCCCTACCACATCAATTCCCCGTGGCCGGGCGGCCTGAGCGGGAACTAACTAAAGGACAACACATGAAGCGACTTACATTACTGCTGTCGTTCGCTGGTTTCATATGCGCCCAACGTCCAACGAACCCGGCATTGCTGGTGCCCCAGGCGGCGCCAGCTCTGGACTACGTCGCGGTGGCGGACCCGCTTCCCGTGCCCGATGCAGCCGCAATGGGAGCGTCCTCAAGCGTGACCTTCGATTCGAACGGCCATCTTTTTGTGCTGAGCCGCGGGGCCAAGCCTCTCACCGAATTTGACGAAAACGGTAAATTCATGCGCGCCTTCGGTGAGGGCCTGTTCACGCGCAGCCACGGCATCCGCATCGATAAGGACGGCAACATCTGGGTCACTGATGTCGGCGCGCACACGGTCATGAAACTGAGCCCGCAGGGGCAGGTGCTTCTCACTCTGGGCGAAAAAGGTCAAGCGGGCGCTTGGGATGGCGCGACGCACCGTTTCAACGAACCGAACGATATCGCGATCGCCGCCAATGGCGATCTGTTCATCACGCAGGGACATACCCCGGGCGCCGGGAGAGGCGGGGTCGCGCAGAACCCCGGCGTCCTGAAGTTCGACAAGAACGGAAACTTCATCAAGTTCTGGGGCGGGAAGGGAACCGAGCCCGGCAAGTTCGATGTGGCGCACGGGATCGCGATCGACGCCAAGGGCCTGCTGTGGGTGACCGACCGCGAGAATCAGAGAATCCAGATCTTCGATCAGGACGGCAAATACATCCGCGAAATTAAATATGCGGGCCTGCCGTGCTCGCTCGATATCGGCAAGCAGTACATCTACATGGTTAACGGATTTGCCGGACAGATTTTGCGGATGGACCTGGACGGAAAAGTTCTGGCTGCCGTGGGTAAGCCGGGGCCAGTGGGGACCTGGGGCGAGTTCGGCGAAGCCCACTTCATCGCAGTGAGTCCCAAGGGCGAGCTTTACGTCGCCGATTCGGTAAATCGCGCGGTGCAGAAATTCGTAAAAAAGTAGTTATGCTTTTTGTACGAATGCTTTGGTGATCTGCTTGATCCCGGGCGTTCCACATTGGCCCATGGTCAGCTGCAACTCCGCGCGCAGGATATCGAGCACCTTTTCGACGCCCGGTTGGCCGAACGCGGATAGTCCCCATAGATAGGGACGGCCGATTCCCACCGCGCGTGCGCCCAGCGCCAAAGCTTTGTAGACATCGGTGCCGCGCCGGACGCCGCCGTCGAGCATCACCGGCACGGGACCCGCTCCGTCCACTACTTCCGCCAGGCAGTCAATGGTGCCCAGACCGCTTTCTTCTGCTCGTCCGCCGTGGTTGGAAACGATGATTCCATCGGCGCCGTGCTGGCGCGCGAGTATCGCATCCTCGCGTGTCACGATGCCCTTGAGCACCACTTTCATGCGCGTGAACTTCTTCAGCCGGTCGACCGAGGTCCAGGTCAGCGCCGGATCCACCAGTGCGATGCCGCTGGTATCGATCCCCGCGTACATCGGTTTACCCTTCTGGCTAAACGTGTTCGGTCCACCCCCTTCGTGGCAGGCACCGCAGTTACGCTTGTCCTGGGGGCGAATCCGCGCTTGCGTCTCGGTGTTGCGGCCCACCTGTTGATCCACGGTGAACACCAGCACGGGAGAGCCGGAATCCTCCGCACGCTTTACCAGCTTCTCGGTCGCATCCCAGCGCGAGGTGGTGTAGAGCTGATACCAGACCGGCTTGCCATAGGTCTTGTTGACATCCTCGATCGGGAAACTGGTTTGCGTGGACAGAATCATCTGCGTCTGCTTGGCTTTTGCGGCGCGGGCCGTGGCCAGTTCGCCGTCGGCGTGAAAGGCGCGCTGCGACCCGCAGGGGCAGATGAAGATGGGCGACTCCCAGGCCTGGCCGAAAACCTCGGTGCGCAGATCGGGCTTGCTGACGTCCACCAGGCGGCGCGCCCGGAGGTGGTAGTGCTGGAAAGCCTCATGATTCGCTTTGAGGGTGAGATCGTCATCTACGCCGCTGGCCATGTAGCCCCAGTGCGCGGGAGGCAGCGCGCTCTTCGCGGCCGCCTCGAAATCCATGACGCTGAGCCCGTCTTCGGCCTTTGTCAATTGTTGCGCGCGGAGATGGGGAAGCAGCGGGCTGGCGGCGAGAAATTGCAGGAACCGGCGGCGTGCGAGCGACGTGACGAGCGTCATAATCCTGTCACTGTATCACGCCAGAACAAAAAAAGGCCGCCCGTTGCCGGGCGGCCGTTAGATTCAGATCCCGAGCGCACAGCGAATGCGTTGTGCGCGATTACAACTTATTGGCTAGTAGTCCATCCCGCCGGGACCATGCTCGCCGCCGGGCATCGGTGCGGCTTTCTTCTCCGGGATCTCGGCGATCATCGCTTCGGTGGTCAGCATCAGCGCGCTGATCGAAGAGGCGTTCTGCAGAGCCGACCGGGTTACCTTGGTCGGATCGATCACGCCCGCCTTCACCAGGTCTTCGTACTGCGCGGTGGCCGCGTTGAAGCCGAAGTTGGATTCCTTGTTGGCGCGAATTTTCTCGATCACGATAGCGCCTTCATAACCCGCGTTGCCGACGATTTGCCGAACCGGCTCCTCGCAAGCGCGCTTGATGATGTTGACGCCGATCTGCTCGTCGTGCTCCGCCTTGAGGCCTTCGAGTGCCGCTGCCGCGCGCAATAGAGCCACGCCGCCGCCCGGAACGATGCCTTCCTCGACGGCTGCGCGAGTTGCGTGCAGGGCATCCTCGACGCGAGCCTTCTTCTCCTTCATTTCGGTCTCGGTGGCCGCGCCCACTTTGATCACCGCGACGCCGCCCGCGAGCTTGGCCAGGCGCTCCTGGAGCTTCTCGCGATCGTAGTCGGAAGTGGTCTCGTCGATCTGCGCGCGCAACTGCTTGATGCGGCCTTCGATGGCCTTGCCCGCGCCCGCGCCATCAATGATAGTGGTGTTGTCCTTATCCACTGTGATGCGCTTGGCCCGGCCCAGGTCCTTCAACTGGACGCCTTCCAGCTTGATGCCGGTTTCTTCGAAAATGGCCTGGCCGCCGGTCAGGATACCGATGTCCTCGAGCATCGCCTTACGGCGATCGCCGAAGCCCGGAGCCTTCACGGCGCAGGCATTCAGCGTGCCGCGCAGCTTGTTGACTACGAGTGTCGCGAGAGCCTCGCCTTCCACTTCCTCGGCGATTACCAGCAGCGGCTTGCCCGAGCGCGCGATCTGCTCGAGAACCGGCAGCAGATCCTTCATGTTGCTGATCTTCTTCTCGTGGATCAGGATGTAGGGATCCTCCAGAACGCACTCCATGCGGTCAGGATCGGAGATGAAGTAGGGCGAGAGGTACCCGCGATCAAACTGCATGCCTTCGACGGTCTGCAGCTCGGTCGACATGGTCTTGGACTCTTCGACCGTGATGACGCCGTCCTTGCCGACCTTCTTCATGGCTTCCGCGATGGTGTTGCCGATGGTCTCGTCGCCATTGGCGGAGATCGTGCCGACTTGCGCGATCATATCGCCGCTCACGGGCTTGGAGAACTTCTTCACAGCCTCAACCACTGCTTCGACGGCCTTTTCGATGCCGCGCTTCAGAGCCATCGGGTTGGCACCCGCGGCGACGCTCTTCACGCCTTCGCGGTAGATGCACTGGGCCAGGATGGTCGCCGTGGTGGTGCCGTCGCCTGCGATGTCAGAGGTCTTCGAAGCCACCTCACGCACCATCTGCGCGCCCATGTTCTCGAGCGGATCCTTCAGCTCGACTTCCTTGGCCACCGTCACGCCGTCCTTGGTGATGGTCGGCCCGCCGAACTTTTTCTCGAGCACGACATTGCGGCCCTTGGGACCCAGAGTCACCTTGACCGCGTCGGCCAGTTGATTTACACCGCGCAGGATCGCTTGGCGGGAATTCTCGCTATATACAATTTGTTTTGCAGCCATATTTTAATCTCCTGATTACCGAATCCTTAGGCCGACTTCTTGGCCAGTTTGGGAGCATCCACCAGAATGCCGAGAACCTCGTCCTCGCGCATAATCATGTACTCGTTGCCGTCGACTTTGATGTCCGATCCCGAGTACTTGCCGAACAGAATGCGATCGCCGGCTTTGACATCCAGTGGAATCAGCTTGCCGTCATCGGCGCGCTTTCCCTGTCCCACGGCCACAACCTCACCTTGCTGCGGCTTTTCCTTGGCGGAATCGGGAATAAACAGCCCACCGGCCGTTTTGTCAGCTTCTTCCTCGAGCCGTTTGACCACGATGCGGTCATAAAGCGGTCGAATATTCATAGTTCAACCTCCATCTGAGTTTTGCGTTTGAGAGAATCTTGCTTGGACTTCGGGTCCGGCGCATTGCCGCGACCCAGTTATTATTATTAGCACACTCCCCCGAGGAGTGACAAGATATCTCCGCAAGCTATTGATTAATAGTAACTTGCCGGATGGATTCAGAAAGCGGGCGCAAGTGAATTTCGATTCGTTCGGCGGGAAAAAAATTGGGGAACCGCTCGCCCCATTCGACCAGCACGAGAGCGTCGCACTCCATCAGCTCGTCGAGGCCGAGCGTAGCCACTTGGGCGGGCGTGTCCAGGCGATACAGGTCGACATGGTAGACCCGGCCGCCGTCATATTCGTGGATCAAGGTGAACGTCGGACTGGTGACCTGGTCGGGCTCCGCCGCGCCCAGCCCGCTGATGATGCCCTTGGCGAGCGTGGTCTTTCCCGCGCCCAGGTTGCCGATCAGCAGCACCACCGCGCGTTTTGGAAGCTCAGCGGCGATCCGGCGGCCTAGAGCGATCGTCTCATCCTCGGAGTGCGTCTCAAACGATTTCACGGATTGCCTTAGGGAGATAGTGCAGCAGATCCGTTGCGATCAGGCACTGCTCGGTCAGTTCCGCCGCGCCCAGGTATCCGGCGCGTCCGTGCAGCCAGACGGCGGCGCGAACAGCGGTGTCGATTTCGTCGGGAAACTGTGCGATTAAGCCCGCGATCATGCCGGTGAGAATATCGCCGGTTCCGCCGGTGGCCATTGCAGGGGATCCGGTTGTATTAATCCACACGTTGCCATCGGGGAGGGCGATCAGCGTGCGATAGCCCTTGAGGACCAGGCAAACGTTGCGCTCTTGGGCAAACGTTCGGGCGACTTGTAAACGTTCGCTTTCGCTCACTTTTTCCACGCCGAGCAGCCGCGCCATCTCGCCCGGATGCGGCGTCAGCACGGTTTGCAGGCCGCGCCCCTGAAAATCAGTGCCGGCGATGGCGTTCAGTCCGTCGGCGTCGATCACCATCGGCACGACCGCTTCTTTCATCAGCTTGGGAACGATCTCGCGCCGCTCCCCCAAACCGGGGCCGACGGCCAGCACCGTGATGCGCTCCAGCGAAAAATCGTCAAGGGATGCCGACATTAACTCCGGCGCGAGCCGCGAAGAGTCGGAGCACGCCACCGTGACTAATCCGGCTCCAGCGCGCAGGGCGGCCAGCCCTGCCATGGCTGCGGCTCCCGATTTCCCAGGCGCTCCGCCCACCACCAACACGTGACCGAAGTCGCCTTTGTGCGCGTCGCGCTTGCGCGGGCGAAACAGATGTCGGAAGTCACCTGGATGCGATACCTGGAGGCCCCCCGGAATTAACCATGGTGGACTCCCGATCTGCGCGACCACCAGCCTGCCCACGTAATCTTCTGCGCCAGGCGCAAGATAATGCTCCACTTTGGGCGCGGTGAACGTCACGGTGATATCGGCGCGCACGCAATCGCCGCCGCCGCCGAGCCCCGAGGGCAGATCCACGGCGACAATTCTGGCCTGCGGAAACTCCCGCGTGGACGCGATCAGCTCGGCCACGCGTCCCGTGGGGGGACCTTTCAATCCGGTGCCCAGTAAGGCGTCGACGACTACGTTCACCTCGCGGCGCTCGCGCAGTTTTGCGGGAACCTCAAACACGGGAGTGATCCCGAGTTCGAGAAGGCGTTTCAGGTTGTCCGCCGCGTCGCCGGTAAACTCCGAAGGATCCGCCGCCAGCACGACGCGCATCCGTCCGACACGATACTCATGCAGCAGGCGCGCGATGGCGAGGCCGTCGCCTCCGTTGTTGCCTTTGCCACACAGGATGACGATGTTCTGGCGATCGATCGGCTCGAACTCGCGCGCCATCTCTTCTACCACGCGATGTGCCGAGTTTTCCATCAGCGCGATACTCGGAACACCATCTTCGATGGTGAGCCGGTCCACCTCGCGCATCTGCGCGGCGGTTAATACTTTCATGTGGAGGCAGCTCCCATGAGAAGCTGCCCCAGCTTCTGCAGATTGCTCGCATCGCCCATGGCGATCAGATGGTCCCCGGCCGACATCTTCACTTCGGGAGAAGGATTGAAGAGCATCTCGCCGCTGGCCTTGCGAATCGCCAGAATCACCACGCCGCTTTTATATTGGACATCGACGTCCCCCAAAGTCCGCCCGGCAAAGGCGCTCTGCCCGGTCACATGCACCTGTTCGATCTCGACGTCCACGCCCTGCTGCTCAGTGAAATCCAAGAACTGCAAGACGTGCGGTTTTAACATCGCCCGCGCCATGCGATGCCCGGTGGTATTGTACGGCGCGAACACGAAGTCCGCACCGGCCCGCCGCATTTTCTGCTCGGAGGATTCCTCGGCGATACGCACCGAAAGCTGCAAGTTCGGATTCAAGGTCTTGGCGCTCAGAATGACGAACAGGTTGTCGGCGTCCGACGCAAGCGTGGCGATCAATCCTTTGGCTCGCGTGATTCCCACGTCCCGCAAAGTCTCGTCCCGGCTCGCGTCGGCCAGGACTGCCAGCATGCCGGCCTTAATGGCACGTTCCACCTTCTCGTCGTTGTTGTCGATCACGACGAAGGGCATTCCTGCCTTTCGCAATTCTTCGGCGGCGCCACGTCCGACGCGTCCGAAACCGCACAAGATAATATGGCCGTCCAGTTTTTCGATCATGTTCCTCACGCGCCGCTTTCCGAAGAATTGATTCAATTCCAGCTCGATGATGGTCTGGGTCATCGCGCCCACCGCCAGAAAAATCGTGGTCACGCCGAAGAAGATGAGAAAGGAGTTGAAAACCCGCCCGGCGTGACTTAGCGCGCGGATCTCGGCATACCCGACCGTGGTAACCGTGGTCAAGGTCATGTAGAAGGCATCGAACACCGGGTAGTGTTCGATAAACATGAAACCGACCGTTCCGCCCGATAACACCAGTGCGAGCGCGATGGCGATTGTGATCAGGCGGCGCCGCAGGTGACCCATGGGATTATCTTACGGTGCCGGCGCAGTTAGCGGCCGAGCACGGTCTTGGCGACGGCCTGGTTCCCGTAGGCGTCCTCGACGCGAACGGCCAACGTTACTTCTCCCGGCGGGCCTATCGGGAGAATAACGCGATAGTCGTGCTCGGAGGAATCGGTCAGACGGGTAGTTGGTTGGATCAGGATCCACTCGCCGCCATTCACGGAGTATTCCGCTTTGCCCAAGGCGCTGAGCGCGTCCTTGGCGTGAATTCCAAGGGCCGTGCCCCCGAGGGAGGTCACGCTCGCACCCCAAGTAATTTCCGGCGGCGTGTTGTCGATGAGAAACGGATCACTCTCCCGTAAGCCCGTCAGCGTCTGGTCGGGCGGATTCGACGGTGCGTCGGAAGCCGTGACACGCAAGACGTACTTGCCGTCGGCGTAGGCAGTCGAATCCCAGCTGAAGTAGCGCTCGCGAATGTTGTCGCGGACTAAGCTCCATCCCGTCTCATTAAGGCCCCGGATCTCGATCTTGAACTGAAGCGTGTCCGCGTTATCATCTTCCGCGAGCCAGCGCGCGCCGATTTGCCCCTTGGCGAAGGTTAATGGGGGGGTGTTCCCCGAATCCGGCACAGTCGCGGGCGCCGGAACAGGACGACGTCGTATCGGGGGCAGGGAGAGCACGGGATTCGTGACTGTCATTTGCACAGCCGGAGCGGGGAAGCGATAATTTGGCGGCGTGATCTCCACTTGCGCGACCACGGGAGCGACGTTCTTCATCTGATAGGCGATCCCGACGTCGGAGATCTCGGCGGTCCCGTTCAGCGTCGCGCGATATTGCAAGAATCGGGCGGATGGGGACGCGACGCGGCCCTGGTTGAGCGCAGCCCACGGGCTCCAGTTTCTTTGCGCACGGCCGAGATTGCCGGAGCGGGTTTCGACGACGAGCGCATCCGAAGGCTGGATTCCTACGTGCCCCCAATAGGAGAATCCACCGGCATCGAGCACGTCGCTTTCGAACGTTCCCGAAGGCTCCAGATCCGGACCGATCGCGATCACTTTGCCGATGTTACCGGTGACCGCGTAAATCCGGCCCTCCGGCGCGCGCAGTAATCCCGTGATCTGGGTCGGCTCAACATTGAGCAGCCGCGTATAGGAATAGTCACTGTCGATGCGGTACAGGTTGCCCCGATTCCCCGTGCCCGCCAGCAGCCGGCCCTGCGCGTCGAACGCCAGCGCATACACCAGATCCTGCGCGTGGCTCCAAATGCGGCGCGGATATCCGTCGCTCTGAATGCGATAAATCTCCGAGCCGCCGGCCACGGCTTGCGATGAGAGGATGGGAAGCGCCGCGGGTGTCGGCGAGGGGCTGACGATTTGTACTGTCCCGGGCGGAGCGGGGACCGGCGCGGCAGGCACAGGCGGTGCGCCCACAGCGGCAGGCGCCGCGACCGGCGTGGCCGTGCGATTCCCCGCTCCCGCGGCGTAGATCGCGCCGTCCGGTCCGACGGCCACGGCCGTGATTTCGCGCTTGGGAGCCTGGTAGAGAACAAATCCTTGCCCTGTGGGCGGCACTCGCATGATCAGCCCGCTAGGCTCGGTGCCCACGATCAGGTTGTCCGCTGCGTCCATTGTCATCGCACGCGCGTGGGCCTCTTCGGTGCGGAAGAATACCGACCCGGCGCCGGCGGGGGTCACCCGATGAATTTCTCCACGGTCGCCCGTAGCGACGTACAAATCACCAGTTCTCGCGAACGCCAGTGCCCAGATGTACTTGGTTTTGGGGTCGTAAAATACATCGGCTTTGCCGGACGCGTCCACGCGATACACCTTCCCATCAGGAGATGTCGCCGCATAAACGCGGTCCTGCTTATCGATCGCAATCGCCTGCACCGCGATTCCGTCCAACTCCGCCAGGAGTTTTGCCCGGCCTTGGGTGTCGATCGAAAATAGCTTCGCTTTCGACCCGCCCAGGCTGCCCCCACCCGTGTAAATGACGCCCTTGGAATCGCGGGCAACGGCCCACAGAACCGCGAGTGAAGAGTCATACATCTCTCGTACGCGGGGAGCGACGCTCAGTTTTCCATCGCTTGACAATGACAAGTGCTGGAGCGTGCCCTGGTCGAAATCTTCCAGGGAGCCCTGTTGCCACGTTTTGGTATCGACCGCATAGACACACAAGAGCGTGGAAAGAAAGAAGGCCAGTCGCATTGGAGTTTTGATCTAGCGGACCGTAATTGGGAGCGAAAAACTTCCCGTGACCATCTGGTCGAACGGGACCGAAAGTTCTTCCTCGGCGCTCTCGGCGATACCCGTCAACGCACGCCCCGCGCTCTTTTGGCTCTGAAGGACGTTTAGCACCGAAAGCGGCAGGGCCGGCAACGTTTTATCTTCGGTGTAATACGTCGGGCGGCGCTGGACTACCGATACGTACAAGCGGTTGTTGCCGCGCTCCTGGTTGAGCAGCGAAACCGTCTCGGGAAGATCGAGATACCGGTTGGAGGAAACGGCGGCTGATTGCAGACGATTCAGCGTCACCGCGTCGCTCAGCAGAATGCGATGTTCGCCCTTGGGCAGGTCCGCGGGGATCTTCACGGTTAGATTCTGCTCGATACGCTCGCCGCGATAGGGCCGCAGGAATACTTTTACGGGAATCTCGGTTCCCGCCGTGACTTCGGACGACGGCGTCCAGGCGGTATCGACCGACATGATGCGGCGATCCGGCATCAGATCCACCGTGCATTCCACCTGCTTGAGATTCGGCGTAGTGATGTTGTTCTGGAACAGGCGGGTGAACTTGTCTCCCCACCATGCGCCTAGCATGATCGGCACGGGCGCCATGGCGTCAGATCCGGTCTGCACCGTCGATACATGGAGTCTTTCACTGCCGGCCAGTTGCACATCGCCGCTGACACGGTAGGTGATCTCGTCGGCGAACTCATTCATCTGTTGCAGGGAATTCGCCAGCGTCATGTTCATCAGCAGCGGGGTCCACTTCTGATGCACGAACACGTTGAAGTTCAAATCCTTCTGGCCGATGACGGTTCCGCCCGCGCCCAGGGAGCGCACGCGCACGTGGACCGGAACAGTGGGCGCTTCCGCACCGAGCTCGCCCATGATGCCGGTATAGCGATCCTGCTTGAGCGCGCCGACTACTTCCGTGGCGCTGCCGAACTTGGTGGGCTGATACGTGGAGCTGAGCACCATCATGATTTCGCTCTTCGCCATGGGCATGTCGATGGGACCGAGGTTGTAGAACGGATGTCCGAAGGCCAGCACGCGCTTGCCGTCGTTGTAGGTGACCGTGCCCATCCCGGTGGCCGACATATCGCCCGACACCAGAATGCCGCTCACGGCTTCGCCCGGGTTAAGTGACTTCTCCCAGCCCGCTGCCGGTTTAGCGGAAAGATTGCTGGCAGCCGAACCGCCCTGCACGGCCGTGACTCCGATGCTTGCGAACATCGGCTCAAACTGCTTCAGCACGTTTGAGCTGAAGCCGGAAAACATCATCGGCGTATCTATAGGCTGAATGAAGGCCAGGTTGTTGCGCTGAACACCAGGCACATCGGGCGCATCCGCGAGTTGCGCTTTCTCGGGCGTGCGCGCGTCACTTGGGCGGGATTGATCGAACTCCTGGATCTCGAGCATCGATTCGATGGGCGTGATGCCGCAAACGGCATCGGGCGAGAACGCTCCCATGCGCAGGGAGATCGCGCCCATCAGTTTGCCGTCGAAGTACACCGGGCTGCCACTCATGCCCGCCGCGACGCCCGTTTCCTTGCCTCTGCCGCCAAGTTTACAGAGGATCACATCCTGCCGCGGTCCCAGATAATTCTTCCAGACGCCCACGATCTCGACCGGCATCGCCTCGGGCTCAGTTCCCGAGAACACAGTCCATGCGGTCGCCTGCATCCCGGGCTTCACTTCTTTCAAGGGGAGAATCTCCGGCTTCCCCGCCTTAGGCCGCGCCATGTCGGCGCCCCAGGACACACCAGCGCAGGCTAGCGTGGCCCAAACCAGCCACTTCTTCATTCGAAGTACCTCTGTGTCTCTATTATCTACCCGGCTAGGCCACCTAAAAGGGGTCAGACGCCATTTCAGTTCCCGAACCTTGTCGGGCAGATCACGCTCCTTGAAATGGCGTCTGACCCCTTTTAGGTGGCCTTTTAGGGCTACCCGATAAGCTGGCCCAGCTTGGATCCCGCGCGGATGATGGTTTCGGTCCGCTCCGGACCGGTGGATATCGCGCCAATCTCGACCCCCGCGCGATCCTGCAGAAACGTGAGATAGGCGCGCGCCTTCTCCGGCAGATCTTCGTAACGTGTCACGCCGCGCGTCGAGGTCTGCCAGCCCGGCAGCTCCTCATACAGCGGTTCGACGTTTTCGAGCGAACGGTATGTGGCGGGCATGTCCTCGACGTCTTTCCCATCCAGGCGATAACCGACGCATACCGGAATCTTGGCCAACTGGTCGAGCACGTCCAGCTTGGTGATGAACAGCGAGTCGAAACCGTTGACGATCGCGGTGTAGCGCAGCAGCGGAGCATCGAACCAGCCGCAGCGGCGCGGCCGGCCGGTGACTGATCCGTATTCATTGCCTTCGCGGCGCAGAAGGTCGCCTGCGGCATCCTTAGTCTCGCTGGGAAAGGGACCCGTTCCGACGCGCGTGATGTACGCCTTGGACACGCCGATTACGCCCTGAATTCTGGTGGGCGGCACGCCCAGCCCGGTGCAGGCTCCGCCGGCCGTTGCGCTCGATGAAGTGACAAAAGGATACGTCCCGTGGTCGATATCCAGCATGGTCCCCTGGGCGCCTTCAAACAGGACACGTTTCCCGGCGGCCATCGCCTCGCCGAGGAACTTCGACGTATCGCATACCAACGGGCGGATCTGCGCGGCCAGCAGCTCGGTCTGGCAGCGAATGGCGGTGTAATCGATGGGCCCCTCCAGCTTGAAGGTATCCGCCAGCGTCTGCTTGTCTTCCGCCAGCGTGTCGTAGAGCTCGTGGAAACTGGCCGGATCGTAGAGATCCGCGATGCGAATCCCACGGCGGCCGATCTTGTCCTCGTAGCATGGCCCGATCCCGCGCGCGGTGGTCCCTAGCGGGATGCGGTTTTCGCGCGCTTCCGACATCTTTTCCACCAGCCTGTGGAACGGAAAAATTACATGCGCACGATTGCTGATGCGGAGCTGGGATTTCACGTCGATCCCGGCGGCTTCGAGCATGGCCATTTCCTCGGCCAGCGCCGCCAGATCGACCACCACGCCGTTGCCGATCACCGCGGTGACGCCGGGGCGCAGAATCCCGCTGGGAATCAGCTTGAGAATAAACTTCTTCTCGCCGATAAACACGGTGTGGCCGGCGTTGTGGCCGCCCTGGTATCGGGCCACGATATCGAACCTTTCGGCCAGCAGGTCGACTACTTTACCTTTGCCCTCGTCGCCCCATTGGGCGCCCAGGACGATTACATTATTCATTCCTTTTTATGGAGCTCCGCACTATTGTAGCAATGAACTATTCGAAATCCGTTACGATAGCTTCTGATGCAGCTTTCCGATATCTTCCTCCAGCTAGGCGAGGAGAACTTCAACCACCTGCTCCGTAGTGTCTCCATGGGCCGCCTGAAGACCTACCAGCTCTTCGACCGCGTGAAGACCGTCCTGTATCTCCACAAGCTCAACTCGGAAACGCTCCGCAAGGCCGCACCGCGCATCTGGGCGCGGATCGGCGAACACGACGACGAGTTCGCCACCGAGGTCGCGCAAACCATCCTGATTTCGCACCTGGATATGATCCGCGCCGTGCTGGATCAGCAGGGAATCCCGCATGAGGACGGGTTCTTTGCGAAGGATGCCGACATCGCCAAACATCTCCCGGAAGGCTGGCAGCAGCAGGTTTGGGACAAGTTCCACAGCGTGTATCCCGCACCGGCGCTGCTATTCTATATCAATCACCTGGGCTGGGAAATTACCAAGGCCGAACAGGTGTTCCAGCCGGCTCAATGAAGGAACTTTTCGAGGCCGTGCGCGCAGGAGATCTTGCGCGCGTCCAGACATTGGTCGATGCCGATCCTACGCTCGGGATCTTTGCCGCGGCGATCTTGGGAGACACCGGGCGCCTGGAGGAGCTGCTGACCGGCAACCGCTCCCTGGTTTCAGCGGTCAGCTCCGATGGCTGGACGCCGCTGCACCTGGCCGCGTTTTTTGGAAAAGACGGCGCTGTACGGCTCTTGTTGAATAAAGGCGCCTCAGTGACAGCGCGATCGACGAATCAGATGGCCAACACGCCCTTACACGCCGCAGCGGCCGGAAAGCATCCCGGTATCGTCAAGCTCTTGCTCGACCACGGCGCCAGCGCGAACGCCCGTCAGCACGGCGGGTGGGTGCCGCTGCACTCCGCGGCACAGAACGGCGACCTGGAGTCCGCACGCGCGCTGATCGCCGCAGGCGCCGATGCTTCGGTCCGCGCCGATAACAACCAGAAGCCTCTCGACCTCGCTCTCACCGGCGGGCGCCAGGAGATGGTCGAATTCCTGGAAGCGATCGGGGCGAAACTGTAGTGGACATCTCAGAACTCCACGCATCCGCACTAGCTGCCCTGGACCGCGCCAGCACCCTCGAAGAGCTGGAAGCCATTCGCGTGGAAGCCCTGGGCCGAAAGGGCAAACTGGCGGAAATCAGCAAGACTTTTGGAAAACTTGCGCCGGAAGAACGCGCCCGTGCGGGCAAACTTCTCAATACCGTCAAGCAGGATCTGGAAACACGCCTCGACGCGCGTAAGGATGCGTTAGCATCCGTTGTACAAAATGCCCGGCTCGAATCCGAGTGGATCGATCTCACCGCGCCCGCCTCCGGCGTTCGTCCCGGGAGCCTCCACCCCATCACGCAAGTCCAGCGGGAGCTCGAAGAGCTGTTCGTCTCCCTCGGCTTCGCCATCATGGACGGGCCCGAGGTCGAGACCGAGTACTACAACTTCGACGCGCTCAATATCCCCGCCGATCACCCCGCGCGTGATGCACAGGACACGTTCTGGCTCAAGGACGGCCGCCTGCTGCGGACCCATACCTCCCCGGTACAGTTGCGGGCCCTGGAGAAATTCGGCCCGCCGCTCAAGATGATCGCGCCTGGACGCGTGTTCCGCAACGAGGAAGTGGACGCCTCGCACGAGCACACGTTTTACCAGCTCGAAGGCATGATGGTTGATCGTGATGTCTCGGTCGCGCACCTACTGTACTTCATGAAGACGCTGCTCTCCGCGATATTTCATCGCGATGTCACGGTGCGCCTGCGCCCGGGATTTTTCCCCTTCGTCGAGCCCGGATTCGAGCTCGATATTCAGTGCCTGATCTGCGGCGGCAAGGGCTGCCCGGTCTGTAAACATTCCGGCTGGGTGGAACTGCTGCCGTGCGGCCTGGTGAACCCTGCAGTTCTGCGCTATGGCGGCGTCGACCCCGAACAATGGGGCGGCTTCGCCTTCGGCCTGGGGCTCACTCGTCTGGCCATGATGCGTTACGGCATCGACGATATCCGCCTGTTCGCCAGCGGAGATTTGCGGTTCCTAAATCAGTTCTAGACGCCGATGAAATTCTCCTACAACTGGCTGCGCGACTTGGTCGATCAACTTGATACGAGCCCACAGGAACTCGCTCAGCTCATCACCATCAAGACGGCCGAGTCAGAGGGCGTGGAGACGCACGGCAGGGACCACGTCATCGAAATCGACAATAAATCACTCACGCATCGTCCAGATCTATGGGGACATTACGGGATGGCGCGCGAGGTCGCCGCGATCCTCGGACGCAAATTAGTCGATCCGGTGAAGCCCGCTAAATTCCCAGGCGATGCGTCCGTCCGAGTGTCCATCGAAGACCACGCGTTATGCCCGCGCTACTCGGCGCTGGTGTTCGAGAATGTCACGGTTCAGCCGTCGCCAGAGTGGCTGCAGCAGCGGCTCGAAGCGGTCGGGTTGAACCCCATCAACAACATCGTCGACGTGACCAACTACGTGCTGGCGGAGATCGCGCAGCCCATGCATGCGTTCGATGCCGCCAAACTTCAGGGTGGCGAGATTTTCGTTCGTACAGCGCGCGCTGGCGAAACCATCCAGGGGTTGAACGACGAAAGCTACGCGCTCGATCCGTCTCATCTTGTGATTGCCGATGGGGGCGGGCCGGTTGCGATCGCTGGAATCATTGGCGGTGCGGTCAGCGCGATTTCCAATTCGACAACACGGATTGTTCTCGAAAGCGCGAATTTCAATGCCTCCAGCGTGCGCAAAACTTCGTCGCGGCTCAAGCTGCGCACGGACGCCTCTATCCGTTTTGAAAAGGCGCAGGACCCGGTGAATACCGTTCGCGGCCTGGAGCGGGCCTTCGCGCTGCTTCAGGAAGTCTCGCCCGGCATCCGGCTGGTGGGCGGTTTAGCGGATAATTACCGGCCGCAGCCCGTGCAGGCGCCCGTGGTCCTTCCGCTCGATTGGCTCGATCGCAAACTCGGCCGGGCTATCCCCGCCGAGGAAGTGCGTCGGATTCTCGCATCGCTTGAGTTCGGCGTGGAAGTGATCGAGCCACGCATTTTCTCCGTGTTCGTGCCCAGCTGGCGCGCGACCAAGGACGTCTCGATCAAGGACGACCTGGTCGAAGAGATCGGGAGAATGATTGGCTACGATTCCATTCCGCCGGTCGCTCCACTGACGCCCGCGCGCGTTCCTCCGGCGAACCCGCAACGCGAGTTCCACAATCGCGTTCGCGACATGGCCGCGGCGCAGGGATTTACTGAGGTCCACAATTATTCTTTTGTCAGTGAGGAGACGGCTCGGGTGTTTTCTTCCGATCTGTCTGCCCATATACAGGTGAGCAACCCCATTGTGGCGGATCAGAACCTGCTGCGCACCAGTCTCCTGCCCGGCATCTGGAAGAACATCAACGACAATGCGCGCCATTTCGACCAGTTCCGTCTGTTTGAAATTGGCCGCGCGATTCATCCGGACCGGGAAGTACCGCATTTCGCCGCCGCAGTTTATGCCAAAGACGATAGCCCCATGGCCCTGTCCGAGCTCAAACGTCTGGCCGAATGCCTCCTGCCTGGAGTCTCGGTGCGGCCGTCTGAATCGACACAACCTTATGAGCATCCCCGCCGCACTGGCGACGTGCTGCACGGCGAGACCAAAGTTGGCCGTCTTTTCGAATTCCACCCCAAAATGGTCGAAGGCGGGCGCGCGGCAGTGCTCGATCTGGATCTGACGCGCCTCATGGAATCACACCCTGCGCCGGCGCGGTATCAGTCCCTGCGCCGGTTCCCCGAAAGCGCGTTCGATCTGTCGGTGCTGGCCGGCTCGCGGGCGCTGATCGCCGATGTGCAGGCAACCTTGGAAAAGCTGGCCGGGGATGGGCTGCTCTCCATCGATTTCCTGCGGGAATTTGCGCTGGCTGACGGAGGACGGAGTTTGTCCTACCGGCTCACTATCGGCGCCCCGGATCGCACACTTTCCGCTGAGGAAGTGGGCGCGGTTCGCTCGCGGATCATCGATGGAATGCGCGCGGCTGGATATGATCTCAGGCTCTGACTTTAGTTCACGAACATTCCGAATTCGCGGAGTAGTTCCGAATCGCCACCATAGAGACGGACCCAGTACACTCCGGCGTTCAGTGGTGTTGTCATCGCCGCGACCAGTTCGTTGTTTGCCTCCGCTACGGGTCCCTTCCACACCTCGCGCCCGGTTGCGTCAACAACCTCTACCCGGTACTGCTTCCCGGGCGTGAGCCCCGGAGCGTCGATGCCGAGTTGAAGGGATCTCCCCGCCGGTGCTTGAGACAGGGCGTTGAAGCCGCGCAGCGAGGAAAGGCTGACATCCACGGGTCCGGGGAACGAGCCTACCGAGGGCTTCCAAACCGCTAGGCCTACCACGATTGCAACAGCCAGCACTGCCGTCACGCTAGCGCCGGGCGCGGCACGGCGCCAACCAGAATCGAGCAGGCCCGCCACCGGAACCGGATGCCTCTCCGCGACTTTCATCGAAGAGATGAATTTGTCGGTTTGTTCCACGGCGTCCTGGCAGCTGTGGCAGATCAGGAGGTGTTCTTCCACCTGGGCGGTGAGCGCCTCAGGAAGACGCCCAAAGACGTACTCTTCGAGGATGTCCTCGCTGGGGTGGGGCGGGAAGGATTTAGTCAGATCCACAGAATTCCCATAACGGAGCATCACGCAAGAGCTACGTTTCAAAGTAGAACGTCTGTGTCTTAGTGGGACACGCTCCTTGAAGTTCTCATAAAAACTGTATGGAGACTTTTGTGAACGAGTCTTTTTTTGCCCAACTCGCCGAAACGGGCCTTTGCCCGGGATTTCAGCAGGCGGAACTGGGTCTCGGTGAGGCCCATCTCCGAGCAAATCTTATCTTGGCACTGTTCCTCGATATAGAAACGGGTCAGGATCTCCCGGTCCCGCTCGGAGAGCTCACCAAGGACCTGCCGGATGAGCCCCATACGCTGGCGGAAGATGGCAGCCTCCTCGGGATTCCCGCGCGGATCCGCTACCCGCACGGTGGAATCAAACTCTGCCTGTTCGCGCCGGTCGTGGACCACCCGGTCAATATGCGCGGCGACCTGGCGCCGCACGATGGTGCGCACGAATCCCATTAACCGCTCTGGTTCCCTCAGTTCTCCGCGGCGAATCGCTTGCACCACCACTACGAAGGTGTCATGAACTTTGTCGTCCAACTCCTGGGGTCCCAGCTGGCGGCACAGATAGAACCGGATACCGCGGGAAAAAAGCTGATACAGCTCCTCCATTCCGTCGGTTTTCTCCAGCCGGATCCGTTCCACTAGCTCGGCCCAACCCGCATGGACCTCCGCGGCTCCGCCGGCGGCTTCGGCCGATGCTCCTCCGCCCTCTTCGGACACAGGTGCCAGCCGGGGGGCCGCCGCGGTCGCGGCCTCGGGCACGACCTGAGGCAAAGGTAGCGCCACAACCGGCGTCAACACAGGGCGTCGCGGATACATTAACGGCCACCTCCCATTACCTGGAACGACGCCCAGTAAGAGGGCGAGGCCTGCCAGGTTCCCGAACGAATCATTTCAACACTGGCGCGGCGCAAGGCTTCGGCCGTGGAGTTGTTCCGCAAATACCGGTAGAAGGCCGGAATCAGGTCGCCGTCAGAATCCGGCACCGGCCAATTCGTCGCTACCACCGCTCTCGCGCCCGCCATCATCCATGCCCGCGTAAGCCCAAGCAATCCAGTGCCCGCGCGGACGTCACCGGTACCGGTGGCGCAACCAGTCAAGACCACTAACGCTCCCGGGACATGAAGCATGCCGATTTCGGGGGTCGATAGCAAGGCCGGCCGGCCGCTTGCGTCCAGCGAGAAAGCCAGGAACGCTTCCTGGGAGGAGGATCGGGGAGATCTCGCGGTGGGAGCCAGAACGTGCGTGGCTACGTGGATGATCGAGGGCCCGGCCTGGAGCGCGCCCAGGAAAGCATCGCGCTGAGCGGCCATTCCTTCCAGGATTTGTATCGGCCGGGCCGGACTCGTATCGGCTTGCCAAATTTCGGCGCTGCGCCGCAGTTCGCCCCCGCTATTCACCAGCCGGTTCAGTTCTCCGCCGTATTCTCGCGGGGTTGGGGGCGGGCGCGGACGCCAGCCCATTTCTGAACCGGGCCGCCACCCTGGCTTCCATCCCTGCCTCCATCGCGGATCAGCGGAGTTGTAAACCGGATCCCCGACTCCCAGGTATCCGCCCGGAGCAGCTGTGGCGCTGCTGAGCGACGCCGTTAAGAACAGGGCGCCCGGAATCCGCTGCGAAGTATGCCGTTCCACGAGGTACACCGGATTTCCATTCTCCTGTCCACTCACCAGCGCGGCGAATGGCAGATCGAACAGGACCCCATCAAGCGACAGCAGCCAGGACGTCTTGGCCTCCTCCGCCGCATTGAGTGAGCCGAATAGTTGCCGATAAAGATCCGCGCCCAAAATATCTCCCGCGGGTTGTCCGCCGAGGATCGCTGCCTGAAACCGGCTTACAGCCTCGCGAATCTCAGACTCCGCTGGTAATCGATATAGTTCGATGTTCCTCCGGGTAACGGCCCAAAGGTATGATTCCCGCTGGCCTAGGTAAAAACTGAGTAGCAACTCAGATTGGCCTAAGCCCTGTTGAAAATGACTAAGTGAATTCCGAGTGCGAAAATTCTCCGCCAACATCACCGAAACTCCCCCTCCAGCAGTGGATTCCATTTCGGTAAGTTCCAAACGGAGACGTTTGGATTCAGGACCTAACGTAGGGCTGGTACGTAAATCACGAGCCTCTTGCCGGTTCAATCTTCCCAGAGTTTCCCAATATGCCAGGGGTAACTTCATCTTCCAAACGGGCGCCAGCTCGCGGCTCTGGCGCAGACTGGCCGCTCGATTGGTCTCCATCGCCAGGAATGCGTCGGCCGCCCAATTCCGGCTCCCCGAGCGCAGTGCCTCTCGCGCGGCGGCTTCGACGAACGAGTCGAATACTTCGCGTTGCATAGCGACGTTAGCCCCCGTCACCAAGGAAAGGGCGGCAGGTACCGCTTCGCTCCATTGACTGGTTTGGTCAACGGCGTTTCCGAAATCTTCCAGCGCCAATTCGGTCTGGCCGAATACCTCGCGGATGCGGCCCCGCTGATGCAAAAGTAAATACGGAGCAGGACTCGAGGGGCTGGCAGCCGTCGCGCGGTTCGTGAAGATCTCCGCCTCGGCAGCGCGCCGGCCGCGTTCCGCACCGCTCGTCCGATTCGCCTGTGCCAGCCGAAGTGCGCCCAAGGCGCCGTAGGAAAAGCCCAAGTTCTGGGGGGAATGCGACGTGCGCAACCGCAAGGCTTGCCCTAGCGAAACTTCGGCTTGCTCCAGTTCCCCGGCCGCAATCTCTTCTGCCCCCAGATAGTCCCACGCCGAAGCCTCCGTATCCGGATCGCCTGCCTGGCGGGCAGCCTCGATGGCGTCTTCATATTTGGGACCACGCTCGGCTGAGCCATCTTGCAGCGCGGCACGTACATTCCGGAGGCTCATCAGTAGCTGTGCCTTGTAACCTGGGGGAACCTGCCCACGGTCCTGATGATCCATGGCAGTCTTGCCTCGCTCAAGCGCGCTCAGCGCTGCGTTGGCATCCCCCATACGCTGGTAGACCATCGAAAGATTCACGGCGATGGCGCCCAACGCGGACCAGTCCCCGGATTTTTCCGCGAGTGTGCTCGCTTCGAGATAGGCTTCGAGCGCGGGCGCATACCGCAGGGAAAGCATGCGCGCGCTTCCGAGGTCGTTCATGTAGTTGATCTGCGCAGGGCGATTCCCCAGCTCACCGGCTCGCCGGTAGCCTTGCATATATACGGATTCCAGGCCGGCAAAATCCTCGACCGCGCGACGCGCTTCCGCTGCTTGGATCAGGTCGATGAAATCTTTGGTCTCCCACCACCTACTGGAGTCAGGCGACCCAGTCCGTATGGCCGACGACGGACGCGTGGCAGCCATACATATGGTGAGGACAAGGCAAAGGCCTCGGGAAAAACCGGGCAATCCTATCCTCGCCCCTTACTACTCTTAAGGGCAGTTAGATACTACCAGGAATCGAGAGCGGGTCCAAGGGAAATATCTTGACTTAGAGGCAGAAATGCCGCAGCCAATGACTGAGGTGATGGAGCTAAAGGTTCCAGGGACCGGCGGTCTATGGTGCCGACCGCCGCGCAGTCCCCGGGTTGGATGGCAAGCTCTCGGAGGAAGAAGCTCGTCCGATCCTTGCTTGGGATTGTACGCGTCCACCCACCGGCGGGTCAAGAGGATAGCCGAAAGATAGCCCAGACTCAGCGGGTTGGAATCAAAAAACCCGCAGAGAAAAGAATGCCCGAAGTGGGCGCCGGAGAACCCGACTCGGGTTTGACGGTTACCGCCATGGTCACGTTATGATCACGTTCGATTCCACCGCAAGCCTATCATTTCATCCCGCTAATCGTCCCTGCTGCCCCCCTGGGGCCGCTTTCAGTGCCTCCACGTGGCGAGTAAAAAGTGGCACCGGTAGCCGGAGTCCCAGCCACAAACGCTTGGTTAGTCCGATACCGCGTAAGTCGGACGCCACTACGTTACCCAAGCCGGCCCCGACCGCATAAAGCAGTACAGTTACAACGCCAGCGCGAAGGATCAGGCTCCAACCCCCCAACGCCGCGCTCATCGCCAAGAACCACAGCAGGAAAACGGAAGTCTTGCTAACCTTGCGCCCCGCACGCGCCGCCATCGAGATCGCCCCTGCAATGTTATAGAGCAGCATCACCATAAAGCCGAACAGCAACGGCAGAATGAAAACCCTGCCCCAATACAGGATGTTACTGAACAGCAGCTTGGGCCCGAGATCCGAGTCGATCATTTCCGCGGAATCCTCCCCACGAGTGTCTTTATCACCGCTCTCAAGAAATCCGGATCGTGCAACCGCATCCCGTAAACAGCACTGCCGCGAGTCGCACTTTGGGCTCGAATTACGCCCAGGTGGTCGATCAGCACAAGCGTCGGAGCCATCACCGGAGCCTCCGGCCGAAGCCCCGCGAAAGCCACAAACTCGCTACGGGGAACCACACTCACCGGGAAAGTGAGCTTTTGCTCTGCAATAAATCGCTTAATATCCGCGCCTTCATCGATCAACGCTCCCACGGGCTGGAACTTGTCGCGTGGAAACTCACCAGCCAGCCACTCCATCTGCTTGGACATGAGCTTGCAATGGGGGCACGTGCTGTTTAGGAACGCCAGCAGCACAACCTTCCCGCGATACGCGGCAATCGGCTGGAACTGCGGCGCGGGACGAGGCGGAGATGGCTGCCCGAAGGCAGCCATTCCGAACAGCGTGACCGACGCAATTAGGCGTAGTTGCAGCAATAGATGTACCCGAAGTACCAATACATAAGCAACTGCCACGACTGTAAGTCGGTTTCTGCGCACGGACTTGTCCCCGGATAATACTGGGTACAGGCCTCGCGCGGATAGGAGCCAGCGCTACCTTGCTCAGTATCTGTCGGGGGGTTAAGCCAAACAAGTGTTCCTGGATCGATTAATCACCTTCACTTTCTGGAGTTGTCGGACTATATCTTAGTCCGCATCCTCCCACTAAATTGCGAGCGGAATGGTAGCGGGGCCGGGACTCGAACCCAGGCGGCTTCGCTAATCGGGCGAAGATGTGCACCTGCTCTCCCCGCACTGTCTTTGGCC